>Ga0209787_1000004_pt1 | contig 332565 bp, 301 predicted proteins | sample WorMetLIZISLAND2_2_FD_187414 | JGI IMG/M metagenome (GOLD analysis project Ga0209787, IMG submission 187414) | Marine gutless worms symbiont microbial communities from Max Planck institute for Marine Microbiology, Germany - Olavius loisae LIZARD... ... | reverse complement strand
CCGTCGAAACCGGGTGTCGGCGTGAAGACGACGTCGCCGTTGCCGTTGATGGCGATGGAACCGTTGCTGGCGTTGCCGACCGACTGCACGGCCAGGGTGTCGCCGTCGACGTCGCTGTCGTTGGCGAATAGGCTCGAGGCGGTGATGGTCAGCGGCTGGGCGACTGTCGAATAGCCGCTGTCGTCGGCGCTGACCGGCGCATCGTTAACTGGATTAACATTAATGGTAACGGTGCCGGTATCGATGCCGCCGCGGCCGTCGTCGACGGCGACAATGAAGCTGTCGGCACCGAAGTAGTTGGCATTCGGGGTGTAGGTGAAAGAGCCGTCCGCGTTGAGGGTCAGGTTGCCGTTGGCCGGGTTCTGGGTGACGCTGTAGGTGAGCGCGTCGCCATCGCCGTCGGCGGCGGCGATCTGGCCGTTGTAGGCGGTGTCCTCGTTGATGGCGACGGTGGCATCGGTGATCGTCGGCGCCGTGTTGACGTCGGCGTCGAGGGTCAGGGTCGCGGTGCCCAGGTTGTTGGCCGCCTGGCCATCGTCGAGCCGCAATTCGACGGTGCGCGTCCGCGATACCTGGATGCTGTCCTCGTAGCGGTAGGTGACCGTGCGCAGCGCCGCCTGGTAGTCGGCCAGGGCGGCGGTGCCGCTGAGGGTGAGGATACCGGTTGCCTGGTCGTAGCTGCCGGCGATGCCGCTGCCCAAGGGCGGCGTCACGGCCAGTTCATCGCGGCCGATGTGGAAGCCGCCGCTGATGGTGACGGTGGCGCCGGTCAGCGTCGAGCTGTCGACGTCGGCCACACTGAGCGCCGGGAACAGGGCCGTCGTCACGTTGGCCGGGTCGTGGCTGCGGTCGGCGACACCGGACGCCGCCGGCGCGTCGTTGACGGCGCTGACGGTCGGACTGACGGTGCCGGTGTCCGACTTGCCGCGGGCGTCGGTGACCGTATAGGTGAAGCTGTCCGAGCCGCTCCAGTCCCCGTTCGGCGTGTAGCTGTAGGAACCGTCGGCGTTGACGGTGACCGAGCCGTTGGCCGGGTTCTGGTTGACGGTGAAGGTCAGGGCATCGCCGTCGGCGTCGGTCGCCGTCAGCTGGCCGGCAATGGCCGTGTCCTCGGTGCCGGAAACGGTGGCGTCGGCGGCGACCGGGGCGCGGTTGCCGTCGACGGTGACGGTGGCCGTGCCGGTCGCCGTGGCGCCGTTGGCGGCTTCCGTCGACACGGCAGAAACGGTGAGGTCGTAGGCCGAGAAGCCGAGGCTATCGACCTGGATGGTCAGGCCGCTGAGGTCGGCCGCCGACAGCGTCCAGGAGCCGTCGCCGTTGTCGGTGCCGGCCGACAGGGTCGCCCCGGCGGGCACGCCGGAAATCCGGTACGACGTGATGGACTCGGAGCCGTCGGTGTCGTTGAGGGCGACGGCGATGGTGAGCGGTGCCCGATAGACGTCGACCGATTGCGATGTACCTTCGAACCTCTTACCGACGACTGCGTAATTCTCGCCATCTTGGTTGTAGGAACCCCAGAAAACAGCGAACTTCCCAGGGGCGTATTCGATCGCCGTGGGGTTTCTCTGCCATTCGGACGTGTAGGAATTGACTTGGAACTCGGGCGACAACGCCGTGCCCGTGGCATCGAAATGCTTGGCAGATATCTCGTCACTCGTGCCGCTGGTGGCTGTGGGTCCCTTCCATAAAACAGTGAACCCGCCGTCGGAGGTCGCCAGAACCTCGGAACTCCCATGGTAACCAGCGTCGAAGGAATTGACCTGAAATGCGGATCCGACCGCAGTTCCAGTGGCGTCGACCACCTGGGCGAAGATATCCGTTCGGTCGCTGCCGAACCCGTGCCAGGTGACGACAAAACCGCCGTTGGTCAACGCGGCGACGCTCGGCTCATGACCGTAGTTGGAACTGGCGATCCGGTACTGCCCGCCAATGGCGGCGCCGTCGGCGCCGTAGCGCTGCGCATACATGCTCGGGACATTTCCCCGAGTCCGGTCGGGCCCGGCCGTACTGGCCCAGACGACGAGCAAACTGCCGTCGGCGAGGGTCGTCATCACGGGGTCGGTCTGGAGGTGCTGGGTATAGGTGTTGATGCGGAACTCGGTGCCCACCGGCTGGCCCGAGGAATCGTATCTTTGCGCCTTGATGTCGTTGGCGCCATTCCACGCGACGATGAAACCGCCGTCGTTGAGGTTTAGGATGCTATGGAAATACTGGTCGTTGGCGGTGATCGTATTGACCTGGAATTCGCCGCCTGCCGTGTTGCCATTGGCGTCATAGCGTTGCGCGAAGATGCCCCGCTTGTCGCCGTCTTGGCCCGATGACTGCCAGGCGACCACGAAACCGCCGTCAGCAAGACCAGCCACGACGGGCTCGTGTTGGTGGTCTTCGACATAAGTGTTGACCTGAAACTCGGCGCCGACCCTGTTGCCGTCACTATCATAACGCTGGGCGAACACTCCCCAATTGAAGTTCCCTTCGCCACCGGGCAACGCGCCGTCCTGCCCGCTCGAGGCCCAGGTGACAACATAGCCGCCACCCGAGAGTGGCGCCACGTGTGGGTAAGCCTGGGGACCCGAAGTATGCGTGTTGACGACGAACTCACTGCCATCCGCGGCCCAGCCGGACGAAGGCGTCGTTAGAGCGACCGTCGACCAGGCGCCGAGGCTCGCCGTCACCGTCGGCGCGTCGGCGACGGCGGTCACGTTGACGTTGACGGTGCCGGTGTCGGTGCCGCCGTTGCCGTCGGATACCGTGTAGGTGAAGCTGTCGGCGCCGGACCAGTCACCTGCGGGCGTGTAGCTGTAGGTGCCGTCGGCATTGACGGTGACCGAGCCGTTGGACGGGGCCTGGTCGACGGCGAAGGTGAGCGTGTCACCGTTGTGATCCGTCGCCACCAGCTGGCCGGAAGCCGTGGCGTCCTCGGCAATGGTCTGGGTTGCGTCCTGGGCCCGCGGCGGCACGGCGACACCGTCGAAGCTGACCGCGGCCGACGCCGACCCGGTCGCCATATCACCATTGACCCCTTCGGTCGCCGTCGCTGATACAGTCAGGGTGAAATTCTGCACGGCATCGACGCCGATCGACATGGTTAACCCCGAAAGCTGTCCCGCAGTCAAGGTCCAGGTGCCGTCGCCATTGTCGGTGCCGGCCGACAGCGCGGCACCGGCAGGCAGGCCGGAGAGGGTGAAGGAGCCCAGGGTCTCGGAACCATCCGTGTCGGCGAGGGTTCCGGATATGTCCAGGGTCGCGGCGAAGGCGGTTGGTGGTGTGCCGCCCTGCGGAGTCCAGGTTCCCGGCGACACGCTGACGGTCGGCGCGTCGGCGACCGGCGTTACGTTGACGGTGATGGTGCCGGTGTCGGTGCCGCCGTTTCCGTCGTCGACGGTGAAGGTGAAGCTGTCCTGGCCACTCCAATCGCTGGTCGGCGTATAGCTGTAGGTACCATCGGCATTGACGGTGACGGAGCCGTTGGCCGGGCCCTGGTTGACCGAAAAGGTCAAGCTGTCGCCGTTGTAGTCGGTCGCCGTCAATTGCCCTGTTGCGGTTCCGTCCTCGGCAACGGTCTGTGATCCGTCCGCCGCCTTCGGCGGCACGGCGACGGCGACGGAAGGTGGCGTTGGTGCTCGCCGTCGCCGTCGCCGCATCCCCGTTGCCCCCTTCCGTCGCCGTCGCCGTCACCGTCAGAGTGAAGTCCTGGACGTCGTCAACGCCGATCGACAGGGTCAGGCCGGAAAGCTGCGCCGGTGTCAGGGTCCAGGTGCCATCACCGTTGTTCGTGCCGGCCGACAACGTCGCAGACGGCGGTAGGCCGGAAACCGTGACCGACAACGATTCCGATCCGTCCGTATCGGTGAGGGCGGTGGTAACATTGACCGAGGCTGTGATATTACCGGTGTCACTGCTGGTCGCGGTAACCGTGACAAAGCGGCCGTGAACGCCGTCCGAACTCTGGTCCGGCCCCTCCCAAGCGGCAACGACCTGGCCGCTCGACAACACCGCCAAGGACGCGGTGTCGGACACCGCCGCCATGCCCGAGGCCACCACGAACTCGTCGCCCTGCGGCGAATTGTCGGCCCCGAACAGCCGACCGATCCTGCTAAACGTATTGTCGGATTCCTTGGTCGGCCACATGGCCATGAAGGCACCGTTGTCGAGCGCCTGGACCGAGAGTTGCGCCGAAGTTCCGGTAACCTGAATCGGCACGTCGACGGCGTTGAGCTTGAACTCGGCCGACGTCGGATTGCCGTTGGCGTCGTAGCGCCTGCCGTAGATCCCGAACGGGTTTCCGTCCCCTCCCCGCGATTGGTAAACAACGACAAAACCGCCATCGGACAATCCCTCGGCCACCGATGTCGCCTGGTTGGCGCCCGTATAGGTGTTGACGAGGAACTCCGACCCGGCCTTGCCGCCGGTTGCGTCGAAACGCTGGCCATAAATGCCCAAATTGGAGCCGTCTTGGGTATTTGACGACCAGGTCGCAACGAAACCGCCGCCGCCGAGATCGGTGACGGACGGTTCGTATTGTTGGTTCGCGGTCTCCGTGTTGATTCGGAATTCGGCGCCGGCGGCATTGCCGGCGGCGTCGTAGCGCTGCCCGTAGACGCCATAGGCATCGCCGTCCTGGGTGTAAGACCGCCAAACAACGACGAAACCGCCATCGCCAAGGGCCGTAATGCGCGGGTGGTTCTGATAGCTCTGTATTTCCGTGTTGACGCGGAATTCGCCGCCCTCGGCATTTCCGGACGCATCGAACTTCTGCCCGTAAACCCCGTCGCTCGAGCCGTCCTGGTCCTGGGAGTGCCATGTAGCGACGAAACCCCCATCCGAAAGGGCGGCAATTTTCGGGTAAAGCTGGCTCGATCCGGCATAGGTGTCGATCTGGAACTCGTCACCGACAGTGTTGCCGCTGGCGTCGAAACGCTGCCCGTAGATACCGTAGTAGCCGTTCTGAGCATGCCAAACGGCGACGAATCCGCCTGTCGGCAGGGCCGCCAGGTCCGGAGAGCCTTGAACGCCAGCGGTCGACGAATTGAGCTGGAAGCTGTTCCCCAGGGTCGGGTCACCGATCAATTGGACCGACGTTTGAAGGGCGACGTTGTCGACCGAGACGCTGACGCTTGGTGCGTCGGCGACCGGCGTTACGTTGACCGTGACGGTGCCGGTGTCGGTGCCGCCGTTGCCGTCATCGACAGTGTAGGTGAAGCTGTCCTGACCGGACCAGTCGCCGGCGGGCGTGTAGGTGTAGGTGCCGTCGGCGTTGGCGGTGACCGACCCGTTGGCCGGCGCCTGGGCGACCGAGAAGGTCAAGGTATCGCCGGCGTTGACGTCGCTCGCCGTCAGCTGGCCGCTGGCCGAGGCGTCCTCGTCGACGGTGACCGTGGCGTCGGCGGCGACCGGATCGAAGTTGGAGACCTCGACCGCGACGGTCTGGCTGCCCGACGCCGTCGCCCCGTTGGCGCCTTCGGTGGCAGTAGCGGTGACAGTGAGGTTGAAGTCGGCGGCGCTGGCGACCGGCAGCGACATCTTGAGGCCGGTCAGCTGTGCCGGCGTCAGCGTCCACGACCCGTCGCCGTTGGCGGTGCCCGCCGAGAGCGTGGCGCCCGTCGGCAGGCCGGAGACGGTGTAGCCGGTGATCGTCTCGGAACCGTCGGTATCGGCGAGGTTCGCCGACAGGTTGAGGGGGGCTTCGGCGAGGGTTTGGGCCAACGGGCCCTGAAAGAACTTGGCGGAGACGCCATAGTTGTCGCCGTCGGATCCTTGCGAACTCCATGCAACGAAGAAACTGCCATCAGACAGGGACACGGTGACGGGCGTATTTTGTGAGCCCGCCGTGAACGAGTTGACCTGGAACTCGCTGCCGACTTTACCGCCGGCGGAATCGAAGGCCTGTCCAAAAATCCCGTAATCGGAACCGTCTTGGTCGTTGGATTGCCAGGTGACGACGAAACCACCGCTGGGGAGTGCCGCGACGTTCGGATTGAGTTGGTGGGAACTGGGTTCCGTATTGATCTGGAATGACGCCCCCATGGCATTGCCCGCGGCATCGTAGATGCGACCGGCAGCCGCGTCGCCGCCGCCGTCGATGCCGCTACTGGACCACGTGATTAAATACCTGCCGTCGGAGAGTTCAGTGATGCCGTTTCTGTAAAGACTGGAAGACGTGCTGTCGACGAGGAGCTCGCCGGTTATCGGGTTACCGGAGCTATCGAAGCGACGTGTAAGGAGTTCGGATCGGTAATCGGCCCTCCAGGCGATGGCGAAACCGCCATCGCTCAATCCGGTTACCGCCGAATAGCTTCCAGTACTTCCCGTCCCCTCGTCGATGTCGAACCTGCTGCCAACAGCTTGTCCGTTGGCGTCATAGCGGCGCACGCTCAAATATTTCTGATAATCGCTTCCGACCTGTTCGTAACGCTGATAGACGACGACGAATCCGCCGTCGGCCAGCCTGCCAACCAACGGATTCGCCGCGGATGGGGCATAAGCGCGACCGAAGTCCAATGGTGGGGCAACCTGAAAAACGTCACCTTGCGGCGCTCCACTGGCATCGAATCGTCGTCCCTCAACACCGTATTGCGAGTGGTCACTCTTGTAAGCTTGCCAAACGGCAACCAAGCCACCGCCGGCAACGCACGCCACGCTGAGATGTCTGTTGCTGATCCCGTTCTCGGAATCGTAGGAGGTTAAAAGGAATTCCGAGCCCACCGGTTGGCCTGTGGAGTCGAACCTTTGGCCGTGATTGCTGCTACCGCCGGACCGCCAGACGGTGACGAACCCGCCGTCGTCGAGAACGGCCGCGTCCGAAACCCGCTGATGGCTTGCTCGGTTGGTGTTGACGATGAATTCTTGCCCTTCGGTCCAGTCGGAACTGTTCGTGACTACTTGCCACTGGCCAATCGACACGCTGACGCTGGGCGCATCGGCGACCGGCGTCACGTCGACCGTGACGGTGCCGCTGTCGCTGCCGCCGTTGCCGTCGGAGACGGTGAAGGTGAAGCTGTCCTGGCCGGACCAGTTGCCGTTCGGCGTGTAACTGTAGGTGCCGTCGGCGTTGACGCTGACCGAACCGTGGGTCGGCCCTTGGGCCACCGAGTAGGTCAGTGTGTCGCCCGCATTGTAGTCGCTCGCCGTCAGTTGGCCGCTCGCCGCCGTGTCCTCGTCGGTGGTTGCCGTGGCGTCTTCGGCAATCGGGGCGATGTTGCCGATCTGCACCTGGACGGTCTCGTTGCCCGTCGCCGTCGCCCCGTTGGCTCCTTCGGTCGTGGTGGCGGTGACCGTCAGGTCGAAGCTGGAAGCGTAGGTCGCCGGCAGCGAGATCTTGAGGCCGGCAAGCTGTGCCGGCGTCAGCGTCCACGACCCGTCGCCGTTGGCGGTGCCGGCGGAAAGCGTCGCGTCGGCGGGCAGGCCGGACACCGTGTAACCCGTGATCGTCTCGGAGCCGTCGGTATCGGCAAGACTGGCCGACAGGTCGAGGGGGGCTTCGGCCCGCGGGCCTCCCTGGACGGCTGAAAAGAGCTTGCCGGCCACACCATAACCCGCCCCGTCACCGCCGTCTGAATCCCATGTAACCGCAAAGTCGCCGCCGGCAAGCGCGACGACAGTCGGCAACGCCTGACGGCCGGAGATGTGTGAATTGATCTGGAACTCATCGCCGATCTTGGTGCCGGTAGCATCAAGGACCTGACCATAAACGCCATCTACCGACCCGTCCTGGCCGGAAGACTGCCAAGTGACGACGAAGCTCCCGTCGGAAAGTGCCGTGGCGCGCGGCGCGAACTGGGAGGAATCGGTATGAGTGTTGATCTGGAAGGGCGGTCCAACGGGGTTATTGTTGGAATCGAATATGCGCCCACCGGCGGCACTGCCATTGCCGTCCATACCGTAGTCGGACCAGACCACGACATAACCACCGCCGGGAAGTTCCGCGACGGATGGGAAATTCGTCGACATCGTCGTCGTATCGGCGACGATCTCACCGGTCAGCGCGGTCCCGTTAGCGGCAAACCGTCGGACAATGGTTCCGCCGCCAGCCGATGATTGCCAGGTGACGACGAAGCTACCGTCGCTCATGCCGATGACGGTCGGGTTGTATTGATTCCCGCTGGTCACCGAATTGATTTGGAATTCCGGGCTCACCGCTTGTGCGCTGGCGTTGAAGCGTCGCCCATAAACCTCGTACTGAGCGCCGATTTGCCCATAGGACTGCCAGGTGACGATGAATCCGCCGCCGGCCAACCCGGCAACATGGGTTCCGTTTTGGCTTCCGGCGGAGAACGTGTTGGCCTGGAACTCACTGCCGACGGTATCGCCGTTGGCATCGTACTGTTGGCCGAAGATCCCGTAGGAATCGCCGTCTTGCGCTAATGAATGCCAGGTGACGACGTACCCGCCGTCATTCAGGGCGGCGACGGACGGAACACTCTGGTTGCCCGCCGTATGGGTATTGGCGCGGAACTCAAGGCCGACCTTTTGGCCGTTGCCATCGAAACGCTGACCGTAAACGCCGCGGTCGCTGCCATCCTGACCGTAGGAGTCCCAGACCGTGACAAAACCACCGCCGTTGAGCGCGGCGGACGCCGAGTAATACTGAGCATTCGGGGTATGGTCGTTGACGGTGAATTCCTGACCGGGGGTCCATCCCGTAACCGATGTCACGGCGCTCCACTGGCCGATCGACACGCTCACCGTCGGCGCATCCGCGACCGGCGTCGCGTCGACGGCGACGGTGCCGGTGTCAGTGCCGCCGTTGCCGTCGGAGACCGTGAAGGTGAAGCTGTCCTGGCCGGACCAGTTGCCGTTCGGCGTGTAACTGTAGGTACCGTCGGCGTTGACGGTGACGTTGCCATTGGACGGGGCCTGGCCGAGGCTGTAGGTGACGGCGTCGCCGTCGAAATCGCCGGCCGTCAGTTGGCCGTTGACGGTCGTGTCCTCGTTGACGGCAACGCTGGCGTCGGCGGCGTCGGGCGCCATGTTGGCGGCACCGACGGTCAGGGTCGCCGACGTCGTCGCCTGGCTGGCGTTCGAAATCTCGGTGGCGACGGCGCTGACCGTGAGGTCGAGGTCGGAGGCGAGGACGGAGGCCAGGTTGAGTTGCAGGCCGGCAAGCTGGCCCTGCGTCAGGCTCCACGACCCGTCGCCGTTGTCGGTGCCGGCCGACAGCGTCGCACCGGCCGGCAGGCCGGCGATGGTGACGGAGAGTGTTTCCGACAGGTCCGTATCGGTGATGGCGGCGGCGATCGACAGCGGCACGACGGCGCCGAGGCTGCCGGTGCCGGCCCCCGTCGTCTGCCCCGCCGCCGGCGTTGGTGGCCGTGTAGGTGAAGCTGTCGGCGCCGCTGTAGTCGCCGTTCGGGGTGTAGACGACGTTGCCGTCGCCGTTGATCGAGACGCTGCCGTGGGCGGCCGCGCCGACGGCGGTGATGGTCAGACTGCCGCCGGTCTCCTCGACGTCGTTGGCGAGCAGGTTCGAAGCCTGGATGACCAGGGCCGTGTCCTCGGCGGTGCCTGCCGTATCGTCGCCGGCGACGACGCTGGAGGCGTTGTAGATGCCGTCGGCGAATTGCAGGAACTCGACTTCGCTGATGACGTCGGTCCCCTCGCCGCCGGAAACGGTGACGGTGCCGCCGCCCTTGGTGACCGTGTAGTCGGCGTAGTTGCCGGAGAACTGGGCCGTGTCGGCGCCGGCGCCGCCGATCAGCCTGTCGTCGCCGGCGCCGCCGACGAGGACGTCGGTCCCCGCGCCGACGGAAAGCGTATCGTCGCCGCGCATGCCGAACAGCGTGTTGTCGGCCGCGTTGCCGGTGATGCTGTCGCCGGCATCGCCGCCGTAGGCCTTCTCGATGGTGGTCGAGGCGCCGATGATGATCGGGCGGCCCATGAAGGTGTTCGACGTGCCCGGCATCAGGCTGAGGTCGAGGGCGGCGGTGACGGCCGAGAAGTTGAGCGTGTCGGTGCCCGAGGTGTCGGTGATGGTGCGCCGCGCCGTCTCGGCGCCGTGGCTGCCCCACTGGTTGGTGTAGAAGTAGGTGTCGTCGGCGCTGGCGGCATCGCCGTAGACGCTCAAATCCCAGTCGCGCAGGTAGCCGCGGTCGTAACCGGCGCTATCGGTGACCTTCAGCGACCAGGTGCCGCGGCTGCTCTCGCCCCAGTGCTGGACCGAGCTGTAGTCGAAGTCGAGGTTGTCGCGGTAGTCCTGGCCGAAATAGGGCCGCTCGATCAGCGTGCTGACGGTCCCCGACGGCGAGGTCAGAGTGATGGTCAGGTCGCCGACATAGGTGTGGTCGAGCCTGACGTGGGCAACGACGTGGTTGACCTCGATGTCCTGCGACACGTAGACCGACTTGGTGACGGTGCTGTAGTCGGCGATGTAGTCGTCGTTGGACAGGTTCGAATAGGTGGCGACGGCAATGTTGGCCTCGGTCCGCTGCGTGGTCCAGGTCTCGGCCAGGCGCACGGCGGCGTGGGCGTCGACCAGGCCGTAGCCGAACTTGCGGTCGAAGGTGAGGCCGCCGCCGTTCCAGTTGGTCGCGCCGTTGGTCTGCCAGGAGCCGCCCTGGGTGACGCCGGCGTTGGCCGAATAGGCGAGAATTTCCTGGACGTCGCGGTAACCCAGGTTGGCGTTGGCCTCGTACATGAGGGCGATGACGCCGGCCGTCGCCGGCGCCGAGAACGAGGTGCCGTTGACGGTGACGTAGTCGCCGTCGATGTAGCCGTTGTGGCGAGCGCGGTCGGTGGTGACCACCTGGTAGCCGGGGGCCGAGACGAGGACCGCCGCGCCCGGCGTGCTGAAGCCGGCGATGGTGCCGGTGATGGTCGTCGCACCGACGGCGATGCCGTAACGCGAGTTCTGGAAGTTGTGGTAGTTGACGTCGTCGTCGAACTCGGCGCCGTTGCCGGCCGAGAACACGACCGAGGCGCCGAGGCCGTCGCGGCCCTGGCTGGCGAGGTCGGCGAGGCCCTGGCCGGCCGCAGAGAATTGGGCGTTGCGGAAGTCGTCGTAGTAGTAGTGGGAGGCGCCGACGGCCATGCCCCAGCTGTTATTGAGGACGTCGACGCCGTTCTCCAGCGCTTTCTGGAAGGCGGGCGCGATCTCGTTTTCGAAGGTCCCCAGGTAGAGGTAGCCCTTGTAGGCGGTGATCCAGGCGTCCGGCGCGACGCCGACCGAGCCTTTGCCGTCGATGGCGCCGGCGATCATGCCGGCGACGGCGGTGCCGTGGTTGTCGCCGTCGCGGCCCGGGTACCAGGGTTCCGGGTTGTCGTCGCCGTGGTGGATGTCCCAGTCCTTGTCCTGGCGGTAATTGGCGGCGAGGTCGGGATGGGTGTATTCGACCCCTTCGTCGAGGATGCCGACGAGGACGCCGCGCCCGGTGTATTCGTCCCACACTTCGGTGACGTTGAGGTCGATGCCGCTGTGGCTGGTGTTGTGCAGGTGCCACTGGTTGGAAAACTGGTCGTCGTTGGGCAGGACGGCGCCGATGAACTCGGACCCCGAGGTCGGTCCGGCGGCCGGGGTGAGGGCCGGCATGGTCACCGGAATGCGCGTGTCCAGCGGTTCGGCAAAAAAGCCGCCGCCTCATGCATTTCCTTCTTGTTGGTGCCGTCTAGACTCGTCGTCAAATTCTATCGTATTTGCCGTTTTCAGCCCGTGATCGTTCGCACACGCGAAAACCGATTCGCCGTTCCCGCCAGCCGTGTCTTCGTCTGTCCGGCCGGCCGCAACGGCATGCCGCACGTGCGAAAACCCCGGGCCGCGCGGAGCGATCCCAGGGTGCGAAACCCTTGAACTGAAACGTCATTCCTCATGAGGAATTCCGTGCTTGTATGCCTCCAAAGTTCCGTGTCGTTCGGAAAGGTTGACCCTTTCACATGGTGGTTGCATTTTTCACCCACTCAATTACTAAGAGTATACAGGATCGGCCGAAAAGAAAAAGACAAATCTCATTTGTGGGGGTGCGGCTTTTCGTTTGGTTTCAAATGATTAATCCCGAAAGCGCCTTGATTTTGGTTAAGTTCAAAAACAGAACATAAAAAATACGTAAAAAGAACATATGGAGTCGAATGCGGCGCCGCACCCAAAACCGCCGGTGTCGGTCCTCGGCCGTGGCGTTGTACCTGGGGATAACTTTTCGCCATATCGTTTCGATTCCACATCGATCAGTCGCTGAAACGGCCAATCGTGACGGCTCGCGCCGGCGGTGCGACGGTCCTATGTTTAGACGACGAATGAGGCAGCTTCGGGGCAAGCGCCGAGGCCGCCGGAAACGGCCGGCAACCGCCCGATATAACCAAAGTTATAGGTCGCCGCCGGCCCTGGCGGGCGACGGCACCTGTCGGCGCCGGTGGGCCGAATGGTGCGGCGGTCGGCTTGGTCGCCGCTCAGCCTTCGATTAGGTGCCCGTCATCCAACCGCACGATGCGGTCCATCTTCGCTGCCAGGTCCGGGTTGTGGGTGGCGATCAAGGCGGCCAGGCCGGCACCGCGGGCGAGCTTGAGTAGCACCTCGAAAACGTCTTCCGCCGTATGCGGGTCGAGGTTGCCGGTCGGCTCGTCGGCCAACAGGAGCCTGGGTGAGCACGCGATGGCCCGCGCGATGGCGACGCGTTGTTGTTCGCCGCCGGAAAGGCGTGCCGGGCGGTGCGTGGTGCGTTCAGCCAGGCCCATCCAGTCCAAGAGTTCGCCGGCCCGCTTCTTGGCGTCCTTGCGTCCGTAGCCGGCGATGGTCTGTGGGATGACTACGTTCTCGAGCGCCGTGAATTCGGGCAGCAGGTGGTGGTGCTGGTAGACGAAACCCAATCGGTGGCGCCGGACCGCGGTCCGGGCGTCGTCCTTCATGTCCTGGCAGGCTTCGCCGCAGATGAAGATCTCGCCCTCATCGGGCGTTTCCAGGAGACCGGTGATGTGCAAGAGCGTCGACTTGCCGGCGCCGGACGGGCCGACCAGGGCGACGATTTCGCCGGCTTTCATTTCGAGATCGATGCCGCGCAGCACCTCGAGCGCGTTCTTGCCCTGCTCGAAGGTGCGGGTGATCCCCTTCAGTGCCAGGACCGGCGTGCCGTTGACGTCAGCACCGTCACTCATAGCGCAGCGCCTCCGCCGGATCGAGCCGGGCCGCCCGCCAGGATGGATAGAGTGTGGCCAGGAGCGACAGACTGAGGCCCATGACGACCACCGCCACCACCTCGCCGGGATCGACGATGGCCGGCAGCTGCGACAGGAAATAGATCTCGGCGGCGAACAGTTCCGTTCCCGTCAGCCCCTGGATCCACTGGCGGATGGTTTCGATGTTCTCGGCGAACGACAGACCCAAGACGAAGCCGGCGAGGGTACCGATGGTGCCGACCGAAGCTCCGGCGATGAAGAAGACCCGCATGATCATGCCGCGAGTCGCCCCCATGGTGCGGAGGATGGCGATGTCCCTGCCCTTGTCCTTCACCAACATGATCATCGATGAGATGATGTTGAACGCGGCGACCAGGATGATCAGGGTCAGGATCAGGAACATGACGTTGCGTTCCACCTGGACGGCATTGAAGAAGCTGGCGTTGGCCCGCTGCCAGTCGTGGACGCGGTATTTCGGCCCGGCCGTCAGGATGACGTCATTGACCATGCCGGGCGCCTTGTCCGGGTGATCGACGAAGATCTCCAGATTGGTCACTTTGTTTGGCAGTTTGAAGTAGATCTGCGCCGCCTCCAACGGCATGAATATGAAATTGGCGTCGTATTCGTACATGCCGATCTCGAAGGTGGCGGCGACGTGATAGGCCTTCAGCCTGGGCACCGTACCGAAAGCGGTGACCGAACCCTTGGGCGATATGAGCGTGATCTTGTCGCCGACGCCGACGCCGAGTTTCTGGGCCAGGCGGTCGCCGATGACGAGACCGTCCTTGCCACCGAAACTCTCCAGCGTACCCCTTTGGATGTTACCGGCGACAATGTCGCGGCTGACCAGGTCCGTCGGCCTCAGCGCGCGGACGACGGCGCCCTGCGCGATGCCGCGGGCCGTCACCATGACCTGGCCTTCGATCATCGGCGTCACCGAGGCGACACCCTTGACCGAGCGCAGTTTGTCGGCGAGCGGATCGAACGCCTGCACGCCTTCGGAGCTGGTATAGACGCTGAGATGGCCGTTGAGGCCGAGGATGCGGGTCAGCAACTCGTGGCGGAACCCGTTCATCACCGACATGACGATGATCAGTGTCGCCACGCCCAAGGCGATGCCCAACAGAGAAAACCAGGCAATCACCGAGATGAACCCTTCCTGGCGCCGGGCCCTCAGGTAGCGGAGCGCCACCATCCATTCGAAACGGCCGAACATGGGCGCCGCCTAACCCGTGAGCCTCGACAAGGCGCTTTCCAGGCTCAGCTCCTCGCGCTCGCCGGATTTGCGGTTCTTCAGCTCGACGGAGCCGGAAGCCAGGCCGCGCGGCCCGATGACCAGCTGCCAGGGCAGCCCGATCAGGTCCATGTCGGCGAACTTGGCGCCGGCCCGGGCGTCGCGCTCGTCATAGAGTACATCGACGCCTTGGCCCTTGAGCTTGCCGTAGACGTCCTCGCAGGTCGTATCGCAGGCCTCGTCGCCGACCTTGAGGTTGATCAGGCCGGCATGGAACGGGGCCACGGACTCGGGCCAGATGATGCCGTTTTCGTCATGCGAGGCCTCGATGATGGCGCCGGCCAGGCGCGACACGCCGATGCCGTAAGACCCCATCTCGACGTAAAGCTCCTCGCCGTCGGGGCCGGTCACCTTGGCGCCGAGGGGCTCGGAGTATTTGGTGCCGAAATAGAAGATGTGGCCGACCTCGATGCCGCGCGCCGTCACCAGATCGTCGCCCAAGGCCGCTTCGGCGTCCGCGTCGCGCTTCTCGTCGGTGGCCGCGTACTGGCCCGTCAACCGGTCGACGATGGGCTGCAGGTCGCCGTCGAAGTCGACGTCGCCGCCGGTCATGTCGGTCTCCAGGAAATCCCGGTGACAGGCGATTTCGCTCTCGCCGGTGTCGGCCAGGATCAGGAACTCGTGGCTCATATCGCCGCCGATGGGACCGGTATCGGCGGCCATGGGGATCGCCTTCAGTCCCATCCGCTCGTAGGTCTTGAGATAGGAGACGAAGAACTTGTTGTAGGACTTCCGCGCGCCCTCCTTGGTCAGGTCGAAGGAGTAGGCATCCTTCATCAGGAACTCGCGGCCGCGCATGACGCCGAAGCGGGGCCGGACCTCGTCCCTGAACTTCCACTGGATGTGGTAGAGCAGCTGCGGCAGGTCGCGGTAGCTCTTGGTCGCATGGGCGAAGATTTCGGTGATCTGCTCCTCGTTGGTCGGCCCGTAGAGCATGTCGCGCTCGTGGCGGTCCTGGATGCGCAGCATCTCCGGCCCGTAGTCGTCGTAGCGCCCGCTCTGCCGCCACAGGTCGGCCGGCTGGATGGTCGGCATCAGCACCTGCTGGCAGCCCATGGCGCCCTGCTCCTCGCGGACGATGCGGTCGATGTTCTCCAGCACCTTGAAACCCAAGGGCAGCCACGAATAGATGCCGGCGCTCGACTGGCGGATCATTCCGGCCCGGAGCATCAGGCGGTGCGAGACGATTTCGGCCTCGGCGGGCGTTTCCTTCAGGGTCGGCATGAAATAACGGGACAGGCGCATTGTGCATTCCGGGAAATGTTTCGGTCGTAACGGGGCTCGGCGGAGCGAATCCGAATGTCGGGCGAATGTAGGGAATGGCAGCCCTATTGTCCACGCCCGGTCGGCGCCGGCCGGCCGACCGCCGCCCCTTATCCCCGGCCGTTACCCCATGACCATGCCGAGTTCGTGGGCGGCGCTTTCGAGCAGCGGAATATGCCGTTTCCGGGCTTCATCGTCGAAACGGATGTTGAGGCCGGAAACCGAAAGCGCGCCCTTGAAAGCGCCGCGGTTGGACCAGACCGGCGTCGCGATCGACGCAATGTTGGGGTTGCGTGTCGCATCCAGGTTGGCGGTGCCGTTGTCGTTGAGGAGGCCTGGGTCATCCAGTCCGTCACCGGTGAAATGTCTGAGCACAACACCGGAGGCGCCGGTGTCGAGCCGCAGCCGCATGCCCTCCTCGACCCCGAAACGGGCCAGGTTGTGCCAGTTCTCGCGATAGAGGCAGACCCGGTCGTTGCCGGCGCGGACGAAAAAAGACGCCGTTTCGCCGGTCTGCTCGACCAGCATCCTGAGTACCGGCCGGATCGCCTCGCCGTCGTCGAACTGCTGGCCGAAGATCAGCCCCAGGTGCCAGACGCTGGCGCCGAGCGCGTAGTTGCCGTCGCGGTCGCGGTCGATGAAGCCGTAGAGCGACAGGGAATTGATCAGGCGCAGGATGGTGCTCTTGTGCAGGCCGGTGTCGCGGGCCAGCTGGGCCAGCGATTTCCTCGGCTCCAGGCGCGAAAAGGCGAGCAGGATCGACATCGCGCGTTCGACGGCCTCGGTTCGATTTTGCATGATGATCGTTCTATCTAGTGAAACATATGTTTTGTTTATTTGATTTATTTCGCAATTGATGTCAACACAGGTTTGCCGCCGGGACCGCGCGATCGGAGAGCTGGTATTCGCCGGCGGCGGCGCCATATCGAGGATTGTCGCGATGAAAACCATTGAAATTGCGGGTACGGCTTATCGGGCGACCGATACCGTAGGCTCCATCGGAAAAACCTACCGGACGCTGCCATATGCGCTCCGGGTGTTGGCGGAAAACGCCTTGCGCCACGCCGGCGGCGGCGATGCGGCGGCCCGTATCGCCGCCGATATCGCTGCCCGGGCCGGCGATGCCGTCGCCTTCCGCCCGTCGCGGCTGATCCTGCAGGACATGTTGGGGCTACCGCTGCTCGTCGACATGATGGCCATGCGTTCGGCCGTCGCCGAGGCCGGTGCCGATCCGCGCCGGATCGACATGACGCTGCCCGTCGATCTGATCATCGACCATGCCATGACGATCTTCCACTGGGCCGATGCCGACGCCTTCTCGAAGAACGAGGCGCGAGAGTTCGACATCAACCGCGAGCGCTTCGCTTTTTTGAAGGCCTGCGAGGCGCGTTTTCCGAACCTGCGGGTGGTTCCGCCCGGCGGTGGCATCATGCATCAGGTCAACCTGGAATATCTGGGCCGGGTGGTCACCGGTGCGGCGGACGACGCCGGTCTCCTGACACCCGATACCTGCCTCGGAACGGACAGCCATACGCCGATGATCAACGGCCTCGGCGTCCTCGGCTGGGGCATCGGCGGGCTCGAGGCCGAGGCGATCATGTTCGGCGAGACGACGGCGGTGAACGTGCCACGTGTCGTCGGCCTGGAAGTGACGGGATCACCGTCGGATACCATCACCGCCACCGACATGGCCTTGACCGTCGCCGAAAAGCTGCGGGCGCTTGGCGTCGTCGACAGTTTCGTCGAGCTGTTCGGGGCCAGCTACCCCCGGCTTTCCGTCGGTGACCGCAGTACCATCGCCAACATGGCGCCCGAATACGGGGCGACGTCGGTGTTCTGTCCGGTCGACGACAACACCATCCGCTACCTCCGTGGCACCGGGCGGAGGGAGGACCGCGTCCGCATCGTCGAGGCCTACACCCGGGCCCAGGGCCTGTGGGCCAACGGATCCGACGGCACTGACACCCGGGCCGTCGAATACGACCATGTGGTCGAACTCGATCTTTCCAAGATCCGCCGGTCCGTCGCCGGTCCGAGCCGGCCGGAACAGCGCATCGATCTCGCCGACGTGGCGCCGGCGCTGGCCTTGGACGGCGAACGGGATAAGGCGCGCCGCGTTCCCGTCAAAGGCGCCCCATACGACATCGGCGACGGCGACGTCATCATCGCCGCAATCACCAGCTGCACCAACACGGCCAACGCCCGCAACATGGTGCTGGCCGGTCTCGTCGCGCGCAACGCCGTGGCCAGGGGGCTGGCCGTCGAGCCTCGCGTCAAGACGTCGCTGGCACCGGGATCGCGTGTCGTCGCCCGGTACCTGGAGGCGAGCGGCCTGTTGGAACCCTTGGGCGCCATCGGCTTTCACGTGGCCGCCTATTCGTGTTCCACATGCAACGGCATGTCGGGCCCGTTGGCGCCGGAGATCGATGCCGCGATCAGGGCCGACGACGTCAAGGGCGTCGCCGTGCTGTCCGGCAACCGCAACTTCGCCGGGCGGATCCATCCCCTGGCGTCGCGCAACATGATCGCCTCGCCGCCCCTGGTCGTCGCCTATGCCCTGGCCGGCACCATCCTGACCGACATCACCACCGATGTCCTCGGCCACGACCAATCCGGCAATGGCGTAACCCTGGCCGATCTGTGGCCCGACGAGGATGAGGTCGCGGCCCTGATAGAGGCCCATGTGACGCCCGAGGACTACCGGGACAACTACGACGGAATTTCAAGCGTCAACCGCCACTGGAACGGGCTCGATGCCGCCGGTGACGACTACGCATGGGTGCCGTCCACGTACATCACCTTCCCGCCGTTCATCAAGGCGATCGAGGCTGCCCCGCAGCCGCCGGCGGCTATTACCGGGCTCAGGCCGCTCGCCATCCTCGGCGATTCGATCACCACGGACCATATCTCGCCGTCGGGCGCGATCACCCCGGAATCGGACGCCGGCAAGTTCCTGATCGGCCGCGGCGTCGCGCACCGTGATTTCAATTCCTACGGCACCCGGCGCGGATCGTCGGACATCGTCATTCGTTCGACCTTCGCCAACGGCCGGCTCAGAAACGAGATGACGCCCGGCCGCGAGGGACCGTGGACCCGGATCGAGCCGGAAGGCCGTGACGTCACCATGTTCGAGGCGATCGAAGCCTACCGCGCCAAGGACCAGGACCTGGTCGTCATCGGCGGCAAGGAATACGGCTGCGGTTCGTCCCGCGACACGGCGGCCAAGGCGCCCTGGCTGGCCGGCATCCGTGCCGTCATCGTCGAGAGTTTCGAGCGCATCCACCGCTCGAACCTGGTCAACATGGGGATCGCGCCGCTGTGTTTTCCGGCCGGCGTCGACCGCCGCACCCTCGAACTCGACGGCAGCGAGGTCTTCGACGTGGCCTTTGCCGACGATCTCCGGTCGGCTCGCCTGACCATCCACCGGAGGACCGGCGCGACCGAAGAGCTTCCCCTCGATCTCAGGCTCTACAACGAGGCGGAGCGCGAGACCTTCCGCCACGGCGGTCTGCTGGCACGCGCCTATCGCGGTTTTCTGACCTCCGCCTAATCCCTTTCCGGTGCCTCATTCGCCATGGGTCCCTTCAATGGCGAAGGTCCGACCACACGACTGAGCTTTCGCTGACGCCGGCTGGTGGGATATGCTGGCCGGCAAAGGGCCACAAGGAACAAAATAAGGAGCTCGCAATGGAGCGCCGAAACAAACCCTCCTACCGTATCTGCCGATCACTCTTCCTCACCATTGCCGGTCTCGCCGGTGCCGCCTTGTTTCTCACCCTGAGCGTCGACGACGGGTGGGCCCAGAGCCGGCGCAATCCTCAGAAGGCTGTCGCCAAGCGGGACCGCGACGGCGACGGCAAGGTCAGCCTCGACGAGTGGGACAAGTCGCCGATGATCTTCCGCAAAATCGACAAGGACGGCGACGGTTTCCTGTCTCCTTCGGACTTCGCCGAACACTGGGGCATGGCGGGAAGCGGCGTTAGGAAATCGCCAAGCGCCCGGACGCAGAAGAAGGCGGGCTCGCCAGGGCAAGGTGGCGCGCCCGCAGACCCGACGGCCGCCGCCAAGGCCCATCTCGCTGCCAGCGCCGAGGCCTTGAAGGCCGGGCGTTCGAGCGAAGCGCTCGCGGCCGTGCGCAAGGCCGCCGCCGCCGTCGAAGGCGGCAGTGTGCCGGACAAGCTGCGCCAGAAGGTCTATGCCGCCCTGAGCAAGCGGGAGCATGCCGCCGGCAACGCCTTCGGCGCGTTGAAGGCCATGCGCAAGGCGGTCAAGGCGTCACGCAGCGCCGCCCTGCAGGCGGAACTGGTCACCCTCTACCTGGATGTGGGGCGCCTGAAGGCGGCCGAGAAGGAGGCCCCAATACCGCCCGGCGGATGGCGTATGGCTTTTTCAACAAACCGGGCCTGCAGGAAAAGCAGCGCCTCATAGTCAAACATTCTATGGCCTCGATGGAGGCCGCTTTCCTCGAAAAGCAGGGGCGTTGGCGCGAGGCGGAACCGAAAATCCGCGAGATGGTGGGGCTCATCGACCGGCTCAAGGAAATCGACAACCGCTGGCGGTTGCGCAGTCTCCGGTCACAGTGGGAGCTGGCCCGCAACCTGATGCGCCAGGGACGGATCGTCGAGGCGGAGATCGCGGCCCGCGGCGGCCTCAACCAAGCCCGCTCAGAATCCGCCGATGCCGCCGTGATGGTCGCCAACCTGGCCCGCTTCGTCGGCGAGGCCCTGCTCGCCCAGGGGCGCCGCGACGACGCCCGCGACATGGCCGAGGAGGCGATCGCGCTCCTGGCCGAGGCCGGCGAGGCGCCGTCGTCCCGGGTCAGCGTGTTGGCCAAACGGTTCATGGGCACGCTGCTCGCCCTGGACGGCGATTGGCAGGCGGCCGAGGAACAGTTCGCCGGCGCCCGACAGGCCCTATCCGGCAACAAGGCGCTGGCAAACCAGATCATCGACAACTACCCGATCGTCATCGTCAGCGACATCAAACAGGGCCGCGCCGCAGACGCCCTGACCCGGCTCGAGAAGCGCCACCGGCGCATGAACGAACGGCTCGGTAGCAAACACCAGTACACCGCCGTCGCCCGGGCGCTGATCGGCGTCGCCCGCGCTCACATGGGCGAGCGCGACAAGGCGCTTACCGATTTCCGCGACGCCGTGCCCTACATGCTGTCGCGCTCGCGGGCCTCCGACTCGGACGAGGACGACAGCCAGTCGAACGCCGCCGCGATCCGCCGCGTCATCCTCGAGACCTATATGGACGTGCTCACGGAACGTTACGAAAAGGACGGCGCCTCTTTGGGCGGTGACAGCCCACTGGCCGAAGCCTTCCGCATCGCCGACGTGGCCCGGGGCAGCGTCGTCCAGAAGGCGCTCGCCGCTTCCGGCGCCCGCGCCGTCGCCGGCCAGCCCGACCTGGCGGAACTGGTGCGCACGGAACAGGACGCGCGAAAGAGTATTGGCGCCTTGAACAAGCTGCTGGCCGATGTCCTCGGGCGCGATAAAAGCGAACGCGACGAAGAAGGCGTCGCCGAACTGAGGCGTGAGATCGACCGCCTGCGCGACGCCCGCGGCGACGCCATGGAGGAGATCGAAAAGCGCTTTCCCGACTACGCCCGCCTGATCAACCCGAAACCGGCGTCGATCGAAGACGCGCGCGCCGTCCTGGCCGACGGCGAGGCCCTGATCGCCACCTACTTCGGCGAGGACCGTGGTTATGCCTGGAGCGTCGGCAAGGACGGCACCACTGCCTTCACCCGCATCGACCTCGGCGCCGAGGATGTCCTCGACCTGGTATCCGTAGTCCGCTCCGCCCTCGATCCCGGTACCGCCGCCATCGCGGAGATCCCGCCCTTCGACGTGGAGACCGCGCACGACCTTTATGGCCAAATCCTCGCGCCCCTCGAGGGCGCCTGGCGCAAGGCGAACAGCCTTCTTGTTGGTGGTGCACGGACCCCTCGGCGCCCTGCCCCTGTCGGCGCTGCCGACGGCGCCGGCCCAACTGACGGGCGATCCGACCCTGCCCTTTGCCGATCACCGCGACGTGCCGTGGCTGGCCAAGACCCACGCCGTCACCCTGGTGCCGTCCGTGGCGGCGCTGGCGGCGCTGCGTAGGTTACCAGAGGCCGGCGCCGGCCGTTCGCCCTTCGTCGGTTTCGGCGATCCCTTCTTCGCCGCCGAACAGGCCGAGACAGCGGTGGCGGCGGCGGAACCCGCGCCGGGCTCAACGGCCATGCGGGGCGCGGTGTCGCTCCGGTCCGTCTACCGGGGCGACAACGTCGCGGCCGGCGAGCTGGCCCAGCTGCAGCGCCTGCCCGACACGGCGCCGGAGGTCCTGAGCATTGCCGAGGCCCTGGAGAGCGATCCCGAAAAGACCGTGTTCCTGGGCCGCGACGCCAACGAGGCGCGGGTCAAGGCGATGGATTTGTCGGCGTATAAGGTGATCACCTTCGCCACCCACGGCCTGGCGCCCGGCGACCTCGAAGGGTTGACGCAGCCGGCCCTCGCCCTGACCGCACCCGATGTCGCCGGCGAGGAAGGTGACGGGCTGCTGACCATGGAGGAGATCCTCAATCTCAAGCTCGACGCCGATTGGGTGGTGCTGTCGGCCTGCAACACGGCGTCCGGCGACGGTGCCGGGGCGGAAGCCGTATCCGGCCTCGGCCAGGCCTTCTTCTACGCCGGCACCCGGGCCCTTCTCGCCAGCAACTGGCCCGTCGAGACGACGTCGGCCAAGGCCCTGACCACCGACATCTTCCGGCGCCAGGCGGCCGACCCCGCCCTGCCCCGCGCCGAGGCGGTGCGCCTCGCCGCCGTCGACCTGATGGAGAACGGCAGCTTCAAGGACCCGGAGACAAACAGGCCGGTCTTCTCCTTCGCCCACCCGCTGTTCTGGGCACCGTTCAGCTTGGTCGGCGACGGGCAGTGAATGTACGCTGATAGAGCGCGCCAGGGTCCAGCCACGCCTACTCGCATACTCGATCCATCAGCCCCCTAACGAAGGATTCGCATCTTGCAATCTGCTCGCCTTCAATGAATTCGTTCGGCTTATGGGCTTGTTCAATATCACCGGGCCCGCAGACGATTGCCGGCACGCCGGCGTCATCGAACAGGCAGGCTTCGCAATTGTAGGAGACCTTGCGGATACGATTATCGCCGGTAATCGCCTTCGCCAGTTGCACGACGGGAGCATCCTCGTCGGTGTCGAGAGACGGGATCACCGCCATCGGTTCGAACGCGATACCGGTATCCGGGTGGACTGCCTGCATTTCAGGCACGAGATCGCCCTCCACGAAGGATAACAACTCGCCGAATAATCCCTCCGGGTCATCGCCGGGAAGGTGGCGGAACTCGAACTCGAAAGTGCATTCCGCCGGGACGATGTTGAGGGCCGTGCCGCCCTTTACCGTCCCAACGTGGACCGTTGTGTGTGGGCAATCGTACTCCTCGTCGAAGGGTCCGACGCTGCGGTGGCGCCGCGCGAGGTTTTGCAGGAAGGCGATGACCGCACCGGCATACTCGACTGCATTGACGCCGCTCGGCGCCAGCTAGGAATGGGCCTCGGCGCCGCGAACCCGGCACCGGAAGCTGCGCTTTCCCTTGTGCGCGGCGACGATCCGCATGCCGGTCGGCTCGCCGACAATGCAGCCGTCCGGCCGGACGCCTGTTTCACACATATCAGCGATCAGGCGGCCGACGCCGGCCAATCCCACCTCCTCATCGTAAGACAGCGCCACATACACCGGCACCCGCAAGCGGCGGCGTTGCAGCTCCGGCAACGCGGCCAGGACGGCAGCCGCGAACGATTTCATGTCCGTCGTGCCGCGACCATAAAACCTGCCGTCGGTTTCCGCGAGATCGAACGGGTCGGTATGCCAGTCCTGCCCATCCACCGGGACGACGTCCGTATGCCCCGACAGGATATAGCCGCCCGGCGTCCCCTCAGGACCGAGCGTCGCCAGAAGGTTCGCCTTCAGGCCCGTGTCGTCGTAGGTCAGGCGGAACGGGATCGAGAGTTCGTCGAGCAGCGCCTTCACGTATTCGATCAGTTCAAGGTTCGAGTTCCGGCTCGTCGTATCGAAGGCGATCAAGCGGCGAAGGATTTCGAGGCAGTCCTGTGAAGGCCGGAGTATCATGTTTTCACCGTAGGACAATCCTGGTCAGGGTTTGTTCAACAACGCATCTTCGTTGCGAACCGAGGGGAAATCGGACCGGTCGAGATACTTGAAGTATTCATCGAGGCAAGGCACCGGCCCGTCGGGACAGGGAAACACGCAGACGATCTCACCGCTTTCCGTGTCCCGGATTTCGTCCAGAGTATTGTCCTCCTTGCAGTCCTTCAGGTGCTGCAGCAGACCCACCAAGGCCAATCCGGAGCTGGGCCCAACGAGAATACCGCGCCGGCTGACCTCCATGCTCAACCGGTAGGACGCTGCCGTTTCCACCCGTTCGATGACATCGACATGCGGCCGCCAGTCGAAACCGACGAGCTTCAATAGCTTGTCGGTCCTCACGCCCGGCACATAGTGATCGGGCGCGCGCATGGCACCGACCGTGCGGATGGAAGGGTTTTGGCTCTTCAGGAATTTCGAGTTGCCGATCATGGTGCCGGTCGTGCCGAGCCCGGCACAGAAGACGGAGAGCTTACCCTCCGTCTGTTCCCAAATCTGTTGTGCCGTCCACTTCTCATGGGCCCTGGGGTTATCCTCGTTGTCGTATTGGCCCGGGTTCAGGGCGTCGGGTTGTTCACCGTCCTTCTTGGCCTTGTAGACGCCGCTCCTCGGATCCGTTTCGTCCGGGTTCTCCGGTTCGACGTTGACGATCGGTTCGATCCCGAAGAACAGCAACATCAGCAGTTTGTTCCAGGATATCTCGCTGGGGACGTAGGACTGCGTTTCCTCAACACCGAATTGCCGGGCAACCAGGGCCATGGACGAAACCGTGTTTCCGGATGAGTTCTCGACGATCCGCTCGACCCCTTCGAGTTCGCCCTGGCGGAACTTCTCACGGATCATGTTGAACGCCGGAACGGCCTTCACGTTACCGAGCGGCAACATGTTCATCAGCTTGGCGAAGATACGAACCCGGTCGCCGGCAAAGGGATTCAACGGGACGGGCAGTTCGACGAGCGGCAGGTTCGGGAGCATACCCGGATCGAGAAAGTCACGCACCGCATCGGGTCCGTCGAAGACGTTCAGTTGACTATCCACTTCTCACCTCGCTTGTTTTTCCGCCCGATCGATCCTGGGCGCGCCCCATAAATTAATTCGAAATATCTAGAATTATCGAATCATACAGCCAGAACAGTCGTTCGACAACGACTCAAAGGCGTCGGTTCGATAATGCTCTCGAAGTCCCGTTCAGGGGGGCGACCGAAATCCGGACCTTTTCAATCCCGTTCGGTCCAAACACGATAGCAGACGGCCATCGCGCCGTCGTGCGGCCCGACGGTCTGGATCTCGGGAATATCCCAACTACAGTCCAATTGCCACATTTGATCAAATGACGGCTCGGGATTGTAAACTTGACACCCGTAGTGGCGGGGATGCAAGATCACGGGCATGGATGAGTTCGCAGCCGTTTTTAAATATGGCGCGCCGTGGCTTCTGGTTGTAATGGGGGGAATAGTGTCAGTGTACCCCCCTGAAAGATCGGATCGCCGACGAGTCTTGGTTTGGATTTTTGCTTTTGCTGTGGTCGGTGGCCTAGTGACAACAGCGCAAGTCTATTCAGACTATCAGGATCGGATAGCGCGAGAAATCCTAGAGAAGAAGCTTACCGGAGAAGGTGGGTTCGCAATTATTCGGGCTCAGAGCGGCCGCAAAATAGCGGCCGGGTTTCCTCTTTCTCTTCATTCAGCCCACTACATTTCGGGCGTACAAATTGACCTCTATCACCTCGATTCCGGACAAAAGATTCTGGTCAATCTACCCATTAAGAAGCGTCTAGATATTCAGGATGAAACTGTGAATTTCCCTTTAGTTTTGCCGGCTGGGAAATGGGAATTCGATTTCCGGTCAAGGTTCAATAATTGGGATCAAATTTTGATTCTAGAAGAGAAACACAACGTCCTTTCTGAAACGATCGAAGCGCGGCGGCGTGGAGAGCAGATACCTTTCTATGCTGACAAAAAAAACTATCCGATAAATGAGGCTCGTTAATGTCTCGCGGTAAGCTTCTCAGTTTGGAAGAGGCCCGAAACGGCGACAAGCCGGGCGAAACCCTTGACCAGTTCATCAAAGAACATCCTTCAAGGGCGGATGAACGGTTCTGGCCGCTTCTTCAGGCAATAGCTAAGGTTCCCTCAGCAACTAAGGGAGGGAACCATGGCGGGACCAAGAAAGATCGGACTAGACGACCTCGACAACCTAGGGATTGACCAATTCAACCGGCTCTATTGGAAAGGCGAAAGGGTAGTTACGCAAACCATGCTTGATCTACCAACCTGTGTAGATGTTGCAGTTGCATTCGGGGCGGCAATGGGCGGCATGGCGGGACTTGTTACCCTCCTGCGGCTCTTGGGAGTCCAGCCTGAATGGCCTTGGATGAAGCGATCTAAAGACTTGCCAGCAGTTCCGCAAACATCGCCCCCGGATGCTTCCGGCGGTTATAGCGAAACTCAAACTCGCCAAGGTACTTCGAAAGATGGTGGGGGCTGACGTGGGCATGCGTTCCCCGAATCGACCGCTTGAGCATAGACCAGAAGGCTTCCAAGGTGTTTACGTGAACGTCGCCGCGAGCGTATTCCTTGGATGCGTGATCGACCATGTGATGGTCGTACCCGAGCTTGCTGAGAATGCGGTAAGGCATCCATTCGTCGGAACTAACCGTGGTGCCGAGCGGGACTTGGTCCAGGATCGGCGGAATGAGGGACTTGCGCGATGCGTTCGGAACAACCTTGGTAAACAGTTCGCCGTCACGTTCCAGGATACCGAAAACGATGGTCTTCTTGGCGCCGCGCCCGGTGATGCCGTGTTTCTTTCCGCCCTTGCGGCGCCCACCGATATAGGTTTCGTCAACCTCGACATGGCCGGTCAGAGGCGGTTCGCCGTCGATGGCGCCCATGTGTTCACGGATCAAATGCGCCATGCGGTGTGCGGTCGGATAGGAAACGCCCAGCTGGCGTTGCAGTTCCTTGGCCGGAACGCCATGGCGTGTCGTGGTGAACAGATAAATCGCGTAAAACCACTTCTGCAACGGCGTATGAGAGCGATGGAAGATGGTTCCGACCATGGGATAAATCTCGTATCCGCACCACGCGCACTCATAGGCGGGATGGCGCTTGATACGGTGAAACTTGCCGTGTTTCCCGCACTTCGGGCAGTCAAGGCTTTCGCCGTGGCGAAGCTGCATCAGGTAATCGAGGCAAGCATCGTCATCGGGAAACTGTTCGAAGAAATCTTTGATGGTGGGGCCGGCAAACATGGTCATCTCCTATCAATAGGGAGATGTTAACAAAATGTCTTACGCGTGTCAACTTTATAATCCCGTGACGGCTTTCTGATTGGAAAGCGAATATTGGAAAACCGGCACTCGATGGTTCCGAGAAGACCCAAGACGGAGTGCTTACTCACATGTCCTAAACAGCAAGGCGACGATTTGAGCTTGATCGACGTGTATCCGTGTTGCTTTGTAGGTCTCGAATCTTTGAGCTGGAATAGGACATCTTGGTTTGAGGACAGACACAGGCTCAGTCGGATTTGGTGCGCAAATCCGCCAATCACCCTTCTTCGATGCGACGCTCCGATGGGGGGCGAAGGGGTTTTCCGTCTACAATCACATGTACATACCCCGTGATTTTGGCGATCCGGTAGAAAACTTCTGGAATCTCGTGGAACGCGCCATTCTCTGCGACGTGTCAGTCGAGCGACAGGTGGAGATCACTGGTCCCGATGCGGCTCGGTTCGTTCAACTGTTGACGCCGCGCAATCTCTCGAACTGCCAGGTGGGTCAGTGCAAGTATGTTCTGCTGACCAGTCAGGATGGCGGCATCATCAACGACCCGGTGCTTCTCCGGCTCGGCGAGAACCACTTTTGGCTTTCCCTCGCCGATAGCGACGTTTTGCTTTGGGCCAAAGGGGTCGCCACCTTCGCGGGGATGACTGTCGAGATCCGCGAACCCGACGTATCGCCACTGCAATTGCAAGGCCCCCGATCTCTCGACATCATGAAGGCGATGTTCGGTGACGACATCGAAGCGCTTAGGTACTTTTGGCTGATCGAGACGGCTTTGGACGGTATTCCCGTCGTCGTCTCGCGAACCGGCTGGTCGAGCGAGCGGGGCTACGAGATCTACCTACGAGACTTCCGGCTTGGCGACCGGTTGTGGGAGACGATCATGGCCGCCGGCGAACCGTTCGGCCTCCAACCTGGGCACACTTCCACAATAAGGCGGATCGAGGGCGCCATGCTGTCCTACCATGCCGATATGGACATCAATACAAACCCTTTCGAGCTCGGCCTCGATCGCCTCGTCGATTTGGACATGGATTCAAAGTTCATCGGCAAGGAAGCATTAATAGCAATCCGGGCCGAAGGTGTAACAAGGCCGCAAGTCGGCCTTGAAATCGAAGGCCAGCCCCTTGCTCGGCCCAATCAGAAGCACTGGCCACTCAGAGCAGGCAAGGAAGATGTCGGCTATGTAACGTCGGCTGTCTATTCACCCCGCCTTGAGAAAAACATCGCCCTCGGCATCGTCAGGATAGATCAAAGCAGTTTAGGAACTAAGCTGATGACCCGTTTTGAAGAGGTAGAACGTGTCGTGACGGTGGTGGAAAAGCCGTTCTATGACCCCAAGAAGAAAATCGTGAGTGCCTAGAGGCCTTTCAGTTCACGTCCGCCTTAGCCTAATCGCGGAGTTTTAGGCACCCACCGATGTCGGAAAACTGATCTAAAGCCGATCATCGCTGCGAGCACTCCAGAATAACCGAAATGGGGGGAAACGGCCGATCGGCGAACTCAAGCCCGAAACAAGCGGTCCCTAACCGCCACCAAGGCGATCGTCCCCATGGCTTGGGGACGGTGCACGTCTCTGCAAGGGATCAGTAGCGGTCACCGGCGACACCCTGATCGATCAGGGCGCCGAGACGGTCCAGCTGTTCCGGTTGCAACGTAATATCCTGTGCCGCCCAGTTTTCCGCCAGGCGCTCCGGGCTCCGGGTCCCCGGTATGGCGGCGAGGGGCACGCCGCGCGACAGAACCCAGGCCAGGGCGACCTGGGCCGCCGTGGCGCCGATGCCCTCGGCGATTTCGGCGACACCATCGGCCAGCCGGCTGTTCCGGGCGATGGCGTCCTCTGAGAACCGCGGATTGTCCAATCGCCAATCGCCGGGTTCGAGATCGCTCCGCGAGCGGATGGCGCCTGAGAGGAATCCCCGGCCGAGGGGGGCTGTAGGCGACGAAACCGATGTTGAGCCGCTGAATTGTCGGCAGGATCTCGGCCTCGACGTCGCGCGACCACAGGGAATACTCGGTCTGCAGGGCGCTGACGGGATGGACCGCGTGGGCACGGTCGATGGTTTGCGGGTCGGCCTCGGAAAGCCCGATATAGCGCACCTTCCCCGCCTCGACGAGTTCTGCCATGGCGCCGACCGTTTCCTCGATCGGTGTCTCGGGGTCGACGCGGTGCTGGTAATAAAGATCGATGTAATCGGTTTCGAGGCGCTTGAGCGAGGCGTCGCAACAGGCCCTGACGTAGTCCGCACCGCCCTTGACGCCCTGCCAACTGCCGTCCTCGCCGCGGGACACGCCAAATTTGGTGGCGAGCGTGATCCGCTCGCGGCGCCCCTTCAGCGCCCTCGACAGCAGGATCTCGTTGGTAAAGGGGCCATAGATGTCCGAGGTGTCCCAGAACGTGCAGCCGATGTCCGCGGCCCGGTCGAGAACGCCGAGATTGCGGGCTTCCGAAGCGGAACCGTAGAACTCCGACATGCCCATGCAGCCCAAACCGATGGCTGGGACACGAAGGCCTTGGGATCCGAGATCGATCTGTTTCATACGCTTTTGCCCTGCACCGTCCGTTCCGGCTTCGACTGTAGCGAGCCCCATATCCGATCTCAACGCCCGCACCGGATTCCGGTAGCGGATGTTGCGGTTCTGGCCAGTCAACGGCCGGCCGACGGCCGCATACGATGGGTCGCGGTCTTCGGCCGTTCGGACCGGAAATGCACGAAAAGGACTTGACTAAATGACCAATAATAGATATATTTTCCTATATCAATAGCCGAAACGCCGGCTTTGCGGATTGCCATTGTGAATAGGACGAGACGACACGGGGCCTACGCCTCCGACGACAGATCCGCGCCCCGCCATTCGTGCCCGATGGGAACAGGCGGAAACGGGCGGCGGAGAATTATCATAGACATCTATGGATAAAAATAGACATCCACCCCGGCCGGGCGGGCGTCATTTGCGACCTGGGATCACAGATAAACGACGAAGCGGGCCAGCCCCGAAACGGCTGAACCCGCCGCCTCGCCCCCTCCGCCGCCTAGCCCGCCTTTCCTAGAACGCCAGGGTATCGGCGATGGCCTCGATGCCGGCCTGGGCGCATTGGTCATCCAGGTCGCCGCCCGGTGCGCCGGAGACGCCGACGGCACCGACGATGGACCCGGCCGACTCGACCGGCACGCCGCCGCCGATGAACAGACCGCCGGTGACGAAGTTGATGCCGAACTGCGCTGTCCCGGGCTTGACCACATCGACCATCTCCAGGGTCGGCGTGCGGAAGCTGACCGCCGACCAGGCCTTGCGCCTAGCCGTTTCCGGCGTATGCGGACCGGCGAAGCGGTCGCGCAGCACGACCTGGGTGACTCCGAAGCGGTCGACGACGGCGACGGCCACCTGATAACCGCCGTCGCGGCAGGCCTTGAGCGTTGCCTGGGCGAGCTCGGTCGCCGTATCCAGGGTCATGACCTTGAGCGTCACGAGCCCCTCCTCTTCCGCCTCGGCGGCGGCCGGAAGCAAAAAGCCGCCGGCCACGAGGAGCGGCAGGATCAATCTCAGCATGTCTCGAGTTCCTCTTCCCGTTGGGTGATTCTCTTGCGTCCCTATAGGCGTCATTTTAGCGACATATTCGAGAAGAGTATTATGTCCCCTTAAGGAAAAGGCTTAGGCCCAGCGGTCATAGGCGGTGCGACCGGCCGTAGGGGTTTGGGCATGCGGAAAAGCCCCTCCCCTGAATACCAAGGGATGGGCCGGTCGGTTCAGCCCGGCCGATGGGCCCTAGAACAACCGAAACGGTTGCAGGGCCAGAAGAACCGGAAATGAACACAGGAAGGCAACGTAAATGAGGTTCTTCATCGGAGTGGTCCACTTCTGTGGGAATGCCGTCGAGGCCCTATTTTTGACAGGTCTCGATTAATCAATGGTTAAACCGAGGCCATCTCCGTGGCCGCGTTGACGGGAATCATTTCGAACCCGGGTGATATCTGCTAAAAGGGCGCAGCCGGCCAGGTCCAATCAGGGGTAACGAATATCATTGGGGACCGGACCATGCTGGAGCAACTGTTCAAACTGTCGGAAAACGAAACCACCGTCCGCACCGAGGTGATGGCCGGGCTGACCACCTTTCTGACGCTCGCCTACATCGTCTTCGTCAATCCGTCGATCCTGGCCGAAAGCGGCATGGACCGGGGTGCCGTGTTCGTCGCCACCTGCCTGGCGGCCGCCATCGGCACGGCGATCATGGGGCTCTACGCCAACTACCCGATCGCCCTGGCCCCGGGCATGGGTTTGAACGCCTACTTCACCTACGGCGTCGTCCTCGGCATGGGCCATACTTGGCAGGTGGCCTTGGGCGCCGTCTTCCTGTCGGGCATATTGTTCCTGATCCTCAGCGTGCTGCCGGTCCGCGAATGGATCATCAACTCCATACCCCGATCGTTGAAGATCGCCATATCGGCGGGTATCGGGCTCTTTCTCGCCATCATCGCTCTGAAGAACGCCGGCATCGTCATCGACCACCCGGCGACCCTGGTGACCATGGGCGATCTGGCCAAGCCGGAACCGGTGCTCGCCGTCATCGGCTTTTTCTCCATTGCCGTGCTGACGGCCCGCGGCGTGCCGGGATCCATCATCATCTCGATCCTCGGTGTCACCGTGATCGGCGCGGCCCTCGGCATTACCGAGAACCAGGGCGTCGTTTCCATGCCGCCCTCGGTGGCGCCGACCTTCGCCCAGATGGACATCGCCGGTGCCCTGGAGATCGGGCTGATCACCATCGTCTTCGCCTTCCTCTTCGTCGATCTCTTCGACACCGCCGGCACATTGGTCGGCCTGGCGCACCGGGCCGGCATGCTCGACGAACGGGGCCGCCTGCCGCGCCTCAAGAAGGCGCTCGTCGCCGACAGCACGGCGACCATCGCCGGTGCCGCGCTCGGGACCTCGACAACGACCAGCTATATCGAAAGCGCGGCCGGCATCAACGCCGGCGGGCGTACCGGCCTTACTGCGATGACCGTCGCCGTTCTGTTCCTGGCCTGCCTGTTCCTGTCGCCCCTGGCCGGCACCATCCCGGCCTACGCCACGGCGCCGGCACTCCTGTTCGTCGCCTGCCTGATGGTCCGCGGCCTGGCCGAAATCGATTGGGACGACATCACCGACGTGGCGCCGGCGGTGATCGCCGCCATCGCCATGCCGCTGACCTTCTCGATCGCGTCGGGTATCGGTTTCGGCTTCATCACCTACGTTGCCGTCAAGGTCCTGTCCGGCCGTCACCAGGAGGTCGGGCCGGCGATCTACGTGCTGGCCGCCGCCTTCGTCCTCAAGTTCGCCCTGCTCTAGCGGACGAGAAATCCGGTCACGGGGAATTGTTCAGGCGTGTTCGCCGGTCATATTCAGGGAAACGCGTCCATCTGTTATGTCTGAGGCGTCGATGCGGGGATCGACGGGTTCCGAACATCAAGGGTGGGAGATGAACAATGAAGCGGTTTTTCCTGGTTGTACCGGTGTTCTTGGCGCTAGCCGCTGTCTTCGCCGCCGGACCGGCCCTGGCCGGCGCCAAGGAGCACAAGGTGGCCATTCACGTCGATGAAAACGATCCGGCACGCATGAACATGGCGCTCAACAATGCCATGAACATCAACAAGTACTACAAGGCCAAGGGCGAAAAGGTCGAGATCGAGGTCGTCGCCTACGGCCCCGGCCTCAACATGTTCGTCGAAGGCAAGTCACCGGTCGAACAGCGCATCGCCACCATGGGACTGGAGATGAGCAACCTGAGCTTCTCGGCCTGCGGCAACGCGCACCGCAACATGAGCGCCAAGGCCGGCAAGGACATCCAGTTGGTCTCCGAGGCCAGCCTCGTTCCGTCTGGCGTCGTCCGCCTGATGGAGCTGCAGGAACAGGGCTGGAGCTACATCAGGCCCTGAACCAGGGAACGAATTCAAGGATGAGCGCTCCGCCCTTGCGGGCGGGGCCGTTCATGGGCTGGGGCGGAACGAAATCAAACCCGATTGGGCGACCCAGAAGTAGACGCCGAAGAGCACGGTGGCGAGCACCGTCGTCACGCCCAGTTTAAGCAGCATACGGGCCTGGGCCGGCGAGCCCGGGTCCTCGCCGGGCAGCAGTTCGTCGGGATCGACCCGGCGCACGCCCCACGGCAGGACCATAAACAGCAACAGCCACCAGATGATGACATAGACGACGAGGCCCTCGGTCAGGGACATGGTCAGGCTTGTTCCAGTTCGACCAGGGTGCCGCAGAAGTCCTTGGGATGCAGGAACAGGACCGGGTTGCCATGGGCACCGATCTTCGGCTCGCCGTTGCCGATGACCCGTGCGCCTTCCGCCTTCAGTTTGTCACGCGCCTCGATGATATCGTCGACCTCATAGCAGACATGATGCATGCCGCCGGCCGGGTTCTTGTCGAGAAAGGCGGCGATCGGCGAGTTGTCGCCGAGCGGATAGAGGAGCTCGATCTTGGTGTTGGGCAGTTCGATGAAGACCACAGTGACCCCGTGATCGGGTTCGTCCTGCGGTTCCGAAACGGTCGCGCCCAAGGTGTTCTTGTAGGTTGCGGTGGCGGCTTCCAGGTCGGGCACCGCAATGGCGACGTGATTCAACCTTCCAATCATTGCTCCAGGCCTCCTTGGCTTCAGGGGATGCGAACGACGTGGACCGTTGTGACGGCCCGTTTCCCTAGACTGTCGCGGAAATACCGGCGAACTGCAAGCCGAACGGCTTCCGCGGTGCGGTCGTCGTCCCGCGCCTCCAGACTGCCCAAGCGCTCGACCGCCGCTTCGGCTTCGTCGAGGGCCCTCTGGCAAGACGGATCGTGTTCGCTTTCGAACAAACCGGTACTCGATATCTTCGGGCGCGAGATGAGGGTTCCTTCCCGATCAACGACGACGGTAAGTACCGCGAAACCGTTCCACATGGTCCGTTTGCGGCTCTTCAGTATTTCGCTTTCCACAGGAACCAGGCGGCTACCCTCGAGCGAAAGCCGCCCCGACGGAACGTGGTCGACTACGCCGGCTTCCCCGAGCGCCAGGCGGACGACGGAACCGTTCTCGGCGACCACCGCCTGCTCGACCTGGCATTCCTTGGCGAGATCGGCGTGCGCACACATGTGGCGCAGTTCACCGTGGACCGGTACGGCGATTTTAGGTCGCGCCAGCTGGTACATACGGGCCAGTTCATCCCGCGCCGGATGGCCGGATACGTGGACCCGTTTTTCGCGCCAGGTGACGACATCGACGCCAAGGCGGATCAACTGGTTCTGCAGGCGTCCGATCGCCGCCTCGTTGCCGGGGATGACCCGGGATGAGAAGATCACCGTATCGCCGTCGCCCAGCGTGACGTTCGGGTGATCTTCAAAGGCGATGCGCGACAGCGCGGCGCGTGGTTCTCCCTGCGACCCAGTGCAGATGACGAGGGTCTTGTCGTCCGGCAGGAACCCGGCATCACCCTCGTCGATGAAGGCCGCTACGTCTTCGAGGTAACCGTTCTCCCGGGACGCCGCCTCGATGCGCCTCAGCGAACGGCCGGCCGTGACCACGTCGCGCCCGTTGGCTCGGGCGGCCTTGGCAATGGTTTCGAGCCGCGCCACATTGGTTGCGAAACAGGCAACGGCGACCTTGCCAGAACACTCTCCGATCGCCTCGGTCAGGCTTTCCAGAAGATCGCCCTCGGAACCGGAATCGCCGGCCGAGAAGACATTGGTCGAATCGCAGACGATGGCCAATACGCCCTCGTCGCCCAGTCGCCGCAAGGCGTCCTCGTCGGCGGTCGGGCCGACCACGGGGTCCGGGTCGAACTTCCAGTCACCCGTGTGCAGAACCGTACCCAAGGGCGTGCGCAAAGCGATGCCATTGGGCTCGGGGATCGAGTGCGTGAGGGTGATCAGTTCGAGATCAAAGGGCCCGATCGAAAAGCGGCCATTCAGGGGAACGACGTTGATCTCGACCTCATCAAGCAGATCCACTTCGGCGAGCTTTCGTTTGAGGATGGTCGCCGTGAACGGGGTTGCGTAAACGGGACAGCGCAAGCGCGGCCACAGGTAGGGAACGGCGCCCAGGTGGTCTTCATGGGCGTGGGTAAGAACGATCGCCAACAGCCGGTCGCGGCGTTCCTCGATGAACGCCGGATCGGGGAGAATGAGATCGACGCCCGGCAGCGAGCCGTCGTTGAATGTGACGCCAAGGTCGACCATAAGCCAGTCGTGATCGTCGGGTTCGCCATAGGCGAAGAGGTTGAGATTCATGCCGATTTCGCCGGCGCCGCCGAGCGGGACGAACAGGAGTTCGTCTTGACTTACCTCGTTCATCAAGCGTTGCGCCGGTAGATCGAGAACAGGCCCCTGAGCGTGAGGTCGCCATCGGCGGTTTCGATGACGTCGCAGTACTCGGAAAACAGCGGTGCCAAACCGCCCGTCGCGATGACCTGCATGCCGGCCTCGCCGAACTCCTTGCGGATCCTGGCCACCATGCCCTCGATCATGCCTAAGTAGCCCCAGAAGGTGCCCGAAACCATGGCATCGACCGTCGTTTTGCCGATCACGGGACCCGGCCGGGTAACGCCGACCCGGGGCAGCTGCGCCGCGGCTTGGTGAAGCGCTTCCAGGCTCAAGTTGATCCCGGGCGCGATTGCGCCGCCGCGATAGTTCCCTTCCCCGTCGATCACGTCGAAGGTGGTCGCGGTGCCGAAATCGACGACGATCATCGGCCCGCCGTAGCGTTCATGAGCGGCGACGGCGTTGACCAAACGGTCTGCACCCACCTCTTCCGGGCGGTCGATCAAGACCTCGAGGCCGAGATCGACGCCGTCCTCTCCGATCACCAGCGGTTCGCAGGAAAAATGCTTACGGCACAGGGTCTTGAGTGAAAACAGCGTGGCCGGGACGACCGTGGCGATGATGGCATTCGAAATCCGGTCGCGGCTCAAACCCGAGAGTGCCATCAGCTGCTCGAGCCAAATGCCGAACTCGTCCGCCGTACGATTGGCGTCCGTCGATGAGCGCCATTCGTCCTGTACGGTGCCATCAAAATCAAAGACCGCAAATACGATGTTGGTGTTACCGGAATCGATGGCCAGCAGCATTCGTATGCTCCGATCTACCAGAAGAACACGTCACCGGCGGTTATGCGCCGGCGTGTGCCCGCTTCGTTTATGATCAAGGCACCCGTTTCGTCTACGTCCTCGAATATTCCCGCGACGTCGCCGTCGCCGAGGCTGACCCGGATTGGCTCGCCCTGACCGATGCCATGGGCCAGCCAAGTCCGGCGTACGGCGTCAAAACCTTCGGCTTCCCACGCCCTTGACCAGTGAAGGAAACGTTCACAGTAGCGGCCGAGAATGGCCTCGACCGATGTATCCCAGCCTTCGACGTTGAGCGACGTTGCCGGGTAGGCTGTGTCCTGGGGGTAGGTTTCGACGTTCAGGCCCATGCCGACGACGAGCCACTTGGCCCGGCTGCTGTCGCCGCTCGCCGTCTCCATAAGAATTCCCGCGACCTTCTTGCCGTTGACCAGGGCATCGTTCGGCCATTTACAGTGGATCTGGTGGCTCGTGGGTGAGAAGTCCTCAAGAGCTTCGACGACGGCGACGGCGGCAATAAAGCTGTAGGCTGAAAGTTCGGCGACCGGTGCATCGGGGCGCAGGATGATTGACGTGTAGAGGTTTCCCGGTGGACTGGTCCAGGAACGCCCGCGGCGCCCCTTCCCGGCGGTCTGCTCTTTCGCCCATATCAACGTGAAATCCGGCGCCGCGTCGATGCCGTCGTCGGCACGGCTTTTGGCCTCCGTGTTGGTGCTGCCTACCGTGTCGAGCGCGATGAGATTAAAGGGTTCGGGGATCTGCGGTTGTTGCATCAGCCCGGGAACAACGCCGCCGCAGCCGCCGCCGCGCTGTCGAGGACCGGCGCCGGATAGATGAAGAACATGACGATCAGAAAGCCGGCGAGGGCGACAACCAGACCAATCGGCCGCTCGACGGGCCGGTCCAGGGTCTCGCCGGCCTCATCGAAGTACATGACGCGGATGATGCGGATGTAATAGAAGGCGCCGACGACGCTGGTCAGGACGCCGATGACCGCCAGGCCGTAGAGGTGGGCGTCGATGGCCGCCAGGAAGATGTAGAACTTACCGAAAAAGCCGGCGAGCGGCGGAATGCCGGCCATGGAGAACATGAACACGGCCAAGGCGGCCGCCATCATCGGGTGGCTCTTGGAGAACCCGGCGAGATCATTGATCTCCTCGACCATGCGATCACCGCGTTTCATGGCGAGAATGCAGGCGAAGGCGCCAACGTTCATCACCAGATAGATGGCGAGATAAATCAGGATCCCGCGGACGCCAACCTCGTCGCCGACGGCCAGGCCGATGAGCGCGTATCCCACGTGGCCGATCGAACTGTAAGCCATGAGGCGTTTGATGTTGGTCTGATTGACGGCGGCAAAGGCGCCGAGAACCATCGATGCCACCGATACGAAGACGACGATCTGCTGCCATTCGGCAATCAGATCCCCGAACGGTCCGACCATGACCCGGATGAATAGCCCCAAGGCGGCGATCTTCGGAGCGACCGCAAAGAACGCGGTAACCGGGGTTGGTGCACCCTCATAAACGTCGGGCGTCCACATATGAAACGGAACGGCGGATACCTTGAACGCCAGGCCGGCGAGAACGAAGACGATGCCGAAGATGACACCAAGCCCGGGGCCATGCTCGCCCGACGCCGCCAGAACCGTCGCCAACTGGTCGAAGTTTGTCGTGCCGGCAAAACCGTAGACCAGGGAGCTGCCGTAGAGGAGCATGCCCGAGGCCAAGGCGCCCAAGACGAAATACTTCAGCCCGGCTTCCGTCGAGCGCTGATCGTCACGCTGGAAGGCGGCGATGACATAAAGGGAAAGGCTCTGCATCTCGAGGCCCAGGTAGAGCGAGATCAGGTCGTTGGCCGACACCATCATCAACATGCCGAGAACGGCGAACATGACAAGGATCGGGAATTCGAAGCGCGCCATGTTCTGGCGTACGAGAAAGCCTTGGGCGATGACCAGTGTGGCGCCGGCGGCGATGAGCACCAGGACCTTGCAGAAGACTGAGAACGGATCGCTGACGAACATGTTTCCGAACAAGAGAATGCGCCCGCCCGAGAAACTGACGGCGAGCAGGATCGTCAGGGCGAAAACAATGAGTGTCAGCCATGAGACGAGCTCGGCTGTCTGGCGTTCACTCTCCGGCCCGTCGGCTTTGCGAAAGACGCCGAGCATGAGAAGCGACATGCCGATAACGGCGAGGAAAAGCTCTGGAAAAGCGGGGATCAGTTCTGAAAGGGTCATCGCCGCGTCTCCTCAGCGCCCAGCCATCACAGTGTTGCCGCCGGCCGCCAGGGCGGTTTCGACCTGTTGCATTAAGTTCTCGACCGAAACGTGCATGACGTCGAGGAACGGTGTCGGGTAAATCCCCATCCACAGCGTGATAACGATCAACGGAGCGAACACGGCCCATTCGCGCGGGTTCATATCAAGGATCTTGGCCAGCGATTCCTTGGTCAGCTGACCGAAGATGATGCGCCGGTAGAGATAGAGCATATAGGCGGCGCCCAGGATAACGCCGGTCGCGGCCAGCGCCGCGACCCAGCTGTTGACCTGGAAAAGGCCGACGAGGACCAGGAACTCGCCGACGAAACCGCCCGTTCCCGGCAGGCCCACGGAGGCCAACATAAAGATCATGAAGACAAGCGCGTAGCCCGGCATGCGATGGACGAGGCCGCCGTAGGTCTCGATATCTCGGCTATGCATTCGGTCATAGACGACGCCGACGATGAGGAACAAGGCGGCCGAGACGATACCGTGGGACAGCATCTGGTAGATGGCGCCCTCGATCCCCTGGATGGTCAGGGTAAAGGTCCCGGCCGTGACGAACCCCATATGGGCGATCGACGAATAGGCGATCAGCTTCTTCATGTCTTCCTGCGCCAAAGCCACCAGCGAGGTATAGACCACGGCGACGATGCTCAGCGTGTAGATGAGCGGCGTGAACATGACGCTGGCTTCCGGGAACAGGGGCAATGAGAACCTGAGGAAGCCGTAACCGCCGAATTTTAACAAGACTCCTGCGAGGATCACGGAGCCGGCCGTCGGCGCCTCGACGTGGGCGTCCGGCAGCCAGGTATGCACCGGCCACATGGGAACCTTGACGGCGAAAGACGCGAAGAAAGCGAGCCACAGCCACGGCTGGATGGCGACCGGCAGGCTATGGGTCATCAGTTCCGGAATGTCAGTGGTGCCGGCGTCGAAGTAGATGGCCAGCATGGCCAGCAGCATGAGAACCGAGCCCAGAAGCGTGTAGAGGAACAGCTTGAAGGCCGCATAAACCCGTCGCGGACCGCCCCAGATGCCGATGATGACGAACATGGGGATCAGGACCGCTTCGAAGAAGATGTAGAAGACGACGAGATCGAGGGCGCAGAACATGCCGACCATGAAGGTCTCGAGGATCAAGAACGAGATCATGTATTCCTTGACCCGGACCGTGATCGCTTCCCAGCTGGCGAGTACGCAAATCGGCGTCAACAGGGTCGTCAACAGGACGAACAGCATGGAAATGCCGTCGATACCCATATGGTACGAAATGCCGAACTGAGGCATCCAAGCCGCTTTTTCGACGAACTGGAACGCCGCTGTCGTCGTATCGAACTTGAACCAAAGGAACAGTGACACCGCGAAATTGATCGTCGACGTCCAAAGCGCCGTGAAGCGAGCGTTTCGGGCAACGACCTCGTCATCACCGCGGATGCTCAGTATGAAAAGCGCACCGAGCAGCGGCAGGAACGTTATCAGCGAAAGAATGGGGATATCGCTCATCTGCGCCCTACCCTGCGTTCACGAAAAGATACCAAGTGATGAGAGCCACGACCCCAATCAACATGGCGAAGGCGTAGTGGTAGAGATAGCCGGTCTGCAAGGCAGCGGCGCGCCGGGCCAGGTGGCGGACGGCGCCGGAAACACCGTCGGGACCGAGGCCGTCGATGAGGGTGCCGTCGCCGGTCTTCCAGAAACCCTTGCCGAGATAGAAAGCGAGCCGGACGAACATCCAGTCGAAGAGCTCGTCGAAATACCATTTGTTGAGCAGGAACTCGTAGAGGGTCCTGAAGCGACTTGCCAGCATGGCCGGGATGCCCGGCGCCAGCATGTAGAGCACGTAGGCGAGTCCGATGCCCGCGAGGCCGACGGCGATGGGTGCGACTTTCACCCATATCGGCACATGGTGGGCATTCTCAAGTGCATCATGGCCGGGCAGAACAAAGATCGAGTTGCCCCAGAAGGATGCCGTGTCGTGGCCAACGAAACTCTCGTACCCGAGGATTCCGGCGAAGACAGCGCCGGCGGCCAGGACCAACAACGGCAGGATCATCACCTTCGGGCTTTCGTGCACGTGGGCCATGACTTTTTCATCGGCTCGCGGTGAGCCGTGGAAGGTCATTATGATCAAGCGCCAGGAATAGAAGGCAGTCAGGAACGCGGCCGTGAGTCCCAACCAAAAGGCATACTGACCGATTCCCGTATGGGCGGCATAAGCCGCCTCGAGGATTACGTCCTTTGAGAAGAACCCGGCAAATCCAAACGGTGTACCGGGGATGCCAATTCCGGCCAATGACAGGCTACCGATCCACATGAGAACGTAGGTCACCGGGATCATCTTCCAGATGCCGCCCATCTTGCGCATATCCTGCTCGTCGGACATGGCGTGGATGACCGAGCCGGCGCCGAGGAACAAGAGCGCCTTGAAAAAGCCGTGGGTCATCAGGTGGAAGATACCGGCCGAATAGGCTGAAACGCCGCAGGCGAAGAACATGTACCCCAACTGCGAACAGGTCGAATAGGCGATGACGCGCTTGATGTCGTTCTGCACGCAGCCGATGGTGGCGGCGAAGATGGCGGTGCTGGCGCCGATGAAGGTGACAACGGTCAGCGCCGTATCTGAATACTCGAACAAGGGCGAAAGGCGCGCCACCATGAAGATGCCGGCGGTGACCATGGTCGCCGTATGGATAAGGGCGGAGACCGGGGTCGGGCCCTCCATGGCGTCCGGCAGCCAGGTGTGGAGTCCGATCTGCGCCGACTTGCCCATGGCGCCAACGAACAGCAACAGGCAGATGATGGTCAACGCGTGAAACTCGGTGCCGAAGATATAAAGCGTGTCTTCGGCCTTGGAACCGGCCAGCCCGAATATGGTGTCGAGGTGCACGGTTTCGAACAGCATGAAGACGGCGAAGATGCCGAGGGCAAACCCGAAGTCGCCGACCCGGTTGACCAGGAAAGCCTTGATAGCCGCGGCATTGGCCGAGGGACGGTTGTACCAGAAGCCGATCAGCAGATAGGACGCGAGGCCGACCCCTTCCCAGCCGAAGAACAACTGCACCAGGTTGTCGGCGGTGATCAGCATCAGCATGAAGAAGGTGAATAGGCTCAAGTAGCTCATGAACCGCGGGATCGACGGGTCGTGGTGCATGTAGCCGACCGAATAGATGTGGACCATGGCCGAGACCACGGTGACGACGATCATCATGGCCGCGGTCAGGCTGTCGACCTTGAGCGCCCAGGAAACCTCGAGGGTGCCGGAATCGATCCAGGTGAAGAGCTCGACCGTGCGCGCATTGCCGTTCAAGGCTACATCGACGAAAACGACTACGGCGAGCACGGCGGAAGCCACCAGCGCCAGGCAGGTCGCCCATTGCGCCGCCTGGTCGCGGCGGTGCTGTGATTCCTTATCGGCCCCCGGCAGGAAGACGATGAGGCCGGCGATGATCGAGCCGATCAGGGGAAGAAAGACGACGAGCGTATCGATCATCTGCGCTTAGCCCTTCATCATGTTGATGTCTTCGACGGCGATGGAGCCGCGGTTACGGAAATAGACGACTAGGATGGCCAAGCCGATGGCGGCTTCAGCAGCAGCCACCGTAAGGACGAACATGGCGAAGATCTGTCCGACGAGATCGCCCAATTCCGCTGAAAAAGCGACTAGGTTGATGTTGACGGCGAGCAGCATCAGTTCGACCGACATCAGGATGACGATGACGTTCTTGCGGTTGAGGAAGATACCGAAAATCCCGGTCGTGAACAGGATCGCGGCAACCGTCAAATAGTGTCCCAAGCCGATCTCGAACATCAGATACCCTTTCCGGTCTCGACCTTGCGGACTTCGACCGAGTCTTCGGCGCGGCGCGCCAGCTGATCACCGATCACCTGTTTCTTGACGCCGCCGCGCTTGCGATGGGTGAGGACGATCGCCCCGATCATGGCGACGAGCAGGATCATGCCCGCCGCCTCGAAGAGGTAGATGTACTGGGTGTACATAATCTCGCCCAGGGCATGGGTGTTGGCGGTTGCAGCCGGAGCCGCCGCGCCCATGGATTGCGCCGCTTCCGGCGCCATGTGCCATCCGCCGAGGACAACGGCCAGCTCGACGAGGAGCACCAGGCCGATCAGGGCGCCGATGGGCAGGTATTGCAGGAAACCCTGGCGCAGCTCGACGAAATTGATGTCGAGCATCATGACGACGAACATGAACAGCACGGCGACAGCGCCGACGTAGACGACAACCAGGATCATCGCCAGGAACTCGGCACCCAAAAGCACGAACAAACCCGCCGAATTGAAGAACGCGAGAATCAGGAAGAGGACGGAGTGAACCGGGTTGCGTGCCGAGATCACGAGGACGCCGGAGGCGACCGTGATGGAGGCGAACATATAGAATGCGAGGGCCTGGATCATCTTTGTTTCGGTTCCTTCTCGGGTTCGGTCCCTCAGCGATACGGTATATCCGCCTCAAGGCGGTCGGCCAGTTCGGCTTCCCAGCGGTCACCGTTGGCAAGCAGTTTTTCCTTGTCGTACATCAGCTCTTCGCGGGTCTCCGTCGCAAACTCGAAATTCGGCCCTTCGACAATGGCGTCCACCGGACAGGCTTCCTGGCAGAGACCACAGTAGATGCACTTGCACATGTCGATGTCGTAGCGCGTCGTCCGCCGGCTGCCGTCCTCGCGGGGTTCCGCTTCGATGGCGATGGCCAGCGCCGGACAAATCGCCTCGCAGAGCTTGCAGGCGATGCAGCGCTCCTCGCCGTTGGGGTAACGCCGGAGTGCGTGTTCCCCGCGGAAGCGCGGGCTCAACGGCCCTTTTTCAAAGGGATAGTTCAGGGTCACCTTGGGGCGGAACATGTAACGTAGGGTCAGCCACATGCCGCTGACCAGTTCTCCCAGGAGGACCGTTTGTGCGCTTCGTCCAATGAAACCCATCTTCTCCTCCCCTTATCCGACCTTTGGCGCCAAATCGAAGGCGACGAGAACACCGGATACGATGGCGACGGCGGCCAGCGACACCGGCAGGAACACCTTCCAGCCGAGACGCATCAACTGGTCGTAGCGGTAGCGCGGGAACGTGGCGCGCACCCACAGGAAAAAGAACAATACGAACGCGATCTTACCGGCGAACCAGATGGGGCCGGGTATCCAGTTGAACGGCGCGACATCCAATGGCGGCAGCCAGCCGCCGAGGAACAGGACCACCGTCATGCCGGCCATGAGGATCATGTTGGCGTATTCGCCGAGGAAGAAGAGCGCGAAGGTCATCGCCGAATACTCGACGTTGTAACCGGCAACGAGTTCCGCTTCCGCTTCCGGCAGATCGAACGGATGACGGTTGGTCTCGGCCAAGGTCGAGATAAAGAAGATTACGGCCATCGGGAACAGTGGCACGACGAACCAGACGTCTTTCTGGGCCAGAACGATTTCCGAAAGGTTGAGCGAACCGACGCAGAGCAGCACGGTGATGATGACGAAGCCCATGGACACTTCGTAGGACACCATCTGCGCCGCGGACCGTAGCGCGCCCAAAAACGCGTAGCGCGAGTTCGATGCCCACCCGGCCATGAGAATCCCGTAGACGCCAAGGGATGAGATGGCAAACAGGTAGAGGATACCGACATTGATGTCGGCCAATACCAGACCGTCCCCGAACGGAATGACGGCCCAGGCGACCAAGGCCAGTATGAACGTCAGCATCGGTGCGACGATGAAGACACCCCGGTTGGCGCCCGATGGAATAACCGTTTCCTTGAGGAACAGTTTGACGCCGTCGGCAATGGGCTGCAGCAGGCCGAAGGGACCGACGACGTTCGGTCCTTTGCGCAAGTGCATGGCGCCGATGATTTTCCGTTCCGCATAGGTCAGATAGGCGACCGAGAGCATCACCGGTATGACGATGATGACGATCTTGATGACCGTCCAGACGGTTGGCCAGATGTATGCGTCCCAAAGCTCAGCCATCGGTACCCGTCTTTACTTCGTTTTCACCAAGAAACTCCGCGGCACAGCGCGCCATCGTCTCGGACGAGCGGCTGATCGGATCGGTCATGTAGTAATTCTCGATCGGCGATCGCAACGGCGTGTCGGCAACCTCGCCGTCATCACCGAATTCCACCCAGTCGGCCGGCGATGTTTGGTCGGTATCGAGGAACCCGCTGTTGATTTCGACAAGGCGGCCACGGACCTGGCGGAGATCGTTATACGGCAGCGTCTTGCCGAGCGCCTCGGACAGGGCCCGGATGATGGTCCAGTCCTCGCGCGCTTCGCCCGGCGGGAACACCGCGCGGCGCGTCTGTTGCACGCGCCCTTCGGTGTTTACGTAGGTGGCGTTCTTTTCCGTATATGCCGCACCGGGCAAGATAACGTCGGCGCGGTGGGCGCCGGCATCGCCATGGTGACCCTGGTAGATGACGAAGGCGTCGCCCAGTCGGTCCATAACGATCTCGTCGGCCCCCAGCAGGTAGACGGCCTTGACCGATCCCGATGCGGCGCCGGAGAGGATGCCGTCAACACCGAGGCCGCCATCGCCCGGAACGAAGCCGATATCAAGGCCGCCGACACGCGCCGCAGCCGTATGCAGGACATTGAACCCGTTCCAGTTGCTCGACGGCAGGATCATGCCGGTCTTGTCGGCGATCTGCCGGGCCAAGCCGAGGATGGCGCCACTGTCTTCGCGGGTCAGCGCACCCTGCCCCAGGATCAGCATCGGGTTCGACGCGGCCTTGAGGGTCTTGGCAAAACCGGCGCGTCCATTTGCGATGGACTTGAGCGCCGATGCGCCCTCTCCCAGGTGCTCGTAGGGATAAGTCAAATCAGCCGCGGCGCCAATCAGGCCGATCGACAGCCCGCCGCGAACCCAGCGTTTGCGGATCCGCGCGTTGAGGACCGGTGCTTCGCGGCGCGGATTGGTTCCGATCAACAAGACGGCGTCGGCTTGATCGATGCCGGCGATCGTCGTGTTGAACAGGTAACTGGTGCGTACGGCGGCGTCGATCCGGGCTCCGTCCTGACGGCAATCAAGGTTCTCCGAGCCAAGCCCCTGCATCAGGTCCTTGAGCGCTGCCATCGACTCACAATCGGTGAGATCGCCGGCAACGGCGGCAATTTCGGTTCCGGCGAGCCCCTTCAATCCGTCGGCCACGGCGGTGAACGCTTCGGGCCAGGACGCCGGGACCAATTTCCCGTCGCGCCGAACGTAGGGTCTATCGAGCCGCTGGCGTTTCAGGCCGTCACAGGCAAACCGCGACTTGTCTGAAATCCACTCTTCGTTGACGTCCTCGTTGAGCCTCGGCAGGACGCGCATGACCTCGGGTCCGCGGGTGTCGATACGGACGTTGGCGCCGACAGCATCGAGGACGTCGATCGATTCCGTTTTGCCCAACTCCCACGGGCGCGCATGGAAAGCGTAGGGCGCGGAAGTCAAAGCGCCGACGGGGCACAAGTCGATTAGGTTGCCGGACAACTCCGACGTTAGCGCCTTTTCGACGTAGGTCCCGATCTCCGTATTCTCGCCGCGCCCGGTGGCACCCAATTCGGGAACACCGGCAACCTCGCTGGCGAATCGAACACAGCGTGTGCAATGGATGCACCGCGTCATGATCGTCTGGATCAATGGGCCCATGTACTTGTCTTTGACGGCCCGTTTGTTCTCGAGGTAACGACTGCGATCAAGACCGTAGGCCATGGCCTGATCCTGAAGGTCGCATTCGCCGCCCTGATCGCAGATCGGGCAATCGAGCGGGTGGTTGATCAGCAGGAACTCCATGACGCCGCGCCGCATGTTCTGGACTTCCGGCGTATTGGTCTCGATCACCATCCCTTCCGCCACCGGCATGGCACAGGAGGCCACCGGTTTCGGAGCACGCTCCATGGACACCAGGCACATGCGGCAATTGCCGGCGACAGAGAGGCGTTCATGGAAGCAGAACCGGGGAATTTCGATACCTTCCTGCTCGCAGGCTTGAAGGACCGTCATACCGGCTTCGGCTTCGACCTCGTTTCCGTCAATGGTGAGCTTGACCATATCTCAAACCTTATGCGGCCTCCGGGTTGCGGGCCTTGAAGTCATTGATTTTTTTTACCATTTCCGGGCGGAAGTGACGGATGAGCCCCTGGATCGGCCAGGCCGCCGCATCGCCCAAAGCACAAATCGTGTGCCCTTCGATCTGGCGGGTCACCTCTTCCAATGTATCGATTTCGTGGAGTTCCGCTTGACCCGTCGCGATGCGCTCCATCATCCGCCACATCCAGCCGGTTCCTTCCCGGCACGGTGTACACTGGCCGCAGCTTTCATGCTTGTAAAAGGCCGATAGGCGGCAAATGGCGCGAACGATATCCGTCGACTGGTCCATGACCATGACGGCGGCCGTGCCCAGGCCCGAGCGTGCTTCCTTCAGCGAGTCGAAATCCATATTAACGGTCTCGCAAAGCGACTTAGGAAGGACCGGGACCGATGCGCCGCCAGGAATGACGGCAAGAAGGTTGTCCCAACCGCCGCGCACGCCGCCGGCGTGCTTGTCGATCAGTTCCTTCAGCGGGATGCCCATCTCCTCCTCGACCGTGCACGGCTTGTTGACGTGTCCGGAGATGTTGAAAAGCTTCGTGCCCGTGTTGTTGGGCTTACCGATACCGGCGAACCAAGCGCCGCCGCGGCGCATGATGTCCGGAATAACGGAGATGGATTCAACGTTGTTGACCGTCGTCGGGCATCCGTACAAGCCGACGTTGGCCGGGAACGGCGGTTTCAGGCGCGGTTGGCCTTTCTTGCCCTCGAGGCTCTCGATCAGGGCCGATTCCTCGCCGCAGATATAGGCGCCGGCGCCGCGGTGGACATAAAAGTCGAACTTGTATCCGGTGCCGCAGGCGTCATCACCGATCAAGCCGGCCTCGTAGGCTTCGTCGACGGCACGCTGCAGCGCTTCGCCTTCCCGGTAAAACTCGCCCCGGATGTAGCAGTAGGCCGCATGGGCGCTCATGGCGAACGAGGCGATCAGGGCGCCTTCGACCAGCTTATGCGGATCGTTGCGCATGATTTCGCGGTCCTTGCAGGTCCCCGGTTCACCTTCGTCGGCGTTGATGACGAGGTAATGCGGTCGCTCGCCGACTTCCTTCGGCATGAACGACCACTTCATGCCGGTGCCGAAACCGGCTCCGCCCCTGCCGCGCAATCCGGAAGCCTTGACCTCTTCGATAATCGCTTCCTTGCCTTTATCGAGAACCGCCTTTGTGTTGTCCCAGTCGCCTCGGTTGCGGGCCCCTTCGAGGCCAGGGTCCTCGAGTCCATAGAGGTTGGTGAAGATGCGATCCTTGTCGTCGAGCATCACGCATCCTCCTTGTGGGTTTTGACCAGATCGGCCTGGTGAAGGAGCGAAGTCAATCCGCCCATCGGCTCGCATGTATGCCGGCCCGTTTGCGAACCGCTTTTCGGTTGCTTGCCGGCCGCCAGGTCGTCGAGGATCGTCTCAGTGCTGACGGAATCGAGATCTTCGTAGTAATCGTCGTCGATCTGCATCATTGGTGCGTTGACGCAGGCGCCCAGGCATTCGACTTCGCTCAAAGTGAATTGCCCGTCCGCCGTCGTCTGGCCGGTCTCGATACCCAGCTTGTTTTTGCATGCCGATACGATGCTGTCGGATCCGCGCAGCCAGCACGGCAGGTTCGTACAGACCTGGATGTGATGTTTGCCGATCGGCTTGAGGTTATACATCGTGTAAAAGGTCGCCACCTCATAGACGCGGATCGGCGGCATATCGAGCATCCCTGCGACATGGTCCATGGCGGCTTTCGACAGCCAGTTGTTGTTCTGGCGTTGCGCCAGATCGAGCAGCGGCATGACGGCACTCGCCTGCCAACCGTCCGGGTATTTCGCGATGATCTGCTTCGCCATGTCGGCGTTCTCCGACGTGAAAGCGAAGGAGTCCTGGCCTTCGACAGCGTTCGCGTTTTCCGTCATCGGTCAATCTCACCAAACACGATGTCGAGGGAGCCCAGGTTGGCGACGGCGTCGGCGAGCATGTGTCCCTTCGACAACAATTCCATGCCCTGCAAATGCGCAAAACCCGGCGAGCGTATCTTGCACCGATAGGGTTTGTTGGTTCCGTCCGACATCAAAAAGACGGCGAACTCTCCTTTCGGCGCTTCGACGGCTGAATAGGTTTCGCCGGCGGGAACGTGGAACCCTTCGGTGAACAGCTTGAAATGATGAATAAGGGCCTCCATCGAGCCTTTCATGTGGCCGCGAAGCGGTGGCGTAACCTTGCGGTCGTCGACCTTGCACGGCCCGTCCGGCATGTTTTCCAGGCACTGGTTGATGATCTTGAGGCTTTCGCGCATTTCTACGATGCGGATGAGATAACGGTCGTAGCAGTCCCCGTGTTTTCCGACCGGTATATCGAAATCCATTTCCGCATAGGCGTCGTAAGGTTGCGATTTCCGGAGGTCCCAGGGAACGCCGGAGGCGCGCAGATTGGGCCCGGTGAAACCCCAGTCGAAGCACTGATCGGCGGTGATGACGCCGATGTCGACGGTACGCTGCTTGAAAATACGGTTTTCCGTCAGCAAGGTCTCCAGGTCGTCGATGACCTGTGTGTAGCCAACGGCCCAGTCCGCGATGTCTTCGGCGAGGCCGTCGGGCATGTCATAGGAGACGCCGCCCGGTCGGAAGTAGTTCATGTGCAGACGCGCGCCGCATACGCGTTCGCAGAACTCCATCAAACGCTCGCGTTCCTCAAACCCCCACAACATCGGCGTCATCGCCCCGACGTCCATGGCGAAAGCGCAGATGTTGAAGTTGTGATTGAGGATACGGCCGATTTCGGCGAACAGGACACGCAGATACTGGGCACGGCGCGGGACATCAACGCCAAGCAACTTTTCCGTCGCCAATACGAAGGCGTGTTCCTGGTTTTGTGGGGACACGTAGTCGAGCCGGTCGAAATAGGGCACGGCCTGGACGTAGGTCTTGTGTTCGATGAGTTTTTCGGTTCCCCGATGGAGAAGCCCGATATGGGGGTCGGCGCGATCGATGACCTCGCCGTCCATTTCGAGGACCATACGCAGTACTCCGTGAGCCGCCGGGTGCTGCGGACCGAAGTTGAGGTTGTAGTTCTTGATTTCCCGTTCGGCCATCAGCTGGACTCACCCTCGGCCGTATCCTCGGCCTTTTCGTCGCCCGGCAGTATATGCGGAGCGCCCTCCCAGGGGCTGAGGAAATCAAAAGTGCGGAACTCCTGGACCAACTTCACCGGTTCGTAAACCACGCGTTTTTGTTCGTCGTCGTAGCGCATCTCGACGAATCCGGTGAGCGGGAAATCCTTGCGCAGCGGGTGCCCTTCAAAGCCGTAATCCGTCAGAATGCGCCGCAAATCCGGATGTTCGGAGAAATAGATACCGAACAGATCCCAGGTCTCGCGCTCGAACCAATTGGCGGCGCTGTAGACGCTGGTCACGGACGGTACCGGTTCGTCTTCACCGGTCCATACACGGACGCGAATCCGGAAGTTGTGGGTCAGGCTCAATAGGTTGTAAACGACGGCAAAGCGCGGGATGCGGTCGGGGTGGTCGGTTCCGCAGATGTCGACCAGTTGCTTGAACTGGCAGTTCACGTCGTCCCGCAGGAACAACATCACTTTGACGATGTTCTCGCGGTTGACGGTAATCATCAATTCGTCGAGCGCGATCTCGGCGGCGGTCACGTCTTCGGCGACGGCATCCAGGATGTATTCCTTGAGTTCGTTAAGGTCGAGGTCCATGTCGGGTGCCTTGCGTTCTTTCCCGTGCGCCCTCAGCGCCACAGGGTTCCTGTCCGCCTGATCTTCTTCTGTAACTGCATTACGCCGTAGACAAGCGCCTCCGCCGTTGGCGGACAGCCCGGAACATAAACGTCGACCGGAACGACACGATCGCACCCGCGGACTACGGAATAAGAATAATGATAATACCCGCCGCCGTTGGCGCATGACCCCATGGAAATAACGTATCGCGGTTCCGCCATCTGGTCGTACACTTTGCGGAACGCGGATGCCATCTTGTTGGTCAAGGTCCCGGCCACGATGATGACATCTGACTGGCGCGGACTCGGACGCGGCACCACGCCGAAGCGGTCGAGGTCATAGCGGCTACAATAGGCGTGGATCATTTCAACGGCGCAACAGGCAAGGCCGAATGTCATCGGCCAGAGAGATCCGGTCCGCGCCCAGTTGACGAGCTTGTCGAGATTGGCGACGACGAACCCTTTGTCCTGAAGCTCGCCCGCCATCTGCTTTAGAAGCAGGTCTTGGTCGGGCCCCGGGGGCAGCGGAGAGGTTTGCTCTACTCCCATTCCAAAGCCCCTTTTCTCCATTCGTAAATGAAACCGACGGTCAGGATGGCGAGAAAGATCATCATCGACCAGAAACCGAAGACGCCGATTTTTCCGAGGCTGATCGCCCAGGGAAACAGAAATGCGACTTCGAGGTCGAATATGATGAACAAGATGGCGACGAGATAGAAGCGCACATCAAACTTCTGGCGCGAATCTCCGAAAGCGTCGAAGCCGCATTCATAGGTTGAGTTTTTTTCGACGTCCGGTCGCTGTGTCGCAACGATGTAGGAAGCCGCAACCGCAATACAGGCGATGGCAATGGCGATCCCGAGGAATATGAGAATCGGCAGATATTCCGACAGTAAGGATTCCAACTGTATCCCCCTCGTAACCCCTTCCTCGAACTCGCGTTACCCTGCCCTACCTCATCAGCTTTCGCAATACAAAAGCCGCCCTGTAGATGTATCTCGTTAAGCCTGAAAAACGCGCCCGGCGGACACCGGTTCGACGGTGGGAACGCTTGGGGGTAACGCTGGTGGGAACGTTGGGGAAGTGGCGGGAGTGACGGGACTCGAACCCGCGGCCTCTGGCGTGACAGGCCAGCGCTCTAACCAACTGAGCTACACCCCCATCCGGCGCCTTGGTTTCCCGAACAAAATGTTCGCCGGTAACCGTCAGGGAGGGGAGGTGTAATCCACCCCTGAAGGGGTGTCAAGCGCTCTCCGAGCATTATCGAGAGATGGGGAGCGGCGCCGTCACGAAAAAGAAAATGGTGGGCGGTGACGGGATCGAACCGCCGACCTTTCGGGTGTAAACCGAACGCTCTCCCAGCTGAGCTAACCGCCCTGTTCCACGGCCGGAAAATACTCGCTTTGGCTCAGCAATTACAAGGCCGAACGGTGGGGAGAGGCGAGCCGCGGTCTCAGAAAAAGAAAACCGGCCGCCCCTGTGCGGAGCGGCCGGTATTCCTGGTGAAGAAGGCGCCGTCAGTTGACGGCGGACTTGAGTCCTTTGCCCGCTTTGAACTTCGGCTGCTTAGAAGCCGGAATCTGAATCGTTTCGCCGGTCCGCGGATTGCGTCCGGTGGTGGCTGCGCGGTTCGAAACGCTGAACGTGCCGAACCCGACCAAACGTACTTCCGAACCGCCTTTCAAAGCGCTGGTGATGGCGTCGAACACACCATCGACGGCTTTGCCGGCATCGGCTTTGGAGAGTCCCGAGTTGTTGGCGACAGCAGCAATCAGATCATTCTTATTCAATGGATGGCCCCCTTTTCTCTATTGGTGGATGGCGAAAACTAAAACCTTTGAAAGCCTGGGAATCCCTTGGATTCCATTGGCTTCATCGATGGCGGCGAGTCTAATTGCGCGAAACGAAACCCGTCAATTCAACAACTGCGTTTTTCCGCGGAATCTTGCGGGTTTCGGCCTAAGTGCCCGGTCTTAAACAAAGATTGGCGATGGATCAAAAGCGCAACAAGCCGCGATTTGACCATCAATAGCTCTGAAAAAGCCGCAAAAGCCGACGAATCGAGCGAATCGGGGGCCCCGTCAAGCGCGGTTTTCCGGGACTTTTTGCTGTCCCGGAGCGCCGATCAATGGGTGACGACGTCGCTTATTTCATCGTCCTCACCAACCGCCTTGACGGACTTGTCGATTTCGTCCTCCTCCGTCCATTCGATGGGCGTGAGCGGTTGGGCGAGCGCCTTCTCGAGGACTTCCTCAACGACGGTCACAGGAATGATGTCTAGACCACGTTTGACGTTTTCGGGAATGTCTTCGAGGTCTTTCTCGTTTTCCTTGGGGATAAGGACGGTGCGGATGCCGCCTCGCAAAGCGGCCAATAGTTTTTCCTTCAAACCGCCGATCGGCAACACCCGGCCGCGCAACGTGACTTCCCCAGTCATGGCCGTGAACTTGTCGACGGGAGTTCCGGTCAATACCGACACGATCGATGTCACCATGGCGACACCAGCCGACGGTCCGTCTTTCGGCGTCGCCCCTTCCGGGACGTGGACGTGGATATCCTTCTTGTTGAACAGCGGCGGCTCGATACCGAAATCGACGGCGCGGGACTGCACGAATGATTTGGCGGCCTGGATCGACTCGGTCATCACGTCACCGAGTTTGCCGGTGATCGTCATCTTGCCCTTGCCGGGGACCATCACCGCTTCGACATTGAGCAACTCGCCGCCGACTTCCGTCCAGGCAAGACCCGTCGTCACCCCGACGAGATCCTCCTTTTCAATCTCACCGAAGCGGTAGCGTTTGATACCGGCCATTTTTCCGAGGTTCCGGCGTGTGATCGACACGCTCTTTTTGTCGCCCATCAGGATTTCCTTGACGGACTTGCGGGCCAGATTGGCGATTTCGCGCTCCAGGTTACGGACACCGGATTCCTTGGTGTAGAAACGGATCAGGTCGCGCAATCCGGACTCGGATATCGACCACTCCCCTTCCTTCAGGCCGTGTTTTTCGATCTGTTTGGGGATCAGGTGGCGGCGTGCGATCTCGACCTTCTCGTCCTCGGTGTAGCCCGACAGCCGGACCACCTCCATACGGTCGAGCAACGGGCCCGGGATATTGAGCGTGTTCGCCGTCGTCACGAACATGACGTCCGATAAATCGTAGTCGACTTCGAGGTAGTGGTCGTTGAAGGCCGCGTTCTGCTCCGGATCGAGGACTTCGAGCAATGCCGAGGCCGGGTCGCCGCGCCAGTCATGTCCCATCTTGTCGACCTCGTCGAGGAGGAACAGCGGGTTTGACGACTTGGCCTTTTTCATGCCCTGGATAACCTTGCCGGGCATGGACCCGATATAGGTTCTACGGTGCCCGCGGATCTCCGATTCATCGCGGACGCCGCCGAGCGACATACGGACGAAGTTGCGACCCGTCGCTCGGGAAATCGACTTGCCGAGCGACGTTTTGCCGACGCCCGGCGGTCCGACCAGGCAAAGGATGGGGCCGGAGACCTTGTTGGTTCGGTGTTGAACGGCCAGGTACTCGATGATCCGTTCCTTGACCTTCTCAAGACCGTAGTGATCGGCGTCGAGAATCTCCTGAGCGCCTTTCAAATCCTTTTTGATCCGGGTCCGTTTTTTCCACGGAATCGACAGCATCCAGTCGAGATAATTCCTCACGACCGTTGCTTCGGCCGACATCGGACTCATGGATTTCAGCTTTTTCAGCTCGCCCAGGCCCTTTTCCTTGGCCTCTTTGCTGAGCTTGGTTTTTTCGATCTTCTCTTCCAATTCGGCCGCTTCGTCGCGGCCGTCGTCGGATTCGCCAAGCTCCTTCTGGATCGCCTTCAGCTGTTCGTTGAGGTAGTACTCACGCTGGGTCTTCTCCATCTGGCGTTTGACCCGGGAGCGGATCTTTTTCTCGACCTGCAGGACACCGATTTCCGCTTCCATATAGGAATAGACGCGTTCCAGGCGTTCGGCGACTGTATCCAGTTCGAGCAATTCCTGCTTTTCGGATATCTTTAACGCTAAATGCGATGCAACCGTGTCGGCGAGTTTGCTTGTGCTCTCAATTTGATTAATAGAGACAAGTACTTCCGGAGGGATTTTCTTGTTTAACTTTATGTACTGCTCAAATTGGGTAATGACGGAGCGGGACAGCGCTTCCAGTTCCTGGCCATCGTCTTCCGGTTCATCGATCAGAGCCGCGCTGGCTTCGAAGAAATCGGGATTGTCCGTGTATTGTGTGATGCGTGCCCGTTGTGTGCCTTCGACGAGAACCTTGACCGTTCCGTCCGGAAGTTTGAGGAGCTGAAGGACCGTCGACACTGTACCCACTTCGTATATGTCTTCCTGGTCCGGGTCGTCCTGTGCCGCGTTCTTTTGCGCAACCAGCAGGATCTGCTTGTCGTCCTTCATGACGTCCTCAAGGGCGCGGACAGACTTGTCGCGGCCAACAAACAACGGAACGATCATGTGGGGAAAGACGACGATGTCGCGTAACGGGAGAACGGGATATTGCTCGATTTGGTAGGTCACGGGATTGATGCCTTCTTTTCCTACGAAACGTTGGTCAAATGGCGACAGCCATCGAATAAGTGGTCACAGTGGCCGGGTCACGCAAGAGGCAGAATGCACGCCCCGCCATCAGGCGCTTGATTCGACGTCGTCCTTGCGGTCGGAATAGATGTAGAGCGGTTTCGCGTTGTCGTCGGTAACTTCGCGATTGATGACGACCTCTTCAACGCCTTCCATGCCCGGCAGATCGAACATGGTGTCGAGTAGGATATTTTCCATGATCGAACGCAGCCCGCGAGCGCCGGTCTTGCGTTCGACCGCCTTCTCGGCGATGGCGTCAAGCGCACTGTCCGAGAAACTGAGGCTCACGTCCTCCATTTCGAAAAGACGCTGGTACTGTTTGACGAGCGCGTTCTTCGGTTTGGTCAGGATTTCGACCAGGGCCTTCTCGTCGAGATCGGTGAGGGTCGCCAGTACAGGCAGGCGTCCGACGAATTCCGGGATCAGGCCGAATTTCAAAAGATCCTCGGGTTCGACTTCGCTCAGGATTTCCCCGGTTTGCCTTTCGTCCGGCGAGCGGACGTCGGCGCCGAACCCGATCGACGATCCTTTGCCGCGGGCCGAAATGATCTTGTCGAGGCCGGCAAAGGCGCCGCCACAGATAAACAGGATGTTCGTGGTATCGACCTGCAGGAACTCCTGCTGCGGGTGTTTGCGCCCGCCTTGCGGTGGAACGCTGGCGACCGTGCCTTCCATGATCTTCAGCAAGGCTTGCTGAACGCCCTCGCCCGAAACGTCGCGCGTGATCGACGGGTTGTCCGATTTGCGCGAGATCTTGTCGACCTCGTCGATGTAAACGATGCCGCGTTGCGCCCGCTCGACATTATAGTCGGCGGCCTGCAAAAGCTTGAGGATGATGTTTTCGACGTCCTCACCGACGTAGCCGGCCTCGGTCAAGGTCGTCGCGTCGGCCATGGTGAAGGGAACGTCGAGAATGCGCGCCAAGGTCTGCGCGAGGAGCGTCTTGCCACAACCCGTCGGACCGATCAGCAGGATGTTGGATTTCGCCAATTCGACGTCGCTGTTCTTGGACGAACCGTGGCTGAGTCTCTTGTAGTGATTGTGGACGGCGACCGAAAGAACCCGTTTGGCGCTGTCCTGACCGATCACGTAATCATCGAGAACCGAGCAGATGTCGCGGGGACTGGGCACACCTTCGCCGGACTTCACGAGGCTCGTCTTGTGTTCCTCGCGAATGATGTCCATGCAGAGTTCGACGCATTCATCGCAGATGAACACGGTGGGGCCCGCGATCAGCTTGCGGACCTCGTGCTGGCTCTTCCCGCAGAACGAACAGTAAAGCGTGTTCTTGGAATCGCTGCCGGTGGATTTGGTCATGGAATCTCCGTCATTGGGCCCAGCCCGTCACCGCTATGTTACTCGGTCGCGTCGGTGACAGACAATGCAAAATAAGACTGCCGGCGTGGCGCGAACGTCTCGGGAACGGCTCGGTTCCCCTATGGGAAAAGGTTGGGTTGGTCAAAACCAGTTCAACCTTATCGCAGATTTTTGTTCGTCAATCGCCGTCTTCGTCGGTGGCCGCGTCGTCACCATTGTTGTCGTCATCCGTGTCCGGACGGTTGATGACAACTTCGTCGATTAGCCCGAATTCCTTGGCCTCACCCGGCCCCATGTAGCGGTCTCTTTCGACGGCCGCTTCGATGGTCGCCAGGTCCTGGCCGGTATGTTCCACGTAAATCTGATTGAGCCTTTCGCGCATGCTCAGGATTTCTCGGGCCTGGATTTCGATGTCCGTCGCCTGCCCCTGGGCACCACCGGAAGGCTGGTGAATCATGACTCGGGAATTGGGTAAGGCATACCGTTTGTCCTTGGCTCCGGCGCACAGCAGCAAGGAACCCATGGATGCCGCTTGGCCGATGCAGACGGTCGATACGTCGGGGCGGATGTAACGCATGGTGTCGTAGATGGCGAGACCCGAGGTCACCACGCCGCCCGGCGAATTGATGTAAAAGGCGATGTCTTTCGAGGGGTTTTCCGACTCCAGGAACAAGAGTTGGGCACAAATCAGACTCGACACTGCGTCGTTGACACCACCGGTAAGAAAGACGATCCGCTCTTTAAGCAAACGGGAGTAGATGTCATACGCCCTCTCACCACGGTTCGTCGTTTCGACGACCATCGGGACAAGGGAATTCATGTAGATTTCGACCGGATCGCTCATCGCAGAGTTTCCACTTTCATATTGAATGGGGCCAACCGCCCACCTATTCGTCTTTTTCGTCTTTGTCCGCCGCCTTTTTCGCCGGCGCTTTCTTCTTCGCCGCGGACTTTGCGCCCGACGCTTTCTTGGCCTTGGGTTTCGTCTCCGTTCCCGAACCTTTCTCGGAATCCGATTCGACGGCTTTCATCAATTCTTCCATGGTGGCCTCCTTGTCGGCCACGTCCACCATTTCGATGATGAAATCGACGACTTTCTCTTCGTAAATGGGCGCCGTCAGCTGTTGCATCGCTTCAGCGTTGTTCTGGAAGTAGTCCATGACTTCCTGTTCGTGCCCTGGATTCTGGCGGGCTTCGGCCATGACCGCCTGGGTGATGTCGTCCTGGCTGATCTGGATGTTGTTGGTTCGCCCGATATCCGAGAGCATGAGGCCGAGGCGGACCCGCCGTTCGGCGATGTCCCGGAATTCCTGCTTCTGCTCTTCCTCACTCAGGTCGCTCTCGTCTTCACCGTCTTCCCCATCGCCTGATTTCTTGGTCTGCTGGTATTGATCCCAAATGGCCTGGAACTCCGTATCCGCCAGCTTTTGCGGAAGCTCGAAGTCGCATTCGTCGGCCAATTGGTCCATCAGAAGACGCTTCAGGAGCATACGGGCGACACCGTTGAACTCACGGCTTTGCTCTTCGACGATGGCTTCCTTCAGCTTATCGAGGTCGTCCATTCCGACCTTCTTGGCCAAGTCGTCATCGATCGGAGCCGGTGTCGCTTCCCGGATTTCTTTGACGTCGACAGCAAAGACGGCGTCCTTACCGGCCAGGTCCGCAGCGGCGTACTCTTCAGGGAAAGCGACGTTGACATCGACACGGCTCTCCGCATCGACACCGGTGAGCTGGTCTTCGAATCCCGGGATAAAGCTGCCGGAGCCGAGTTCGAGTTCGTAACCGTCGGCCTTGCCGCCCGGAAACTCCTTACCGTCAACCGATCCGACGAAATCGATGACTACGATGTCGCCGGCCTTGCTCTTGCGTTTGCGTTTGATCGGCGCCGATAATTTCTGGGCGTTGGCCAGGTTCTCCAAGGCCGACTGAACGGCTTTCTCGTCGGCTTTCGGAATCAACCTTTCGACTCTGATTTTCTTGAAATCGACGGGTTTGATCTCGGGCAGCATCTCGACGGCAATCGTGTATTCCAGATCCTTCCCGTCTTCGAACGATGTGATTTCGATTTCAGGCTGCATGGCTGGGCGAACGCCCTTTTCAGCAAGCGCCTGTTGCGACGAATCGCCGACCGCCTGTTCCAATACTTCGCCCATGACGGAAGGGCCGTATCTTTTGCGGAGAAGCGATACCGGGACCTTACCCGGACGGAACCCCGGCAACTGCGCCGTTGACGCGATCTGCTTCAAGCGATCGGAAATTTTTTCTTCGATATCCTGTGCCGGCAAACACACCTTGTATTCGCGGCTCAATCCCTCGGATTTGGTTTCAGTAACCTGCATGATTGTCTCGACCGAAAATGTTGTCCGTTTTCCTCGCCGTCGCGCGGAGGGAAAACCCGTTACACACTGACCCTCTTAATGCCTGGCGCCCGTCCAGGCCGGTGTCCGGCTGGTGCGGGCGGAGGGACTCGAACCCCCACGACTTGCGTCACCAGGACCTAAACCTGGCGCGTCTACCAGTTCCGCCACGCCCGCAAGTACCGGCGAAACGGCACCCGTGATGAGCGGGGCGCCACTCTATACAAATAACCTCCGCTGTCAATTGCATGAAATGGGCGGGTATTCGGGCATTTCAAGCCCTGCCCTCTGGCGTTCTATCCCTTTAAAATCGCGCGAATCGCGGATGAGACGTTTACCGTGTTCGATCCCGTGTAGTCCTCGTGATTGGCTTCGATCCGGTCCAGGTCATAGAGGTAATTGATCATCATTCCGGCTGACTGTTTCATGCCTTTTTCAGAGGTGTCAGCCAGCCAGTTGAGCTGCTCCATGACGGCGCCGTTGGACAAATGGAAATGAGCGACGGGATCGAGGGCGCGTCCGTCTCCACGCCGCTCTTCCGCCAGATAAAGCGCGCAGAGACGCATGAGGGGGCCTTTGAGGGCGTGTCGGAGATTCTCGTCCTCGGTCCAGGCGGTCTTGGCAAGGACTTTCTTGAGCAACCCTTTCGCCCCTTTCGAACGGCCGGAGGCGAGGTTCAGGCTGCGTCTTTCGCTCTGCGTCAGCAATTTCGGTTTCCCTTGAGCGAGCGTCTTGTCTAACCATTTGGCAAAACCCGGTATCGGTGACAGTGTGGAAAACGTCTTCAGTCCTTTCAGTTCACCGGCCAAGTCCGCTGCGACACGCTTGATCAGGAAATTGCCGAAGCTGATGCCGGCCAGTCCCTTCTGGGCGTTCGATATGGAATAGAAAATCGCCGTGTCGGCGCTTTCAGGATCGACGACGGGGGCGTCGGCGTCGAGCAGGGCCTGGACGTTGTCGGCGAGTCCGCTGACCAGAGCCACCTCGACGAAGATCAGCGGCTCGTGGGGCATGCGGGGGTGGAAATAGCCGTAGCAGCGGCGATCCGAATCCAACCGGTTCTTTAGGTCGTCCCAGCTTTCGATGGCATGTACGGCCTCATAGGCGATCAGTTTCTCGAGAAGCGCCGCCGACGCGGTTTCCCATGTGATGCGCCTGAGTTCCAGGAAACCGACGTCGAACCACGAAGTCAGGAGTTCCTTGAGATCACGTTCCAATCCCAGCATCGCCGCGTCTTTGTCGGCAATGGCCAACAGATCGGCGCGCAATTCGACCAGGAACTTGACCCCGTCCGGCAGCGCATTGAACTGGGTCAGCAGTTCAAGGCGCGGCGCTTGCAGAGCGCGACGCAACCCCTCCTCCGCTTCAAAACGGTCGGTCAGGCCTTCGGCCCGGCGCAGAGCCCCGATCGCCATGTCCACGGAATTGCGGTCAACATCGAATTCCTCGGCCATCAGGCGCAGGAAACGCTCGCGTCCCGTCGGATCGAGGGCCAGATAAACATGCCCCATGGCGGCGGCCCGCGATCTGGCGGAAACCTCGCCGCCGCGTTTTTGCAGGCACTCGCGCATGCGTTTGCGGACCCGTTCCAGGTCTTCTTCGGGAAGATCCGGCCGGTCACTGGCGGCGGAGGCGTCGTAGGAGGCGCCGGCGATCGAACGCCAACCGCTTCTCAGATTGCGGAGCGTGCGGTCGAGAAACCCGGATTTTGCTTGGACACCCATGATCAGAAGATCGGTCAATCAGATTGGCATTGCAAGGCGTTCAGGAGAGCGAACCGTAGAGTCCGGCGAGAACGACCGGGATCGAATCGGGGATATCCTCGGCGATCAAGCCGGGACCGTGCGGATCCGCCGCCGCAGCCAGCATCCATGTGGCCGCGCTTGCGGCGTCGAACGGGCGCAAGCCCTGCGTCAACAGCCCGCCGGCCAATCCGGCGAGGACATCACCGGTCCCGCCAGTGGCCAGAAACGGTGATCCGCCGGCGTCGATCACAGCACACCCATCGGGAGCCGCGATGACCGTGTCCGGCCCTTTCAAGAGAATAGTCGCGCCGCAAAGTTCAGCTGCTTTTCGCGCCCGCTCGACTTTATTGCCATCGACCGAGAACAAGCGGGCGAACTCCCCCTCGTGCGGCGTGAGGATGTGGCCGTCGCCCAGCAATTCTAACAATTCGGCCGGGTTATCCTGATAGGCGCTCAGCCCATCGGCATCGATCACGCAGGCCTTTGCCGACTCGAGTGCGGCACCGACCCAGGTCTTGGTCTCCGCGGAGACGCCCAGGCCGGGTCCGACGACGAGCGCGTTACGGCGGTTATCGCGAAGCAGTTCTTTGAAATCACCGACGTCGTCTATAGGCAGCGTAATCGTGCCGGGTGCATCGCCGGCGTAGACCGTGAAGACCTCCTTCGGCGCGGCGACGGTGACGAGACCCGCTCCGACGCGCCTGGCCGCCCGGGCGGCCAGGCGCGCGGCGCCCGTCATTCTCTTGCCGCCGGCAACGAGAAGGTGTCCGCGCGAATATTTGTGGGACTGCCAGTCGGGCCAGTGCAACCTGTCCGACCACAACTCCGGTCCGTTCACGAAGGTGCGTGGTTCGATGTCTTCGAGGACGGCTTCCGGGATGCCGATGTCGGCGACAATGACGTCGCCGGTACGTTCCGCTCCGGGGTAAAGCAGGTGACCGGGCTTGGCGCGGAAGAACGTGACCGTGAGGTCGGCAAATGGGGCTGTGCCGAGAATTTCGCCGCTGTCTCCATGAACGCCGCTCGGCATGTCGACGGCGACGCAGGGAAGAGCGAGTTCGTTAATCTTCGTGACGATGTCCAATACCCCCGCTTCGAGAGGACGGGCCAAGCCGGCGCCGAACAACGCGTCGACGACGAGTGGCGTCCCTTCCAGCGCGTTTGGGTCGAGAGGAAGCACCGGACCGGTCCATTGCTTCGCGTTGGTCGCCGCATCTCCATTCAGGTTTTGCCGGTCACCTAACAAATAGACCGAAACCGGCCAACCGATACCGTCCAAAAGCCTGGCAACGACGAAACCGTCGCCGCCATTATTCCCCGGACCGCAAAGTACGGAAACCGGCCGTTGCTCCCAGCGTTCGACGATCTCCTCGAAGATCGCCTTGCCTGCCGCTTCCATCAGGTCGATTCCGGGAACACCGCCCTTGATGGCGGCGGCGTCGGCTTCGTACATCTCTTCGACTGTGAGAAGTGCGTTTTGATTCATGTCCGTCCGTTTGCTTTTTTCCTGACTGCCCCGCTGATCCATGATAGTGGGCGGCTTGAGGGTCGGAAATGCTTTAATCCCGACGTAGGCGGCAGAAACGGAACGGGGTTCCCAGTTGAGAGTATTGGTCCTAGGCGCGGGTCTGATCGGGGTGGCGACGGCCTACTATCTGGCACGGCGCGGCCACGACGTGGCGGTCGTCGACCGGCGCGACGCACCGGCGGAGGAAACCAGCCTCGCCAATGGCGGCCAGATCTCGGTCAGCCATACGGACCCGTGGCCATCGCCTGAAAACCTGAGGAAGGTGTTTGGATGGATCGGCCGCGAGGATGCCCCCCTTCTCCTGCGGTTCAGGAGTGATCCCAGACTCTGGGATTGGTGCCTGCGGTTTTTGTCGAACTGCACGTCGGCCCGGGCCCGGCGCAATACGGAACGGATGCTACGGGTCGCGCTGTACAGTCTCGTCAAACTTGAGGAACTTCGTCGCGAACACGATCTCGCCTTCGATCATGCGGCAAAAGGCATCTTGCACTTGTTTCGCGAACCGGAGGCATTTCGATCGGGGGCAGAACAGGCCGAGTTCGTCACCGGGTTGGGGTGTTCACGAAAAGCCGTCGAACGTGGAGACTGCCTGCGGATCGAGCCCGCCCTGGTGGGCACGCGGGAGCCGATTATCGGCGGCTTTCACTGCCCTGACGACGAGACGGGAGATGCCCATACGTTTTGTCTCGCACTGGCCGACGTTTGCCGCGCCATGGGGGTCGAGTTTCGGTTTGATACGTCCGTCGCCGGTCTTGCGACCTCCGGTGACCGCGTTCTCGGCGCCGAGACGACCGCGGGCACCATGCGCGCCGACGCCTACGTCGTCGCCATGGGAAGCTATTCGCCCCTGATAACCAACCCGATCGGCGTCTGGCTGCCGGTTTATCCGGCTAAGGGGTATTCCGTGACCGTACCGATCACGGAACCCGAAAAAGCGCCGCAGGGCGGCATTATCGACGATGAACGTAAGCTTGTTTATAGCCGGCTGGGTTCACGGCTCAGGATCGCCGGCATGGCCGAAATCGCCGGATACGACACCCGCATCGACGATAAGCGCTCGCGCGCCATGCTGGACAACGCTCTTAAACTCTTTCCGGGTGTCGGGGATCCCGACAACGCGGAGTTCTGGGCCGGTTTGCGGCCGCAGACGCCGGACAGCGTGCCGGTCATCGGAGCCACCCGGTATGGAAATCTCTATCTCAATACGGGGCACGGAACCCTCGGATGGACTATGGCATGTGGGTCGGGTGATCTGCTCGCCGACATAGTCGATGGGTGCGTCCCGGCGATCTATATGGATGGATTGGGTGTTGATCGATTCCGCAACTGGAACGTCTTGGGGAGGAAATGACATGAAAGCAGTCGTAATCAGAAGACCGGAGGGTCCTGACGGACTCGAAATCGTCACGCTGCCGGATCCCGTGCCGGGACCGGACGAAATCCTGGTCAGGATGGCCGCGGCATCCATCAACTACCGCGACCTGCTCATTTCCTCAGGCGCCTACCGGAGCCGGCAGAAGGCGGAAGACCTGATCCCACTGTCGGACGGGGTCGGTGAAGTGGTAAGCGTCGGCGCGGCCGTATCGGAATTCAAAATCGGAGATCGCGTGTCCTCCTTGTTTTTCCGCGACTGGACCGGCGGTGAGCCGGACAACCTGACCATCGAGAGTGATTGGGGCCGGGATACGGACGGGATGCTTTGCACTCACAAGACGTTTAAACCGCACAATGTGGTCAAGGTGCCGGACTACTTGTCAGATATCGAGGCCGCATCCCTTCCCTGTGCTGCCTTGACGGCCTGGAACGCACTTGTCGGCGACGTTCCATCTAAGCCGGGGGATACGGTCCTCATCCAGGGAACCGGCGGTGTCGCTTTGTTCGCCCTTCAGTTCGCCAGGATGATCGGCGCCGAGGTCATCGCGACGTCGTCGTCTGACGAGAAACTTGAACGCGTTCGAGAGCTCGGTGCCGACCACCTGATCAACTACGCGAACAATCCGGAGTGGGGAAAGCAGGCTCTTGAGATTACCGGCGGGCGGGGCGTCGACAATGTCATGGAGCTTGGCGGCAAGGAGACCCTCAAGCAGTCGCTGATCGCCGTCCGGCCGGGGGGCACATTGAGTATGATCGGCGTGCTCTCCGGCGCCACCTTCGGCAATGCCCTATTGCCCTTCGTCGTTTCGAGGAAGGTACGGATGCAGGGTGTCACGGTCGGCAGCCGCGCCGATATGCAATCCATGCTGAGGGCCATGGCGGCCCATCACATCAAGCCGGTGATCGATAGGGTCTTCCCGTTCAAGGCGTCCGCCGACGCTTTTCGTCATCTGAAATCCGGCGCCCATTTCGGAAAGGTCTGCATCGAGATCTAGGTGAAAAAACACCACCCTCGTCGCGTAATGCTGTGAGACACTCGAACGATGGATAAGGTAAGGCCACGGCCGCGGCAATGACCCGTTTTGCCCCCCCATGTGCTGGCTTTTTTCGCCCTTGTGTTCGCGACGATGGCCATTGCCGGCGTATACCGGGGTGCGATTCTGGAATTCGCCGGTCCCCGCATTCTGGCGCAACAGGGCGTCCCCGGTGTGTCCTTTACCGTGGCCCGGTTTGGCGCGGATAACCTTAGGCTGGAAAATCTCGTTCTCGGACCGGATGTAAAAGCCAATTCCATATCCGTGACCTATTCCGCCGAGGGATTGTTCAGCGGTCGGTTCAAGGAGTTTCTGGTCGACGGCCTGCGTGTCGAGACCCGTTCCCTGGATCAGGGGTTCATCGGGATCGTCCGTTCGAAGGTCGCACCAGAACAGTCCGGCGGCGAGACGTCGGCGCCGCTTCCCCCCCTTCCCCGTATGAAACTCGTCGATGGTCGTGTCCGACTATTTCTGGCCGGTATCGAAGCCGACGTCGCGATGTCCGCGGATTTGGCGCCCGATCTGTCGGGAAACGCGGCGGCCACGATTTCGGTGGCCGCGAAATCCATTGTTGGACGTGATCTCCGATTGCGGGATGTAGACACCATCGTGCAATCGGCACCCGAGGCCGAGACCGTCACGGCCGCGTTTTCCGGAGGTGTTCTAGAGGACTTGGGAACCCAGTCGAAACTCGGTGCCGTCAACATAGAGGGGAATGTGGAGTATTCGGACGGCTGGGTCGAAGCCGATATCGAAGCGTCGACGGCGGCTGGGCTTCTGCGGGTGACGGCGGAAGTCGTTCATGAGCTATCGGAATCTCGAGGCAAAGGGCGTTTCCGTCTGCCCCTGACTTTGTTTTCGAAAAGGGGGCTGAAACCGTCGGATCTGCCGGCACTGGAGGGTTTTGTCAGCGACTTGACGGGGGTCGTCGGCGGTGAAGCACATGTTTCTTGGTCGCCGAACGAGATCACGGCTGCCGGCGAAATCGTCAGCGATCATCTGACCGCGCAAGCCGCGGGACACCGGCTCACGGATGCGACCGCAACGGTTCGCGTCGACTTTTCGTCGACCCGCGATGAGGCGCTTGCCGTGTTTGAGGTGGCAGAAATGGGTATCGAGACCGCGGGCGTTCCACTGAAATTCGGTACGATCTCCGGAAAGACCTGGAGTGACGGGAGTTTCGCGTCCGTGAGTCTCGAAATGGTGGCCGCCTCCGTCGAACACGCGGCTGACCAACCGTGGTTTGCACCGCTCGGTTTTACGAGCCGCGCGGATCTTAGCGGTGACGAGATCCGATTCGAGGCTGAGATCGCCTCTGTTCCTGGACGTCTATCAGTCCCTGTTTCCGGTAAACACGATCTAAGGACGGGAGTTGGTATGGCTTACGCCGGCTTACCGGGTGTCGTTTTCGCTCCGAACGCCCTGCAGCCCGGCCATATTTCCCGCCTCGCGGAGCTTCCCAATCCGTTGCGCGGAGAATTGAAAGGCGATGTGCGGTTCAATTGGACTCCCGGTTCGTTCGCGGCGGATAGTGATCTCCTGTATACCGGTATCGGTTATTCGCTCCCGGACGCCGCCATCCAAAATGTCTCCGGCACCATGAATGCGACATTTGAGGGTACCGCCGTCGTGCGCGTGAAAAACGGCGGCGGTACCGTTCGTGTGCGGGGGGTGCCGATCGTCCTTCGCGGATTGAGTGGCGAAGGAACGTTCGATCCGAAAGAGCGCGTAGGCCGCCTCACGGTGAATATAGGTAGGATCGAGGATGACCGTTTCTCACCGGTGTTTTTGCCACTCTCGCTCATGGGGGAGGTTCGACTTGCCGACAATGCTGCGCAATTCGACACCCGTCTCGATGTCGTCGGCAAACCCGCGTCCTTACGCGCCGAGGGCCGCCACGACATCGGTTCCGGCATCGGGCGCGCGACGATCCAGCCGGAACGCCTCTCTTTTGCGGACGGCACGATGAAACCGGGGGATATCACGCCGCTCGCCGACATTTTCGAGGCCTTCGAGGGAACCATCGGATCAACCGTCGAACTCGATTGGGCGCCCGGTTCAATCGGCGGTCGGGCGGAAGTCGAGTTGGTTGACCTGTCACTGGAAACGGATGTTGTTGCCGTTACCGGACTGGAAGGACAAATTCGGATCGATTCACTTTCGCCGCTTGCCATCACACGGTCACAGACCTTACGTGCCCGTGAAGTCGTCAGTGCCCTGCCCCTTGGCGATCCCGTATTGAGCTTTCGATTGCATCAGAAGCCGGGTGAGACCGAGGCGGTCCTCCATGTCGATCGCTTCGAAACCGAAATCGCAGGCGGACGGGCCGTCGTTACAGGCGCAACGTTCGACACGGCTTCGGAAGACGTTTCCCTCGACGTCGATCTCTTGGATGTCGATCTCGGTCAAATCATGGAGATCGTCGATGTGAAAGACGTGAGCGCCACAGGACGGTTGGCCGGGAAGATCCCCATTCGTATCGGACAAGGCTCGGTCTTAATCGATAAGGGTGAACTGAAGACGGCGGCACCGGGTGTCCTGAAGGTGCGTTCTTCGCAAGTCCGCGAAGCGCTCTCCGGCGGCGGCGAACAGGCCACCCTGCTTTTGGATGTGCTCGAGGATTTTCACTACGACCGCCTTGCTCTTCGCATCGACAAGACGGCCGATGGGGGCGACACGGTTACCCTCAGTACCAGCGGCAACAATCCTGCCGTCAAGGACGGCCATCCGTTCGTCCTCAACATCAACCTGTCGACCAATCTGGAAAAACTGACGAGGGCGCTTCTCGAAGGCTACCGCTTGTCAGAAGGCGCGCTCAGAACTACCCTTGGTTTGCGGGGCAACCGGTAAGGATCGATCCGTGACCAGATTATCCCCAATTTCATATCCGGCTCTTTTCCTGGCGTTCGTCGTGCTCGCCGCTTGCGAGCCCACCGTCCGGGTGGAGGCACCCAAGGAGCCGATCACCATTAATCTGAATATCAAGCTCGATGCGGAAGTGCGCCTCAAACTCGAGGAATCGGCCAAGGAAGACATCGAGAAGAATCCGGAGATTTTCTAGCCATGATGACTTTCCTGACGGGTCGGATGGTGTCGCGCCGCAGCGTTCTCGGCCTGGGGTTCGTCGCCCTGTTGATCTTGTCCGGCGGGCCGGTCCTGGCGCAGTCGCTGAATGATCTTAGAGCGTCGGGTGCCATCGGCGAGGCCTTTGACGGTTATGCCCGCGCCCGGGATGGCGCCTATCGGTCGCTTGTCCAGCAAACCAACGCCAAACGCCGCTCCATCTATGAGCAACGGGCGAAAGGCCAGGGAGTGAGTGCGGCGCAGGTCGGACGGGTTTATGCCCAGCAAATCATGTCGAAGGCGCCGCGGGGAACCTGGTTCTTGTCCGAGTCCGGCAACTGGTCTCAAAAGTAGTCGGCCGTTTGACGACCGCTGAAAACCCCGCCGTTTCTGCGGGGTTTTTTACTGCCGGTGCGCTTGCCCTTGCTTGACGCCGGCCTTCAGATTTGATAGAACATATCATGAACAAAAATGATAAAACAACCCAGGTGGAAAAATACGATACGGCCGTTTTGGCAGCCCTGCGCCGCCGCATCGATGTGCTCGAGCAGGGATTGACTGAGGCACATGAGAGGTCGCACCACCCCCTCGGCGTTCCTGAAATCGACGCCGTCCTGCCTGGAGGCGGTCTATCGTCATGCGCGCTTCATGAAATCACCAGCGACGGGACCCGGAACGATGCGATTGCGTTCTGCGCAGCACTTTTGGCAGGCATAAATACCGATGCAGGAGAAAACACCGGCGCGGCCGTGCTTTGGTGCCGCAGTGGTGACGATCTTTATGCGCCGGGGCTGAGTGGTTTCGGTCTCGATCTTGAGCGCCTGCTTGTGGTTCGTGTGCAGCGGGAGCGGGATCTGCTGTGGGTCATGGAAGAAGGACTGCGCAGCGGCGCCCTGGCCGCGGTCGTCGCCGAACCGTCCAAGGTGACGACGACGGCGTTGCGCCGGTTGCAGCTGGCGGCGGAAGCCGGCGGCAGTATGGGCTTTATGCTGCGCCACCATGGAGACGCGGCGGTTGCCGGACCGATCGCCACCCGCTGGCGAGTCGTTCCCGCTCTCAGCCGGCCGTTATGCGCGGGGACGGCCCTGCTGCCCGGTCAACCCCGATGGCAGTTGGAATTGATTCGATGCCGGAACGGCCGCTCCGGGACCTGGACGGTCGAATGGCAAGGGATGCTTGAAGATGAAAGTGCCGAAGGACGGGCGGCGGGTGGTTTCGCTCTGGTTTCCGAGGTTCGCCACGGATCGCATCCGGCGATTGCATATGGAGCGCGCCCGGCAAACGACACCCCCTCCTTTTCAAAACAAAGAGCGGCATTCTAGGCCGCTCGCCACCGTTACCGCCGTCCGGGGCGGCATGCGCATCGCCGCCGTTGACCGGCCGGCGGAGGCGGCCGGCGTTGTTCCCGGCTTGCCGTTGGCCGATGCCCGTGCCCTGGTGCCCGACCTTTCGGTTTTTGATGCCGACCCGATGGCCGATACCCAGGCCCTTGAGGCGCTCGCTGACTGGTGCGCCCTCTATACGCCGCTGTCCGCCCTTGATACGGCTGGTGGCGACGGGCTTTGGCTGGATATTTCCGGCTGCGCGCACTTGTTTGGGAGCGAGGAACAACTGCTTGCCGATCTCGGCGAACGGCTTCTGGGGTTCGGTTACGAACCGGTTCTCGCCGCCGCCTCGACGCCCGGCGCGGCCTGGGCCATGGCCCGTTTCGGGAACCACGCCCGGCAGGACGGAAATGGCGGGAGAAGTGTCTACCGAGTGATGATTGGAAGCGAGCGGCAAACCCTCGCTCCTTTGCCGGTGGCGGCCCTGCGCCTTTCCACAAACGTTTGCGAGGGGCTGCACCGTCTCGGTATACGGCGGATCGGCGATTTGACCGGCATGGCGCCGGGACCTCTCGCCAGGCGGTTCGGGTTGGAGCCCGTCCGTCGCCTCGAGCAGGCCCTGGGTGTTGAAGACGAGGCCATCGAATTTCGTCACCCGCCGCCGCCCCTGTGGTTCCGCAAGGCTTTTGCCGAACCCATTGGCCGGCCGGAAGACGCGGAGGCGGCCCTCGAGGTTCTTGTCGATCAGGCTTGTGAGCGGTTGGCAGCGGATGACCTGGGGGTCCGGCGGCTGCAACTGGCTTGCTGGCGGACCGACGGTACTGTCCGGCGCCTGGCCATCGGCACCGGGCGTGCCGTCCGCGACGAGGCGCATTTGCTGCGCCTGTTCCGGGAAAAACTGGACCGCCTGGACGCCGGTTTCGGCATCGAAGCCATGGTCTTGACGGTACCGGCAACCGCTCCCCTGCCCGCCCGGCAATCGCCCCTGGCCAGTGTTTCCAAGATGGCCCGTGAGAAGCAGGCGGCCGCCCTTGCGGCGTTTATCGACAGGGTCGACAACAAACTGGGTCCGGGCAGTGTCCGCCATTTGCAACGTTTCCCGTCCCATGTACCGGAACGTGCCGCCGGCACCGTTCCCGTTGCCTCCTCCGGTGAGCGGGGCGGACCGGCCTTGGCCGGCGCCTGCCGCCCGTCATCGCTGCGGCCGGTCAGACTCCTGGTGCGACCCGAACCGATCGATGTGATGGCGCCGGTGCCCGATCACCCGCCGCTGATGTTCCGTTGGCAGCACCGCCGCTATCAAGTGGTGCACGCCGAAGGACCGGAGCGCATCGCTTCCGAATGGTGGTGCCACGATCCCGATCTTCTGGAGGCGGACGGCGAACGCATGCGTGATTACTATCGCGTTGAAGACAGTGACGGCCGACGCTTCTGGGTCTTCCGGGCCGGCTTCTATCAGGCCGGCATGTCGCCGCGCTGGTATCTGCACGGCCTGTTCGGGTGAGGCGCCGATGACCGCCTATGCCGAACTTCAGGTGACCAGCAACTTCAGCTTCCTTGAGGGCGCTTCGCACCCGGAGGAACTGATGGCGACGGCGGCAACGCTGGGGCTCGCGGCCGTCGCGCTCACCGACCGCAACAGTGTCAGCGGTCTGGTCCGTGCCCACCGGGCCGCCAAGCAGGCCGGAATCCGCTTGGTGCCGGGTGTCCGTCTCGATCTCGAGGACGGTCCCGGCCTGATCTGCCTGCCGCGTGACCGAGCCGCTTACGGGCGGTTGACCAAGCTCCTCACTCTCGGCAAGCGGCGTGTCGCCAAGGGCGAATGCCGACTCCTGTTGTCCGATATTTTGTTGGAAGCCCCCTTCGAGAGCGGTCGGGGTCAGGTCATTCTCGTGGCGCCGCCGGACACTCTCGACCGGGTATTCGAAGAGACCCTGATGAAGTTGAGAGAAAATTTTAGAAACAACATCTATCTCATTGTTTCGATGAATTATATTGGCGATGACCGGCGGCGTTTGTTGGCCCTGAACGGGCTTTCCCGGGAAATCGGGATCCCGCTTGTCGCCAGCAATGACGTTCATGCCCACGCGGCCGCCCGGCGGCCGCTGCAGGACGTCCTCACCTGTATCCGCGAAGGATGCGCCCTGAAGGACGCCGGCTACCGCCTTTTCGCCAATGGTGAGCGCCATTTGAAAGCGCCCGACGAGATGGCGCGGCTGTTTGCCGATTTTCCCGAGGCCATCGCCAACACCATGGAGGTCGTCCGGGCCTGCTCCTTTTCCCTCGACGAACTGCGCTATGAGTATCCGGCGGAACCGGTCCCCGAAGGCAGCACCGCGCAGCAGGAACTGGTACGCCTGACCTGGGAGGGGGCCGACAAACGTTACCCCGGCGGTGTCCCCGACAAGGTCAAGGCACAGGTGACCCATGAGCTCGAACTGATCGAGGAACTGGACTTCGCCCCCTATTTCCTGACCGTTCGCGACATCGTCCATTTTGCCGAGAGCCGCGACATTCTCTGCCAGGGGCGCGGTTCGGCGGCCAATTCGGCCGTCTGCTTCTGCCTCGGCATCACGGCCGTCGATCCGGGCCGCGTCGACCTCCTGTTCGAACGGTTCGTCAGTGCCGAGCGGGGCGAACCGCCCGACATCGACGTCGATTTCGAAAACGCCCGGCGCGAGGAGGTGATCCAGTACATTTACGAAAAATACGGCCGCGACCGCTCCGGCATGACAGCGACCGTGATCACCTATCGCACCAAAAGCGCCATCCGCGAAGTCGGCAAGGCCATGGGTTTTTCCGATGACACCATCGTCGCCCTGCAGGGCGCCGCCTGGCGCCGTTCTTGGGACGACATCAAGGACAGCGATATCGCCGAAGCGGGGCTTGCCCCAAGCGCGCCGGAAATCCGCCGCTGCCTGGCTTTGGCCCGGGAAATCCGTGGTTTCCCCCGCCATCTTTCGCAGCATACCGGCGGCATGGTGATGACCTGCTCGCGCCTCGATGAGGTGGTGCCGATCGCCAATGCGGCGATGGACGACCGCACAGTCATCGAGTGGGACAAGGACGATCTCGACGCGCTCGGCATCCTCAAGATCGATATCCTGGCGCTCGGCATGCTGACCTGCATACACAAGGCTTTCGACCTGATCTCCAGCCATGACGGCCGCGATCTGACCCTAGCCACCATTCCGCCTGAGGATTCGCGGGTCTACGACATGCTGTGCCGGGCCGATTCGGTCGGCGTTTTCCAGGTCGAGAGCCGCGCCCAGATGAGCATGCTGCCGCGTCTCAAGCCGCGGAATTTCTATGACCTGGTGATCGAGGTGGCGATCGTCAGGCCCGGCCCGATCCAGGGCGACATGGTCCACCCCTACCTGCGCCGGCGCGACGGCATCGAGCCGGTATCCTATCCGTCGCCCGAACTGGCCCAGGTTCTCGGCAAGACCCTGGGTATTCCGCTGTTTCAGGAGCAGGCCATGAAGATCGCCATCGTCGCCGCCGGTTTCGCGCCGACGGAAGCGGACGCCCTGCGCCGGGCCCTGGCCACCTTCCGACGGTTCGGTGACATCCACAAGTTCGAGGAGCGTTTCATCGCCGGCATGTTGAAAAACGGCTACGACCGGGACTTCTCGGAACGCTGCTTCCGGCAGATCGAGGGGTTTGCCGATTACGGTTTCCCGGAGAGCCATGCCGCCAGCTTCGCCCTTCTGGTCTATGTCTCGTCCTGGCTGAAGCTGCATTATCCGGCCGTATTCGCCTGCGCGCTTCTCAACAGCCAGCCCATGGGTTTTTACGCGCCGGCCCAGATCGTCCGCGATGCCCGCGACCACGGTGTCGAGGTGCGGCCGGTCGACGTCAACCGAAGCGCCTGGGATTGCACCCTGGAAAAGGCTGCAAACGAGAGAACGCGCGGCGGCGGATGGGCGCTGCGGCTCGGATTCCGTCAGGTCAAGGGACTGCAGGAAAGCGAGGGTGAGAGCATCGCCGAGGCCCGCCGGAATGCTTACGTCAGTGTGCAGGACCTTCAGGAGCGGACGGGACTGGGCAAGGGAGCGCTCGAGAAACTGGCCCGCGCCGATGCTTTCGATTCCTTAAAGCTTGATCGTCGCCAAGCCCTTTGGCGGATCCGCGGCATGGATGACGGCGCCCTTCCCTTGTTCGCCGCCGCCGGCATCGCCACCAACAGCCGCGAAACGCCGGTGCGGCTGCCGAAGATGGGGCTCGGTGAAAACGTCGCCGAGGACTATCGAACGCTGCGGTTATCCTTGAAGGCGCATCCCCTGGCTTTGCTGCGCGCCGGTCTCGTCGATGGCGATTACGTTCCTTGCCGGGTTCTGGAAACGATGCGCAATGGGGATACGGTCCGGGTTGCAGGGCTGGTTACCGCCCGCCAACGCCCGGGCAGTGCCAAGGGTGTCGTGTTCGTGACACTGGAAGACGAAACGGCTGTCGCCAACCTAGTGGTCTGGGGAGATGTTTTCGAGAAGCACCGGCGCCAGGTCCTGAGTGCCCATGTCCTCGGTGTCGAGGGGCGGGTGCAGAAGGAAGGCAAGGTTATCCACGTGGTTTCCGAGCGCCTGTTCGATCTCACGCCTTTGTTGGCGACCCTGGAACACCGAACCGGCCCGGCGCAGTCCGATCCCCTACCCCTGCAATCGCGGGATTTCCATTGACCACGGCCGATCGCGCCTTATCTATACGCGGAACCCGGCAACCCCCGGCAACCCAAAGAACGAAAGACGGTTCGATGTCTGTGCTCTATTCCATCGCCGTAGCCCTCCATGCCCTCTCCGCCGTCATCTGGGTCGGTGGCATGTTCTTCGCCCACCAGGTGCTGCGGCCTTACGTTTCAACCATGGAGCCGCCGCCGGAACGTCCGAAACTGTGGAGCAAGGCCCTCGCCAAGTTTTTCCTTTGGGTCTGGAAGGCGGTCGTTCTCTTGCCGGCAACCGGCTATTTCCTGATCTTCTCCGTTTACGGCGGGTTCGCCGGCGCCGGTCTCTACGTGCACATCATGAACGGGATCGGCACCGTCATGATCATCATCTTCCTTTATCTCTTTTTCGGTCCTTACAAGCGGTTCAAGGTTGCCGCCGAGGCTGAGGATTGGCCGGCCGCCAGCGCCTTGATACCGACCATTCGTCGGATTGTCGGAACCAACCTCATCCTCGGATTGATCACCGTGGCCATCGGCGCATCCGGACGCTACTGGCTATAAGTCAGTCTTCGTCCCTTTGTTGCCTGGACATCCCTCTCCGCTTGGCTCAAAAACGCCTTGGCCAATAGCGGGAGCCGAAATATGAAGATTGACGACGTTGAGATCGTCGAAAAAAGAACACCATTTCAGGGCTATTTCCGGATCGACAAATACAAACTCCGTCATAGCCGGTTCGAGGGCGGCTGGGGGCCTGTCATCGAGCGGGAGATCTTCGAGCGCGGTCATGCGGCCGCCTGTCTGCCTTACGATCCCGTTCTCGACAGGATCGTTCTCATCGAACAGTTTCGGGCTGGAGCCTATGCGGCACTGGATTCGCAATGGTTCGATGGAGAGGCCCAGTCTCCGTGGCTTATCGAGATCATCGCGGGCATTATCGAGCCCGGAGAATCGCCGGAAAGTGTCATTAGGCGGGAAGCCGTCGAGGAAGCGGGGTGCGAGATCTTTGAGCTCGAACCCATTGCCCATTATCTGGTAACGCCGGGGGGGTCCTCGGAATCCTTGTTTGCCTTTTGCGGGCGTGTCGATGCATCGAATGCCAACGGTTTCCACGGTCTTGAACACGAGGGCGAAGACATCAGGGTGTTCACGGTTTCGGCGGAGGAAGCGTTCGCGCTTCTGGATGAAGGTCGGATCATTAACTCGATGACCATGATCCCCCTGCAATGGTTCCGCCATAACCGCGACCGGATCCGGGAAAAATGGCTTGCCGGCGGATCCCCGGCGTAGGTGAAATGGCCTCTGGCGGGCAGGATGCTTGATCGCGTTTCGGCGCGTGGTTATATGTTCCCAACCTATGACAATCACTGGACTTGGACGTAATAACATGGACGTTCGCAAGGGCTTCGTCGAAACGGTCGGCAAGACGCCGCTCATAAGGTTAAACCGGGTTTCCGACGAAACCGGGTGCGAAATCCTTGGCAAGGCGGAGTTCCTGAATCCGGGAAGTTCGGTCAAGGACCGGGCGGCGCTTTTCATCATCAAGGATGCGGAAGAACGCGGCGCTTTGAAACCCGGCGGCTTGATCGTCGAGGGGACGGCCGGAAACACGGGGATCGGTCTCGCCCTATGCGCCAACGCCCGGGGCTACCGAACCCGTATCATCATTCCGGAAACGCAGAGCCAAGAGAAGAAAGACATGCTCCGGCTGTGCGGTGCAGAGCTCGTTGAAGTTCCGGCGGTGCCGTTCAAGGACCCCAACAACTACGTCCATGTCGCTGAACGGGCGGCACGGGAACTGGCAGGATCGGAACCGAACGGTGTTCTCTACGCCAACCAGTGGGACAATACGGCCAACCGGCGTGCCCACATCGAGGGAACGGGCCCCGAGATCTGGCAACAAACGGACGGAACCGTGGATGGATTCATCTGCGCCGTTGGCACAGGCGGCACGCTGGCCGGCTGTGCGACCTACCTCCGGAGCGCTAAGCCGGACATGGCCATCGGACTGGCCGATCCAGCCGGGGCCAGCATGTACAATTACTTCACCAACGGTGAATTGAAGCCGACGGACGGCGCGTCTATCACCGAAGGCATCGGGCAGGGCCGGATTACCGGTAATTTGGAGGGGTTGACGGTCGACAACCCTTATTTCGTGCCGGATAGCGAGGCGGTGCAGATGGCGTTCGATCTCCTCAAGTACGAGGGCCTCTGCGTCGGCGGCTCGAGCGGCATCAACGTCGCCGGCGCTGTTCGCATGGCCCGTGACATGGGACCCGGCCACACCATCGTCACCATCCTTTGCGATTTCGGCACGCGTTATCAGGCGAAATTGTTCAATCCGGCTTTCCTGAAGGAAAAAGGGCTGCCGACACCGGACTGGATGGAGTAAGGGCCATGGACTACACGAACCCGGACGCCCTGGTCAGTACGGACTGGTTGGCCGAACATCTGGAGGCACCGGACGTCAAGATTGTCGACGGTACCGCGTTCCTACCCAACGAAAACCGGGATGCGCGCGAGGAATACGATGATTGCCATATTCCGGGCGCCGTCTTTTTCGATATCAACGATATCGCCGATACGGATGATCCCCTCCCCCACATGGTGCCGAGCGCCGAAAAGTTCTCGTCCCGGGTCCGCAAGCTGGGTTTGGGAGATGGCTACAAAATCGTCGTCTACGACGCCCACGGCGGCTTCAATGCGGCGGCTCGGGTGTGGTGGATGTTCCGCCTTTTCGGTCACAAAGACGTCGCCGTCCTTGATGGCGGGTTGCCGAAGTGGTTGTCCGAACGGCGCAGCAAATGCGAGTTCGACGAACCGCGCCCGCAGGAGCGCCATTTTACGGCACGCACCAACACGTTTCTCGTCCGCAATGTCGATCAGCTCATGAAGAACATCGGTACCGGCAAGGAACAGGTGATTGACGCGCGGAACCCCGGCCGTTTCGCGGGTGTGAGTCCGGAGCCGAGGCCGTGCCGGAAAAAGGGCCATATTCCCGGCAGCACCAACCTTTATTACGCCGACCTGATGAACAGGGACCATCATTTCACCATGCGCTCGGCCGATGAAATCCGGGCCGCGGTCGATGCCGCCGGGATCGATCCAAAAAAGCCGATGGTCGCCACCTGCGGTTCGGGCGTAACCGCCTGCGTCATCGCGCTTGGCCTCTACCTGATCGGCCACGAGGATGTCGCCATTTACGACGGTTCCTGGGCCGAATGGGGGGAACATTTCGACACGCCCGTCGAAGCCTGACCATCGACGCCTCGAGCCGTTGCCATGACCCAGGACCCCGACAAGATCCGTTCGGTAATCACGTACTTGGAAATGACGGAATGTCCGCGTACGCCGACACCGCCGAGGCCGGCGGCGAACATCGCCTTGTTGCATGCGGAAGATCCAACGGTTTCGTTCTACCGATACCTCTACAACACCGTCGGCGAGAAGTGGCTTTGGTATGAGCGCCGCGCTATGGATGACGCCGAATTGGCGGAAATCATCAGGTCCGAAGACGTCGAAATCTATGTGCTTTATGTCGGAGGCGTGCCCGCCGGCTATGGCGAATTGGACCGTCGGAAGGCCCCGGAGATCGAACTCGCGTACTTCGGGTTAATACCGGAGTTCATCGGCCGGGGCTTCGGCGGTTTCCTGCTTCGCTGGCTGATTGACCAGGCATGGAGTTACGAGCCGACGCGGCTGTGGGTGCACACCTGCACGGAAGACCATCCGGCGGCCTTGCACGCCTACCAACGCCACGGGTTTTCTCCTTATGACCAGGAAACGGTCGAGATCGATGATCCGCGTAACGCCGGTCTCATGGGCTGATTTTCGGAGATAGTTGTAATGGACATCGGAATTCCCAAGGAGATCAAGGCCCAGGAAGGGCGAGTAGCTTTGATGCCGGACGAGATCTCGAAATTGGTCGAAAACGGCCATCGGGTCCGTGTCGAAAGGGACGCCGGCGTTTTGTCAGGCGCTTCGGACGACGCCTATTCGTCAACCGGGGCGGAGATCGTCGACACCGCGGAAGCTGTCTTTTCGGCCAGCGAGATGGTCGTCAAGGTTAAGGAAATCCTGCCGCCCGAATACGGATGGCTTCGGCGAGAACATATTCTGTTCACGAACATCCACTCGGCGTTGAACCGGGAGTTGACCGACGTCATGCTCGATGTCGGCCTGACCGGGATCGCCGCCGAGGAGACCCACGAAAACGGTTCGCCCAACTGCCCGCTGGCAGGAGAAGTCGGCGCGTTCGAGGGGGTACGCCTCTGTTTGGCTCCGCACGGTGGTTCGGGGCGGCATTTCATGGGCCATTTTGGCGCACCGCCATTAAAAGCGCTGGTCATCGGCCTCGGTCAGGTCGGCTGTGGTGCCTTGCGGACCTTGCTGCGTCTCGGTGCCAGCGTTACCGGTTTCGATGTTTCCCCACGTGCTCGAGCCGCCGCCGAACTGACCTGGAACGGTTCGGATTTCCGGACGGAAGACGTCTCGGCGCTGCGTGAACATCTTTCGCGAGCCGATCTCGTAGTCAACTGTGTGCTATGGCCGAAACATCGGACGGATCACCTCATCACGCGAGATATGGTAAAGGAACTGAACCCGGCCGCGGTTATCGTCGACATTTCCTGCGATACGGCCGGCGCCGTCGAGACCTGCCGGCCGACCACCTGGGCCGACCCCGTGTACGAAATCGACGGTATCCGGCATTTCTGCGTCGACAATATTCCGGGCGCGGTCCCGGTGACCGCATCGGCTGGCTACAGCAAGGCCATCCAGCCCTTCGTTTCATTGATCGCCGAAATCGGTGCCGTCGAAGCGTGTCGTGAAAAAACCTGGCTTGCCCGCGGACTGACCTGTGCGGACGGCACCCTGATCCTCGAGGAGACCGGTCGGTTGCAAGACCGACCTTTCACACCGGTCGACACCTTTCTGGCTTCCCGTTGATCAAATGAAAACCGGCCCGCGGAAGCGGGCCGGTTCGCAACTGATAATCCGTCCAATCTTAGTGAGCGAGAATCTGGCTCAGGAACAATTGCGTCCGTTCGTGTTCCGGGTTGTCGAAGAAGTTGTGCGGGTCGTTCTCTTCGATGATCTCGCCGACGTCCATGAAGATGACACGGTTGGCGACGGTCTTGGCGAAACCCATCTCGTGGGTCACGCAGATCATCGTCATCCCCTCCTCGGCTAACTCGACCATGACGTCGAGCACTTCCTTGATCATCTCCGGATCAAGCGCCGAGGTCGGCTCGTCGAACAGCATGATCTTGGGGCTCATGCAGAGCGAGCGCGCGATGGCGACACGCTGTTGCTGGCCGCCGGACAACTGGCCGGGATATTTCAGAGCCTGCTCCGGAATCTTGACCCGCTCCAGGTACTTCATGGCGATTTCCTCGGCCTCAGCACGCGGCACCTTGCGTACCCAGATCGGCGCCAGGGCCAGGTTCTCGAGGATGGTCAAATGCGGGAACAGATTGAAGTGCTGGAAGACCATGCCGACTTCACGGCGCACCTCGTCGATCTTCTTGAGGTCGTTTGTCAGTTCGGTGCCGTCGACGACGATGCTGCCCTGCTGGTGTTCCTCCAGTCGGTTGATGCATCGGATCATCGTTGACTTGCCGGAACCGGACGGGCCGCAGACGACAATCCGCTCGCCCTTGTTGACGGTCAGGTTGATGTCCTTCAACACGTGGAACTGCCCGTACCACTTATGCATCCCCGTGATTTGGATCATGACCTCTTCGCTGACGGTCATCTCCTTGGTCGGATGGTGTAGGTCCTCTTCCGAAACGTGGACTTCCGACATGATATCCTCCTCTGTAATCCTTTTCGGCTTCGCCGATCAGGCGCTTAGTGGCCTGTGTGCAGTTTTTTCTCAACGTGGATGCTGTAGCGGGACATGCCGAAGCAGAACACCCAGAAAACAATGGCCGCGAACGTATATCCCGTGACCAGGAAGCCGAGCCAATCGGGGTTGGTGCCGGCCAATTGAACCATTCCCAGGAAATCGAACAGCCCGATGATGTAGACGAGCGTCGTATCCTTGAAGAGACCGATGAAGGTATTGACGATCCCCGGGATGACCAGCTTCAGGGCCTGTGGCAGGACGATCAAGTACATCATCCGCCAGAAACTCAGACCCAACGCCATGGCACCTTCATATTGCCCTTTGGGAATAGCCTGCAGGCCGCCACGCACGACTTCCGCCATATACGCCGCCGAGAACAGCATCACGCCAATAAGCGCCCGCAAGAGCTTATCGAATGTTATACCTTCCGGCATGAACAGCGGGAACATGACGGATGCCATAAACAGCACCGTAATCAACGGGACACCACGCCAAAACTCGATGAAGACGACGCAGACGGCCCGGATGACCGGCATGTTCGACCGGCGGCCCAGTGCCAAGACGACACCAATGGGCAGTGATGCGACAATCCCGACGACGGCAATAACCAGCGTCAGGAACAGCCCACCCCAGAGCGGGGTCTCGATGACTTTCAACCCGAAGTCGCCACCGTAGAACAGATAGAATGCGATCACGGGGTAGATGACGAGAACAAATAGGCCGACCCATTTTTTGAAAGGCAGATTCGGCACCATCAGCCAAACGAGACTGACACCGAAGATCACATAGCCAATGTTGATCCGCCACAACTCGTCGTCCGGATAGCGCCCGTACATCAGCTGTTTCATCCAGACGTCGATGAACGGCCAGCACGCACTTTCATAGGTGCAGACCGAGCGATCCGTTCCCGACCATTGCGCGCTGAAAATGGCGTAGTCAAGCGCTGGCGGAATCGAGATGTAAAGAAGATAGATGGCGAATATCGTCAGAACGGTATTGATCGGAGACGAGAAAAGGTTGGTGCGCAGCCATCCTTGCACGCCGACCGTGCTTGGCGGTGGTGGCAGGTCGGGATGGGTCCCGGGTGCGAAATGTTGAACTTGTTCACTCATCTCTATCGCTCCACCAGGGCCATTTTCTTGTTGTACCAGTTCATGAACGCGGAGATCACAAGGCTCAAGGTCAAATAGATGCCCATGGTGATCGCCATGATCTCAACCGCCTGCCCCGTCTGCATGAGCACCGTTCCGGCGAATACGAGGACGATGTCCGGATAGGCGATCGCCGCCGCCAGCGATGAGTTCTTGGTCAGGTTGAGGTATTGGCTGGTTAACGGCGGGATGATGACGCGGAGCGCTTGCGGAATGATCACCAGGCGCAGGGTCGGGCCCGGCCGCAGGCCAACCGAATAGGCCGCCTCCGTCTGCCCTTTGTTGACGGCCATGATGCCGGCCCGGACGATCTCGGCGATAAAGGCGGCCGTATAGAACGCGAGCGCCAGCAGAAGAGAAACGAATTCCGGCGGGATTTCCATACCGCCGCGGAAGTTGAAACCCTTCAGCGCCGTCGCTTCCCAATGCATGGGGAAGCCCATGATGATGCTGGCTACCAGCGGCAAACCGATCAATATCCCAATAGAGGTCCAGAACACCGGGAACTGCTCACCGGTTTCGTCCTGACGTTTGGCGGCCCATCGTTTCAGAAACACGATCCCGACGATCGCGCCGATGATTGATACTGTGATCAACCAGAACCCGGGCTCGGTAATCGGTTTCGGGGTGAACAGCCCGCGATTGTTAAGGTACATGGAGTCGAAGAAGCTGACGCTCTGGCGGGGGCCGCTAAGTTGCCGAAGAACGCCGAAATACCAGAAGAAGATCTGCAGCAGCAGCGGAATGTTGCGCAGCGCTTCGATGTAGACCGTGGCCATCTTCGAGATCAGCCAGTTGTTCGAAAGGCGCGCAATACCGATGATAAATCCGAGAATCGTCGCGAAGAATATCCCGACAACCGAGACCAGAATGGTGTTCAGGAACCCGACGACAAAGGCCCGGCCATAGGTATGTTCCTCGGAATACTCGATAAACGGGCTGTAGCCGATGGCAAAGCCGGCTGTCGTATTGAGAAATCCAAACCCTGAAGCGATACCCTGGCGCTCAAGGTTGGCCATGGTGTTATTGATAAGGATGAGGCCGACCGCTAGGACGCCTCCCATAACCAAGACTTGAAAAAAGATCGCGCGGAACTTCGGATCGTTCCAAAGGGCGACTTTTTCAGTCGGCGGTGCGTCAGATGCCACGCCTACAGCATTATCCGCGGCCACGGTTCACTTCCCCCTGTTATAAATTGTTGAGCGGGCCGAGGTGGCCGGAAGGGTGTGCCTGGTTCAACCAGACACACCCTTGCCAGACTCGTACTTATCCCGTCTTAACGGACCGGCATGGCGTACATGAGGCCGCCGTTCTTCCACGAGGCGTTAACACCACGCGGCAGTTTCAGCGCCGTGTTCGGCCCGAGATGGTTGTTAAACATCTCGCCGTAGTTACCGACCGTCTTGATGGCGTCATAGGCCCAGCTCTTGCTGAGGCCAAGGTTCTTACCCGTGTCGCCTTCGGCACCGAGCAGACGTTTGATGTTCGGGTTCGTGCTGTTGGCTTTCAGGTTGTGGACGTTGGTTTTGTTGACGCCAAGCTCTTCAGCCTCGATCAAAGCGTAAAGGGTCCACTTAACGATGTCGAACCACTGATCATCGCCATGAGCAACGACCGGGCCGAGCGGCTCTTTCGAGATCACTTCCGGCAGCACCATGTGGGCGTCCGGCTCTTTCAGCTTGATGCGCTGCGCGGCGAGACCGGATTGGTCCGTCGTGTAGACGTCGCAACGACCGGCATCATAGGCGGCGACAACCTCGTCGGCTTTTTCGAAGAACACGCCTTTGAACTTCATCTTGTTGGCGCGGAAGAAGTCCGACAGATTCAGTTCCGTGGTGGTGCCGAGGTTGGTGCAGACCGAAGCGCCGTCGAGTTCGTGGGCGCTCTTAACACCGAGGCCCTTACGAACCATGAAGCCCTGGCCGTCATAGTAGTTGACGCCGGCGAAGTTGAGGCCGAGCGCTGTGTCACGAACCAAGGTCCAGGTGGTGTTGCGCGACAGCATGTCGACTTCACCGGATTGCAACGCCGTGAAACGTTCCTTGGCGGAGAGCGGCGTGTATTTCACCTTGGTGCCGTCACCAAATACGGCAGCCGCCGTCGCGATGCAAACGTCTACGTCGATGCCGGTCCAGTTGCCCTGAGCGTCCGGGTTGGAGAAACCAGGCAGACCCTGGCTGACACCGCATTGGATAAAGCCTTTGCCTTTGACTTTATCGAGAACGGCACCGGCTTGGACATCGGTGGAAATAGCACCGGTCACCAGAGCCGCGGCCGCCGTAACAGCGGCAAACGAAAGGGTTTTCTTCATTAGATCAAGCTCCCTGCTGTATCACACTTAAGGTTTATCGGTACCTTTTGGCGTGGAGCCTCCAGGTCCCACGAAGCGAATCCGTAACACATTAGAGGAAAGGGGCTCAAGTGTTAAGAATGGATATTAAAACATTCAGTATTTCAAAGGTTTCTAATTGCCTCCCCGTTTTTTGCGTGCTGGGACCTTCCGTTTCCTTTGCCTCCATTGGAGGACGCCCCCACACTGGGGCTCGTGCAGTGTTTGTTTGCGGGCTTGTTATTTGGTTGCAGTCGTATTTCCCGATCCACCGTGGCTGGCGCCAACTTCTCGATTACGGATATTGTTTTGACGCCTTCGCTGAAATCCTTCTAATTGGTCGAAGTAAATTTCTGTCGGGGGGATTCAGGTCAAAATGAAAAAAAGGAAGGACACCGTACTTACTCACGCCGGAAATCACCCCGACGCCAATCACGGCGTCGTCAATCCGCCGGTCTACCACGCGTCGACAATCGTCTTTCCCACGGTCAAAGAATTTGAGGAACGCGGACACAATCCTTATGAGGGTGTCCAGTACGGGCGCACGGGTACGCCCACGACCATGGCCTTCGAGGAAGCGATAACGGCCATGCACAAAGGCTTCAAGACGGTCGCCTATCCTTCCGGTCTCGCCGCGATTGCCGGCGCCCTTCTCAGCGTTCTCAAGTCCGGGGACGAGGTGTTGATGGTCGACAGCGTTTATGCACCGAGCCGAAAGCAGGTGTGCGACGACGTCCTCGCCAGACTGGGTGTCGACACCCGATATTATGATCCGCTTGTCGGCGGCGGGATATCCGAAATCCTTGGTGCCAACACTCGAGCCGTATTCTTGGAATCGCCGGGGTCGTTGACGTTCGAAATGCAAGACGTACCCGCCATCGCCGAAGTCTGCAGGGACAAGAATATCGTCTCCATTATCGATAACACCTGGTCCTCTCCCTATTTGTACCAACCTCTGGTTCAAGGGGTCGATATTGTCGTCGAGGCCGCGACGAAATACGTCGTGGGCCACTCGGACGCCATGTTGGGAACAGCGACGGTTGCTAAAGAAAACCTGTATCGCCGGATCAAGTCCACGGCCAACTCCCTCGGATACTCGGCGGCACCCGATGATTGTTATCTGGGTACCCGTGGATTGCGCACGCTTTCGGTCAGGCTACAGCGCCACCAGGAAAATGCGATGAAGGTCGCGACCTGGTTGCGAGAGCAGCCGCAGATCGAACGGGTTCTTTATCCGGCTCTGCCCGAGGATCCGGGTCACGCGATTTGGGCGCGCGATCATTCGGGCGCGTCCGGGCTGTTCGGCGTAGTATTGCAACGCGCGCCCGAAGGTGCGGTGGCGGCGATGTTGGACGACCTCGAACTGTTCGGTATCGGCGCCAGTTGGGGCGGTTACGAGAGCCTGGCCATTCCCACTCATCCGGGACCCTTGCGCACGGCGACGACCTGGCCCTACGAAGGGCCTACGATCCGACTTCATATCGGATTGGAGGATCCGGATGACTTGATTGCCGATTTGCAAGCAGGGCTGGATCGGTTTTCGAACGCGCCGTAGAACTCGCACCTCAATATATTGTCGGCACTGGTTTCAAAATCTATATTTTCAAGCTCTCACCATTCAGGAGATACCATGAGCGAAGCTGTCTTTCGTGCGGTCCCGATTGAGGCGCATCAACCGATTCTTAACTCGATCAAATTCACCTCTGATGGGTTGGTCCCCGCCATCGCGCAACAGCACGATACGGGCGAAATCTTGATGATGGCCTGGATGAATAGGGAATCGATCAGCGAAACCCTGGCCAGCGGCCGCGTCTGCTATTGGTCGCGTTCACGTGGCAAACTCTGGCGTAAAGGTGAGAGCTCCGGTCAGGTCCAGAACCTGGTCGATTTTCGTTGGGACTGTGATGGTGACACCCTGCTCCTGCTCGTTGAGCAAAAAGGCGTTGCCTGCCATACCGGTCGCAGAAACTGCTTCTTCAATGCTGTCCGGGACGGCGAAGTCAGGGTGGTCGCCGAGCCAGAGGTTGATCCCGACGAACTCTATGGCTGACACATGAAAGGCCCAACCTGCGGACCGGTTGACGTTCGCCGCAGTGTTCACGGGCGCCGGTTTTTGACGTGCCTGGTTTTCCTCTCGGCCTTCGCATCGTCTGTTTTTCCAGCCGTCAACCAGACGTCGGCCGGTGAACCGTTGCGGGTATTCGCGGCGGCCAGTCTAGCCGGTGCATTGACGGAGATCGTGAACCACAGCAATACGGTCTCCGAAACCCGTACTGTCCCCGTTTTTGGGGCAAGTTCGACGCTGGCTCGTCAAATCATGCATGGGGCACCGGCGGGAGTCTTCATTTCGGCCAATCCTCAATGGATGGACGTCGTCGAGGAGGCCGGCCTGATCGCCGCCGGGACGCGCACCGAACTCCTCGGGAACGAACTGGTGATGATTGCACCAGCTGACTCCTCGATTTCTTATGCTTTCGGTAAGGACGAGGGAATTTCCGCCGCGTTGACCGATGGTCCCCTCGCGCTTGGTGATCCGGCCCATGTGCCTGCCGGAATCTATGCAAAGGCCGCATTGACGGCCGCGGGGCTTTGGCCGACCGTAAAAAACCGGATATCGCGTTCGGCTGACGTCCGTGCGGCTCTTGTTCTGGTCGAACGCGGTGAGGCGCCGCTCGGCATCGTTTACGCAAGCGATCTAACGGGGCGCCCGAGCATCCGACGGGTCGCGACTTTCCCAAGACACTCCTATCCCGCTATCACGTATCCGGCGGCTGCCGTGAGGCGCGCCGACGTCGATCGAGCAAAAGCCTTCCTGACATTCTTGCAAACCGACACGGTGCGGGCCATTTTCGAGCGCTACGGTTTTATGACGCAATAGTGACCCAGACCGACAGGGGGATGGCGACTTGCTCTCGCTAACGCCATTGGAAACGGAAGCGCTGTCCCTGAGCCTACGTGTCGCGTTGGCCGCCGTCGCTGGTTGTCTTCCTGTTGGCCTTTTGACTGCCTGGATATTGGCGCGCTACGAGTTCCCCGGTAAGTCGCTGATCAACGCCGTCGTCCATCTGCCATTGGTCGTCCCGCCAGTCGTCGTCGGTTACGTGTTGTTGATCATGTTCGGGCGTCGCGGCGTAATCGGCGCCTGGTTGTGGGAGAACCTCGGGATATCGATTGCGTTTACGTGGAAAGGCGCCGCCGTCGCGGCCGCCGTCATGGCCTTCCCGCTGATGGTCCGTGCCATTCAGTTGTCGATCGAAAGTGTCGATCGAGGGCTTGAGATGGCCGCCTGGACACTCGGAGCCCCAAGGTGGTGGTGCTTGCTTACCGTTACGCTTCCGCTGATCCTGCCGGGCGTTCTTACGGGCATCGTGTTGGCTTTCGCGAGAAGCCTCGGAGAATTCGGGGCGACCATAACGTTTGTCTCCAATATTCCCGGTGAAACCCAAACACTGCCGCTCGCTCTTTTCAGCCTTACACAAACACCGGGTGGCGACGCCGGCGCCTTCCGTCTCGTCGTATTGTCGGTGGTTTTGGCGTTCGCCGCCCTCATTGCGTCGGAGGCATTGGCGAGACGTGTCGAAAAACGGGTCTCGAGATGAGCGAAATCTCTCCCTCGGTGATCGATATCAACGTCGCAAAACGCATCGGCAATTTCGAACTGGATGTCCAGTTCAGCAGTGAACACGGAATCACCGCCCTGTTCGGCCGGTCCGGTTCCGGGAAGACTTCGTTGGTCAATCTTCTTGCCGGTTTGAGTATTCCCGATCGCGGGCGAATCACGGTTGCTGGGCGCGAGTTGTTCAATTCGACTGACGGGGTCAATTTGACGCCGCAGAAACGGCGGGTCGGCTATGTGTTTCAGGAAGGGCGCTTGTTCCCCCACATGACCGTCCGTCAAAACCTCAGATACGGACTGAGGTTCGTACCGAGTGCTGAGAAGCGCCAGGACTTCAGCCACGTGGTCGACCTGCTGGCGCTCGATCGGTTTCTCGATCGGCAACCCGGATCTTTGTCGGGTGGCGAGAAACAAAGGGTTGCCATTGGACGTGCATTGCTAACGGACCCGCGCCTATTGCTGATGGACGAACCCTTGGCGTCGCTCGATGCCGGTCACAAAGGGGAAATCCTGCCCTATATCGAGGGATTGCGTGACGAATTCCAGATACCGATCGTTTATGTCAGCCATTCATTGGACGAAGTTATTCGGTTGGCGGACACAATGGTTCTACTCGATCAGGGAAAGAACCGGGCCTCCGGGACAGTCGAAGACATTATGAGCCGGCTCGACCTCCGGCCTTTGACCGGACGCCACGAAGCCGGCGCCGTGCTTCCGGTAACCGTTGTCGGCGGTGAACCGGAATTCGGTTTGACCGTTCTTTCCTGCCCCGCAGGTACTTTGACGGTGCCCGAACTGGAAGCGCCGCTCGGCAGCAGCTTTCGCCTGCGCGTTCGTGCCAGGGACGTGTCCTTATCCCTTGATAGACCGAAAAACACGAGTGTGCTCAACGTGTTCGAAGGGACAGTTTCTGAAATTTTGGGGGAAGACGGACCTCAAGCCGAAGTTCTGGTTGACGTCGGAGTCCCATTGATTGCGCGCGTTACGCGTAAATCCATCGCCACACTCGAGTTGGCGCCCGGAAAACGCGTATATGCGATGGTCAAGGCGGCGGCGATCGATCGGCACAGCATGGGCTTGGCCGGTACACGCCCCCGACGAAACTAACGGACAAAGGCTATGTCAAACTGGCCATAGGCAGGCGTCGAGACTGGTAACTGGATATGCGTTAATAATCCAAGTCCACATATCCCTGCTCAATGGCGCGATGTAGCGCTTCGAATGCCATGCGCGCTTCTTCGTACACCTCCCGGTGCCGTTTGAGTTCGCCCACGGCGTTTGAATCGGCGTTGTCCGAATGATCCACATTGGCGAACTTGAACGCAGCCTCGAGGTAGCGCGCGCGTGTCTTGGCGACGGCGACCGCGAACGGCAGGATGTTATCGCTCGAAATTGCCGGAATTCGTTCGTGGATGACTTCACGGTTGGACAGCCGAATGGCTTGCTCGATCTCCAACAGGAAACGACGGCGGAGTTGGCTTTCGGTAGGATCCATCGTGTTCTCCCAGCGCCGACGGTAAGGGATGGAATACTCTCAGAGAAAGCTAAAGTAGGAGGCCAATGTTCTCAAGGTGGTGTGCTGGCGCAGGACGCATAAGGTAGATGTCATCAACGCCTTGGCGTCTGGGATTCATAAACCTTGCAGTTCGAGTAACCCTGATTGTGAAAGTGGTAGGTCATACCGTCTTGGGCGCGGCCGAATTTGTCGATCAAGTTCCAGCCCTTGAAGGCGACACCCGTAATGCCTCGGCCCTGCCGGCCGTTGAAACCAATGCTCCAACGTAAGTGCTCCTTCTGCAGGAACTCGCCTTTTTGACAGGCAATGGAAAGAGTCCGGTTATACCGGCCGACCCGCCAATAGGGTTGCTTGCTCGTCGCATATTGGTCGCGCACCCGGGTCTCGGCATGGCCGATAGTCGTTCCGGCGCCGAAGCACAGGACGAAACCGATCAACGCAAACATACCAGCCCGCCACGACATAAGTAATTCTAGCGAAGTCCGGACAACCGAGGAAGTTCTGTTTGGTGCCGCTAACGACGCCTTTCTCGAGGAATGGGAACCGTCGTAATCGCGGGTGGGATGGCGCGCCCGGCAGGACTCGAACCTGCAACCCCGAGCTTAGAAGGCACGTGCTCTATCCGGTTGAGCTACGGGCGCCCGATTGGAAGGGTATTCTATGAAGCGATATCAGATTTGCGCAATTCATCGGGCGTTGAAGCCCGCGCCCGCGCATAACTCGCCGGATCTCAGTTAGAACGCTCATGGAAAACGAAAACGGGAACTGAAATTATCCGAGTAGTTCTTCGATTGGACCCGACGCCGCTGCGGCTCCTGAACCCGGTATGTGAGGCCCTTTTTCGTGGCGAAGGCGATCGCGTCTTCCTTGTTTTCGAACTTGAGCCGGACCTGGGTTGCCGTATCCCCTGATCCGATCCACCCCATGAGCGGATCGGTCGACTTCCTTTCGGACGGCTCGTACTCGAGGACCCATCTGCCGAGGTTTGCGCGGCCCGACTGCATGGCGTTCTTCGTCGGCTGGTAGATCCTGCATTCCGGCATATCGACGCTCCTTAATTGGTCGGGGAGACTGGATTCGAACCAGCGACCCTCTGCTCCCAAAGCAGATGCGCTACCAGGCTGCGCCACTCCCCGAAATCGAAACCCTTTCAGGCTTACGAAATACCCAAATCGACGACCGGTTTATAAAGCCGAGGATTCGGTATTCGTGGTCCTGCGCTTCCGTGTTACCGCGATTCCGTTCGGTCGAGACTTATTACCCCGCGACCTCCGCCGCCGCAACATTGGAAATCCGTTGCGTACCCTGAAATGGGCAAGAACAGCCCACGCCTCGATCGCGATGGCGTTCGGAAAATTCCCGGTCGTCTTCGGATGGCCTGCGATTTGTTGTTTCACAAGACCGTCACGAAACCGTCACGGTCCATAGGCAATTTCCAGTGAGGGGCAAAACCCGATGAATCTCAACGGTTAAGGTCTGAAACGGTATCCATTGCCCAAGAATACGACCAAAATCACGGACAATCATGAAGTTCCCCAAGCCGCCGCTTTGGTGTACAGGCGCAAGAAAGGGGCTGTCGAAGTTCTTCTCGTCACGTCACTGGCAACTCAGCGTTGGGTCCTGCCGAAGGGGCATCTCGACGACGGTGCGAGCGCGAGGAAATCGGCTGAGCGCGAAGCGTTTGAGGAAGCCGGTGTAAAAGGAGTCATCGCGTCGAAGAGCGTTGGCACCTACCCTTACCTGAAGGCCAATACGAAAGGAGGCGGGCGCCGGCGAGTCGAAGTGTTTCCGATGAAAGCACGCCGGCTTCTCAATGATTGGCCGGAAAAGCGCCTACGGACTCGCAAATGGATGAGCTTGGAAGATGCCGCGGCCGCCGTGGACGAAGAGAAACTGAAAAAACTGATAATGGGTCTCCGGAAAACCCTCGTTTGAGCCCGGGTTGCGTATCAGCCACGCCATACGCCTAAAGCAATAATCCTCTGAAAAATGAATCGTTGCCGACACTTGGCCCTGTTGTGCTAGGGTGCATGCGTTCGTAACCGGTTGAGCCTACGCCTCGCGGCCACAAGATTAAATTCTTGGCGGTCATTGCGGTTTCGGGCGAACCGGTGAGCCATAGAGGAAGGCAAGTTATATGGTCGTTAAAGCTGTCACGAACATCGCGGACGAAGCGAAAATCCGGTTTGGTTGGATGGTACTCATCCTCGGCGCCGCATTTCTTGCCGGTTCAATTGCCTTTTTCTTCTCTGAAGATGTGCAAGTGATGGGGATGGATTTGTCGGGCGATGAAGACACCTTCGGATGGTATTTTATGGCACTGTCCATGGTGTTTTCGTTCTCGGGCTTGTTTCTCGCCATTTCCGTGGACAGCCCTGACGTCTAAACGATCCCGCCTTCGGCAATCGAACACGAAAACCCGTTTATTTCTTGGGTGACGGATCCGTCGGTTTTGGACGTTTGCGTTTCGTATGGGCGAAATTCCCATCGATACAGGCCCCCTTTTCGATCGTCAGATCATCATGGATCGTATCGCCGATAACATGAGCGGAGGCGGCGAGTTCGACGGACCGAGCCTCGATCAATCCGGTCACAAAACCGTGAACGACGACGGAACCGGCAGCGACTTTGCCGTCGACGCTCCCCTCTTTTCCAAGGATCACGTTTTGAGCCTGGATGTCGCCGACGATCGCACCGTCGATGTGGATTTCGCCACTGCTGTTCAAATCCCCCTTTATCCGGAGATCACGGCTGATTAGTGAGGGAGACTCGCTTGTTTTCTTCATCATGCCGTCCGCAAATGCGCCAAAAGGGCGCCCGTCGTCACTATGCCCTAAACGCTACGGTTCGAATTTGACAGGGGTCCGTCGGGTAACGGCCCACCGAACACAGTCGTATGGTGAAGCGGCGGTTTGGGTGGCGTTGCGGATTGCTTATCGGCGTATGAGAGATCGGCAGCCTCGCCACGGGTGGGCCTCGACGCTTGTCCTTGGCCCCTATAGCGACGGTGATCTTCAGGAATCTGTCGTGCTAATCGCGATCACGGCAAGAACCGCTGCACCCGCGACCATCAATGCAATTACTGCTGTTAGCGACATGATGTTTCCTCCGGCAATAGTCGGAGGCATCTTGGGTTTTCGCGAAAATTGAGTCAGTGACGGTGCGCACAGGTCAACGAAAGTTGGGCAACGTGACCCCAAACCAAGGGGCGCTTACGCGACAAGGTGTGTCGCCTTTGGGTGAATTCCAGTACCTCTGTTCCCTTTAAGCTAGGGAACTGATAAGCTTGAAAGTAACGGGGAATACCCCGATCGAGGCCGGGGGGCCTTGGACAAAGCGTCGAACAGGGAGATGGACACTTTCGTGTCGTTGCTTTCCACACTGGAACTGACTAGCTGCCGGCAGTGCGATACCGGGCGGTGGCGAATTCGCTTGAGTTTTTTTTAGGGCTATGTGTTTGAACTTCTGGAGCCGAAGGGAGGATTCCAACAATGAGCGAGAAAAACATCCTTAAACGCGACAAGCGTCGCTACCTGCTGAAATCGGAGAAGGCCTGGGGTGCGGAAACCCATTCCTACCTTCCGGAGCTCTGCGATCAGCTGCATACCGAAAAGATCGATCGACGGAATTTCCTGCGTCAGGCCTGCCTGCTCGGCATGTCGGCTGGTGTTGCTTATTCCATGGCCGATATCCTGACCGGGCAGAGCACGTCCCTCACCCGCGGCGCGCAAGCGGCGACGCCGAAAGCCGGCGGCACGCTGAAGGTTTCCATGCGGGTTCAGGAAATGACCGATCCGGCCAACTTCAACTGGACCGAACCGGGCAATATGGCGCGTTTTATCGTCGAATACTTGACCCGAACCAAAGCCGACAACACGACGGTTCCCTACCTGGCGGAGCGCTGGGAAGCGGACGATTCGCTCAAGACTTGGGTGTTCCACCTGCGTAAGGGCATCAAGTGGTCGAACGGCGACGACTTCACGTCGGCTGACGTCGCCCACACCGTCAATCGCTGGCTCGACCCGGAAGTCGGATCCTCGAACCTGGGCCTGTTCGGTGCCATGGTCGAGGAATACGACACCGGTAAGGTGAAGGACGGCAAGCCAGTAATGGGTAAACGCGGCATCAAGGGTGCCGTCGAAGTCGTCGACAGCCACACCATCAAGTTCAACCTCAAACAGCCGGCCCTGGCCATGCCGGAGAACTTCTACAACTACCCGACGGCCATCGTACACAAGGGCTTCGGCAAGGATTACGAAGCCGATCTGTCGAAGAACCCGATCGGCACCGGACCCTGCGACCTCGGCGCCTTTGCCGTCGGCGAGCGGTGTATCCTGAAGAAAGCCCGCGACTGGTGGGCCGGACCGTTCTATCTCGACGAGATCCACTACTACGATCACGGCGAAGACACCAACGCCTGGATTGCGGCCCTGGCGTCACAACAGGTCGACATGGTCTATCGGGTGCCCAACGACGCCGTCGAGACCGTCAAGCGCCTGCCCTTCGTCGATCTTCACGAAGCGACGACGGCACAGACCGGCGTTATGCGCTTCCGCATCTCGGAGAAGCCGTTCGACAATAAGAAACTGCGCCAAGCCGTGGCGGCATGCATGGATCACGAAGAGATCCTCAAGATCGCCTTCCGCGGTCTCGGACAGCCGGCGGAAAACCACCACGTCTGCCAGATCCATCCGGAATACGCCAAACTGCCGCCACTCAAACGCGACGTCGACAAGGCGAAGAAGCTGCTCGCCGAAGCGGGCTATGCGGACGGCATCGACCTGACCATCGCCAACGGCGATACGGACGGTTCCTGGATGACGGCGGCGTGCTCCGTCTTCAAACAGCAGTGTGCGCCGGCGGGCATCAACGTCAACATCAACAAGATGCCGGCCAACCAGTACTGGGAAGTTTGGGACAAGGCGCCCTGGGGCTACACGACGTGGACGCACCGGCCGCTCGGCACCATGGTCTTGTCGCTCGGTTACCGGGCCGGCGTTCCGTGGAACGAGGTTGCTTATAACAACCCGGACTTCGATAAGGCCCTCGACGATGCGGAAGCGACCCTCGACGTCAACGAACGGCGTAAGAAGATCGAGGTCTGCGAGAAACTGCTGCAGGACGACGCCGTCATACCGCAGCCCTTCTGGCGGTCCGTATTCAAGGCGTCCAGCAAACGGGTCAAAGGCTTCAAGACCCATCCGACGCTTTATCACCAGTTCCAGGACGTCTGGCTGGACGGTTAATCGGTACAACGGTTCGGGGACTTGGGAGGTCCCCGAACCGCACCGCTTCCCGCGACCAACTATCTGAACAACCAGCGCGGGAGCCTCGACGGGGAGGGCTACGATGGCGAAACTAATCGCGCGGCGGATCGGGTTGATGATTCTCATCATGCTCGTCGTCGCCTTGTTGCTTTTCATATTCAACGAAGGCGATCCCAAGTTGATCGCGCGAAGCGTCCTCGGGCCCTACGCCCAAGACGAACAGTTGGAAGCTTGGATCCTGAAGAACGGTTACGACCGGCATATTCTGATTCGATATTTCGAATGGCTTGGACGGTTGTTGGTCGGTGACCTGGGACAATCGGTGATCTACAAACGGCCGGTCGCCGATATCTTCTGGGATCGTTTGATCAACACCGGCATCCTGGCCGGGATCACGTTCTTGATCATGGTCGCTCTTGCCCTCGTCTTGGGTGTATTGGCCGGCATGTCGGAAGGTTCGCCACGCGACCGTTTCATCTCGGTGTTGTCGATAGCCACGACCTCGGTACCCGAATACGCGAGCGCCGTGATCCTATCGGGTATCTTCGTCTTCCATCTGAAATGGCTGCCAGGAACCAGCTCGATGATGGCGGGTTTCAGTTGGATCGAGCTGATCCTGCCTGTGAGTGTGCTCACCCTATACGGGTTTGGATACATAGCAAGGATGACGCGCGCTTCCATGGCCGAGGTTATGACGACCCACTACATTCGTACGGCGGTCCTGAAGGGCCTGCCGTACAAACGCATCATCATGCGCCATGCCCTTCGCAACGCGCTGATCGCACCTTTTACGGTCATCATGCTGCAAATCAATTGGCTGCTGTCCGGCGTCGTCGTTACCGAGTTCGCCTTCGGTTACAAGGGGTTCGGAGCGCTACTGTTGGAGGCGGCACTCAGGCGCGACATTTTCGTGATCGAAGCCTGCGGAGTCGCAGCGGTGTTTGTCGCGGTATTCACCCAAACCATCGGTGATCTCGGGTACACCTACCTGAACCCGAGAATCCGGTTCAAGTGAGGGAGACGAAGTCATGAGCGAAACAGTAGCCGCGACGGATATCGCCAAACCCGATTCCCTCATCGTCCGCTTGACCAAGGCTGCAGCTCTGCTGCGCGAGAGCCCCGTCGGCATGGTTGGTGGCGGTATCGTCTTGTTTTTCGTCTTGCTGTCAATCCTGGCGCCATTGATCTCGCCGTATGATCCGAACCAGCCGATCTTGCCTTTCGCTACGCCGATGGCAAGCGGGCCCAACGGAGAGTTTTTTCTGCTGGGTACCGATCAGCTCGGCCGTGACATTCTGTCACGTATCATCTGGGGCGGTCAGCGAGTCCTGTTCTACGCCACGGCAGCGACGATATCCGCCTACATCGTCGGCATTATCATGGGATTGGCCGCCGGCTATTTCCGCGGATGGATCGACGAAGCGATCTCGTTCCTGGCGAACGTCATTCTGTCGTTCCCGGTGATGGTGCTTTACGTGTTGATCATCGCCAAGCTGGGGGCTTCCGGCGCCAACATCATCTTTGCCGTCGTCTTTGCCAGTTCACCGGGCATCATGCGTATCGTCCGCGGTGTCACGCTCGACATCGCAACGCGTGATTATATCGCCGCCGCACAGACGCGCGGTGAAAGCTCCTGGTTCATCATGCTGGTAGAGATCCTGCCCAATGCCCGCGGGCCGCTGATCGTCGATTTCTGCCTGCGCATGGGGTACACGACCATTACCATCGGTGCCCTCGGCTTCTTGGGTCTCGGTCTGCCGCCCCCCGACCCGGATTGGGGTGGAATGATCACTGAAACGCGTGCCTTCATCATGGGCGGCTTCCCGCATATGGCGATCATTCCGGCTTGCGCCGTGTCGCTGCTAGTCCTCGGCTTCAATCTGCTGGCCGATGGACTGCGCGAAGTCTCATTGAAGGATTAGGAGGCGACGATGGCAGACCATAACGAACCCCCGGTCCTCGAGATCACCGACCTCAGGCTCAGTTATTACACGCGTGCCGGCGAAATACCGGCGGTCATGGATTTCAGCCTGACCGTCCATAAGGGAGAAAGCGTCGGTCTCGTTGGCGAGTCGGGTTGCGGAAAATCGACCGTCGCCAACGGCATCATGCGCTACATGGGCAAGAACGGCGGCATCGTCGGCGGCACCATCAAGTTCAAGGGCCGCGACATGGCGGAAATGACCGAGGAGGAAGTCCGCCAACTGCGTGGCGCCGAGATCGCCATGATCTACCAGGAGCCCATGGCGGCGCTCAATCCGAGCGTCACCATCGCCGAGCAACTGACCGAAGTGCTGACGGTCCACGAGGGCATCAGCCAGCAGGAGGCCGATCACCGCGCCGTCGAGATGCTGGAAGCGGTGCATATCCCGGACCCAAGGCGCCTCATGGAAAGCTATCCGCACCAGATTTCGGGTGGTCAGCAGCAGCGCGTGGTCATCGCCATGGCGCTATTGTCGAAACCGTCATTGCTTTTGCTCGACGAACCGACAACGGCGCTCGACGTGACGGTCGAGGCCGGCATCGTCGAGTTGATTGCTGAGCTCAGCGAAAAGACCGGGACGTCTCTCCTCTACATTTCGCATAACCTGGGCCTGATGCTCGAGGTTTGCGATAGGATCTGCGTCATGTATTCGGGCGAGGCCGTTGAGGAAGGCCACATCGACTCGATCTTCTCGTGGCCGAAACACCCCTACACGCACGGCCTCTTCGGCTGTATTCCCCTGCCCCATGCGGATAAGAACGCGAGACCGCTGAACGCCATCCGGGGTCAGTTACCCTTGCCGCATGAACGCCCACAAGGGTGTTATTTCGGGCCGCGCTGCGATTTCTTTGAGGAATCAAAATGTGGCGGCGATCTCATCCGGATGACCGACGTGACGACCGATGACGATCCGGCCCACAGGGTTCGCTGCACCAAGTGGAACGATATCGATACGTCGTCGGCCATGTCGGTAGGCGACGCCAAGGACGCCGCCGAGGTTGGCGAATACGTCCTCGAAGTCGACGAAATGAAGAAGCACTACGAGGTCAAGGACGCGTCGATTGCCGCGATGATCTCCGGTCAAAGCGTGCGTTACGTGAAAGCCAACGAGCAGATCAACTTCCGCGCCCGCTCGAGCGAGACCGTCGGCATCGTCGGTGAATCCGGTTGCGGCAAGTCGACCTTTGCCAAGGTCTTAATGGGGCTCGAGACGGCGACCGAAGGCGAAGTCCGCTTGTCGGGCACCAACATCGGCGCCATTCCGGTGCGCAAGCGTACGCCGGAACAGCTGAGTTCTCTGCAGATGGTGTTCCAGAACCCGAACGACACGCTCAATCCATCCCATACCATAGGTGGACAGATCGGCCGGGTGATCAAACACTTCGGCATCGAGAGCGATCCGGCGATGATCCAGCAGCGGGTGTTCGAGCTCCTAGACACCGTCAAACTCCCCAGGGCCTTCGCGGCGCGCAAGCCGCGTCAGCTTTCGGGCGGACAGAAACAACGCGTCGGTATCGCCCGGGCGTTTGCCGGTAATCCGAAAACGGTGATCGCCGACGAACCGATTTCGGCGCTCGACGTGTCAGTGGCCGCCGCCGTGACCGAACTCTTGATGGACATTCAGCGCGAGCAGGAAACGACATTGCTGTTTATCAGCCACGATTTGAGTGCCGTCAGGTATCTCGCCGACCGCGTGGTCGTCATGTACCTGGGCCAGATCATGGAACGCGGCAATACGGACGAGGTGTTCGCGCCGCCCTACCATCCCTACACGGAAGCGCTGCTTTCGGCAGTTCCGATTGCCGATCCGGAAATCGAAAAACGCCGCATCGTGTTGGAAGGCAACCTTCCGAGCGTGCTGTCACCGCCAGCCGGCTGTCCGTTCTGTACGCGTTGCCCGCACAAGCTCGGCGATATTTGCGAAAACGAACGTCCGCCGGTGCAGATGGACGGCGATACCCACGTGATCGCCTGCCATATTCCGATGGAGGAACTTCGCAAGGCCGAACCGGTCGTCAAGGTTCCGAGCGAATTGGAGAAAAAGCGGTCTCTCCTGGTCAAGGAGGCACGGGCCAAGAAGATGGCGGCCCAGGCCGCCGCTGCCGAAGCCGCGGCCGCTGAGGCCAAGGCGAAAGCTGCTGCCGCCGCTGCCGCTGCCGCGGAGGCGCGGGTCGATGGGGTAACTCCCGAGTAGCGCCCAATCGTCCTCTTCGACGCCAATGCCAAAGAAGGAAACACGGCCATGTTCGATAACATCCTGATCTGTGTCGACGGTTCCGAAATTGCACAACGGGCAGTCCAGGCAGGTTCCGAAATCGCCGCAAAGTTCGGCTCGAAAGTTCACATTCTGACCGTCGTCCGTCCCTATAAGGTCTCACCGGAACTGAAACAGTTTCTCCAGGCAGAGAACCTGATGGGCGAACCCAAATACGTTCTCGATGAAATGACCAAAAACATCATCGCGGACGGACGGAATCTGGCGAAAGAGTCGGGTGCGGAGAAAGTCGAGACTCACGTTGTCGAAGGCAAGCCGGCTCGGTCGATTATCGAGTTCGCTGCGGACAACAACATCGACCATATCGTTATCGGCAGTCGCGGCGTCGGCGAAGTGGAAGCGGCGCTGCTCGGCAGCGTGTCCCACAAGGTAAGTTCGCTCGCCAAGTGTGCCGTCACGATCGTGCGGTAGGCCGTAATCCGAATAAGCCCAGTTCCCTCGGTATCCGGTCAATTCATCGGCGGACGTGACAAGTTCTTATTCGTTTGACACCCAGGTCGCCTCCAGGGCGGCGATCTTGGCATAGTCCTTGTCGTCGAGGATCTCGTAACCAACCAGTAGGAGACCCTCTCGTACCGTCGCGAGGTCGGGGTCTGCATATGCGGCGGCGACACCGTCACGCAGGCGCAGGATCAAATCCGTACTGGCCGTTCTCGACGTGATGTAGGGCAATCCCGGCGCTTGCGGCGTTTCTCCCAGGATCCGCAGTCCCTCGGTCTCCTCGGGTGCATAGCGCTCGATCAGCCCGAAGGTTACGCAATCGATGGAGCAAATATCGGCCTCTCCATCCCGGACCTTTGCCAGGCTGGCGCGGTGGGAGCCGGTGACAATCGGTGCACCGAAGTCGGATAGCCGGTCGAGAACCGCCAATGCCGATCGGAATGCGTTCCAGCCGGAATGCGAGTCAAACCCGTTTACAGCGAGTCGGAACGTCTCCAAATCAGCCATTCGCTTAGCCGGCTGATCCGCCTGAACGACTATCACGGCACAATAGCGGGCACCGACACAACCCCGTGCTGAATAGGTGGGTGTGGCGACGAGCCGAACCCAGTCCCGCAACCCCTTTACGTAAGGATATCCGCAGGTTTGGCTGAACACGAGGTCCGGGTCTCTCCACAAGCGCTCGACATCGTTTGGCCGCGCCAGCCTTTGCGGCATGTCTTTCACGCCCTTCCCCGCCAGGTGACGGGCCAATCCGCTCCACCATTCGTCCGTCAAGCGACGGACCTCCGCAAGGTCGTACATCGGTAGAGTGGCGACAGCGCTGTTTTTCATGATCGGATTGTCATCGACACCGGTGGCGTCACTGAAAAATCGGATGCCGGAGGAAACTACCGGTTCTGATCTTCAACAGATCAGACGTACCCGCCGGCAACTCGAGAACGGCTTTGACCGCCTGTCTCGAACTGATGAAGTCGAGGGAGTACGGTTTCGTCGCTTTTTCGATTTGGACGATTCTGCCAGCTTGGTCGACGAACAACATGTCGAGCGAAAGCGGCGTGTTTTTCATCCACATCGTGACCGGACCGACGGTGCCGAAATCGAAGAGCATACCGCTATTGGCAGGCAGGCGGCGGCGGAACTGCAAACCCATGGACCGCTGCGCCGCGGTTTCAGCGATCTCGACCTCGATTCGGTGTTCTCCCGCCGTCGTTTCGATGAACAATATCGAACGCCTGAACGATTCGCCCGAGGCCGGCTGAAGGGGAAAGCAGACCACCACAACAGCGAGCAAAGCGGCCGATACAAGACTATGGAGACGGGGGATCCGAGGCAGGGAATATTCCATAAACTCAATCTACTAGGTTGCGAGCGTTGTCCGAAACCGGTTCTGCGCTTTTTCTCCGCCTATAAATTTCTAGCCTACGGACGATCGCCTATCTATCTTCAATACACAACAAAATCCGGACCAACCGGAGAGGGTTTTGCGCCAATGGAGCGTGGGGGATCATCGTTGCTACACGTTTTCAGCCTAGCGGTTGTTCTCGCCGTTGTATGGTGGCTGTTGTCTGGGTATACGCTGACGCTGATCCTTAGTCTCGGCGTAGCATCTATCGCTCTGACCATCGCCATTGCGCATCGTATGGACCGGGTCGATCACGAGACCCATCCGCTGCACAAGACGTATCGCGTCGTCGCTTACTTTCCGTGGCTGCTTTGGGAAATCGTCAAGGCCAACATCGACGTTGTTAGTGCAATCCTGAAAAAGGACATGACGATCGAGCCGCGTTTGATGGAGTTGAAGGCCAGCCAGCGTTCGGAGATTGGGCGCGTCGCCTACGCCAACTCGATTACACTCACGCCCGGAACCGTGACGCTGGCGGTCAAAGACGACGATCTCATCGTCCACTCATTGACTTCTGGATCTCGAGAAGGACTGGAGACCGGTGAAATGGATCGGCGCGTCTCCGGCATGGAACTCGGCAAGGGAGGCCCGAGTGCCGATGACCAGCCGGCGCTTCAGGATGATGAACCGGGAGGGGGCACTGGGACGGGAGAGGAGAAGGTTCCGTAATGTTTGCTGCCGCATCCATCGCCATTCTCATTTCCATGGCCCTGGCCCTGTACCGGGCCGTGAAGGGACCTACCGTTTTCGACCGCATCCTGGCCGTCAATGTCTTTGGAACACTGACCTTTATGTTGATTGCCGTGCATGGGTTTCTGGCCGGCCGACCGGAATTCCTGGATTTGGCACTGGTCTACGCCTTGATCAACTTCATCGGGACGATTGCCGTGGTCAAATATGTCACCTTCGCCTCCGTGAAGGCCCCCGTCGAGCCTGATAACGGATCGAGCGAAATATGATCGACATCCTGATCGACATCGTAAGCTGGCTGTTTATCGTCTCGGGTGGCGTGCTCTGCATCATCGGGGGGATTGGCCTCATCCGGCTCCCCGATGTTTTTACGCGAATGCACGGAGCCGGGATCGTCGATACGCTCGGTGCCGGTCTGATTTTGCTGGGACTGGTCTTTCAGGCCGGATTTACCCTGGTGACGGGAAAACTACTGCTCATCCTCTTGTTCGTCTTTTTCACGAGCCCGACGGCATCTCACGCGGTTGCCCGCGCCGCGCTCAATGACGGCATGACCCCACTTACACCCGGTCAGGATGACGGCGAGAAGATCGCCGACGCCGCGAGGAATGAGGAGGCACTCCGATCGAGGACCTTATAGTCACCGTCCTGCTGGCCTTTATGGCGGTGCTCGGTATCGCTATCGCCCGTCTGCGCAACCTCTTTGCCGTCGTCATGCTGACTGGAATCTTCAGCCTGTTGGGCGCAGCGATCTACGTGATTATGGATGCGGTCGACGTCGCCTTTACGGAGGCGGCTGTCGGGGCCGGCATATCAACGGTCCTGATGGTCGGGACGCTGGCGTTGACCACCCACGTGGAAAAAGTAACTCCAGACGCGTCTACCATTGCGTCGGGACTTCTCGTGCTGCTGACCGGCGGCGTGCTCATATACGGCACTCTCGACATGCCCCGGTATGGCGATCCCAAGGCGCCGGTCCACCAGCACGTGGCACCGCGTTACCTACAGGAATCGGGAAAAGAGGTCGGCCTGCCGAACGTGGTGACGTCGGTTTTGGCCAGTTACCGCGGATTCGACACCTTGGGAGAGGTCTTCGTGATCTTCACGGCAGCTGCCGGTGTCCTTGCCATTTTGGGACGGAGTCGGCGTTCGCGACGTAATGATGGTGACGACGCATAGGAAGGGGCGTCCTCATGAATCGCGACATGCAACAAAAAGTCGTTCTTCGGGTCGTATCGAAGTTCCTGGTGCCCTTTATCCTGCTGTTTGCCCTTTACGTTCAATGGCACGGGGATTTCGGCCCAGGCGGCGGTTTTCAGGCCGGTGTCATTTTTGCCTCCGCTTTCATCCTCTACGGTTTGATTTTCGGAATCGAGAAGACACGGCGTGTCGTACCGGCGTGGATTTCGCGTTCGGGATTGGCAGTCGGTGTTCTCCTATACGCCGGCGTCGGTGTTGCCGGAATGCTGCTGGGCGGCAACTTCCTCGATTACAACGCACTCGCCCACGAGGCGACCCATGGACAGCATATCGGAATCCTGCTTGTTGAACTCGGGGTCGGGATCACCGTTGCCGCGGCGATGATCACCATATTCGTGACGTTTGCGAGCCGGGGCCAATAACCGATGGAATTCCCCGGACTGTACGCCTACTGGGTGGTGATCGTCTTGATGATGATGGGGTTCTACGTCGTCATCTCGCATGCCAATTTGGTCAAGAAGATCGTCGGCCTGAACGTCTTTCAGGTATCCGTATTCCTCTTCTACATTTCCATGGGCAAAGTGCAGGGCGGTACGGCGCCGATCCTCGCAGACGGGATCGAGGCCTACTCAAACCCCCTGCCCCACGTCCTTATCCTTACCGCCATCGTCGTCGGTGTTGCGACAACGGCCCTGGGGCTCGCTCTTGTCGTGCGTATACGCGAGGCCTACGGAACCATCGAGGATGACGAGATCCGCGCGCTGGAGGACGATACGTGATCGCCGAGCACCTTCCTGTTCTGCAGGTCGTGTTGCCTCTCCTGGCGGCGCCGCTTTGCATATTCCTCCGCAGCGCCTTCTGGACCTGGCTGCTGGCTGCGGTGGTGAGTTGGCTGTGTTTCCCGATCTCCATAGCCCTATTGAGTCAGGTTCTCGATCAAGGTGTCATCGTCTACGAACTCGGCAGTTGGGCGGCGCCCTGGGGCATCGAGTATCGGATCGATTCCCTCAACGCCTTTGTCCTCGTGATCGTGTCGGCGGTCGGTGCCGTCGTCACCCCTTACGCGAAACAAAGCGTGGAGAAGGAGATCGATGGCGACCGAGTCTATTTGTTTTACACCATGTTGCTGCTTTGCCAGGCCGGCCTTCTCGGCATTGCGATAACCGGCGACGCTTTCAACCTCTTCGTGTTCCTCGAGATATCGTCCCTTTCGACCTATGTGCTTGTCAGCATGAGCAAAGACCCCCGGGCCTTGACCGCGGCGTTCCGTTATTTGGTCCTGGGGACACTGGGCGCCACCTTCTACATCATCGGTGTCGGCATGATGTACATGATGACCGGCAGCCTGAACATCCACGACCTATCGAACCTCATCCCCGCAGTCGCCGAAACGCGGACGATCCAGGCCGCGCTGGCATTCCTGACCGTCGGATTGTGCCTCAAGTTGGCGTTGTTTCCGCTACACATGTGGCTGCCCAACGCTTATGCCTTCGCCCCGTCGACCGTCACCGTCTTCCTGGCGGCGACGGCGACAAAGGTCGCCGTCTATGCCCTGATCCGGGTCGTCTACACGGTGTTTGGCGGCGTCGATATTCTCGAAGGGTTCGAAGCCGACAACGCCCTGATGATATTGGCGATCATCGCCATGTTCGCGGGGTCCAGCGTCGCCATCTATCAAGCCAACATCAAGCGCATGCTAGCCTATTCGTCCGTTGCCCAGGTCGGTTACATGATCCTTGGAGTCACCTTGGGCAACATCACGGGAACCGCCGCCGGGATCGTCCATCTTTTCAATCACGCCATGATGAAGGGCGGGCTCTTCATGGCCATGGGCTGCATCATGTACAAGATCGGCTCGGTTCGGTTGGTCGATATGGACGGGCTCGGCAAAACCATGCCGCTGACCATGGCCGCATTCGTCGCCGGCGGTTTCAGTCTGATCGGGGTTCCGTTAACGGTCGGGTTCATCTCGAAATGGTATTTGGTCATGGCCGCCCTCGAAAACGGCTGGTGGCCGATCGCCGTGCTCATCGTCTTGAGCTCACTGCTCGCCGTCATCTATGTGTGGCGCGTCGTCGAAGTGGCCTACTTCCGTCCGCCGAGGGACGGCGCCGTGGTCCAAGAGGCGCCGGCCGCCATGCTGGCGCCGATGTTCATCCTCATCGCGGCGTCGTACTATTTCGGCATCGATTCAACAACGACCCTTAAGATCTCCCTGACCGCAGCGAGTGCGCTGATGGGTGGTGCCCCATGAGTCTCGAGTGGGTCATCACACTTTGTGTCGCGGTACCGCTGATCGGTGCCCTGGGGATCGCCGTGACGGGCCGCTCGCCGAATTTGCGCGAAGCGGTGACGTTGGTGACCGCAGTCGTTCTCTTCTCGCTGGTCTTCACGCTCTTCGACGACATCGATGCCGGCGCCAGGCCCAGCGTCGTGTTGTGGCGAATGATGCCGGGTCTCAGCATCACGTTTACACTGGAGCCTCTTGGCATGCTGTTCGCGGGCATTGCCAGTTTCCTGTGGATCGTGACATCGGTCTACGCCATTGGGTACATGCGCGGCCATCACGAACGTAACCAGACCCGTTTCTACATCTGCTTTGCCATTGCCATCTCCAGCGCCGTCGGTGTCGCCTTCGCCGGCAATATGCTGACGCTGTTCATCTTTTACGAAGTCCTGACCATATCGACCTTCCCCTTGGTCGCCCATTCGGGAACCGACGAAGCGCGCCGGGCCGGACGCGTTTACCTCGGTATCCTGATCGGCACGTCGATCGGCTTCCAACTGGTCGCCGTCATATGGACCTGGACGCTTTCCGGAACGCTCGATTTCGTCGACGGCGGCATCCTCGAAGGCAAGGCGTCGAACGCGGTGATCGCCGTTCTGCTCGCGCTCTACGTCTTCGGTATCGGCAAGGCCGCCCTGATGCCGTTCCACAGGTGGCTGCCGGCTGCCATGGTCGCGCCGACGCCGGTCAGCGCCCTCCTCCATGCCGTCGCCGTCGTCAAGGCTGGCGTGTTTACGGTGCTCAAGGTCTGTGTGTACGTTTTCGGCATCGACTTGATGAGCGGCACCGGAGCCGGCCATTGGTTGTCGTATGTCGCGGGTGCCACCATCCTGCTCGCCTCACTGGTCGCCATGACCAAGGATAACCTGAAGGCACGGCTCGCCTACTCGACGGTCAGCCAGCTCTCATACGTTGTCCTCGGCGGTATGCTGGCGTCCGGAATCGGCATCGTCGGCGGCGCCATGCACATTGCCATGCACGCCTTCGGCAAGATCACGCTCTTCTTCTGCGCCGGCGCCATCATGGTGGCCAGCCACAAGACTGAAATCAGCCAACTTGACGGCCTCGGCCGCAAGATGCCGATCACTTTCTTCTGTTTCCTGATCGGCAGCCTGTCGATTATCGGGCTGCCGCCCATGGGCGGCGTCTGGAGCAAGTGGTACCTTGCGCTCGGCGCCGCCGAGACCGAGCAGGTCGCATTCGTCGCCGTGCTGATGATCTCCAGCCTGCTGAACGTCGCTTACCTGATGCCGATCGTCATTCGCGGCTTTTTCTCGACACCCCAGGTCGACGATCATGATGACCACCATGATCACCACGATGAACATGGTCATGGCGCGCAAGCCAATCCCGGCGATGCGGCCTCGCCCAATGTCTGGCATGTGTTCGGCCTAAACGAGGCCCCGGCCGCCTGCGTCGGTGCGCTGGCCTTTACGGCGTTCGGCTGTCTGGTTTTGTTTTTTCATGCAGATACTGTTTATCGCTTCTTGCTGCCATTGGCCGGAGGATCGCCATGAGCGACGTCAACGGCGAAAAGCCACGCTGGCTCGACGACAAGCGTAACGTCCGAAAGATTATCTGGGCGCTCGTCATCGTGTGTGCAGGCCTATTCGCGGCCGACGGCTTCTATCACAAGCACCCGCACTTCGCCGCCGAGTCGTTTTTCGGGTTCTATGCCATCTATGGTTTCGTGATGTGTGTCGGACTGGTCGTCGCCGCCAAAATGATGCGCAAAGTGCTGATGCGTTCCGAGGACTACTACGACAAGGACGACGGCGATGATTGAGTTCAATCCAGGACTGATCATGATCATCGGCGGCCTGTTCGTGCCCCTGGTTTCAGGCACGGCCCGCCGGGTCCTGTCGCTGGCACTGCCGGTGATCGGCTTCGCCTATACGGTGGCTCTCGAGCCCGGCGCCCTCGTCAGCTTCCAGTTTTTCAACTATTCGCTGGAATTTCTCAGGGTCGATGGACTGGCCCTCGTCTGGGGCTACATTTTCCACATCGCCGCATTCCTCGGCGTCCTATACGCACTGCACGACAATGATGCGCTTCAGGGCAGCATGGCGCAGGTCTATATGGGCAGCGCCGTCGCGGCCGTGTTCGCCGGCGACATGATCACGCTCTTCGTGTTCTGGGAATTGACCGCCATCTCGTCCGTATTCCTGATCTGGGCCACGGGGACGGAACGGGCCTATCGCGCCGGCATGCGCTATCTGATCATTCAAGTCGGCTCGGGGGTATTGCTGTTGGCCGGCGCCATCCTAATCCTGGCCGACAAAGGAACCATTGATTTCGATTATGTCGGCATCGATACGCTCGGCGGCAAACTGGTATTCCTCGCCTTCGGCATCAAATGCGCCTTTCCGCTGTTGCACAACTGGTTACAGGACTCCTATCCGGAAGCGACCGTAACCGGCACCGTCATTCTCAGCGCTTTTACCACGAAGCTCGCCGTTTATGCCCTGGCCCGCGGTTTTCCGGGCACGGAGATCCTGATCTACATCGGCGCCCTCATGACGGCATTTCCGATTTTCTACGCGGTTATCGAGAACGACCTTCGCCGTGTCCTCGCCTACAGCCTCAACAACCAGCTCGGGTTCATGGTGGTCGGCATTGGTATTGGCACCGAGCTGTCGCTGAACGGCACGGCTGCGCACGCGTTCTCGCATATTCTTTATAAAGCGCTTTTGTTCATGTCCATGGGTGCGGTGTTGTTCCGCACGGGGACGATCAAGGGGTCCGAACTCGGCGGTCTCTACAAGACCATGCCGTGGACGACGGGCTTTTGTATCGTCGGGGCGGCGTCGATCTCGGCGTTTCCTCTGTTTTCGGGTTTCGTCTCGAAATCGTTGATCCTTACGGCGCTGGGACACGAGGGACGCTGGTTTATCTGGGCCGTTCTTCTGTTTGCGTCGGCCGGCGTGTTTCACCACTCAGGCATCAAGATCCCCTATTTCGCGTTTTTCGCCCACGATTCCGGCAGGCGCCCCAAAGAGGCGCCGTTCAATATGCTGTTGGCGATGGGGATCACGGCATTCTTGTGCATCGGCATCGGTGTCTATCCGGCGCCGCTCTACGCGATCCTGCCGTTCGCGGTCGACTACGAGCCTTACTCGGCGGCCCATGTGATAACGCAACTGCAGTTGCTTATGTTCTCGGCCCTTGCCTTTACGTTTCTGATGTTGAGCGGCATCTATCCACCCGAACTGAAGTCGACCAATCTCGATTTCGACTTCGTATACAGGAAGTTGCTGCCCGGCGCATTTCGCGCCTTGGCGAGGTCAATCCATCAATTCGATCAGGAAATACGCGCGTCCCTGCTTAACGCGCTTCGCGAGTTCGTCCTGTTGGTCGAGAAGTTTCACGGGGAAAGCGGCATCTTCGCCCGAACACAGTCGGCGGGCACCATGGTCATCTGGATGGTGGCGCTGCTTTTCGTGTACCTGCTGTTCTACTTGATTTGATACCGCCGGCTTTCGTTAACTAATCTCGTCGCCCCACGTCGGATTGGGCAACTCTTCGTAGAGCCGGCGCAACCCCTCGCCCCATTGATTGCTGATCAAGTTCAAATACCGATCCTCGTCGGCGAGGCGTTGGTAAACGGCGACCCGGCAGGTGTCTTTCCGGTAAACGAGAATGTCGAGGGGCGGGGCCACGGAAATATTGGAGCGGATGGTTGAATCGAGAGACACGATGGCACATTTGGCGGCGTCCATTAATCCCATTTTTTTGTCCATGACCCTTTCGAGGATCGGTTTTCCGTACTTGGTTTCGCCAATCTGCAAATACGGCGTATCCTCGGTCGCCTCGATGAAGTTCCCGGCCGAATAGATCTGGAACAAACGCATTCTGCGCCCCTTGATTTGGCCGCCGACAATGAACGATGCGGAAACATCGGCATCCTGGGTCAAAGCATAAGGCGAGTCGGCTGCCGTAACCTCGCGCAACGCCTTGCCGGTCATTTTAGCGGCGCCGTACATCGTTTCGACCGAGAACAAACTCTCTTCGGGGGCCCCTTCCAACCCCTCATCCAGTTGCGAAACGACCGACTGCGTGGTCGCCAGATTACCGGCGCTCAGCACGACGATCAGCCGTTCTCCCGGATTTTCGAAAATGTGCAGTTTGCGGTAGGTCGATATGCTGTCGACACCGGCGTTGGTGCGGGAATCGCCTGCGAAAACCAAACCGTCATCCAGCATCATTGCCAAACAATACGTCAAAGAAGGCCCCTCTTCGTCTTGGTTCACGGGTGATGGTGGTCAGCTTTGCGATTGCTCGATTTGTACGCGGACATCCATTTCCTCGATGCCGCCGCCTTCTCTCATCCCACGCACCGGACCGGCGCTCGCGTAATCGAAACCGATGGCCATGCGTATATAATCTTCAGTGGCGCTCTGCCGGTTCGTCGGATCGAAACTGACCCAACCCAGGTCGTCAATATACGCCTCCGCCCAGGCATGGCTAGCAAGATGGCTCTGATTGCCCGAACCGGCCAAAATGTAGCCGCTCACATAGCGGGCCGGAACATTCAAGACGCGCGCCGAAGCGATAAACAAATGTGCGTGGTCCTGGCAAACACCGACACCCTGACTGAGAGCATGGTCGGCATCCGTTTCGACATTTGTGAAACCAGACTGATAACGGACGCTATCGGCGATGCGCGACGCCAGATCATGCATCGCCGCGAGCCGCCCGTCGGTTTCAATGAGCTTGGTACTGGGTTTTGCAAGCCCTTCTATTGACTTGGTTACCCGTGTGAACGGTGTCTCACGCAAAAAAAATCAAGGGTGGGAGCCCGTCATCGGCCGGCAGAATGCCGGTCGTACTCCATGTCTCGACCTCGCCGCGAACCGTTACCAGGACCTCGTCGTGAGAATGTTCCTCGAGTGCGACGTGGGCCGAATTCTCGAAGCCGTCGACCCAGGGCGTCAGGCGGCTGGAGGAAGTGACTGTCCAAGACAGTATTCGTTGGCAAGGATCGTTTCGCGGCGTCAGCCTCAGGTATTGAACCGAGTGATTGGCGGGCTCGGCGAATTGGTAGTGCGTTTCGTGTTCGACGAATAGTTTCATCGGATCATCATGAAATCGGTTTGTACCTGTACGCTTAGTTGGTCGGCGTGGTTCCTGAAATCGGCTAGGTATTTGTCGAGGCCGGAGCGGAATATGCGGTCGATGCGACCGGACACCAATCGTGCGCGCATCTCGTCGGCAGACCGGGTGCACGGCGCAGTGCGCCGCAAATCGGAAAGGATCAGGCAGATCTCATCGAGGCAGGTCCGGAGCGAGCGCGGCATATCCGGCTTCAGCAAAAGAAGTTCCGCAACTTTCCTCGGTTCCGGTGAGCCGCGGTATATTTCCCGATAGGTCTTATAGGCATTCACCGACCTCAGCAACGTGCCCAGTTGATAGAAGTCGGTGACGCTCTCCTGGCGCGCGGTGGTCCGATGAAAATGATCGGCCTTTGCCGCCAGCAGTCGCGTCGTGTTCTCGGCCCGTTCAATGAACGTGCCGAGACGCCAAAACGCATAGGCCTCACCGCGCCGCATGGTCCCGGCAACGACACCGCCGAACAGGTGGGAGCGTTCCTTGACCCAGGCGAAGAACTCGTGCTCGCCCATGTCCCGAATGTCCTTGTAGGCCATCGGCCGGATTTCCATCCAGGTCTGGTTGATGCTTTCCCAGAGCTCCGCTGTCAGGACGTGCCGCGTGGCGCGGACATTCTCGCGGGCCGCACCGATGCAGGAGCGGATGCTCGACGGGTTTTCCGGGTCGAGGGAGAAATAGGTAATCACGCCGGCGGCGGAGAAGGTCTTGCGCTGCGAAAGATAGGCCTCGCGTTCTCCATCATTGATGAATAGCTTCTCCCATTCGTGCCCCGAACCCGTCTCATCACCCGGCATCAGGGACATCCGATAGGTACCGCCCAATAAGCGCGCGATGTTCTCGGCCCGCTCGAGGTAGCGGGCCATCCAAAAGAGGTTGTCTGCGGTGCGACCCAGCATCCTACGACCTTAAGACCCAGGTGTCCTTGGTCTCGCCGCCCTGCGATGAATTGACGACCAATGACCCGGCTTTCATGGCGACCCGGGTCAAACCGCCCGGCATGACCACGGTCTTTCGACCGGAGAGGACGAAGGGACGCAGATCCACATGCCTTGGAGCGACGCCGTTATTGACGAACGTCGGACACGTTGAAAGAGACAATGTGGGTTGAGCGATGTAGTTTTCCGGTTTCGCCTTGATCCGTTTGGCGAACTCGGCCTGCTCCTTTTTCGTACTCGCTGGCCCGACCAGCATTCCATATCCGCCGGACCCGTGGACCTCTTTAACCACCAGATCGGATAGATTATCGAGAACGTATTTCCGATCCTCCTCTTCCCGAAGGCTATAGGTCGGCACGTTGTTGAGGAGCGGTTCCTCGCCGAGATAGAAGCGGATCATCTCCGGCACATAAACATACATTGCCTTGTCATCGGCAACCCCGGTGCCGATGGCGTTGGCCAGGGTCACCCAGCCGTTACGGACGGCGGCCAGCATTCCCGGAACGCCGAGCATTGAACCGGGCTCGAAGGCAAGAGGATCGATAAACGCGTCGTCGACACGACGGTAAATGACATCGACACGCTGCGGGCCTTCCGTCGTACGCATATAGACCCCGTCGTCGCCAACAAAAAGATCCTGCCCTTCGACCAATTCGATGCCCATTTCGGTGGCCAGGAAGGCGTGTTCGAAATAGGCCGAGTTGTAGATACCGGGTGTCATCAGGACGACGGTTGGGTCGTCGACCCCGGGTGGTGCGACGGATTGCAGGCTGCCGAGCAGTTGATCCGGATAGCGGTCGACCGGCGCCACGGCCAGATGGGAAAACAACTCGGGAAAGAGCCGCATCATGATCTGACGGTTTTCGAGCATGTAGGACACGCCGGATGGCGTCCGCACGTTGTCCTCCAAGACATAAAAATCCTTCTCCCCGACCCGCACCAAATCGACCCCGGCGATATGGGCATAGGTTCGTCGTGGCAGATCAAGGCCGAGCATCTGCGGTTGGTAGGCCTCGTTGGTCAGGACCAATTCGGCCGGTACCACGCCCGCATGCAGGATCTCCTGATCGTGATAGACGTCGTGGAGGAAGGCGTTCAATGCCTTGACCCGCTGGATCGTACCTTTTTCGAGATATGCCCATTCCTCGACATCGAGTATGCGGGGAATGATGTCGAACGGGATCAGCCGCTCGGTTCCTTCGTCCTGGCCGTATACCGTGAAGGTGATGCCGAGGCGCCGGAACATGAGGTCGGCTTGGTCATGTTTCCGCGTCAGGGTGTCGTTCGGCGTTGAATGCAGCCACTGGCCATACTGTTCATAAGCCGGTCGGACGCCGCCGTCGACATGCATTTCATCGAAAAAACGGTTGGATTGCTTGGCGCCCACTTGATCCCGTTTCCCGCCCCCGAATTGACGCGGATATTATGGGGCCGATGAGAGTTAGCCTCAATCGCAATTCCGGGTGAGGCCGGACAAAATGGTGTACCGTCAAAGGATGACGTTTCCGATCAACCGCCCAGGAACAATCGACCGACGTCGGGGTTTTCGAGCAGTTCGTCTCCGGGCCCGGCAATGGCCAGTTCGCCTGACACCAGGACGTAGCCGATATCGGCAAATTCCAGCCCCTTCTTGGCGTTCTGCTCGACCATGATGATGGTCTTGCCCTCGGCGTTCTGAAGGTCGTCCAATATCTCGAACACCATGTCGATAAATCGCGGCTCGAGGCCGATGGACGGTTCGTCGACGAGGAGCACCTCCGGTTCCATGACCAGAGCCCGTGAGATTTCGAGCAATCGGCGTTCGCCTCCGGACAATACGCCGGCCAGGTGGCTGCGCCGTGCCGCCAAGCGTTCGTATTTGTCGAAAACCCTATTGGCGGCTTCCTTGGCCTGGGCCGGCGTATCCATGAGATAACCACCCATCCATAGGTTCTCTTCGACGGTCATGCCGGGGAACACGGACTTGTCCTGAAGGATGTAGGCGATCCCCGCATGTTTCAACTTCTCCGACGAGGTCAAGCCGGTGACGTCCATTTTCTCATCGCCGTCGCCGACCAGGATGCGGCCTGAGAAGATGTTGGTGAAGCCGAAGATCGAATGAAGGATGGTCGATTTGCCGGCTCCATTGGGGCCGATCAGGCAAAGGGACTGTCCCCTTGCGACCTGAAGGTTCAGGTCGTGGAGGATTTCCATTTTGCCGTAACCTGCATTCAGGCCCTCGATCTTCACGTAGGGATCTTTGCCGGCAAGGGCCGCGATCTTGTCCTCTCCGACGGTTTCCGCCATGGCCTTAGCCTGACGGTTGACGTCCTCCACCGAGATGACGGTGTCGACTTCGCCCATGTGGTATCCGGACGCCTTGGATTCGCTACCTGTGTCTTGGTTCTGAGTGTTTTCGTCAGCCATGTCCCGGCTCCTCAATGCGCGCCGAGATAGGCGTCGATGACACGTTGGTCGGTCTGGATTTCGTCCGGCGTCCCGTGTGCCAGCATCTCACCATGCGCTAGGCAGTAGATCGAATCCGCCAGGTTCATAACGACGCGCATGTTGTGCTCAATGACGAAAAGCGTGATGCCGAAATCCGTGTTGGCCCTCTTCAAGCGATCGATCAGGCCATTGATCAGGGTTGGATTGATACCGGCCGTCGGTTCGTCGAGAAGCAGAACCTCCGGGTCGTTCATGAGAGCCATGGCAAACTCGAGCAGTTTCTGCTGGCCGAAGGACAGGTCGCCGGACGGCAACTTTCTTTTCTGGTAGAGCCCCACATATTCCAGCAGGTGTTCCGCTTTTTCAGTCATCTCCGCCGGGTATTTGCGGAACATGTCGAGGAACGTCGCATGCCGATGGGGCACCGAGATCAACATGTTCTGGACACAGTTCATCTTGGAGTAAATACGGGTCTGCTGAAACGTACGGAGCATTCCCAACCTCGCGATCTGCTGGACCCGCATATCGGAGATTTCTTGATCCTTGAACTTAATAGAGCCTTCATCGATTGGGTGATATCCGACGATGGAATTGAACAGGGTCGTTTTTCCCGATCCGTTCGGACCGATCAGCCCGGTGATTTTGCCATCGGGGACGTCCAAGGATATTCCCCGGTTGGCGACGACCCCGCCGAAGGATTTGGAGACGCCTTTGACTTCGATAACGTTTGCCATTACGTCGTCTCCCGCCCTTCTGAGCCTTCGACCGACATCGATCGATCGACCTCGATGCCGAACATCTCCGGCCACTTCTCTCGCATCCAACCGAGGATACCCTGCTGGAAGAAGACGACGTTGACGATGATGATGACGCCGAGCGCGATCCACTGCCAACCGAGGAACCAGGTCCAGGTTGCCTCTTTGATGATATGGAACAGGATGGCGCCGAGAATGGGCCCCCATATCATCCCTGAGCCCCCTAAGAGACTCATGGCTACCATGAAGATGCCAAAGGTGATGACCGGAAACGCAACCTCCAGGGGCTCAATAAACCCGGTCATGTTGCCGAACAGCGCCCCGGAAATGCCGAGGAAGAAGGCGGAAATGGACCAGGCGACCGTCTTGTGGCGAAGCGTGTGAACCCCCATGGCTTCCGCTTTGTCCTCATCGTCGCGGATGGCATTGACGGCGAGCCCGAAGCGGGTTGAGTAGAGCCAGCGTAAAAACACAAACGTGATGATGGCCGATCCGAAACACAGGAAATAGAAGAACAACGACTTGGCGTCGCCGGAACCGGGATAGACCGGAATGGCGATACCGCCACCGCCGCCAACCCATTCCCAGGCACCAACCAATTCGCCGGCGGAAAGAGCGATCCCCAGGGTGCCGATGGCGAAATACGGTCCACGGAGACCAAAAACCGTCCAACCAAGGGCCGCAGCAAGCAGTGAGGAACCGAATGCGGCAAACAGGATCCCACAGGCCAAACCAATGTAGTACTGAGCATCCGTAAACTGAATGTTCCCAGCCCCATGGGCGGCGGTATAAACCCCGACGTCATAGAAAAGCCCGACTTGCGTGACGGCGCTGATGTACATGCCGGCGCCGAAGAAAAAGATGTTGCCGAGCGAGTTGTACCCCATCTGCCCGCCCATGACGTCCCAAGTCTGGGCGAACAGGATCATGATCCACAGAACGGCAATCTGGAAGGTGTAATTGGGGAAGAGGAAGGGCGCCACCAATCCGAAGATCAGAAGGCCGCCGCTGGCGATTTTTTCGTTTCTCAACATGTTTTACACCACCGCTTGACGATGCCGGCGCATCTGGATCTGGCGCAACACCAGGACGAGGAGCAGCAGTCCGACGACCGTCGCCTGCTGGAATTCTGCGCCGAGGACGAAACCACCGTATTGCTCTGCGACCCCCAAACCGAGACCCGCCATGATGACACCCGGCAGATTGCCAATCCCGGCGGCAACGACAATGACAAACGCGCGGATCGAGTGAGTCACCCCATAGAAAGGTTGGATCACCCAGATCATCGAAATCATGACGCCGGCCGCACCGCAGATAGCGGCGTTCAGGGCATAGGTGAAGGCATAGACCTTCTCGGTATCGATCCCCATGACCTTGGCGGCACGGGCGTCCTGAGCCGTGGCGCGAATGGCTTGCCCCATGCGGCTCTTTTTCATGAAGATGACGACTATCGTTGCGAGCGTCGCGCAGAGAACTAGGGAAATGAACTTGATGTCGGCAACCGTGACACTGCCACCGAACAAAGAGCGGATTTCAAAGCCGGATTCGGCGATCTGAACTTCAGGCCCGAAGGCGAGGTTGAGCGCCTGTTGGATGACGATGGCCAAGCCGAAGGTTGCCAGCAAGGAAATGAACATGTCCTTGCCGATGACCCGGCTGATGATCAACCGGTAAATGAGCCAACCGAACCCGAACATGACGACGATCGCCAGCGGCAAAGCAAGGATCGGATGAATTCCATTTTTGCCAAGATACCAGGCGAAATACCCGCCCATGATGACGAACTCGCCCTGGGCCAGGTTCTTGACGTTGGTGACCCCCCAGACGAGGGCGAGACCGTAGGCGGCAAGCGCAAAAATGGCGCCGACGAACAAACCGTCCAACAGGAGTTGGGCATTCAATATCGGCGCCATGCCGAGCAAGGAGAGATTGTCTATCATGGAAACCCTGATTCCCGAGCGATCGAATAAGAACGCCTTCGCCCCCGCGAACGGATCGCGGGGGCGTCGGCTAGACTTTTCGCATCTTAAGCGACGGCTCTATTTGGCCATCCGCGGATGGTTGACCTTATGTGAGGCCCATTTCTGCGGCGCCACGACGTTGTATTTGCCGTTTTGGATCTGACGCAACACCATCGGTTTGGCGATGTTATTGCCGGCCGAGGAGAACTTGATATTGCCGTAGAAGGTGGCCATGTCCGTCGCGGCAATGGCGTCGCGGACCTTGTCCGTGTCAAACGACTGTGCCCTCTCGAAAGCGTCCTTCCAGACGAGAACCGCTGCAGAGGCCTGGGCCGCCTGATATGGGACACTGGCGTCGTAGCCCTCGAAGGTCGCCTTGAACAGCTTGTCGTATTCAGCCGCCGTGCCGAAGTACTTGTCGCTGTAGGTCAGCGTTTCCGCCCATTGGGTCGGGCACAGGAAGTCGTTGACCGAGTCACCGTATTTGTCGGTGATCTTTGCGGCTTCGCAGTGCGTCATCGCCACCATCGGCGTCGCGATCTTCACTTCCTTGATCTGGCGAGCCGCCGTCGCCGCACCTTTCGAGTGCCCGGAGACGACCAGGAGGTCGGGATTAAGGGCCTTGACCTTGGTCAGGGTCGCCGACATATCGGACAAATCGCGCGGTAGTTTGTCGTCGATGACGACCTTCAGACCATGTTTCTTAATGTCGTCTATGACACCGGCACGCACGTCCAAGGAAAACGGATCGTTTTCAAAAGCCATGGCGACCTTGACGCTGCCCGGATCCTTGCCGGCCTTCTTTGCCAGGTCGGCCGCGAGGGCGATGGAACTGGCAAGGTATTGCTCGGAGGTGGACAACACGGCGAAAAGATACTTGTAGCCCTTGTCGAACAGGGAACGCGAGGCGCCTTCCGCTTCGACCATCGGGATCTTGTATTTTTCGGTGACCGGAGCGGCCGCCTTGGTCGTCGCCGAGCTGTACGGGCCAAGCATGTATTTGACGCCGTCCTGCCTGATCAGGCGCTCGAGCAACTGAGCCGTACGAGCAGGCGTCGATTCATCGTCGTAATAGGTGATGGCGAGCTTGTAGGCTTTTCCGCCAACCTTGACACCGCCCATCTCATTGATGCGCTTGACCGCCAAGTTGTAACCGTTCTTGGCATGGATGCCGTTGGTCGCATACTTGCCAGTGAAAGAAATGGCCGACCCCAAGGTGATGGTGTCGCCTTCAACCTTCGCCGACACCGGGCCGGCGGCCACAAGGGCGACGGCGGCCGTACCAAAGGCCAACGCACTCAAGAAAGTTCTTCTGCTCGACATGGAATAAATCCTCCCTGGTTAAATCCAAGTCTCCGCTTTCGTCCCTGTTTGGCTTCGAACTGGCCCAATTGCGAAAGCGAACTCATCGGCGATTTTATCGGCATGCCGTCAAAGCGCAACCGAAACCGAACTCACAACAAACTGCCTGCCGGCCACACCTCACAATCTCCGAATTTCTGAACCAGACCGTAGCGACGGCCAAACAAAGGAATCAATCAAATATATGACTTATATATAAGAATTTAAGTTGAATGCCTATCAAACGCTATTTTTCGGTTTTTCAGGCATCCCGGATGACGCACTCGTCGCCGTGGGCTGTGAATTCGTTACTGTATGCGTCGCATATGTTCCATTCAACAATAAATGCAATGAACCGCCCGGCTTCAACCGTTACCGCTTTTGACCGGGAACCCACGCTTTCACCTGCACGGGGCGTCCCGACTGCGTCCGCATGATCTTTGGTTTGACGACGCGATCGACACCCGGGGCCTTTTCCGCTCGGGCAAAGGACAATTTCATGTCTTCCCACAATATTTCCGCTCGCGGTCCCCTTTTCTGGGCCCGTTTGTACGCCGTCGTTTCCTTTTTCATGGACGTCAGGCGGTTTGTGTCCAGGTATCCGAATCGCCGCCAGATGCTGTCCAGGAACATTTGAACGTCGTGCGGCAAAAACAGTTCGGCATCCAGGTCCGGCCGACCGCGGGAAAAGGCCATATAAACGTTCGGTTCGACTGGACCCATTTCATCGGCGACGAATACGGCCGGCATCAGTTTGCGGTCGAAGGCGACGGCATAATAGGCCTGCGAAATGAATAATAGCCGCTGGAGCTTTTGCGGCTGCAAATACTCATTTTCATCCAGCGCCACATCGGCAAAGAAAAAAGCGACATCGAAGGCGTTGTTCACGTCTGCCGGCATGGATCAAAGGCCCTTGGTATCGGTCTACCTGCTAACCGAACCGTTGCGGTTCGGATTATCGCTCTTTTGAATCATGCCCAGTTTGGAGCCGTCAAGGAAACGCTTCGTGATGCGATCGATCAGGCCTTCAAAGACAATAGGGAGCGGGAAAGTTCTTCGGCCCGGTGAACGATAGCGGCATTCGCCTTATAGGCGTTTTCAGCCTCGATGAGCCGGGCGAACTCGAGACCGATGTCCGGCGTGCCTCCGGCAATCACTTGGGCTTGCACCCCAGCGCCACCGGATGGAGATGGACCGGTTCGCAACGCGGTCGTGCGAACCTCGACTGACTTGTAATCCCGCGTGTTGAGGTTGACGACGTTCGTCGCCGCAGCGGCGGTTCTTGTCGCATTAACCTGAAGTCCGGAAACGGCGATCGACAAAACCGACGTGATGGCCACGGGACACCTCCAATCGTAAGCTTACCGTCCTCCAGTTGGATTCGGGGTGACACCTGTCACAGGCAGAAGTGTCCGGACACAAAAAAAGGGCCCAAGGCCCCCTCAACGAAGACAAAGCAACCGCTAAAGAGTCATGCTGACTTCCGTGCCCAGTACCGGGTTGTTTCCGTGAATAACACGTTCGTTTGTCTCATAAGTGCTTATGGCCTTGGCAACCAGCACCGGGAAAGCCCGAGAATCGCCGTTTCTGCCGCTGGCACCGCGCCCCGTCCCATTGTCATACTCACGAAGCGCCGCAAACGCTTGCGACGGAGCCTCTATCAAGCCCAGGTGACGCCTCTCGTGGTATTGCTGTTGCGGCGTGTCCCGTTCGTCCGTACGCGGGCGGTTCTCCTCGAAATTGAAAGGCGCCGTATCGAGCTGGATCGCGGTGGAGAAATGCGGTTCTTCGACGGTCGCCGCCGAGACCGAAGCCACGCGCACAGACGGTGCGCCGCGTGTCGCAGACGCGGTCGTCACCGGCAGGGCAGCCGATACCTTCGGTACTTGCGCCATTTTCCTGTTCCTGAACAACAGGTCCGGCGCGCTTTCTGCACAGGTCCTCAGGACTGCGGATACATTCTCCCGCACTTAGACCATTACAATGTAAGAATAAGCGCCAGGTCGTTTAAAATCAAGGGGTTTGGAACGTTCGACACCCCTTCATCGAGGCTTCCACTGGGTGTCGATAAAGGTGATAACTGCGTCGTCGGCGCCGTGATCATACAAATCGTTGTGGCCGGCGGTGTCGATCCAACTCCCGTTTTTCGGTTCTCTGGCGGCCGCATAAAGCTCTTTTCCGAATTTTATGGGAACCGTTCGGTCCCTGAGCCCATGGACGATAAGCAATGGCGCTTGAATCCCGTCTATCTTGCTCAATGAGTCATATCGGTCGCGAACCAGATAGCGGGCCGGCATGAACGGGTAATGGTACTGCGCGACTGCCCCCATCGATGTGAACGGCGCTTCCAAAACCACCGCACCGACCGGACCGACCTCGGCGAAATGCGCCGCCATCTCGACCGCGACCCCGCTTCCCAACGACTCGCCGTAAAGGATCCAGTGGTCGACGGCGACCCCGTTGCGTTTGAGGAACGAAAGCGCAAGTTGGGCATCTTCGTAAAGGCTCTGTTCGTTTGGCGATCCCGGGTTGCCGCCGAACCCACTGTATCCAACCAGCAACGCGCCATAACCTTGGTCGAGAAAGGGCCTTATCTTAAAGCCACGACCAGCGATGTTTCCGGCGTTGCCCTGGAAGAGTACGATTGTTGGTTTGTTGGTGCTGGCCGATTTGAACCAGGATACCAGTTTCTCGCCACGCTTATTCTCGAGGCGAATTGCCACCATTTCCGGAACCCCGGCGGAAGCGGGCGTCCCCATCACCGACGACGGGTGGTACATCATCGCTCTTTGCATGAAAAACAGAAGCGCGACGAAGCCGATGTACGCGGCCCCGGCGATTGCAAGGGCCCCCAACATTCGCCTCGATCCAGCCAAATCCTACCGTCAGACCGTTAACTGAAATTGTCAGAAACGATCTTCCACTTTCCATCCGCCTGGCGGCACGCCGCGCCATCGGCCGATTGAATTCCTCCGTCATAGGCGACGGTCGCCCTATAGTTCCGACACAGCATTCCGGAACTGGCATAGAAGGTTTGCGTCGGCCTGAACGCTCCGGAGTTCCCCGTCTGGGGGTTGTTCCACGTCAATGTCGTTCCGTCGCTGGCCTCGGCCAAACCTCGCTCCGCGGTTTGCCCATAAAGGGCGAGATCCGATTTCTCCAGTTCGACGCCGGCCGCGTATCCGCCAACAGCGCCAAGCAAGGAACCGATTCCCATGTATATCATCTGTCCGGCGCCAGCTCCAATGTGCGAGCCGGCCCAACCACCAAGGGCCGCGCCTGCTGCCGCACCTCCAAACTCATACACAGACACGTTTCTTGAGGCGCACCCTGAAAGCGCCAAGAGAATCAGAACTGGTGCAATGACTTTTCTCGTCATGGTTCCCTCCTGGAAATGAAATGCTTTCACTCCATTGAAAATAATGAATCTTTTTAATGAGAAATACAATCAAATATGGCGGCGATCGGTGTAATCATCGGACAGACCTGATAACTTTGTTCACGAAACACAGCGCGTTTCCCATACCGCGCACATTCCTGGCGCGCGAGTTCGGTAACCTGGGCCGGGGTGCCACCGCTTTTCGAATAACATACGGTCACCTCGCTTCGGTCCTGAATTCCGTCGAGATACTCTCGTGATTCCCGGTCGTATTTTTGAGGATAATGGATATTTGGTGGGCCACCGCTGCACGCGGCCATCATGCAAAGGCATGAAAGAAAAGCGATCCGGGGCAAAAAGTTAAGCTTCTGATTCAGCATTCGATTTTATACCGTGGGGATCGGCAACACACAAATACCTGGTTGGCCGAAATCGGCCCTTTCCGGAATTATCCCGTTTGACGGCCCCGTTTCCCTCGCCGGTCCCGGTAAAGCGTTTTCCCGTGCACCCGCGTTGCATCCGCGTTACCTTCCGCGGGCATAACAACGACAGGGTTCGGTCATGACCTCGCCGATAATCGTGGGGATCTCCGGTGCCAGCGGCGCCATATACGGAATAGAGGCGCTGAAAATGATCCGCGAGCTCGGTCTGGAGACCCATCTCGTCGTCAGCGACAACGGCGCCCGAACGATAACAACGGAAACCCCCTACTCGATCGATGGCGTCAAATCCCTCGCCTCGAAGGTCTACGGGAACAAGGATATGGGCGCCGCAATATCGAGCGGTTCTTTCCGCACGCAGGGCATGATCGTGGCGCCGTGTTCGGTGAAATCTCTTTCCGGGATTGCCAACAGCAGTTCAAGCAACCTTCTGATCCGGGCGGCCGACGTGACGTTGAAGGGGCGCCGGCCGCTGGTTCTGATGTTGCGGGAGACGCCATTGCACAAAGGCCATATCGATCTGATGGCGCGGGCCGCCGAAATCGGCGCAACGATCCACCCGCCTCTTCCCGCTTTCTATGCGAACCCGGAATCCCTTGAAGACGTCGTGCGTCACAGTGTCGGCAGGGCACTGGACCATCTCGGCGTTACCCATGACCTGATCAAGCGTTGGCCGAACGGATAGAGCCTATTCTCTCCGCAGGTCGGATCGATTCCGTTAAACGTCTGCCGCGGACGCCAAGCGCATACGGCGGATAATGTCGCAGATTTCTCTGACGGCGCCCCTGCCGCCGACCTTCTCAGTGACGATCTTGGCGCATTCGATGACTTCCGGCATCGCATCGGCGACAGCGATCGGGCAACCGACGGCTTCCATCAGGGGAAGATCGTTAATATCGTCGCCTATATGCGCCACCTCGGACATGTCCAGCCCCAACTCTGAGGCGAGTTTTCGCAGGGTTTCAAGCTTATCGCCGACGTTGGTGTAGACGTGGGCGATATTTAGCCAGCGGGCCCGGTGCTCGATCGCGCCGGGGGCGCCTGCGGATATCACGGCGATGTCGAACCCCGTCCGCTGAAGATGAACGATCCCCATCCCGTCCTTGGAGTTGAATTTCCTGAACGAATTGCCGTCATCGGCATAGTAGATGCCGCCGTCCGTGAGAACGCCGTCGACGTCCAGAGACAGGAGTTTTATGCCCGATAGAATGGCCGCTTTGGCATCGGCGTTTTCAGGGGATCCGTTCATCGTTCATTTCCTTTGTTTTGTTGCTTCGCGCCTTCCTACCATGGCGCACCGGAAGGCGCAAAATGGCGTCGTATGAGAGGTCCCGGGCTCGCGTCTTGCTCCACCGGGAAAGGCGTGGCAGCTTCTCTTCGACGGGGAACGGAGAAAATGGCGCGAAGGATCGGTCGCCTGAGACCGACATCGAAGGCTAGGCAGAATGCGCAACCTCGGTGGCGCCCGCAGGAATTTGAGGATTTTGATGTCTGAGAAACCGACCTTCCAATGGGATGACCCATTCCTTCTCGATACCCAACTGGGAGAAGACGAGCGGCTTATCCGAGACACGGCCTTTGGCTATGCCCAGGACAATTTGATGCCGCGTGTGCTGGAGGCCAATCGTCACGAGACCTTTGACCGTGAGATCGTCAACGAGATGGGGGAACTGGGTCTGCTTGGCCCGACCATACCGGAAGAGTACGGCGGCGCCGGTGTGAACCATGTCTGCTACGGACTGATCGCGCGAGAAGTCGAGCGCGTCGACTCAGGCTACCGCTCGGTGATGAGTGTGCAGTCGTCTCTCGTCATGCACCCGATCTTCACCTACGGAACCGAGGAACAAAGGCTGAAATACCTGCCCAAGCTCGCCACGGGCGAACACATCGGTGCCTTCGGCCTGACGGAACCCGACCATGGATCCGATCCCGGCGGGATGAAATCGCGGGCCGAAAAAGCCCAGGGCGGGTATCTCCTCACCGGGAACAAAATGTGGATTTCCAACTCACCGGTCGCCGACGTATTTGTCGTATGGGCCAAGCTCGACGGCGTGATCCGGGGCTTCATCCTGGAGAAGGGAATGGACGGGCTGTCGGCACCGAAGATCGAAGGAAAGATGTCGCTGCGGACGTCGATCACCGGAGAGATCGTCATGGACAAGGTATTCGTCCCCGAGGAAAACATGTTCCCCGACGTCCAGGGCCTGAAAGGCCCGTTTGGCTGTCTGAACAAGGCCCGTTACGGGATCGCCTGGGGCGCCCTCGGCGCCGCCGAATTCTGTTGGCATGCTGCCCGCCAATACACGCTCGACCGCAAACAGTTCGGGCGGCCGATCGCGGCCAATCAATTGATCCAGAAAAAACTCGCCGACATGCAGACGGAAATCACCCTCGGCCTGCAGTCTTGTCTGAGGGTCGGGCGCCTCCTCGACGACGGAAATTGCCCACCGGAAAACATCTCCATGATCAAACGCAACTCGACGGGCAAAGCCTTGGATATTGCGCGGATGTCCCGGGACATGCACGGCGGCAACGGTATCGCCGATGAGTTCCACGTGATCCGACATGTCATGAACCTCGAGACCGTCAATACCTACGAGGGAACCCATGACATCCATGCGCTGATACTTGGCCGCGCGCAGACCGGCATTCAAGCGTTTACGGCGGGCTGAGGCGGCGTTTCAAAGCGGCCATACAACGAGGCCGAAAACCGGTTCGTGGGCGACGATCAATCCGACGTAAAGGACGATCGACAGTCCTGTCTGCCACCATTTGATCTCGCCTGGCGCCATCCGGGTGCGGCCTGCCAGCAGTGCCCCGAGGGGGACGTGTGAGGTCTCAGCCATAAACGTCTCCCAAGCCTCGCCGAGACGATCCCTCTTTTTGTGATCGATGTGGGCGGCCCCGCCGATCGCCAGAACGGCGAAGGTACCAAAGAACAGGTATCCCGCGACGTGGCCGTTGGCCAGGACGTGCGACAAGGCCCAAAACGCGACCCCCCACATGACCGGATGGCGTGTGATTTTGAGGACACCGCGCGGTCCCGATCGCATACCCCGTTTCTCCATGCCGAAGGCGCCGGGATTGGGTGTCGTATATCCGCATACCAGGAGAAAACAGGCGAACAGCATCAACGTCAGCGAAGCATGCCGAAAAGCGGTGATCGGATACCATACATCGACGATTGGTGCGTTGATGTAGCTCCAGATCATCCATGCGAGGGCGCCCCCGGAAATCAACGAATAGAGCGGCAGAAACCCGATTTCCCCCGTTGCCCCTGTGATGCGTTTCCGCACCGGAGGATGGGCCAAAAATATATGGGTGGCGATAAACAACAATGACGCCGCCGCAAGCGATAACAGGAGCGCATTCATTTTGCTTCCCCGTCGAAATCCTGGCGGGTAAATTCCGCAGTCTGCTCGTTCGCGCCGCCCTGCCCGCTTCTTTTCCAAGCGTTGTTAAGGCGCCGCCTGCACGCGTGAAACGATTTTCTGGACGGTGACATGAACTGGATATTGTTGAGTCTCGCCATAGTCTTCGAGGTCATTGGCACGATATCGCTGAAACTGTCGCACGGCTTTACTATATTGTGGCCGACCGTGACCGTCGTCGTCGGATACGGCGCAAGTTTCATACTTCTCGCACAGGTTCTCAAGGCCATGAACGTCGGCACGGCTTACGCCGTGTGGTCTGGACTGGGCACCGCGTTGGTCGCGATCGCCGGCGTGTTCTTGTTCAAGGAACCGGTGACGATTGTCCGTGTCGTGAGCGTCGTTCTAATTATCGTCGGCGTCGTTGGTCTTCATATCGCCGAAGCCGGGCCGAATACGGGTTGATCTGTCGGCACCGTCGACGGCAACGACCGCTTCTCGCGGCGGCGCGCTGGCCCGTGTGACCACGTAGATTGCGGCGGGTATCATCACCACAGCTACGGTAACGGGCAAAACCCAATCGTCGGCAACAACAAGCACGATAATGGCCAAGCTGGAGATCATCATGGCGACGGCCAAGATCTTGGCGCGGACCGGAATGACCCGGTGGTTGTGCCAATGCCGGACGTTGGGACCGAAGCGGGGATGGTTCCAGAGCCAAGACTGAAACCGGTCGGAACTTTTCGAAAAAGCCCACAACGCGATGATCAGGAATATGGTTGTTGGAAGTCCGGGCACGACAATGCCGACGGCTCCGATCCCGATATTGATCCAGCCGAAGATAAACAGAGCCCATCTGAGCCAGCAGTTCGAAAGCCCTTCCGGCAGCGGTTTATTTTCTACCAAGGTCTTCTTATTCCTTTATTTGTCGAACGATCCGTGACCCATCGGTATTATCTGCCAAACCAGACCCCGAGTATAACGGAGAAGTATCAGTAGGTGTATCCGGCCGTTATCCGTACCTGTCTCGACGGCCGATTTCAAACAGATGACGTCACTTTGACGTTCGATGATCACGATACGTGGGCAAGCGATATGAATACCCCTGAAATTCCCCTTCCCGTCGGTGACGATGGCGTATGGATGGAAATCTTGAACAGACCGAAACCGTCGTTCCCTCAACCGACGCTATTCCTCGACCGCGACGGTGTAATCGTCGAAGAAGTCAATTACCTGCACAAGGCGGAGGATACCAAATTGATCGACGGCGCCGCCGATACGATCCGCCGGGCAAACCTTGCAGGAATCCCGGTCGCCGTGGTCACCAACCAAGCCGGTATCGGCTACGGCATGTACGGCTGGGAAGAGTTCGCCATTGTTCAGGAACGGATGCTCGATGCCCTATCCGACGCCGATGCCTTCGTGAACGCCGTCGTTGCCTGCCCTTTCCACGCCAAGGGCAAGCCGCCCTATAACCACCCCAACCATCCCTGTCGTAAACCAAATCCGGGAATGCTGCTCAAGGCCGCGGAACACATGGCAATCGATCTCGGCCGGTCGTGGATCGTCGGCGATCGCGCCGGCGATCTCGAGGCCGGAAAGAACGCCGGCCTCGCCGGTGGCATTCACGTGCTGACGGGGCATGGTGGAGACCCTTCGGAACGGACAAGTTCCGTGGCGCTTGGCGGTCGGCAATACACAGTGCTCGCAGCCTCGTCCATCGACGACGTTACCGCCCACGTTCCGCTGTTCGGAGTGTAGTGAGGTTCCGCTAGCCTAGGCTCGGTAGAGTTCCACACGGTTCCGCCCGCCGTGCTTCGCCTTGTAGAGCGCTTTGTCAGCGCAATCGAGGATTTCCATGCTGGTCGGACAATCGGGAAACTCGGCGACCCCGCAACTGAACGTACACTCGAAGTGCCCGCCGTCGATTCTGAACTCGATGTCGGAAAACGCTTCGCGGATTTGATTGAATATATCGAGCGCTTCGCTTCCCGCGGTGCCTGAGAGCACGACGCCGAACTCCTCTCCACCCATACGCCCAATGACATCGATACTTCTCAAACGGCTTTTCAACAATCGCGCGACGGCCCGGATGACCCGGTCGCCGATCCCGTGCCCGTAGGTGTCGTTGACGTTTTTGAAATGATCGATATCGAGCATGGCGAATGTCAACGGGGCACCCATTCGCCGCGACCGTTCGACTTCGCGGTCCAGGAGCTGTTTCGTCGTCGAATGGTTGATGAGTCCGGTCAAGCTGTCTTGGACCATACGCGAGCGAAGCAACCGGAACCGCTCGGTGCGGCTCTTGAGCACGCCGACAAGATGGTCCAGTTCGATCGGCTTGGTCAGGAAGTCGTCTCCGCCCAACCCCATGGCATCCACCTTGGTTTCGGTTTTCGACTCCGCCGATAGAAAGACGATTGGTGTTCCCACGAAGGCTTCTTGATGACGGATGACGATGGCGAGTTCCCGACCGTCGACCCCCGGCATATTCAGATCGAGCAGAATGATCTCGGGCGAAAACGACTCGAGGACTTCCAGGGTATTTACAGGGTCCTCGACGTGTTCACAGATGAACCCTGATTCGCGCAAGGCCGTTTCGATATACGAAACGAAATCGGCATCGTCGTCGATGACCAAAACCCGATAGGGCTGCGTCACACCGCGGTCCGTAACCCTGTCGACGGAATCGATCAAGTCATAAGGATCGAGGGGGATCGTCAGAAACGCATCACCCCCTGCCCTTACTGCACTCAAGCGGGCATCCAGGGAATGGCGTGTCGACAGGAAGACCAGTGATATGCTGCTATCGCGCGCGTTCTTTTCTGTTCGAAACACCCGCTCGAACGCCTCCGCGACGGCTTCATAGGAGATTAAGTCGGCAACGACGACGACCGTTCCTCGGCGGGCAATCACTTCCCCAAGAGACTCGACCCCATCTATGCGCACGACGCCGTAGCCATTATTCGACAACAACTCGTCCAATCGGTCGTCATCATGGGAGCCGGTGCCGAAAAAGATGACGGTCTGGTCGCTGGACTCATCCTCCGCGGCACCATCGCCAGTATTAGCAAGTTGAAGAGCCGTTTCATCGCCTTCACAGTCCCGATCATCCGGGTCAGGCGAGACGCGCGCGGCGATCGAGTTCAATTCGTCCAGCATCGCCGTGATTTTGATGCCGATATCCTCACCGACCTTGGAGACCGAGGATTGGCGCGTGTCGGTCAGCTCACTCAGTGCTCTCGCCAAAACCGAAAGATCCATCATGCCGAACGTACCGGAAGAACCGGCGAGTTTATGGGCAACGGCGTGGACTGCCTCAAGGGATGACCCGCCGTCTTCGGCAGGGTGAACGAATGAGGCTACCGCGTCGTTGACGTCCCGAATCTGCTGCGGAAACGCACCCTCCATGTAGGAGCGTCGAATGGCCTCCAACTTGTCGAGGAATTCGTCGTCAGCTTGGGACATCGTGGGCCGGCCAATCTATCGCTCGGCGAGAACTCGCTCGGTCACACCGACCACTCGCCGATCTGCTGCGTTCCGCCATCTTAATACGCAAATGCGTACCGGGAAACGCGTTGATGTGGTGGATAAGTCTACGCGGCGTCCACGGTACATTCATACAGGATGAAACGGCCGGCCGAGACCATATATGGAAGCCCATTGCAGGCCTTCGAGGGTGCCGTTTTCCGGCGTGTATTCGCAGCCGACCCATCCAGGGTAACCGATCTCGTCGAGCGCTTCGAAGACAGGATAGAAGTCGAGGTCCCCGCGATCGGGTTCTCGCCGGCCGGGAACGCCGGCAACTTGGATGTGCCCGATGACGTCCAAGTTCCCGCGCACCACCTCCAACACGTCATCACCACTCATTCCGCCGTGGTAGAGGTCATATTGGAGATCGACGTTCGATCGATTGATGATGGCCAAGGCGGCGCGGGCCTGAACCGTGTGGTTCAAGAGATACCCCGGTACGTCTAAGGCGTTCAGGGCTTCGATCAGAACGCGGAGACCGACGTTTTGGCAAGCGTCTGCGGCAAACTGCATGTTATCGGCAAACGTCGCCAAAGCCGCCTCGCGTCCGAGGGTGTCGCCCACGACCCCAGCCATTATATGGATCCGCGGGCACGACAGCGCCGTCGCGTAGTAAATCGCTTCCGTGATCGATTCCCGGAACTCCTGTTCGCGGCCGGGAATGGCTGCGATGCCCCGGTCACCGGCATCCCAATTGCCGGGAGGAGCATTCAGAAGGACGAACTGTAACCCGAATTCCGTTAAGCGGTCGCGCATCTCCGTCGCGTCTTTTCCGTAAGGGAATTGGTACTCGACAGCCCTGAAACCGGCCTTGGCTGCGAGCTCGAACCTCTCGGCGAAGGGCACTTCCTGGAACAGGTACCGCAGGTTCGCTGCAAATCGGGGCATTGCTAGCGCTCCAACAACTGTTCTGCCCGTTCAGCTAGTTTTACTGCCGGGTTCAGCGGCGGATGGCGCCAGTTATCCAGGCGCCCGTCAAACGGCTTTGCATATCCGCCGGCAAACAACTGATCATGAAATCTTTTGTGCTTCTCCGTCGTCAGGGCGTGCGGCGCGAATACATAGACGGGTGATTGGGTCGCACAGGCTTCCGTACACATGGACATGGAATCGCCGGTGACGATGGTGTAGTCGGCGCAGGCGATGTAGCCGCCGTAGGGATTCTCTTCGGGCTGGCGCCAGTCGCATATCCGGACCGGTACGGTGACATCGTCAAATAACGGGGTTATGTCCACGCTGGTGCGGCGGCTGGTCGAGACGAGGAGACTGCCGCCCGTCGCCGCCGTCGCATCAAGGGCCTGCCGCACGAGATCGGCCGCCATCCTCTCGGTGAACCTACGGTTTTTCGTGCTACCGCCAATGAGTAGGGAAACCCAGGGCTTTGGAAGCAGCTGAAACCGCTCCTGCCAGGCCTTTCGCAGCGATTCCAGAACCGGCGCCGTGAACCTGTGGGGGGCACCGGTGATCATCATCACGTTAGCGCCCTCGCGTCGCGGATCGTGATCGGGGACGGCGATCGTATCGAAGTCCGCAAACCCGCCGGAACCCGGCCACATGATTTGCAACAGTCGACAGCTTCCCTGTGAGAGCTGTTTGATGCGCCTGGCCACGGGCGCGGTCCTACGGCCGGCGGCGATGATGAGGTCCGGCCAAGGAGGGGTCAGCCTCTTCTTGCTCGGACCGCTTAACCCCATAAACGTAGGGCCCAGAAGCGCGTTGGGGAGCCGGGCAAGAGGCCCGTAGCCGAGTTCCTTCAACTCGTATGTGTGACCGACGGCCTCAGCCACCCCGACCACCTGGCTTCGGTTTCCGGCCCGATCGTCGACCAGGGCCCAAATTACCGGGGCGGCGGCAGCGTCTGCATTCCTCGCATTGTCGACCGTCATCGCCTCTTCCTATCACCGCTTCACCGTCCGAAGAAAGCGCACTCTTGCCAAATTTCGTTACGGAGGTGCAATTTTTTTTCAAAGCATGTAGTGTACTGAGAGAATGTGTTCCGATGAAGGTCGCGCCAGACGCGAGAAAGCAACGAATTGAGCGGTGAAGCGAAATTTTCGGTTGGCCAGCTGGTGCATCATCGGCTGTTCGAATACCGCGGCGTTGTCATCGACGTCGATCCAGCTTTTCACGGGTCCGACGACTGGTACCACTCCCAGGCCCGGACGCAACCGCCAAAAGACCGCCCCTGGTATCACGTTCTGGTCGATGGGCAGGACGCTCGCACCTACGTCGCCGAACGCAACTTGGAGCCGGACACGAGCGGTCGCCCGGTCGATCATCCGGAAGTGACGACTTATTTTTCCAGCCTCGGTGCCAACGGCTACCTCCCCCTTACTCCCCATAACTGACCTGCGAACATGCCGGCCCAGGGGGCTACACCCTGACGATTATGGGTGGACAAGGTTGTCACCGACCGCACCGCCTTCTAAAAGGTCAGCAACGAAATCGCAGAGGATGAGAAATGGCCGAAACCTATTCGGACGCTAGTCTGGAAACCGCAAAATGGCTGCTCGACATCAAAGCCGTCAATTTTCGTCCAGATGATCCCTATAAGCTGACTGCCGGCTGGGCGAGTCCGGTCTATATCGATTGCCGATGGGTGATCTCGTTCACCGAGGCGCGGCGTCGGATCATTGAGCTCGGGGCCCGGATGCTGGACGAACGCGGCGTTTGGTCTTCCTGTGACATGGTTGCCGGCGGCGAGACGGCCGGCATTCCCTACGCTGCCTGGCTCTCCGAAGCGACGTCGAAACCGATGCTCTACGTCCGCAAGAAGCCGAAAGGGTTCGGTCGCGACGCTCAGATCGAAGGCAACCTTCCCGACGGCGCGAAGGTTCTATTGGTCGAGGATCTGGCGACCGACGGTGGATCGAAGATCAATTTCGTCAACGCGCTCCGCCAAGCCAGCGCCGAAGTGACGGACATCTTCGTCGTCTTTTTCTACGGCGCTTTCCCCGGTGCCGAAGAAACGCTCGGCGAGGCCGGCGTCACGCTTCATCACCTCGCGACTTGGGCCGACGTATTGAAAGTCGCGGAAGAAGGCAAATATTTCGATGAAGCGGCCATTGAGGGCGTTCGTGAGTTCCTGGCCGACCCGGTACGATGGTCATCGCAACGGGGCGGCAGAGGGGCAGAATAGAGTCTCCGGAGATTAAGCGACATGACGTATTGGTTCCGCTTCTTTGCTTTCCTATTCATCGTCGCCGCCGCCACACCGGCACGCGCCGCTGACCCCTTGGTGTCGGCAGCCTGGGTCAAGGAGAATTACGCGACGGAGGGAATCGTTTTCCTGGACGCCCGTCATGTCTCCTCGTTTCGGCAAGCCGCCATACCGGGAGCGGTCAACACGAACTACGGCAAGGACGGCTGGCGTATCAAGAAGGGAGAGCTTCCGGGCATGTTGCCGCCCGTCGACAAGCTCGAAAAACTCATCGGGAAGCTCGGAATCTCGAACACAGATCACGTCGTCGTCGTCGCCGGCGGCTACGGGGCCTCCGAAATGGGAATCGCGACCCGGATCTACTGGACCTTCAAGGTGCTCGGTCACGACCAGGTTTCCATCCTCGACGGCGGAATGGAGGCCTATTTCGAACTTGGCAAGAAGGTACCGCTTTCACGGAACATTCCGCGCCCCAGGCAGAAATCATTCAAAGCCGCCCCGAATTGGGATCTCGTCGCCACGGACAAGGATGTCGCTGCAGCCGGGACCAACGGTGTCGCCCTCGTCGACAGCCGGCCGAACGATCAATTTCTCGGAGTCAACAAGAGCTCTTCGGTCAAGCGCCACGGCACCCTCGCCGGCGCCCGTAACCTCCCCGGCAAATGGCTTACCGTTGATGACGGTGGTTTTTTCCGCAGGCCCGATGTCTTGAAAAAGCTCTTCGCCGCCGTCGGGGTGAAGCCCGATCAACCGTCGATCGCATTTTGCAACACGGGGCATTGGGCCTCTCTCGGTTGGTTTGTATCCCATGAATTGATGGGCAACGATCAAGTCAAGCTCTACGACGGCTCGATGGCGCAATGGACCCGAAAGCCGGAAAACCCGGTGGAGCGGGCAATCCGGCTGGATTAAGATACAACCCGGCGAGGGTTCCCGGAGCGGTGGATGACTGGCTTTCTCGACGGCCTCAAACAGCACTATCAGACCCATCTCGAGCGTCAAAAGAACCGTCCGTTTCTCGATGGTGTCATGGCGGCCTGCGCATTGATCGCCACCGCCGACGGAGAAGTTTCCTTCGCCGAACGCGTCCGCGTCGACCAGGTTCTGCAAACGCTGGAAAAACTCCAGGTCTTCGACCCGCACGAAGGTGTCGACCTGTTCAACGAGTATACGGACCTTATCTTGGAACACCCGGCGACAGGTCACGAAACGGCCTTTCTTGCAGTCGAGAAGATCGGCCGCGATCCGGAAGCCGGACCTCTGATGCTGCGCATTTGTCTCGCCGTCAGCGAGTCCAACGGTAAGATGCACCTCGCCGATCAGATTGAGATCGTGACACTCTGCTCCCGGCTCGGCATCGATCCCAGCGACTGCGGGTTGTACGTCGACAAGTCTCCTGACGACATCATTGCCAGCGGTTCGAGCTGATGCGATTTCGGGCCCCTTTGATCGCCTTGGCGGTATTGATCTCCGGTTTTCTCTCGACGGATCTGAGGGCAGCCCGTGACCAACTGGTCATTGGGATCACACAATTCCCCTCCTCCTTCCATCCCAACATCGACAGCATGCTGGCAAAGACCTACATCCTTTCGATGACGGCGCGGCCGTTCACGGCCTACGACGAGAACTGGCAGTTAATCTGCATGCTGTGCGTCGAGCTTCCGACCATTGAAAACGGACTGGCGAAACCGGAAACAACGCCGGACGGCAAGAAAGGAATCGCCGTCACCTACGAGATCCAGCCGGGCGCTAAATGGAGCGACGGAACCCCTGTTTCGACCCGCGACGTCATGTTCACGTGGCGCGCCGGAAGGCACAAGAAATCGGGGTTCAGCGTCGTTGAGTTCTACCGCAGCCTCTACAAGATCGACGTTATCGACGAAAAGAAGTTTACCCTCCACTTCGACAAATTGACCTTCGAATACAACGCCATCAATGCCTTCAATCTATTGCCGGCTCACGTTGACGAAGTGAATTTCAAAGAGCCGGAAAAGTACAAACTCCGCACCGCCTACGATACGGATCCGACCAACAAGGGGTTGGCCTTCGGCCCCTACCGCTTGACTAAGGTGGAGCCCGGCTCCCACGTCGTCTTGGAGCCGAACCCGACCTGGTATGGCAAGAAACCGCACTTCAAGCGCATTGTGGTACGCGTGATCGAGAATACGGCAGCCCTCGAAGCGAACCTGCTATCCGGCGAAATCGACATGATCGCCGGTGAACTCGGCCTCACCATTGACCAGGCTCTCGCATTCGAAAAACGCCACGGAGACCGTTATGCGGTGGTCTACAAGCCGGGGCTGACTTACGAGCACATCGATCTCAATTTGGACAACCCGATCCTTCAGGATCTTCGGGTCCGCCAGGCACTGGTCTATTCGATCGACCGCGACGCCATTTCAGAGCGGCTTTTCGGCGGCAAACAACCGGTCGCACACAGCAGTGTCAATCCTCTCGACTGGGTCTTTTCCTCCGATGTGCCGACCTACACTTATGACCCGAAAAAGGCGGCCAAGCTTTTGGACGAGGCCGGCTGGACCGCTCGAAAACAAGGCATTCGTCACGACAAGAACGGGCGCAAGCTTTCCCTCGAGATTATGACCACGGCGGGGAACCGGACCCGCGAGTTGGTCGAACAAGTGCTGCAAAACCAATGGAAGCAGGCGGGAATTGACGTTGCCATCAGAAATCAGCCGGCGCGCGTGTTCTTCGGCCAGACGATGAGCGAGCGGCGGTTCCCGGCCATGGGCATGTATGCCTGGATCAGCGCCCCGGAAAGCGTTCCCCGGACGACCTTGCACTCCGACCATATCCCAACCGAGGCGAACAACTACGCGGGTCAGAATTACCCGGCCTACCGCAACGAGGAAGTCGACGACCTCATCGAGCGTATCGAGGTGGAACTCGACCGTTCCAAACGTAAGGAAATGTGGCGCCGTTTGCAGGAGTTCTACGCGACCGAGTTGCCGGCGATCCCGCTCTATTTCCGGGCCAACGCGTTCATTCTCCCGAAATGGCTGAAGGGCCTGCGCCCGACCGGCCACCAGGACCCGTCCGCGCTTTGGGTTGAAGACTGGACGGCTGAATAACCCCTCTTCTCTGCCGGGCCCTATATTTGCCTGGAACTGAAACGTTGAATCCCGCTCATGGGGGTGGTCCAATTCGCCGCCATGGCCAGATTCATCACCAGCCGCTTCCTTCAGTCAGCGACGACCCTTTTAATCATGTCGTTCGTCATATACGGCCTCATGGGGTTGATGCCGGGTGACCCGGTCGATTTAATGATCACCGCCGACCCCAAGATCACAGCCGAGGACGCGGCGCGCCTGCGCAGCCTTTACGGTATCGACAAGCCGATTACCGAACGTTACGGCAACTGGCTATCCGCCGCCCTGCACGGCGACCTGGGGCATTCGCGGCTCTATGGGAAGCCGGTTCTCGAGGTGATGGGGCCGGCACTTGCCAACACATTGATCCTATTGGGTTTGAGCTTCCTGCTGGCGCTATTGATCGCTCTGCCGACCGGCATCCTCGCGGCGACCCGTCCCTACTCCGCCGTCGATTATGGAATCAACTTACTGGCGTTTGCCGGAATTTCGGTGCCGCCGTTCTGGCTGGCCCTGCTGCTGATCATCGTTTTTTCCGTCTTTTTCGGCGTACTGCCGGCCGGCGGCACCGGTTCTGTAACATCGGATGGCGGGTTTTGGGAGACGGCGAGATATCTGGTCTTGCCCGTGGCCAGCCTGACCATTGCCAGCATCGGCGGCCACACCCGGTTCATGCGGGCGTCGATGATCGAAACCCTTCGCCAGGACTACATCCGGACGGCGCGGGCGAAAGGGCTCGACGAGAGACACGTCGTCATCGGCCACGCACTGCGCAACGCCTTGATACCCGTCGTTACCGTGATCGCACTCGATTTCGGTTATCTGTTTTCCGGCGCCTTGATCACAGAGACCATCTTCGCCTATCCGGGAATGGGGAAGCTCATTTTCGATTCAATCATGGGAAACGATTTCAACCTCGCCCTGGTCGCCCTCCTGTTCGCCACTTTGTTGACGTTGGCAGGGAACTTCCTGGCCGATGTCGTCTACGTATGGCTCGACCCGCGGATCACCTACGAGGGGGTTGACGAATGAACGCGCCGGCAACTGTCGGAAAGACACCCTGGGCGCTGACCTGGGAGCGTTTTGTCCGCCACAGGCTGGCACTTTTCAGTGCCGGTTTCCTGGCTTTATTGGCCCTGATCACCCTAAGCGCGCCTCTAATCGAGATCCTGATTGCGTCGGACTCCGAGACCGTGGACTTGTTCAACCGGTTCGCACCACCGTCGACCGCCCACCCTCTCGGGACCGATGAACTGGGCCGCGACCACCTGATCAGGTTGTTGTACGGCGGACAGGTTTCCTTGTTCGTCGGAATCACCGCAGCCCTCTGCGCCGCAGTGATCGGGTCGGTAGTCGGAATTGTCGCGGGCTACTTCGGCGGCCGCGTCGATGCTTTTCTGATGCGTGTTGCGGATGCTGTCATCGCCCTGCCTGTATTGCCACTATTGATCGTGCTCGCGGCGGTGGACTTGTCGAAAACAGGTCTGCCGGCCTGGCTGAGCGGCTCAGAGAACGTCAGCCTTTACCGCATCATCGCGATTGTCGCCATTGTCGGCTGGACGACGGTCGCCCGCCTTGTCCGCGGAAGCGCCCTGAGCCTCAGGCAACGGCCGTTCGTCAAGGCGGCCGAGGCGCAAGGGGCCGGAGTCGGCCGCATCATGGTCGTTCATATCTTGCCCAACCTCGCCTCACCCATCATCGTCGCGACAACGCTGTCGACGGGGAATATCATTCTCCTCGAGTCGGTGCTCAGCTTTTTGGGGCTTGGTATCCAGCCGCCGACGCCCAGTTGGGGTAACCTCCTAACCAATGCCCAGGAATTGATCTGGCAGGCGCCAGCCCTCGCCTTCTATCCCGGGACCCTGATCTTTGCCACCGTGATCGCCTTCAACTTCCTTGGTGACGGGCTCCAGGACGCACTGGATCCCCGCGCGAAATCTCGGCACGATTAACCGGTCGGGGGCTTTTCGGTCGAAGTGTCGACGACCCTAATGCGACATCAAGATTGGTACCGGCATATGTTGCAGCAGATGGTCCGTGACGCCACCCAATACCAGTTCCCGCCAGCGGGCGTGGCCGTATGCACCGCAGACGATCATGTCGGCGCCGGCGTCTGCGGATTGGGACAAAAGCAACTCGGCCGGATCGACCGATCGATTGATGACATGGGCGGCCTTGGCGTTGCCCCCGTGATTGGCGATATGAGCGGCGATCTGCGCTGCCGGTTCGCCGCTGTCGACGTTTTCTTCGTGGGGGTTTACGACCATGACCACGACTTCTTCCGCTTTCGCGAGGAACGGCACTGAATCGTGGACGGCCCGGGTCGCGGTGCGGCTGCCGTCCCAGGCGACCATGATCCGTTCGCCGATGGGGCCACCGTGGAAATTGTACGGGACCATCAAAACCGGCCGACCACAGGTCAGAACCACATGATCCGGCATATCACGGCCGCTCGGGAACAAATCGTCATCGGGATCGTATTGGCCAAGCACCACCAGGTCGAAGCGCCTCCCCATGTGGGCCGCTACGTCGGAGGGATCACCCTCGACGCAACGCCATGTCCCATCGGCGCTGGAACTGGCAAGCTTTTCGTTGAATTGCGCCTCCGCCTGATCGGCGGCCTCCTGCAGGGCTTTCGCATGCATTTCCAGTACGTCGGCCGCGATTTGGGCTTCGGCGTAGGCCGGCACAGTCGAACGCTGCATGACATAGACGCCCGTGAGGGAGGCTCCATGGGCTTCGGCAACGTTGACGGCGGCGCCAAGCCGTTGATCGGATGAGCGGGAGCCATCTACGAGTACCAGAATATCCTTATACGCCATTTCATGGCCTCCTTCGACGAACGCAAACTAGTTTGAACCCGTTTATCATCGGAGAATTATTTCCCTTTTTCCATGATTTCCGTCAATCAGATGTGTGGATAAATCTGTGCATAACTAGCTATGGAGATTAAGAAAGGGACATAACCCATTATCAAATAGTGTATTTTTGATGTGGAAATAGTATCCACAGGGTGAATACCTTGGTTCCGAATTTTTTCCCTATCCAAAGCGTCGCATGCTCGATCAACAGCCTAAATCACGCCGACAAGTTCGAGCACCGCCGCGACAGTTTCGTCTGGCCCGTGCATGCGGATCAGGTTGTTTTGTAGTCGTTGCCGGTCGAGCGTGTCGGCGTTCTCGGGCGGGGGGGCATTTTCGAGGCAAAATACCGTTTTCCCGAAAAGGAGCCCGAGCTTGATTTCATTTGCCGTACCCCTCGCGCCACCGATGGCAACCAGGCAGGACGCGGCCATGGCGATGATGCGGTTGCGGCTGAAATCCGGGCGGCCCTCCGCAATCGCCTGATCCCGGTTACCGAGACCGGTCGGCAGGACCAGAGTGGCGTAGGGATTGGCATCGGCCGGGTCGGTACCCGGTAATAGTGCTACGGCGCTGCCTCCCGCATCGAAGGCACCTTTGCTCGCTGCCTCCATGACCCCACCCCGGCCGCCACAAAGCACCGCCAAGCCGTGCTCCGCCACGCCGAAGGCGACTTCGTAGGCGGTACGGTATTGGCTCGCGGAACACGTGCCGCCGCCGATAAAGCCAACGGGTTGGGGACGTCTCAAAGGCTTCATCAAATCGCCGAATCAAATCGCCGAGAATTGATCTAGGACAAGTCGTGCCCTCTTGATATGTTCTATTTTGCCCTTCCGACATTCAAGATGAAAGCCGTTCGTCGATCAACGCCGACGGTTTCGGGTATATCGGTAGGAGGATAGTGGCCAAGACATTTCCGTTTATTCCGATTTTGCGTTGAGCTAACGTCACGGTTCGCCGTGGACCCGGGAGATGGGTTCGGTCGGATTTCGGAAATCCCGTTAACGGACGCAGGACACCTATGAATACGCTCGCCAATTCCGCTGCTGCCCGCGATATCGCCTGCCACGTTCACGGTTATACCAACCTGAAGGCGCACCTGGAGAACGGTCCGCAGATCTACGAACGCGGTTCCGGTATCCGCGTCTACGATGACAACGGCAAGGGTTATATCGAAGGCCTGGCCGGCCTTTGGTGCGCATCCCTCGGTTTCAACGAGGAGCGTCTGATCGACGCCGCGGTCCGCGAGATGAAACGCCTGCCCTACTACCACGGGTTTGCCGGCAAGACATCCGACGTCACCATCGATCTCGCCGAACGGCTGGTCAAAATGGCGCCGGTACCCATGTCGAAGGTGTTGTTCGCGAATTCCGGTTCCGAGGCGACGGATCTCGCGGTCAAGCTGATCTGGTATTACCACAATGCCATCGGCAGGCCCGAGAAGAAGAAGATCATCTCCCGAATAAAGGGCTACCACGGGGTCACCGTCTGTTCGGCTTCGTTGACCGGCCTGCCGCATCTCCACAACGAGTTCGACCTGCCGATCGACCGCATCATGCATACCGATTGCCCGCACCACTACCGCTTCGCCCACGAAGGTGAGAGCGAGGAAGAGTTCGCGTTGCGGTGTGCGGAAAACCTGGAGTCCCTGATCCTCGAGGAAGGTCCGGAGACGATCGCCGCCTTCTTCGCGGAACCGGTGATGGGGGCCGGGGGTGTCATTGTGCCGCCGGCGACCTATTTCGAGAAGATCCAGCCGATCCTCCGCAAGTACGACATCATCTTCCTTGCGGACGAGGTTATCTGCGGCTTCGGACGCACCGGCAATATGTGGGGAAGCGAGACCTATTCCCTGCAGCCCGACATGATCTCCACCGCCAAAGCCCTGTCTGCCGCATACCTGCCGATCTCCGCCCTTCTCATCAACGACAAGATCTTCGATGCAATGGTCGACCAAAGCGAGAAGTTGGGCGTATTCGGTCACGGCAGCACTTACGCCGGTCACCCGGTCTCGGCGGCCGTGGCGTTGGAAACCTTGAACATCTACGAGGAACGGAACATCGTCGGACACGTCAAACAGGTGTCCCCGACCTTGCAGAATGGTTTGCGCCGGTTCGCCGACCATCCATTGGTCGGCGAGGTTCGCGGCATCGGCCTGGTCGGCGCCGTCGAACTGGTCAAGGACAAGGATACGAAGCAGGCTTTCGACCCCAAGTCCGGGGTCGGTGCCCGCTGCCAGAACTTCGCCTACGATCACGGGCTGATCATCCGCGCACTCGGCGACTCGCTCGCCTTCTGTCCGCCGCTGGCCATCTCGGAAGACGATACGAACGAACTACTCGATTGCTTCGAGAAAGCGCTGAACGATACCTGGGGATGGGTGCAGACCGACGCTCCCGCGTGAGTGCCGGCCGAACCCACCTGAGATCCGTTGGAGGACGCACATGAATTACGAACAGTTTTTCGCCGATAAGATCGCCGACCTGCGTGCCGAGGGGCGCTATCGCGTATTCGCCGATCTGGAACGAAAGGCCGGATCCTTCCCGGCAGCCATCAACCACGCGGAAAACGGAATCCGGGATGTCACGGTCTGGTGTTCCAACGACTACCTGGGCATGGGCCAGAACCCGGTCGTCCTCAAGGCCCTTCACGAGACCGCCGACAAATGTGGCGCCGGCGCCGGTGGAACGCGCAACATCGCCGGCACCAACCATGCACACGTGTTGCTCGAAAAGGAACTCGCCGACCTGCACAAGACGGAAGCGGCGTTGATCTTCGGGTCCGGTTGGATGGCCAATATGACCGCACTGAGCACGCTCGGCGCCATGATTCCCGACGTGGTCATCATCTCGGACGCCAAGAACCACAACTCGATGATCGAGGGCATCCGTCACGGCAAGAACGAAAAGGTCATCTTCAAGCACAATGACCCAGTGGATCTCGAGGCCAAGCTCAAACAATATCCACAGGACCGGCCGAAGCTCGTCGCCTTCGAATCGCTCTATTCCATGGACGGCGACATCGCGCCGATCGAGGAGTTCTGCGATCTTGCCGACGAATACGGCGCCATGACCTTCATCGACGAGGTCCATGCGGTCGGCCTCTACGGCCATCGCGGCGGCGGCGTTGCCGAGCGGGAGGGCCTGATGGACCGCCTCACCGTTATCCAGGGCACGTTGGCCAAAGCCTTCGGCGTCATCGGCGGTTATGTGGCCGGCAGCGCGGCGTTTTGCGATTTCATCCGCAGCTACGGATCGGGCTTCATTTTCTCGACCTCCCTGCCGCCGGCCATCGCGGCCGCCGCCCGGGCCAGCGTCGGATACGTGCGCGACCACAACGAGCTCCGCGAGAAGCACCAGGAGCGCGCCGCGACGTTGAAGCGCCGCTTCGCCGACGCCGGCATACCGGTGATGCCGTCGGTCAGCCACATCGTCCCCGTCCCGGTCGGCGACCCGGTCCGCTGCAAGCAGGCGAGCGACATGCTGATGGACGATTTCGGGATCTATGTACAGCCGATCAACTACCCGACGGTGGATCGCGGCACCGAGCGCCTGCGTTTCACGCCGACGCCGCTGCACACGGACGCGGACATGGATCACCTGATCGCCTCGATTACCGATGTCTGGCACCGGTTGAACCTGGACAAGGCGGCCTGAGGAAACGCTGTTTATCCGATCCGGCGGCTCCGAACCGGGGCCCGACCGGTGGACAATCCGTGGCGGAAAGAGTATCTTCGTATGAACGGAGATTCGCCGCGAGGGCTGCCGAACCATGTATGCTGACAACACACTGACGCCGAAAGAAGCGGTCCGCCTCTGTGCCCTCGGCACGCTGGCGACGGGTTCGATGACCTACGCCGAACTGGCCGGTTCCGTGCGCCATTTCATCGACCGCGTTCAGGGTCCGTCGCTCGACGTTCTCGGCTCCTCGGTTGAACTCCTCAAATACGAAGGCCTGGTCTCGGCCTCGGAAGGCGACCCGCAGGACTCGGTCCTCGAGATCACCGGTAAGGGCCGGGACGAACTCAAACAACTGCTGACGGCGCAGATCAGGGCCACGGATTCCGATCTCAACATCCTCATCGAGGCTCTCAAGTTCCGCTTCCTGCATCTGCTCGACGACGATACCAGGAAGGTCCAGGCCGACCTTCTCTTGGACCGCGTCGAAACGGAGCTGGCGCGCCTGCTCGATCTGCGTCAGGGCTTCTCCAGCAAGGAAGGCTACTTCGTACGTTGGCTGGAACGCGAGATCGACGAACTGGAAAGCCGGGCCGATTGGCTGCAGGCCTTCAAGAACGACCTGTAAGTTCCCTTCCCTATTGTTCGTAGCGGGCGGCCCGACGGGCCGCTCTTCGTTTTCGGGTATTCGTATGCCCGTTGGGGCGTTTGTGCTCGAGCTTCAAAAATCGAGCGGTAAACATGGGCACCGGCGAGACCGGATGTCTAAAAATGTCCATAAACGTCTATGAAAATTATCTGCCGCTGCCTGGTTTCTGTTCCACGGGCTCACCAATCGGGAGGCAGCCGAGTTCCGCATCGGGTTGCAAAAGCGGAACGGTTTCTGTGGATATAGGAATTTATAGCAGAAATTAACTACGTTCGTCAAGAACAAATAAAGAACAACTTTGCTGCCATCACCGACAATACGCTATGCCATGACCTGCCGGCACCGGCCCTATTCGACGGCCTAAATCGCGACGATAAAGACTGCGGTTGCCATCAAGGCCAGACCGGAAAGCCGGCGTGTGATCCGTATGCGCTCACCGAGGGCACCGGCGGCGGCGGCATAAAGGGCGACGACGATGAAGCCGAATAAGAGAAAGGTGGCGCCGAGAACCAGGAACTGCGGGCCGGAACTCCCGTCCGGATTGATGAACGGCGGAAAGAGCGCCGCAATCGCCAGGATCGACTTGGGATTGAGGATGGTCACGATAAAACCCTGTCGGGCAGGGGTCGTCCCTCCTCGGGAGCCTTGTTCCCGCCAATGGGAGAGGCCGATCCAGAATAGGTAGGCCGCTCCCGCGATACGGACGGAAGCGAAGGTCGCCGGAAAAGCCGACAAGAGTGCCGTCAACCCGAGAGCGACCACGATAATCTGCAGGATATTGGCGAAGGCCACGCCAGCGATCATCCTGAGGCCCGAAGCGAAACCGTGTGCCGCGGACTGGGCCGAAACCAGGAGCACCGTCGGTCCCGGCACGGCGACCAGAGCCACCGTCGCAACCATGAACGCGGTCCAAGTCTCCCAGGGAATGAGGCCCACTAACGCGACTCCGGCAACAGCGGAAAGATCTCCATGCGTTTCGTCTTCAAGGGCTCGTCGACGGTGACGCTAACCAGTGTCGGTACGATACCGCCGTGCTTGCGGTTAAGCAGCATTGTGGCGCGGATGGGCAATTCCGGCGGGTTGTCGTAGGTTCCCTGGATCTCCTCCTGGATGGCATCCCAGCCATGGCGCCGGGCAATATCCGTGTCGTGGATCATGTCCATGACCCAGTGTGTCCTCTCGACGCCGAGTATATTGCCGCCATCGAACCGGCCCGTGGTGCCGTCCCGGTCAAAGAAAAGGCATGCAACCGGCTTTTTCGGCTTGAGGACGACGCCGCTCATCACGAGGAGCGCGTCGAGCCTTTCGGAAAAGTCGAGATAGTCACGGAGAAACCGGTCGGTGGGCCGCAGCCGGTCGCGGTCGCTCCACAGGTAGCCGGAAGCAACGAAATCGTCGACGAGGCGGTTGGCCGTCGTTTTCCTCGCATGGTTCTGATTGACGATTTCCTGAACCCATCCGGTCTTGTTCAGATGTTGGCCCTGGATGTGGAGGCGGTAGACGCGGGCGGCAAGGAACTCGATCGCGGCGCGGTTCTTGATTTCCGAAACGCCGTCCGCGAAATCCCGGCAGATTTCCGCGCGCTGGCCCAGACGAAGCGCCTCGTACATCTCCCTCGCGACCCCCACAACCTTTGATCGATTTTCGATTTAACGTCAAAGCCATCAAATTTGCAACCGCCACGTGAATAATAAATATCGAAATGAGGCCTGAAGGGCCTGAAGTGCGTAAAAAAAGCACGAAGAACCCGCTTTTTGTTCGCCGATCCACTTTCATCCGGCAGAATTCGCTAGGATCACACAACTGGAGCTCTAAATCAGGGGTCCGGATTACAAGCTGGCATCAACTCAAATCGAATGGAGGAAAAACATGCCACACAACACAATCGACTACTTGAAGCTAGCACAGCATATCTCAGGGCTTTGCGACATGGTCAGTTCATGTGGGGTTCAGTTGGAACTCCGACACGACTTTGGGTATTTCGTGCGGCTATGTGAAAACCTTACCGAAAAGCCCTTCCCAACCGCCATGTTTAATCCGATGCATCACTACATCGGCCCAGAAAACGGATTATGGATCAAGGGGACCAACGCGGAAGGTGACGTCGTCCATGTTCAAGCCTTGCGGTACGATGATCTTACCGGAACAAACCTTGCGCGGACCTTCGAAGACATGACGGCGTTCTATTGCGACCCCTCGGTTAGTGCGCCTGAGGGAGAGTATTGTCGCTCCTTCGCGCCGTCGGCGCGAAAAATCACAGGTCAAGTCGTTTATCACGGAGAACTTTGGCTGCGGCCTGACATGCGTGGATTAGAGCTCTCGAGGCCGCTCGGGCGCCTGGCAATGGCGTTAGCACTGGCGAGTTGGAATCCTGACTACTACTACGCCTTTATGTACCAAAGAAGCGTCGATCGCGGATTAAACCAACGTTTCGGTTTCTGGCACACGGAACCCCGGGCCGTGTATTGGGTGCGGCCTTATCGGAACGAGCCGCTCGACGTCCACCTCATGTGGTTGGAGCGACAAGATCTATTGAGTCAAGTTGACGACTGGGTTTGGCAGAATGGGGAATTCGAGATCGCTAGTGAGATCGGAAAGGCAAGCCAAAGCGGGGCGGCCATCGAGGAGTTGCGTCCGAAAGAGAAGGCGTTGGTAGGGTAACCAAACACCCCCTTCAATGTCATTGAACGCGAGCGCGTAAATGTGGTCGATCGTGGGATCCCCTGTATCAAGGACTCGCAGGTAATTCTCGGCGACCCTCTCTGGGTAGTGCTCGCCCGGGTCGGACCATTCGTATTCGCGACCAACGGCCGCACGTTGCCAATCGTCACCCCAGAACAGGGTGGCACCACTTTTTTTGCCAACGTGTTCGCGAATTAGATTCCCCGTCTTTTCGCACTGTGTCCATATGAGCAAGTAGGGAAGCAAAGCACTCATCTCGTTAATGTTCTTTGCACTATCGGCAATTTCGAGGCCGCGCTTGATTGCAGTTGTGTTGGAAAAGTTCTCAGCATTGCCCGCTATGACGATACGTTCGCCGTTGGGAATGTCGCGGTACCAGTTCAGCTTGCCCATGCGTTCCACTGCAACCGCCATCGAATTGTGTTTTTCTATCCGAAGTCCGGCATACCGGAAGCGGAGGATGACTTGTCCTGCGTGATTATCCTCCAACCATTCACGCGCTTGTTCCAAGGCTTGGTAATGGCAGCGCTGAAGATCCCATGTGACGACCGCCCGCTGGTTGTCGGCATGGATGTAGACCATGCCGTGTTCGTGCGTGCACAGGAAGGCAAAGGGAAAGCTTTCGTCCACAGCCAAGTCAGGCAGACGCGCTGGCGCGCCCTGTCCTGAACACAATACATGAACTCCCGCCCCGTGGACCGGAAACTGCCTGCGCCACTCGTGAATCATGTTCCGCCGCAGCATCGTTTTACTACTGGTGGGAGTATATCTCTCCCTTTTCGACCACCGCAACCAGCCGTGACCCCAAAAGATTCCGTTTTTCGGAATCGACCCCCTTGAGAGAATAAGCTAGATTCCCACAATTGAACCTAGAATTACCACCTTTCGCCCGTGCTGGCACCGGAGGGCGCGAGATCGGACTCGGTAAAGGACGGGGGTGCCATCGAATGGACGGATTGAACAATGCCAACCACACCGAGCGAAGGGCTACGTCGATGAAACACGACCAAAGGAGTACGACGGAATTCGACCGATTGATTGGGCAGCGGTTGAGAAAACTGCGTCTGGCCAAGGGCCTGACCCAGGATGGACTCGGCAAACGGATCGGGATCAGCTTCCAGCAAATCCAAAAATACGAGAACGGTTCAAACCGTATTTCGGCATCCCGTTTGAACGAGATTGCGGCCAGTCTGGACGTCCCGGTGACCTATTTCTTCTCGCAAGACGAAATGCCAGCGGCACCATCGACGAACGACGTCGCCGACCAAGTCATTCGCGTCGCCCGCGAACTGAGCGAGATACCCGAAGGACCGATCCGGGACCAGCTGTTCAACCTGATCAAGACAATCAGGCGGAACCCGAACCAAGTGTCGGTCAACTAACACCGAAGGCGCCTCGCCTAACGCCGAATGCGCCCGCTAATCCCAACCGGCTTGTTTGACGAGGCCTAGAGCCCCTCGATCACCGATTTCAGCATGCCCTGCACTTCCGTGGCGATTTCGCCCAGAGACGCATTGTCGATGGCGGCCATGGATGCGATTGGGTCGACGGCGGAGACCTCGATGCTGCCGTCGTCGTTCTCCTGGACGACCACATTGCAAGGCAGCATGGTGCCTATCTTGTTTTCCTCGCCCAGCGCCCGATAGGCGTAGTTGGGGTTGCAGGCGCCGAGGATCGTATAGGGCCGGAAGTCCTTGTCGAGCTTGTCCTTCATGGCTTGCTTGACGTCGATGGTCGTCATGATACCGAAGCCCTTCTCCTTCAGGGCATCGGTCACGGTGTCGATGGCCTGACCGAAGGACGGCCCCTGCAGCGTCGTCGTGAAGCAATAACTCATCGTCGGTATCCCTTGTCCCGTCTGTTCTCGGCTCCGCCCCCGGATCGAACCCCGTTTTAGCAACAGTGGCGGCCTTCGGAAAGCCGCGTGCAAGGCGGCATCCGCCATTTTCGACAGGAACCGCCAAAAGCGCCATAATCGGCCCGGTTATCAAGGCCCGTGATCGAAACCGATCAACGAGACCGATCAACGAGGCCGGTCAACGAGGCCGGTTCAACGAGGCCGGTCAACGAGGGAGGACGCCATGACGAGGATACGGCGCATCGCCGTCGGCCAATCGGGACCATTGCAGCAGAATGACAGCCGCGAGGCGGCGGTCGGCCGCCTGGCGGAAATGATGCGGGAAGCCGCCGGCGCGGGCGCCGATGTCGTCGTTTTCACCGAACTGGCCCTGACCACCTTTTTCCCCCGTTACTACGCCGAGGATCGGGCCGAAATGGACCGCTGGTTCGAGACCGAGATGCCGGGACCGGTGACACAGTCCCTGTTCGAATTGTCGTCGAAGCTCGGGATCGGGTTCTATCTGGGATATGCCGAATTGACGCCGGATGGACGGCATTTCAATACCTCCGTGCTCGTCGACAAATCGGGATCGATCGCTGGAAAGTACCGCAAGGTCCATCTGCCCGGCCATGCCGAGCACGACCCCGACCGGGCCTTTCAGCATCTGGAAAAGCGCTATTTCGAGCCGGGCGACCTGGGATTTCCCGTGTGGCGGACCATGGACACACTGGTCGGCATGTGCATCTGCAACGACCGGCGCTGGCCGGAAACCTTCCGGGTCATGGGGCTCAAAGGCGTCGAGGCGGTCCTGCTCGGTTACAACACGCCGTCGGTAAACTCGCAACGGGCCGACGAAGGACCGGAAATGCGCAAGTTCCACAATCGCCTGTGCCTACAGGCCGGCGCCTATCAGAACTCGACCTATGTTGCCGCCGCCGCCAAGGCCGGCTCCGAGGACGGCCATCACATGATCGGGGAAAGCTGCATCGTCGCGCCGACCGGTGAAATCGTCGCCATGGCCGAAATCGAAGAAGATGAGGTGATCGTCGCCGATTGCGACCTCGACCTCTGCCGCTTCGGCAAGCAGACCATGTTCAACTTCGCCAAGCACCGGCGCATCGAGCATTACGGGGTGATCACGGGGCAAACGGGGGTTGTCGAACCCGACTAGAAACCTGGGGCCGTTACTTCAGGACTTTCTCGTAAACCTTCTCGAGGCCGGCCAACATTTTCTCGCCGACGGCGCCGCCATCACCTTTCAGGTCCTGGCCGATGACCAGTTTCATGGAATCGATATGGACACCGATGGCGTCGACGACATCGTCGTCGCAATGATCCAAGCGTTCGATCAGCCGGCACACCTGGTTGCCGAGCGCCGTCATCAGGTCGTAGCCGAAGCTGCCGCCCTGCCCTTTGATGTCATGGGCCAGTTGGAAAACGGCGTCGAGTTCGTCCTTGCGCTCGCCTTCGGCGTTGCGCAGCGCGTCGAAGGCGGCATCGATCTTGACCAGGTCCTGGCGGACCCAATCGAGATAGTCGTCGGCCATGCTGGCGATCGCTTTTTCGGCGCGTTCCAGGGCTTGCGGATCAACCGCTCCCGGGCCGCCCACCGTCACCTTCGACTTCAGGGGGTTGGGCGGGGTGATGATTTCGACGTCGTCGTCCGACATCCACCGGTTTTCCTTATGTGCACAATAGTATTTCTTACCAGACCTAACCTATCGTTCCTTGGAGCCGACCATCAAGGGCATTCGAAAAGAAGCGACTTCAATTGATCTTGATGCGAGACCGTTCGAACGGCGACCCATACGACGTCAGATCAGGCCCAACTCGCGCAACTCGTCGGCCATTTCCTCGGGCGCCTCGGCACCCGGATCGGCGCCTTCGGGAAGGTCGGGCGGCACATCGGCGTCCGGAAAATAACGCCATCCTTGAAACGGACGGAACGAGCGGTGTCTGGTGCGGACGAGACGCGGGTCGAGGACGATGGCGCAGGCCGGTGTGCCGTCCTCGCGCTCGACGGCCTCGAACTCGAGGATACGCTGGCGCACCCGGATGACTCGGCGGATCACCCAGTAGAGGGGCCCGCCGTCGAGGACTTCGGCGGCGCGCCTCGGCGTGTTGCGGGTCACGTGTCGGATTTTCGGGTTTTCGATCCCGGCAGCTCGAGCTGCCGCCAGCCTGGCCGATTGGTAACCGGCGAGTTGGTCCACGTGATCGACGCCGACGCAGAGTTTGATCAGGTGCAGCGGCATGCTCAGCCGGTTCCAGCCGCACTGAGCGCGCGCGCGACTTTCGATTCCGGCGTCCGGCCCAAAGCCTCCGAGATATAGGCCGACGCTGCGAGAAGGTTCTTCCAGTCGATGCCGGTTTCGATTCCGAGACCGTTCAACATGTAGACGACATCTTCGGTGGCGACGTTGCCCGACGCACCTTTCGCGTAGGGGCAACCGCCGAGGCCGGCGATGGAGCTGTCGACGACGGCGATTCCGAGCCCGAGAACGGCATAGATGTTGGCCAGCGCCTGGCCGTAGGTGTCGTGGAAATGCACGGCGATCTTGTCCATGGGCACCACGTGGTTGACGGCACGGACCATGGCCCGCGCCTTTTCCGGTGTGCCGGTGCCGATGGTGTCGCCGAGCGAGACCTCGTAGCAGCCCATGGCAAGGAGTTGTTCGGCGACCCGGGCCACGGTTTCCGGCGCGATGTCACCTTCATAGGGGCAGCCCAGCACGCAGGATATGTAACCGCGGACCGGGATGTCGCCCTCTTTGGCCGCCTCGCAGAGCGGCTGGAAGCGCTCCACGCTCTCGGCGATGGAGCAGTTGATGTTCTTCTGCGAGAACGTCTCCGAGGCAGCGCCGAAGATGGCGACCTCGTCGGCCTTGGCGGCGATGGCCGCCTCGAAGCCCTTCATATTGGGTGTCAGCGCCGAATAGACGACACCGGATTTGCGGTCGATACCGGCGAAGACGGCCGCCGAGTCCGCCATCTGCGGCACCCACTTAGGCGACACGAAACTGCCCGCCTCGATCGCGGTCAGTCCGGCCGCCGCCAACCGATCGATCAAGCCGATCTTGACCGCAGTCGCGACCTCCCGGGCTTCGTTCTGCAGGCCGTCGCGCGGTCCGACGTCGACGATTTTGACCCTCTTCGGGATCTCCATGGCGCCCCTCGACTACCCCGGCTCGCGTTCGAGCGACGCCAGCTCGACACCTTCATCGACCTGGTCACCGACGGCGAAATGGACGGCCTCGACGACACCGTCGGCCGGTGCCGTGACCGTGTGTTCCATTTTCATGGCTTCGAGCACGATCAGCGGATCGCCCTTCTCGACCGCATCGCCGGCCTTGACGCGAACGGCCGTCACCTTGCCGGGCATGGGCGCGGCCAGACTTCCTGCACCCTCGGCGCTCTCGCTGGCGGCGACAACCGGATCGAAAAGCGTCAGGCGGATGGTCGGGCCGAAGCCGTAGACGTAAAGGACGCCGTCGCTTTTGACAACGCGGCCGACCCCTTCGTCGATACCGAAGACCTGCTCGCCCTGCCCTTCAAGGCTGATCACGTAATCGCCGCCGACATGGGACACGGTCACGGCGGTCTTCGTGTCTCCGTAGACGAAGGTGAGGTCCTGGTGGCCGCGGTCGTTGAGGCGCCAGCAATCGGTCTCGTTCCACGGCGAGTAGGGATCGTTCGAGCGCGCCGCGCGCGCCGCCGAGCGCCGTTCGCGTTCGCCGACCACGTATCGGGTGGCGGCGGCGAGGCCGTCGGCCGGCGGTTCCGCCGGTGGCGCGAATGTGGCCGGGTCGATACCGTCGACGAACCGCGTGTCGGCTCGCCCGGCCCGGAATTCCGGATGGTCGACCAAGAACAACAGGAACGACAGGTTTTCACCGGGCCCGATAATCTCGGCGTAGGCCAGGAACTGGGCCAAGGTGTCGAGGGCCTGGGACCGCTCTTCGCCCCTGGCGATGACCTTGGCGATCATCGGGTCGTAGTGCGGCGTGACGCTGTCGCCCTCCTCGACGCCGGCGTCGATGCGCACCAGACCGCCGCTCCTCGGCCATTTGAGGTGGCGGATCAGCCCTGGTGCCGGCAGGAAGCCGTTGCCCGGGTCCTCGGCATAGATGCGCGCCTCGACGGCATGGCCGCAGTGGGCCAAGTTGTCCTGCATCTTCGGCAGCGGTTCACCGGCGGCGACCCGGAGCTGCCATTCAACGAGATCGACCCCGGTGATGATCTCGGTCACCGGATGCTCGACCTGGAGCCGCGTGTTCATCTCCATGAAGTAGAAATGCCCGTCGGGATCGAGCAGGAACTCGACGGTGCCGGCGCCGACGTAACCGACGGCCTCGGCGGCGCGCACGGCGGCCGCACCCATCTTGGCCCTAAGCGTCTCGTCGACACCGGGTGCCGGTGCCTCCTCGATAATCTTCTGGTGACGGCGCTGCAGGGAACAGTCGCGTTCGAACAGGTGCACCGTGTCACCGAGGCTATCGGCGAAGACCTGGACCTCGATGTGGCGCGTGTCGGTCAGGTACTTCTCGATCAGCATGCGATCATCGGCGAAGGCCGCCATGGCCTCGCGTTTGGCGCCCTCGACGGCATCGTCGAACCCGGCCGCGTCCATAACTGCCCGCATGCCCTTGCCGCCGCCGCCCATGGCCGCCTTGAGCAGTACCGGATAGCCGATCTTGTCGGCCTCGGCCTTGAGCGTCTCGAGGCTCTGGTCCTCGCCACGGTATCCGGGCACCACCGGAACCCCGGCCTTCTCCATGATCGCCTTGGCCGTGTCCTTGCCGCCCATGTCGCGGATGGCCTTGGCCGGCGGCCCGATGAAGACGAGACCGGCGGCGGCGATGGCGTCGGCGAAATCGGCGTTCTCGGCGAGGAAACCGTAACCCGGATGGATCGCCTCGGCGCCAGTCTCCTTGGCGGCTGCGATGATCTTGTCGATAACCAGGTAGCTCTCGGCGGCCGGCGGCGGCCCGATGAGGACGCTTTCGTCGGCCGTGCGGACATGAAGCGCGCCGGCGTCCGCTTCCGAATGGACGGCGACCGTGTGCACGCCCAAACGTTTTGCGGTGCGCATGACGCGGCAGGCGATTTCGCCCCGGTTGGCGATCAGGATCTTGTTGAACACGGCGCCTCAGCCTCCACCGATCCAATTCGGTTTGCGTTTCTCGAGGAAGTCGGCGACGCCCTCCTTGCCTTCACCGGAGACCCGCATGCGGGCGATGCGTTCCGCCGTATCGTCGCGCACCGCCTCGTCGACGGGCCGGTCGGCGACGGCGCGGATCAGGGCCTTGCATTCGGCCATGGACAAGGGACCGTTGGCCATCAGGCCGGCGACCATGGCGTCGACGGCGGCGTCCAATTCGTCGGCGGGTACGACCTCGTGGAGGAGCCCGATGCGCCGCGCCTCGGCGGCATCGAAACGCTCGCCGGAGACCATGTAGCGCCCGGCCTGGCGTTTGCCCATGGCACCGATGACGTAGGGGCTGATTACCGCCGGTATGAGACCGAGCTTGACCTCGCTTAGAGAAAAGACGGCGGTATCCGCACCGATCGCGATGTCGCAGGCCGAGACCAGGCCGACGCCGCCGCCGAAGGCGGCCCCGTTGACCCGGGCGACGCTTGGTTGCGGCATGCCGGCCAGCGCGGCCAGCATGTCGGCGGCCTTGCGCGCATCGGCCTTGTTCTCCGCTTCCGAGTAGCCGGCCATGCGTTTCATCCAGTTGAGGTCGGCGCCGGCGGAAAAGCTCTTGCCGGCGCCGGTGAGGATGACGGCGCGGACCGACTTGTCCGCGGAGAGGGTTTCCGCCGCCTCCGTCAATTCGGCGATCAGGCGCTCGTCGAAGGCGTTGTGCACGTCGGGCCTATTGAGCGTGATCGTCGCACGCCCGGCTTCGATGTCGACGGTGATGGTCTCCAATTGGCTCACGTCCCCTCCTACATCCGGAACACGCCGAAGGTGGTCTTCTCGGGCGGTGCGTTGAGGGCCGCCGAGATGCCGAGGCCGAGGACCATGCGCGTGTCCTTGGGGTCGATGACGCCGTCGTCCCACAGACGCGCGCTGGCGTAATAAGGATGGCCCTGGTGTTCGTACTGCTCGCGGATCGGCGCCCGGAACGCCTCCTCGTCCTCGGCCGACCAGTCCTCGCCGGCCGCCTCCAAGCCGTCACGCTTGACGGTGGCCAGCACCGAGGCCGCCTGTTCGCCGCCCATCACCGAAATGCGCGCGTTCGGCCACATCCACAGGAAGCTGGGCGAATAGCCGCGCCCGCACATGGAATAATTGCCGGCGCCGAAGCTGCCGCCGATGATGACGGTGAACTTCGGCACGTTTGCCGAGGCCACGGCGGTGACCATCTTGGCGCCGTCCTTGGCGATGCCGCCGGCCTCGTACTTGGAGCCGACCATGAAGCCGGAGATGTTCTGCAGGAAGATCAGCGGAATGCCGCGCTGGGCGCAGAGTTCGATGAAATGCGCGCCCTTCAGGGCGGATTCGGAAAACAGGATGCCGTTGTTGGCGATGATGCCGACCGGATAGCCGAAGATATGGGCGAAGCCGCAGACCAGCGTCGTGCCGTAAAGGGACTTGAACTCGTCGAACGCGGATCCGTCGACAATCCGCGCGATGACCTCGCGCACGTCATAGGGTTTTTTGATGTCGGCCGGGACGACACCGTAGATCTCTTGTGGATCGTACAGCGGGTCGGCCGGCTCACGGACGTCCATCTCAACCGATTTAACTCGATTTAAGTTACCGATGGCACGGCGCGCCAAAGCCAGGGCGTGGGCATCGTCGCGGGCCATGTGGTCGGTGACGCCCGAAACCTTGCTGTGCACCTCTGCCCCGCCCAGCGCCTCCGGGGTCACCACCTCGCCGGTCGCCGCCTTGACCAGAGGCGGACCGCCCAGGAAGATCGTGCCCTGTTTCTCGACGATGATGCTCTCGTCGCACATGGCCGGGACGTAGGCGCCGCCGGCCGTGCAGAAGCCCATGACGACGGCGACCTGCGGGATGCCGGCGGCGCTCATGCGGGCCTGATTGTAGAAGATGCGCCCGAAGTGTTCGCGGTCCGGGAAGACGTCGTCCTGGCGCGGCAGGAAGGCGCCGCCCGAGTCGACCAGATAGACGCAGGGCAAGTGGTTCTCGGCGGCGATCTCCTGGGCCCGCAGGTGTTTCTTGACGGTGATCGGGTAGTAGGTGCCGCCCTTGACCGTCGGGTCGTTGACGATGACCACCACCTCCTGGCCCGAGACGCGGCCGATACCGGTGATGATGCCGCCGGCCGGCACCGTGTCCTCGTAGAGCTCGTAGCCGGCCAGTTGCGAGAACTCGAGGAACGGCGAGCCCGGATCGAGCAGTTCGCGGATCCGTTCACGGGGCGCCATCTTGCCGCGCGCCACCAGTTTATCCTGGGCGCGCTTGCCGCCGCCCTGTTTGACCTCGGAAACGACCCGGTGCAGGTCGTCGACCAATTCCGTCATCGCCGCCGCATTGGCGTCGAAGTCGGGTGTTCCCGGTTTCACGGTGGGACGTAGGGTGGTCATGGATAATGCCTCGTCACGTTGCCGCTTCCCTTCCCTCTTACCAGCCGCCGGCCTTGAGCCAGCGTTTGACCATCCACAACCGGTCGGCGCCCCAGAAGGGTTCGCCGTCGATGATGAAGAACGGTGAACCGAAGACGCCGGCGTCGAGCGCTACCTGGGTCTCGTCCTTGAGCCGTTGTTTGACGGCGGGATCGGCGACGGCTTCGAGCAGACCGGCCCGGTCGATACCCAGCGATTCGGCGATGTCGGCGACTTTTTCCGCCGCCGTGATGTCCTCGCCGCGCCCGAAATAGGTGTCGAAACAGGCGAGAGCAAACCGCTTGGCGAGCGCTCTATCCTCATCGCCGATCCAGTAGAAGGCGCGCCCCGCCGCCAGGGTGGCGATGGGGAACGGGTCCGGCATCGACCACGGCAGCTTCATGAAGCGCGCCAGACGCGCCCAATCGTTGGCGCAGTAGTTTCCTTTGACCGGCTGGTCGATCAGCGGCGCATTGTCGGTCATCTTGAAAGCCGGTCCCAGCATGAAGGCATGCCACACCACATCACGGTCGAACTCGGCCGCCAGTTCGTCGATCTTGGTGACGGCGAAGTAGGCGTAGGGCGATGAGAAATCAAAATAAAAGTCGACGGGATCGGGCATAACAGTCAGTCCTCAAGCAGGGCGCGGCTAATGACCAGGCGCTGGACGTCACTGGTCCCTTCGTAGATCTGGCAGACGCGGACGTCGCGGTAAATACGTTCGACCGGAAAATCCTCCACGTAACCATAGCCGCCGTGGATCTGGATGGCATCGGAACAGACCTTCTCGGCCATTTCGGAGGCAAAGAGCTTGGCCATGGAAGCCTCCTTGAGGCAGGGCTCACCGGCGTCGCGCAGTCTCGCCGCATTGAGATACATGTGGCGCGCCGCCTCGATGTTGGTCGCCATGTCGGCCAAGCGGAAGGCCACCGCCTGGTGCCCGGCGATCGGCTTGCCGAAGGCCGTACGCTCCTTGGCGTAGTCGCGCGCCGCCTCGAACGCCGCCTGCGCCATGCCGGTGGCCTGGGCGGCGATGCCGATGCGCCCGCCCTCCAAATTCGAAAGCGCGATCTTGTAGCCCTCGCCTTCCTCACCAATGAGAAGATCAGACGTCAGTTCCATGTCCTCGAAGACGATCTGCGCCGTGTCGGAACCGCGCTGGCCCATCTTCTTCTCAATCGACGAAACCCGGTAGCCTTCTCCGTCCGTCGGTACGATGAAGGCGGATATCCCCTTCTTCTCGCTGTCCGGATCGGTGACGGCGAAGACGACAGCCACATCGGCGTATTTACCGGTGGTGATGAACTGCTTGGTACCGTTGAGGATGTAGCGGTTGCCGTCGCGTTTCGCGCGGCACTTGATGGCGGCCGCATCGGACCCGGTCTGCGGTTCCGTGAGCATGAAAGCGCCAAGGGCGTCGCCACTGGCGAGGCCGGGCAGGAAACGGGACTTCTGCTCGTCGGAGCCGTAGCGCACGATGATCATCTCGGTCAGCGTCTGTACGCCCATGATCGTCGATGTCGCCCCGTCGCCGCCGGCGATCTCCTCCATAGCGAGACCGTATGAAACGTGATCGGCGCCGGCGCCGCCCCAATCCTCCGGTATCAGCATGCCCATCAGGCCGAGCTCGCCCATCTCCTTGACCTCTTCGGCCGGGAAGCGGGCCTCGCGGTCGCGCTCGGGCGCGCCCGGCGCCAGGCGCTCGGCGGCGAACTTGCGGGCCATTTCGCGGATCAGGGTCTGTTCTTCCGTGAGGTTCATGGTTTCCAACCTACCAGGGCACGGGCGTGCCGTCGTAATTGAAAAAGGCGCCGCTATCCGACGGGGTCAATTTGTCGATGACGCGGCGGATACCGGTGACGCTCTCTTCTGGCGAAATTAAGGCGTTGGGGCCGCCCATGGCGGTCTTCACCCAGCCCGGATGGAAGACGGCGACGGTGATGCCGGAACCGACGACGTCGTTGGCGAAGCTCTTCATCACCGCGTTCAGCGCCGCCTTCGACGAACGGTAGATGTAGGCGCCGCCCGACGTATTGTCGCCCATGCTGCCCATCTTCGAGGTCAGGGTGACGACCTTCTTGCCCGCGGAGCGCGAGACATGGGGCAGAAAGGCGGCGCTGACCGCCAGCGGCGCCATGGCGTTGGTCTCCAGCGTGCGGTGCCATTCTCCGCGGTCGAGATCCGAGTAACCGCCGCCGACCGGTCCGTAACGGCCGGCGTTGTTGATCAGGAGATCGATGGCTTCGCCTTCCAGGTCACCCGCCAGCGACGCGATCTGGCGCTCATCGGTGACGTCGAGGCCGTGGACCTGGATGTCGCCGTCGATGGTCGCCAGTTCACCGACGCCGATGGGATTGCGGCAGGTGGCAATGACCCGCCAGCCGTCGCGGCCGTACTGGCGCGCGAACTCGAGGCCGATGCCCCGGTTCGATCCGGTGATCAGGACGGTCGGCATGATCCCCCCGCTCCCGCCGTCAGTTCATCAGCTCGAGCGCCATGGCCGTCGCCTCACCGCCGCCGATGCAGAGCGACGCGACGCCTTTCTTCAGCTCGTACTTACGCAGCGCGTTCAAGAGCGTGACGATGATGCGCGCGCCCGAGGCCCCGACCGGATGGCCGAGCGCACAAGCGCCGCCGTGGACGTTGACCTTGTCGTGCGGGATGTCGATGTCGCGCATGGCCGCCATGGTGACGACGGCGAAGGCTTCGTTGACCTCGAAGAGATCGACCTCGTCCTTGTCCCAGCCGGCCTTCTCCAGGACCTTGCGGATGGCGCCGACCGGTGCGGTGGTGAACCAGGCCGGCTCCTGGGCGTGGGTCGAATGGGCGTGGATCTTGGCGAGCGGCGACAGGCCCCGCTTCTCGGCTTCGGAAAGCCGCATCAGCACCAGAGCGGCGGCGCCGTCGGAAATGGAACTGGAATTGGCGGCCGTCACCGTGCCGTCCTTGGCGAAGGCCGGGCGGAGACCGCGGATCTTTTCGAGGTCAGCGTTGAGCGGCTGTTCGTCGGTGTCGATGACCGTCTCGCCCTTGCGGGTCTTCACGGTGACCGGCTCGATCTCGTTCTTGAAGGTGCCGTCCTTGATGGCGTTCTGGGCCCGGGTCAGGGATTCGATGGCGAAATCGTCCTGCTGTTCGCGGGTGAACTGGTAATGCTGGGCCGTATCCTCGGCGAAGCTGCCCATCAGCTTGCCCTGTTCGTAAGCGTCCTCCAGACCGTCGACGAACATGTGGTCCCACACCGGGTTGTGGCCCATGCGGTAGCCGTCACGTGCCTTCGGCAGCACGTAGGGCGCATTGGTCATGCTCTCCATACCGCCGGCGACCATGATGTCGTGGGCACCGGCCAGGATGTTGTCATGGGCCAGCATGGCCGATTTCATGGCCGAGCCGCACATCTTGGAGATGGTCGTGCAGCCGGCGTCCCAGGGAATGCCGGCGTTGTGGGCGGCCTGGCGGGCCGGCGCCTGGCGCTGACCGGCGAAGAGACAGAGCCCCATGATGACGTCGTCGACGTCGTCCGGCGCCACACCGGCACCCGTGAGCGCCGCCTTGATGGCCGCGCCGCCCAGTTCTGGTGCCGTTAGCGCCGACAACTCGCCTTGAAATCCCCCCATCGGCGTGCGTGAGGCGCCGACGATGACGACCGGGTCAGATTGCATGGATCATTTCCTTTCCTGGGTCCTTTCCTGAGTTAACCGCTCGATGCCGCGCGCCTCGGGCGCGGCACCAATTCGCCGCCGCAATTGGGGCAAGTGTCTTCCATTTTCTCCGTGCAGGGAGAGCAGAACGTACATTCGTAGGAGCAGATGAAGGCCGCTCCATCCGCTGTTAGCGGATCAGAGCAGGACTCACAATTTTGTTTCATTTCCAAAGACATATTTGAATTATCTAAACTAATTTATTAATTTACTCACGAGCCAGATCATGATGGCGGCATAGGCGATGACGATGCCGCGCGCGGCGACCGTGGCGCCTCGGCTCGTCGTGTTTCCCGCACACCGCCAGAGCGCCGTCATGGCAAACAGGCCGTAGGCGATGAACGTCACCAGAAGCAGACCCATGCCGACGGAAAGGCCGGCCAATCCGGCGTCCAGCGAGCCGGGGTCGACGGCGAAGCCGAGGACCATGCCGAGGACCATGACGCCCAAGGCGCAGCCGAGCACGATGCCGTGGCCGAACAGCACATAACCCCAGAACACCTTCCAAAGGAGCTCGCGGCCGTGCCAGCAGCGTTTCCAGCCGGGCTCGTCGGGCTGGGTACCGTAAAGATCGATGAATTCCGGTTCGTTGCCGGTCATATGCGTCGCGTTCATCCTTCCAACACCGCCGTCAGGCCGTTTCCTCGAACAATTCGCGGCCGATCAGCCAGCGGCGGATTTCAGACGTGCCGGCGCCGATCTCGTAGAGTTTGGCGTCGCGCAGCAGGCGCCCCGTCGGGCTCTCATTGATGTAGCCCATTCCGCCCAGGCACTGGATCGCCTCGAGGGCCATCCAGGTCGCCTTCTCGGCCGCGTAGAGGATGGCCCCGGCGGCGTCCTTGCGGGTCGTTTCGCCCCGGTCGCAGGCCTTGGCGACGGCATAGACGTAGGCCTTGGTGGCGTTCATGGTGGTGTACATGTCGGCGACCTTGCCCTGCATCAGCTGGAACTCGCCGATCGACTTGCCGAACTGCTTGCGCTCATGCAGATAGGGCACGACCACGTCCATGCAGGACTGCATGATGCCGGTCGGCCCGGCGGCGAGCACCGCGCGTTCGTAATCGAGGCCGCTCATCAGGACGTTGACGCCCGCGCCGAGGGCGCCGAGCACGTTCTCCTCCGGCACCTCGCAATCCTCGAACACCAACTCACAGGTGTTGGAGCCCCGCATGCCGAGTTTGTCCAGTTTCTGGGCCGTCGAGAAGCCCTTGAACCCCTTCTCGACCAGGAAGGCGGTGATCCCCCGGGGCCCGCCGTCCGGGTCGGTCTTGGCGTAGATGACCAGGGTATCGGCGTCGGGGCCGTTGGTGATCCACATCTTGGTGCCGTTCAAGACATAACGGTCGCCCTTCTTGTCGGCGCGAAGCCGCATCGAGACCACGTCGGACCCGGCCCCGGGTTCGCTCATGGCCAATGCGCCCACGTGCTCGCCGCTGATCAGCTTCGGCAGGTAGCGGTTCTTCTGGTCCTCGCTGCCGTTGCGGCGGATCTGGTTGACGCAGAGGTTGGAATGGGCCCCGTAGCTGAGACCCACGGAAGCGGACGCCCGGCTGATCTCCTCCATGGCCACCACGTGCTCGAGATAGCCCATGGCGGCGCCGCCGTATTCCTCCTCGACCGTGATACCGAGGACGCCGAGGTCGCCCATCTTGGACCACAGGTCGGCCGGGAATTCGTTGCTCTCGTCGATGGCGGCGGCGCGCGGCGCGATCTCATCATCGGCGAAACTCTGCACCGAGGAGCGTAGCATGTCGGCGGTCTCGCCGAGATCGAAGTTGAGGGTCGGATATTCGTTGGGGATCATGGCTTCGGCCTAATCGCTGTGGGTTACTCTACTGCCCGTGGAGGCTCATGGAAATCCAGTTGTTGGCCGTCAACCGACCACGTCCGGCCGGTTGACGATGCGCATCAGGGTCTGCTGCATGAGGGCGCAGACCTTTTCCTCGCCGTCGACGACGGAAACCACCTCGCCCTTGGTGACGGTCAGCGTGCGCCCCGGGCGGATAACCTCGCCCCGGGCGATCACCGCCTCGCCGGTCGCCGGCGCGACGAGATTAACCTTGAACTCGACGGTGAGGATGCCGTCGGTCTCATCGAACAGCGTGAAACCGGCATAACCGCCGGCCGTATCGACGATGGCCGCGAGGCCGCCGGCGTGGAAGAAGCCGTGCTGCTGGGTCAGCCCTTCGCCGTAGGGCATGCGGATCTCGCAGAACCCGGGGCCGACCGCCGTCAGTTCGGCGCCGAGCGTCTTCATCAGACCCTGTTTGTCGAAACTTTCCCGGACCCGGTCCTGGTAATGCGGGTCCGCCGGTTGAAATGCCGCCACCCGTCCCTCCCTTTGTGCTGGCCGACCGCGTTATCGGCCGGCCGACTTTGCTTCACGTTCGCGGGGCGAACTGTACTTTACGTTTACGTAAACGTCAACTTATTGAAATCTGTTAAAGCCTCTGTCAGGCCCCGGCGAATGCCGCCCTCGGTGATTCCCTGACCGGTAGGTGGACGAGGGCGGAAAAAGCCCCGACCCCGACGCCGACCCACCAGACCATGTCGTAGGAGCCGTTGATGTCGTACATGACGCCGCCCAGCCAGACGCCCATGAAGGAGCCCAGTTGGTGGGAGAAAAAGACGATGCCGTAGAGCGTGCCCATGTAGCGGAGCCCGTAGATCTGGGCGATCAAGCCCGAGGTCAGCGGCACGGTGGCCAGCCACAGGCCGCCCATGACCAGCGAGAAGACGACCACCGTGGTCGGCGTCATTGGGATCATGATGAAGGCGGCGGCGGCGATGGTGCGGCCCGTATAGATCAGCGACAGCAGGTATTTCTTCGACCACTTGTGGCCGAGCGCCCCGGCGACAACGGTGCCGATGATGTTGGCAAGCCCGATCAGGGCCAGGGAAAAGGCGCCCAGCGCCGTCGTCGAATTGATGCCGATGGAGCGGATCAGGCTGTTGGGCGGGATGGCTGCGCAGACTTCCGTAATAAAGGCCGGGAAATGGGCGGTGACGAAGGCCAGCTGGAAGCCGCAGGAGAAGAACCCCAGGAAGATCATGGAGAAGGTCGGGTCCCTGAGGGCCGTGCCGAGCACCCGGCTCATGGATTCCGACGGATGCGACGGCGGTTCCGCCTGCTTCGTGCCCAGGAACGGCAGTGCGAACAGGGTCAAAAGGATGACACCGGCGAAGACGACGAAGACCGACGACCAGGGCATGACGCGCAAGAGCGCATCGGCGAAGGGCGGGCCGACGACCTGGCCGGCGGAGCCGGCCGCGGTCGCTATCCCTAAGGCCAGGGAGCGGTGCTTGTCGGAGGCGGCGCGGCCGACGACGGCGAGGATGACGCCGAAGCCGGTGCCGGCGATGCCAAAGCCGACCAGGACCTCCAGGAATTGGTGTGCCTCGGGGGTGACGGCGACGCTGGAGAGCGCCAATCCGAGGGCATAGGTGAAGGCGCCCAGCACGATCGCCTTCTTGTCGCCGAACTTCTCGGCGAAGGCGGAAAACAACGGCTGGCCGATGCCCCAGGCCAGGTTTTGGATGGCGATGGCCATGGAGAACTCGGAGCGCAGCCAGCCAAACTCCTCGGCGATGGGGATCTGGAAAAGCCCGAAGCTGGCGCGGATGGCAAAGCCCGTCAGAAGGATCAGGCTGCCGGCGATGAGGATCGGCGTGAACAGGCGGGACGACGGCGGCATCGTATTCATAGCGACAATCCGCCCAGATCCATCACGTTATGCGGGATCACCGTCAAGCGCCCTTCTTGGCGTCGAGCAGCGCCTCGCATTCGCGCTGGCGTTCATCCAGTTCCGCCAGGATCTCGGCGATGTCCGCCTGCTGGCGCCGAAGCGCCGTCTGGCGTTCGTTGATCTTGTCGAGAAAGAGCTTGAGCTGCGCCACTTCCGAGGTGTCGGCGTCGTAGAGGTCGATCATCTCGCGGATTTCCTCCAGCGAGAAACCGAGCCTTTTGCCGCGCATGATCAAACGCAGCCTGACCTGGTCGCGGGGATGGTAGATGCGCCGCTGCCCTTCCCGCTCGGGACTCAGCAGACCCTTGTCCTCATAGAAACGGATAGTCCGGGTCGTAACCTCGAACTCGCGGGCCAGTTCGGCGATGGAAAAGACGGGCGCCATGGCCGGAGACTACTTGACCTTTACGTAAACGTAAAGATGTCGCCTGTTTTTCCTACAACAGCACGATGGCGGCGAGGCCGAGGAAGACGAAAAAGCCGACCACGTCGGTGACCGTGGTCAGGAAGACGCTCGATGCGATGGCCGGATCGACGCCCATACGGTCGAGGGCTAGGGGAATGGCGGTGCCGGCCAGCCCGGCGACGATCATGTTAACGACCATGGCGAGGCCGATGACGCCGCCCAATATGGGACTGCCGAACCAAGCCCAGGCGACGCCGCCGGCGAGCACGGCGAAGATGACGCCGTTGAAGACGCCGACCATCAGCTCTTTTCCTAAGAGCCGGGCCGCGTTGGTCGTCGTCAGTTCCTTCATGGCCAGCGCCCGGACGACGACGGTCAGCGTCTGGGTGCCGGCGTTGCCGCCCATGGAGGCGACGATCGGCATCAGGATGGCCAGGGCGACGATCTGGTCGATGGTGGCGTCGAACAGCCCGATGACGATGGAGGCGACAATGGCCGTGATCAAATTGACGACCAGCCAGGAGAAGCGGGCCCGCGTGGTGTCGATGGCGGCGTCGTAGAGGTCATCCTCGGCGACACCGCCCATGTGCAGCAGGTCCTCCTCGTATTCCTCGTCGATGACGTCGACGATATCGTCGATGGTGATGGCGCCGACCAGGCGGCCCGATTCGTCAACCACCGGCGCCGAGGCCAGGTCGCGCTGGCGGAACAGGAAGGCGACGTCCTCCTGGTCGGCGGTGACCGGCACCAGCTTCATCTCCGGGTCCATGATGTCGGTGAGTGGTACCGGGCGCCGCGTGCGCAACAGCGTGTCGAGCGCCACCGTGCCGACCGGCCGGTGTTTGGGGTCGACGACGAAGAGGTTGTAGAAGCGCTCGGGCAGGGAACTCTCCTCCTGGTCGGCATTGCGGCGCAGGAAATCGATGCATTCGCCGACGCTCCAGAAGGTCGGCACGCGGACCACCTCGCGCTGCATCAGGCGCCCGGCGCTGTCGTCCGGATAGGCCAGCCCCTCCTCGATCAGCACCCGCTCGTCGTCGGGGATGGCCTCCAACACCTGCTGCTGGTCGGCGGCGTCCAGTTCCTCCATGACCTGGACGGCGTCATCCGATTCGAGTTCGACGACGGCGGCCGCCACCTCCTCTATCCCTAAGAGATCGACCACGTCATCGCGCACGGTATCGTCGAGATCGATCAGGATCTCGGCTTCGAACTCGGGGCGGATGATGTCGACCAGCTTCGCTCGGTCGTCGTCGTTGAGGCGCTCCAGCAGGTCGGCGACGTCGGTGTGGTGCAGCGGTTCGGTAAGGTCGCGGACCCGGGGCGCGTCACCGCTTTCGATGGCCTCGACAATGCGCTCCTCGAGGTCCGGTTCCAGGTCGGGGACCAGTTCCTCGGGCGCCACCTCGACGACGGCCTCGGCGGCTTTCTTCTTTTTCTTCTTCTTTTTTTTCTTCGGCTTGTCGACGATCTCGGCCACGACGCCCCTCCTCCGCGCGCCCTGACCGGGTTGTATCAGAGATATGTTAAGGAAGCGCGAATGAAAAAAGCCCGCCGCGGGTGCGACGGGCTTTTATGAATAAATGGTGCGGTCGAGAAGACTCGAACTTCCACGGGCTCATCGCCCACAGCGACCTCAACGCTGCGCGTCTACCAGTTCCGCCACGACCGCGAAATCACTTGCAGCAAAGACTGGCCTTGCCTTTTCATGGGCGGGAATAGCAAATGCGGGGGTGCCGATCAAGCGTCTATCGGCGATCGCGGAACGGCGAGTTCGAGGGTACCCAAAGCCATGGCGACAGCGGTGATGGAGAACGAAGCGGTGGAGTGGCGGATCGACGACGATCCGGTCGACTACGCTGATGCCGTCACCGCCATGGAAGCGCGGGTCGCCGCTATCGTCGCCGGGCGCGCGCCGGAAATGGTCTGGCTCCTGGAGCACCCTCCCCTCTATACGGCGGGCACCAGCGCCGATCCGGCCGAACTGGTCGATGCGGAGCGCTTCCCTGTCTATGAGACCGGACGCGGCGGTCGATATACCTACCACGGGCCGGGCCAGCGGGTCGGCTACGTCATGCTGGACCTTAAGAAACGCGGCAACGACGTAAGGCGCTTCGTCTCCGACCTGGAAGCCTGGCTGATCGCCACCCTGGCCCAGTTCAACGTCATCGGCGAACGCCGCGAGGGCCGCGTCGGCATCTGGGTAAGCCGCGGCGCCCCAGCCAATCCGGCGTCGAGGGAAGACAAGATCGCCGCCATCGGCGTGCGCGTGCGCAAATGGGTGACGTTTCACGGGGTGTCGATCAACGTCGAGCCGGACCTCAGCCATTTCGAGGGCATCGTGCCCTGCGGCATCGACGAACACGGGGTGACGTCGCTGGTCGATCTCGGCATCACGGCGAGCCAGCCGGAGGTCGACGCGGCCATGCGGGCGGCTTTCGAGGAGGTCTTCGGGGTGTCGACGATGTCGACCTAGGCGGTCGGCAGGTGGGTGAAACCGGGCGGCGGTTGCTCGACCTCGTTGGTGATATCGACGTTGTCGACACGGGCCGCCGACGGCCCGGACCAGCAGTGCTCGAGCATGGCCGCCACGTCTGCTTCATCACCCGAGAACACCGCCTCGACCGAGCCGTCGAAGCGGTTGCGCACCCAACCGTCTAACCCTAAGGATTTCGCCGTATCGACGGTCCAGCCGCGATACCAGACCCCCTGCACCCGGCCCTGGATACGGGCCCGCACGGTCTTTAGCGCCATCTCCCCACCTCTCCCCAGATCAAAGCGCCGGCGACGCTGAACATGATCAAGGCGATCGTTCCATCCAACACTCTAGCCGCCGTCGCCGTGCGAAACAAAGGGGCAAGGCGGGTGGCGCCGTAGGCGAGACCGTAGAACCACACGCAAGAGGCCAATATGGCGCCGCCGGTGAAGGCGTAGCGGTCTCGCGCATCGAACTGCCCGGCGACGCCGCCGACCAGCATGACCGTGTCGATATAGACATGGGGGTTGAGATAGGTGAAGGCGAGCGCCGTCAGTATGGCCGGTTTGAGGCCGCTACTTCGCCCCCCTTCCCCGTTCCAATCCATGCCCTCGGCCCGCCATGCGGCATGCAGCGCTTTCAGGCCATAGACCAAAAGGAAGGCGGCACCGCCCCAGGCGGCGACGGAGCGGACGACGTCGTTGGCGGCGATCAGGGCGCCGACGCCGGCCGCACCGACGGCGATCAGGAGGGCGTCCGAGAGAAAACAGATGGTGGCGACCGGAAACACGTGGCGGCCGATGATGCCCTGGCGGATCACAAACGCATTTTGCGCGCCGATGGCGATAATCAGCCCGGCCCCCAGCGCGAAGCCTTCGATGGCCGCGAGTAGCATGGTCGGTTCAGAGGAAGGTCATTCGAATTCAAGGATGACCTGATCGACGGCGAGGCTGTCGCCGGGCCCCGCTTTGATCTCGGCGACGACGGCGTCCTTCTCGGAGCGGAGCACGTTCTCCATCTTCATCGCCTCGACGATGGCCAGCTCGTCACCGGCCTTGACCTCGTCGCCTTCACTGACCGCCAACGAGACCAGCAAGCCCGGCATCGGCGACAGCAGCATTTTCGAGGTATCCGGCGGCTCCTTGTAGGGCATCAGGCGGTAGAGCTCGGCGATACGCTTGCTCATGACCAGGACGTCGGCCTGGGTGCCGCCATGGGTCAGCCGGTAGGCCGTCTTTTCGCGCTCGACCTGGACGCAATACTCGGTGCCGTCGATCAGCGCCACGAACAGGTTGTCACCGAGCTTCCACTCGGTCTGCACCAGACACTTCTTGCCGTCGGCCTCCATCTCGTATCCGCCGTCGATGGGCCAAACGGAGACCTGGTGTTCCTCATCGTGCAGGACCACGATCCAGTCGTCCGCGACTCTCCGTTCGTGGCCCGGATACTGGCCGGATATCAGGGCGGCACGGGCCTGGTAGGCACGATGGACGGCGGCAGCGACCGTGATCAGGGTCTTGGGATCATCCGGCGGCACGTCGCCGGCGTGGAAACCGTCCGGATATTCCTCGGCGATGAAATTGGTGGTCAGCCGCCCGTCGACGAAGCGCTGATGGGCCAAGAGCGCATTGAGAAAGGCGATATTGTGCCTGACGCCGCGAATGAAGTAGGCGTCCAGAGCCTCACGGAGGTTGAAGATGGCCGTGTTCCTGTCCTCACCGTAGGCGATCAGTTTGGCGATCATCGGGTCGTAATAGATGGAGATCTCGCCGCCCTCGTAGACGCCGGTATCGACGCGCACGGTATCCGTCTCATCCGGCGGCATGTAGCGGACCAGACGGCCGGTCGACGGCAGGAAGTGCGGAACGGGTCCTCGGCGTAGACCCGCGCCTCGATGGCCCAGCCCTTGAGATGGACGTCCTTCTGGGTGAACGGCAGCTTCTCGCCGGCGGCGACGCGGATCATCAGCTCGACCAGGTCGAAGCCGGTGATCAGTTCGGTCACCGGATGCTCCACCTGAAGGCGCGTGTTCATCTCCAGGAAGTAGAAATTCTTGCTGGCGTCGACGATGAACTCGACGGTGCCGGCCGATACGTAGTCGACGGCCTTGGCCAGTTCGACCGCCTGCTCGCCCATGGCCTTGCGTGTCTTGCCGTCGAGGAACGGCGACGGCGCCTCCTCAATCACTTTCTGATGGCGCCGCTGAATCGAGCATTCGCGTTCACCCAGGTAGACCACGTTGCCGTGCCTGTCGGCGATCACCTGGATCTCGATATGCCGGGGCTCCTCGATGAACTTCTCGACGAAGACCCGGTCGTCACCGAAGCTGGAACGGGCCTCGCTGGTGGCGCGCTCGAACCCTTCCTCGCATTCCTGGTCGTTCCAGGCGACACGCATGCCCTTGCCGCCGCCGCCGGCCGACGCTTTCAGCATCACCGGATAACCGATGCCTTGGGCGATCTTCACCGCTTCCTTGGCGTCGGGGATGGTATCGGCGTGTCCCGGCACGGTGTTGACCTTGGCCCTCTCGGCCAGCTGCTTCGACTCGATCTTGTCGCCCATGGCGTTGATGGCGAGAACGTTGGGGCCGATGAAGGCAACGCCCTTCTTCTCCAGAGCCTCGGCAAAAGCGGCGTTTTCCGACAGAAAGCCATAGCCCGGATGTACGGCATCGGCGCCGGTGTCGTCGATGGCCTTGAGGATGTTATCGATGACCAGATAGCTCTCCGCCGACGGTGCGGGACCGATATAGACCGCCTCATCGGCCATATCGGTGTGCAGCGCGTCCTTGTCGGCTTCGGAATAGACGGCGACGGTGGCGATGCCCATCTTTTTGGCCGTCTTCATGACTCGGCAGGCAATTTTTCCCCGGTTGGCGATCAGGATTTTCTTGAACATGACACGTCCCCGGCTTGCCCCTAGTCCATCTAAGGCCGTTTTATCGGTTCGTATCGGAAGAATCCAGCAAGCCCGACGGATAAAATGACGGTTTCCTGTGGCGGCGGTGCGGTCGCGAATTGCGCCTTAGATTTCTTCCGATCCGTCACCGAAAAGGAAGTTGAAAAGCCCCATGGCATAGGCCGCGTGAAGGGCCAGTGCGCTGCCCCAACCGACCAGCGGGAACAGGAACCAGGTCGAATGCGGCGTGTAGATGACATTCAGGGCGACGAGCGCGATCATGGTGACGAAATAACAGGCCAGGTGGAGACCGAACCCCTTGAGCCGACGCGCCGATTCGGCGGCTCGCGCGTCCTTGATGTATTGTTCCATAGCGCCGTCTCCAATTTCCGTCGCCGGTCATTTCCGCAACAGGCCGGGGGGGGGTGTGCGGGAATGATGATCTGATGGACTCTTATGTCATCTTTTGCCGGCGGTTTCAGGTAAATTCCGGCAGATCGAGAAACCACCGCAACCGCCGCCCCCCGGGACAGCGCCGTTCCCCTTTGCTAACCGGCTCTGACGCCCCATTATTCCGCTTTCCGAACGCTGGGAGTGAGGTTCATGCAAAAGACCGTTCATCTCGCCACTCACGCTCGCGAGGAGTTGGTGGACATTACCGCTGAGGTGGAGGCCGCCCTTCGTGATTCCGGCGTTCATACCGGTCTCGTCGGGCTCTACGCTCAGGGGGCGACGGCGGCGATCATGATCCAGGAGAACTGGGACCAATCCGTCCAGAACGATGTGGTGCAGCTGCTTCGGCAATTGATCCCGAAAGGCGTGTGGGAACACGACCGGCAGGACGGCAACGGGGATTCACGCCTGAAATCGGGCCTCGTCGGTCCGTCAGAGTGCATCCCCATCATCGACGGCCGCCTCGGGCTTTCCCGATGGCAGAACATCTTCTTTTGCGAGTTCGACGGCCCGCGGAACGACCGTCGCGTGGTCTGCACCATCCTTTCGGACGACTAGCCGGATTGTGAATAAGCGGGCCGGTGCGCCCAAGGAAGCCGACGGCTGTTGAAGCTGCGAAGCGGGCATCGAGATTTGATCGCCAAAAAGGCGGATTGATCCTATAACCTGACGTTGACCCGCCTTCGCAGAAGAGTCCGGGCTTAGCCAAAACCAGACATCGGTGTTTAGCGATGCGGCGTTAGGCTCCGCAATCTAGACGCCCTTAGGGCTTGCGTTGACCGAGTACACCGTTAGTCGCCCCCCTTCGATCACCATAGTATGCTCTTCTAGATCAAACTTGTTAGCCACAGCCCGGCCCATCGGCTCGCTAAGTAGAATGCCGCCGGTTTCTGAAATCTCCTTAACCGCCTTCTCGAGTTTCGCGCCGAGGTTCACCACATCACCGTTTGCTGTGTAGATGGCCCGGGCCCCGGCGGTTTTGCCGACCATTGCATCGCCGGATGCAATGCCAATTCTCATATGGAGTTCTTCGTTTAATCCGAACTCTGCTTTGAAGTGCTGCAGCAATTGCGAGAGCCTAGATTGCATCTCCTGAGCCATTGAGACAGCGCACAACGCATCTTTGGCGGGGCCCTGAGAATTGAAATTCCCAAAATATCCCAATATTCCGTCTCCGGAGATGTCCTCAATGAAAGCACCGGCGTTCTTGATGACGGCTTGCATTTCGCAAACATACGCGTTGATCATGCGCCCATAGTCGTCCTGGTTCATGGCAAAACTAATTCGCGTCGACCCTGCCAGGTCGGAGAAGAAGACAGTTAGATGGTGTATTCGGGGTTCCAGATCGGCTTCGTTCCGCAATCCATCTACTAGGTATGGATCTAGATACTCGGAAACAGAATTGGCGAACCTCGCTTCGTGGGCACGTGCGCTCTTCAGCCCCGTCTCTGCGCGCACCACCAGTGTGTAAAAGATATGCGTAATCAGTGTGACTAGAAAGAAAACGGTGATCGCGTTAAGTGCAAACAGAATGTCGAGGATTTCTTGGTCAAAGTTGAGCGCGGAGATTGGCTCAGTGAAGTGAATATTCTCGTATACGTACAACGTGACCGACAGAACAACGAAGAACACCAATAAGACCCATCGGGTTTGACCCAAGACAAGGAAAGAGACCAACACGATCGCTAAGTGATACAGTGGCGTGCCAGCCTGAGCACTATTGATAAATGTGAACCCCGCTACGACACCGGTAAGGAGCGTGAGGAGGAGCGCGCGCGCAGCCAGCCTACGGCCAGTGGCAAGCAAAGCAAGGGGAAGGAGGAAGGGTAGGTTTGCTAGTATCGAGAGTTTCGACGACAGCGCAAACTCCTCAAAATCATAGATCGCAAACATGATGGCGAAGCTCAATCCAGTAAGCAGAGGAATGATCGACACCACTGCCACCATGTTTACCTGTCTGAGTTCCGCACCCTCCAGACCCTCAGCGCCAAGGGAATAGATCCAGTTTCTGACTTGAAGAAGTCGGTTGGTCACATGTTTCATCGCCGATCCGAGATTGCTGTCGATCCCCATATATCACAGAGCACCCCGACGACTCCGAAGGTTTGGAGTTTACTCTGCTTCGAGAAGCTGAAGCCACGGTCAATGGTTTCATTCTTCCGCAACGGGTCATCTTGGGACGATCTAGGCTCGCTTGGAACTCGTTCGCTGCCGAGGACTAAGCAGTAGGAATTCGCCAGATTGTCAGCTATGCCTCCATCCTCGGACAGGAATAGGCCACTGACTGAAGGTCTCGGATTTGGTGGCCAATCATTGAGGGAGATCAGGCGATGAAGATTTTGATGGATCTGAGTGTTGTGCCCCAGGTGGAAGGATCTCTGTCACCCTACGTGGCAGCCTGCCAAAAGATCCTGAACACTCGCGGGATCAAGAACACCTTGCACGCCTACGGCACCAATATCGAGGGCGAATGGGAGGACGTAATGGCTGCGGTCAAGGCTTGCCATGCGGAAATGCACGAAATGGGTGCCCCAGTGTCAGCTCGATCATCAAGATGGCCACGCGCACCGACAAGGACCAAAGCCTGGAGGACAAAGTCGCCAGCGTTGAGGCGAAGATGTCCGAGTAGGGTCAGAAGCGGCTGTCTCTGGTCGAGCGCCAGAATATCCGCAACGGGGGGATCAATCGCACCACACGGTGGTCCGCCTTTCGGCGATAGCGGTCCTGCGTTAGATCGTTTTCGAAAGGTATCGGCCCCGTCCGCAGACCAGTCCAAATTGGCCGGTAGATAGCGGCTCGTTGTGGCCTCCTTCCCTCCTTTATCCAGCGTTCCGGATTCCGCGCCGTTATGCGATAAGATCGCCCCTACAGGTTTTGGCCTGCATGGAGACTGTAGAAATGAAAGAAGAAACAACCGTCACCGTGGTCGGGGCCAGCGGCCTCGTCGGCTCCCACGTCGTCAAGGCGGCCCTGGCCCGCGGTTATCGCGTCAAGGGGACGCTTCGCGACCACAGGGCGCCCGACAAGGCGCCTTATCTGATGGCCCTCGACGGTGCCGATGAGCGCCTTCGGCTTTTCAGCGCTGACATGGCCGATAGCGGCGGGTTCGACGCGCCGCTCGAGGGCAGCGACGGCGTTTTCATCGCCTCATTGATCCCCACCTATTACGGGCCGTCGGGGACCAAGGCCACAGACATGGACGACGAACAAGGGTACCGGGAGATCATCATGCCGACGGTGGACGGCTGCCTGAACATCCTTCGCGCCGCCGACCGGCAAGGGATAAAGACCGCCGTCATCTGTTCGAGCACCAGTTCCACCAATCCCGTTCCCCCGGTGCCGGTCAAGAACGAGGTCGACCATTGGTCCGACGAAGGACAGCAATGCGCGGCCAAAAAGTACACATCCGCCACCAAGACGGTCATGGAAAAGGCGGCGATCAAGTTCGCCGACGAGCACGGCATGCGGCTCTCCATCTTCATGCCGACCGGGCTCTACGGGCCATTGATCCTGCCCGGCCATATCCCGGACAACAACCACGCCTGGCTCAAGCGCCTGATCGACGGCGGCGAGGGGCGGCACAAGAAGATCCCGAACGATTCCGTGTCGATGATCCATCTCGACGATCTGGCCGCCATGTTCCTGGCCGCCTATGAGGACCCGCAGGCCTCCGGCCGCTATTTCGGCGTCTACGACAGCTGGCATTGGCAGGACATCTACGCGGCGATCCGGGAGATCCTGCCGGACATGAAGATGCCGGAACCGATCGACGGGGAACCGGTGGCGCCGACCGGGTTCGATTTCACACGGCGCGACAGCCTCGGCGTCCCGGTCCGGGATATTCCGACCATGCTGCGCGAGACCATCGACTGGCTGAAGACCGACCCGTTCGCCTGACAGCGGGCCGGTGGCGCCTTACGCCGAGCGCCTCTCCGGCAGGGGTTCGGGCGCGTCATCGACCGCGCCCGTGACCCTGACGTCGAAGAACTTGCCGATCTTGGTGAGGATGGAGCGGGCCAGCGACTTTTCCTCCGAAACTGACGCGAAATAGGCGTTGCGTTTGCGCAGATTCTCCAATGTGCGCCGCGTCAGGATCTTCGACAGATCGTCGATGATCTCGGGGTACTCCAGGATGATCGGTTCGATGTCGGCCTTGGCGATCTCGAGGACCAGCGACGGCGTCATGGTCGTCACCGTGGCACCGCGCGGCTCACCGGTGAGCAGCGCCCCTTCCCCGAAGAAATCGCCGGCGCCCAGGCGGCCGACTTCGATGACCTTGCCGTCCTCCATCTCCATTTCGACGAGCAGCGCCCCTTCGGCGACGATGAACAAACTGTCGCCAACGTCCCCCTGGCGCATGACGACCCGCTCGGGCTCCAGGTGCCGGCGCCCGAGATTGCGGCAGATGCGCCGTTTCTCCGTCGGACCGAAGGGCTCGAAAACCTCGACGTCGTCGACCAGCAACGGCGTCACGTCGCGGACCCGCCCTTCCTTCTCCTCCAAGTGGAAAAGCGTAAACTCCTCGTGGATCACCGAAACGAAGCCGGCGTAGCGCAGGTTGCGCACGATATCGCGCCAGACGGACGCATTGACGTCGATGCTGGCCGGATAATCCTTGCAGAAAAAGCGGACCGCATATTCCGCCGACCATTCCTTGACGCCATGGAAGATGACCACCGGCGCCGGGTCCTGGAGCGCCCCATTGGCCGAGATGGCGGCGTCGAGCAGGATCTTCTCGACCCATTCCGGTTTGGCCCCGGGATCGACGTGGACCATCAGTTCCGAGCGGTAGGCCTCGCGCGGGTAACTCAGGTTCTCGACGAAAGAGTCGGATGCGGTCGAATTGGGGATACAGATGATGTTGTGGTCCAGGGTCTCGATGCGCGTCGTCCGCCAGGTGATGCCGACCACCCGCCCCGGTTCGAATTCACCGATACGAATCCAGTCGCCCATTCGGAACGGGCGCTCCACGTTGATGGCGATGCCGGAGAAAATGTTGGAGATGTTCATCTGGATGGCGAGGCCGACGATCATTGCGAGCACGCCGGAGGTGGCCAGCAGGCTGGTCACTTTCTGATCAAACACGAAGGCGGTGACGCCGAGAGCGGCCAGGACGTAGACCAGGAGCGAGAAGAAGAACCGGACGACGCGCGGAATCGCGCGTTCGGTGCGCTGTTCCAAGGGCGTCCACAGGAAACGCTCGACGCCAATGTTGAACATCCATGCCGGGACCAGCCACCACAGCGCCCGGAAGCCGAGGATGGCATTGTCCAAGTAGAAGGAAGATTGGAACGTACGGGTCAGCCAATCCGCGATGAAGACCTCACCCGTGACCAACATGGCCATCGCGGCCAATGCTTGCGGGAACCAGAGCCATTTGAGGAAGGGCTGGAACTCGCTGCGGTGGGTGGCGATCAACATCAAGCTGATGAGCGCACCGCACAGCAGGAACAGGTTTTTCGCCCGCTCCACTTCGATGAAGCCGCGCAAGGCCAGATCGGCCGGCTTCATCCAGACACCCAGATTGAAACGCGAATGCCCCTCGACCTCGCGGTCCCCGAATTTCGGATTACCCAGTTTGACGACGGGTTCGGTGTCAAGAAACATGGCCGCCTGTTCGACTGTCCAATCGTCGCCTTCGCCGAGCAGGGTTTTTGCGGCGATACGCTCGGTCAGACTGCCGGCGGCGCCGCTTTCCATGCCGAGGACGTCCGGTACGATGATCAGGCGTTCGCGGTTGAGCTCCCGGTGACGCATCTGCATGCCGAGCACGCGTTTCCCGAGGCCGCTGTCATCACCGATGAAGTCGGTCTTGAAGATGCCCTGGACCCGGTGCAGCCGGTAGAACAGGCCGTCCTCCGACACCTCTTCGACCGGCGCACCCAAATGCACGGTCTCGGCGGCGTTGGCGAACTCGATGGCGTTGGTATCCAACTCGCCGCGGTATCGGAACCAGATGTCGAAGTCCATGAAGAAGCGTTGGTTTTCCAGATCGATATCGCGGATCTCGTTGACGCGGAGGCCCGTGTGGACAATTCGCGTGCGGGTGAAATAACCGCCCTTGATCTGCAAAACGTCATTGCTGTCGACGGTCTCGAAGGAACTGACGGTGCTCAGTTGAATCGCCGGCGAAACGAGCCGGCGGCCACGGTAGACGGCAACCGGGACGGACTTGACGGCATTGCCGTCGAGGTCGAAGTAGATGTTTCCCGTAATCCCGGGCACCCCCTTCTCCTCGCGGTCGAACCCGGCCAGGATATCGCGGATCTCCTTGCGTGCCGCCGCCAGATCGGCCGGGGCCGATGCAAGACGTCCCAGCGCCTCGACGACGACGGCAGCAGCGTCGCGGAAACCGGCGGCGACGGCATCGGGGGCCTGTCCGTAGGAGGCCTCGTAGGTGCGCCGGAAGTCCTGGGCGCGCTGGTTGGCGACATCCTCGAGAAACGGCGCGACGGCATAAACCCCTTCCGAATAGATGCCCGGCGTCTGGATTTCGCGCCGAAGCTTGGCGAAGGCCTGGACCAGCGACGGCTGGCCGAGGGACTCCGGCCCCAGAATCTTATAGGGGATCGGATTACCGAAACGCAGGCGCGGGTTGTCGCGAATAGTCGGGATCAGGGTCTCGGCCGTGTCCTCGTGAACGGCCAGGAAGATCATCTCACCGGTGTATTTCGACGACAGCTGGCCGATCACCTCGGCGATCACCTCTTCGCTTTCCGGCGAGCGCGCGTTGAATCCCCATTTCTGTTTGACCGAGAGATCGGCGATCCCTGAGCGTTTCAGGAACGACAGTTCGTTCTCGAGAGCATCGACCAACGACAGGCCGAAGGCATCCGTGTCATGGATGATGATCAGGTTCTCGACCTCGAGAACACGGGCCATGTAGTGGGCCAGGAATGTCCCCTGCAGGGATGTCGTCAACCCGGTTCGGAAGTGCCACTTGTTGTTGGCGGTGACGTCGGGTATTCCGCCGCTTCCGGTAACCGCGGCGAGGCCCTTCTCGGCGTAGACGGGCGCCGCTTCTTCCGAGGTGTCGTCATCGAGATGGCCGAGGACGGCGACGACATCCGTGTTTTCGGCCAGATCAAGGGCCTGTTGGCGGGCCGTTTCCTGCTTCGACTGGTCATCGCGGACGACGATCTCGATGCGTCTCCTGTCCTCGCCGGCAGACGCGTTGACGCGTTCGACGAAGGACTCGACCCCGGCCCGCATGGCTTGGCCCAATTCGGCATCGGGCCCGCTCATCGGACCGACCAGGCCGATCCGCACGGTTTGCCCGGCGGAAAAGAACAGCCTCGGTGCAATCGACGTCAGCAGGCCGATGACGAACACGGTCAGCAATCCCCAGGCGAGGATTTCGCCCAAGAGGCCCTTCCTCGATGCGGCCGGCCGATCTGCAGAATTGGAGTCCATGTCCAGCACCTTTTTACTTAGCGTCCGTCAATTCTAGGCCAAAAAGTTACGATTTCCTGACCAAGGTCTAGTTTCTAACATATCGTGATTTCTTTGGAACCTTGATACTCGACTGTCAGGACCTTGGTTCAGTTCCGTTTTCATTATCCTCGTGCCTTGCCATTTAAGATCAACCTCCTAAACCTAACTGCGAAAAATAAGTAAAAACCCATTACGATGCGGGTATAATCGGACCTCAGAACGCCCAAAAAGACGGGTGCGCCAATCGGAGGACGGAACATGACGACCAGCGATTACCGTATGGATTCACGGTCGGGTGGTGACAGGCGCCAGGCCGACGACCGGCGCCAGAGCGACGAACCGGTAGCTCACGATCAACGCAGCGGAGACAGCCGCCGCCAAGATGGCGAACGGCGCCAGTGCAATCACGACATCATCTACAAGACCGGCAACACGTTGCCGGAACTGGAAGGCTGGCTCGCCGACAACGTCGAGGGTCAGTGGGGCATCGCGCTCATGGACCTGACCACCAGCGACCTCAGCACCAACATCTTCCGCGTCATGTTCGAACGGGAAAGCGACCGCGAGTTGTTCCGCGCCCAGAAACTCGGCTAGATTGTTCATTGGAATACGAAGGGTCGACCCAAGATCCTTCGCCTGCAACGGCAACTGCGGCTACGAAGTCAGTATCCGATGACGACCTATACGCCTCGATGGTCCGGCGACACCAAAAAGTTCCCAGGCAATTTGAACGAGGATTCCGCCGCAAAATCGCCGGAAAAACAGAAATCCGATGAAGAGCGGAAGCGCCGGACCGCAGAGAAGCCCCAGGAAAAGCCGCCGGCGAGGCCGAAGCCGTCACCCAACACTGCCCTACCACGGCAGGAAAAACCGCTAGAGACTCAGGTCGGCGAACCCGAAAGCCCAGGCGCAGACGCCAAACCGGCCGTCGCCCCTTCGCTGGAAGAGCCGGCGGAGAACAAAGTAGAACCGAAGCGCCCGCCAGAGGCGGGAAAAGGCGGGAAGCGACGAGCCCCGGAGTTCCTGATCGACGCCGCCGTGCGTCACGCTGCCGCCTCGCTGATCCGGTTTTTGGACAGGATAAAATCGAAACGAGAGAATGACAGTGGCGAAAGGCCTGTCTCAACTAGGAATATCGTCAAGGCGGTCCTTACCGGGCTCGTTTTCCTGATCCTGATCGAACAGTTCACGGACATCAGCGTTGGCATGATCGTCTTGGTGTTGATCCTCGTCGGCGGCACGGCGTTCTTATTCCTCGCACACCTCGCCCGCAACGACCTCCCGATGCGCCGCCGGCTCCGCGACGCATTCCCCAGCGAAGACGATATGGTGGTGGGACCCATCGTCGACATGCTGACCGGCAACGCCGCCGAAGACCTTATGCCGGATATCTGCGCCTTGCGGGGCGACATGGCCTATCTGGCCGATGTTGCGGATGAGTTCGACGCCAGCCTATTCGGTCAATCGGACGTATTCGCCGCCTTCTATCAGTCTGATCAACCGCTGGACATGAACCAAACGGCGAACGTCTTCAGCGACCTTCTCGAAGGACGCTACAAGGGGCTAACCTTCGCAGTCGTCAATGCCGATATCCGGAAGGGTTGGGCATCGGTCGATAAGCGCTCGCCGGTGCGCATTTTCAACGGGTTCCTGCTGCGAATTCAATCGCCACGCCCTGTCGTCGAACGGATCCGATTGCGACCGTCCAAAGGGGTCTCAAAACGGGTTGGCGACGACGACGGCGTATTTGATCCAAACTGGATCGGGTCCTTTTTCGAAGTCGGCCCGAAGGACATCGTAGAGGGTTTGCGGACGATCCTTGAAGGCAAGGAGTTCAACGCCGTCCTCTTTCGTGACGAATTCCTGCTCGCCGTCGAAACCCACGAAAAGCTGTTCTGGGTACCGCACCATCGGTCGGGAGGGCGCCGACACTCGAGATTGGCCATGCGCGAAACGCTGCAAGAGGATGCCGGGATCCCGGTCCGCGTCATCGAGTTGCTGGGCTGGCGGCAAAGTACGGTCGACCTCGATGCCTGGGAACCCAGTTGGACCGCGCATAACGCGACACGGGAAGCGATCGGTGTGGCGGCACTCGAAAAGCGTCAGGGAGAACCGCGCCCGAAACAGGCCGGCGCGCCAGGCGAGATCATTGAAAACGACGATGGTACCTTTTCCGTCGACGGCCGCACCTACAAGTCCCGCTCCAGCGCCGAGGCCTACCTCGAGCTGATCGAACGCACGCAGAAATGGGCGGAAACGGAATGACGCGAGCCGAGAGGCGGGACGCGCGGAGCCTTTCGGCGGGAGCTATCAACTTCGTCGAGCAGGGTGAACTCGAACACGGATTCGCCGAAATCTTCGATGCGAAAGTGTTACCGCAGCTTCATACGATCCAAGCAGTCTCCGAACGCGCGAAAAGGCGTATTGAGAAATGGAGGAAGGTTGCCGCCGGTATTCTTGGGATCGTAGTGATCGCCGTTTTCCTCCATGTGACGATCAGCGGGGGTTCTGTCGAGGGGGACATCGGCGACCTCTTCTGGTTCGTTTGGTTTTCGATATTTTGCTGCTTTTTGTTCCTAGCCTTTTACGGCTATCTGAACCGGAACCGTGATCATCCGCGTCTCCGGTTCCGGCATCTCTTGTCCTGGCCCAAATACAAGGCCGCCGTGAATGGGTCGGAAATCCTCATGGAAGCCGTCGGCGAATTCTATGGTGAGATGGCGTATCGGCACCAAGCACTAAACGTCTTCGACATCAGCCGCTTCTACGAGAGCGGATTGTTCTTTGCCCGCCCGAGAATCGAATACTCTCCCACGGCACTCGAATGGGGCAGCGGTGAGTTGAATGCAAATTGCAACGACCGTCTGGAGGGTCGTCACCACGGCATATCTTATACCTCTGTCAACGCCCATATCGTCGAAGTGTATGGGGGCGACGACGGGTCTCGGGTGGTTTTCGACGGTTGGCTCCTCGAGATTGACGCGCCGGCTTTGTTTCTCGAGACCTACCTCGCTTTCAATTCGGGGACCGAGATTGATGTTGTCCGTGGCGATCCTACTTCCCATACGTTGGGCGACACCAGGGTCCTTTTTCACAGCCTCGTGCCCTTGTTCGATGGTGCGGACATCACGGTTGCCCTGTTCGAGAGGAAGTTTCTGCTTGCCGTCGAATTGGAACACAAACCGTTCGCTTCGGCTGAAAGCCTTGCCGAAGACATTTCAAACATCGAATCCGTTGCCCGCGAATTCCTGCGTGACGCCGGCCGGCCCCGGCAAATCATCGACAAGCTCGGCTGGCAGGACGACGTTGCCAACCTGGGGGTCTGGGAGCCCAGTTGGACGAAAGCGGAACACGTGGAGGCGGAAAAGGCCCGCCTACAGGAGACGGAACTGAGCGCCGAAGTTAGGCTGAACGACGACGGCACCTACGCCGTCGGCAGCCGCACCTTCAAGTCCCGCGCCGACGCCCAAGCCTTCGTCGACCTCAGGACAAGAACGCAGAATTGGGCGTAAACCGCCTGATGCAAGTGAAAAACGGGAAAGCGACCGCGAGTTGTTCCGTAACCAAAAGCTCGAATGACGGCGTATAAGCCGCCGCGGATTCTGAGCCGGTCCGCTTCCGTTGCAGTTGAACGAGAATCCGGTCTGAAGCCCTCAAATAGTCGAGCTCGATCGCATTGCACCGATCAACGCGCTTTTCTCCCCGTGCACATTCCCATCGCTTTGCAGAGGGAAATGCACTAATATCAATCGTTGACTTTCAATCATTACGTGCGTCAATGTTTGAGAGGCAATACAAATATCATAAATCGTGCTGCTTGATGGTGAAGGCGCGCCATTGTTAAAGAAAGCCGGATCAAAGGGTATCGGGTTTCGCGTAAGCCGAACGAAAACCGGATTAACCGGCAAGCTGAATAAATCGATCCGGCCCAGGTAGAGGCGCGTATGGGTAGAAAACAAAAGCGATCTCGGCACGAAAAATGTCAGCGTACTTGGACCGCGTAAGGTCTTTCGAAGAACTCCACGCATTGATTAACGGCGTCGGCCCCGGGGCGACGCGTGATGCGGCGGCCGATCTCGTTTCAGACGTTGAGAATGCCATTGAGGAAATAGAAAACCATACGCGGATAATCCTGTCCGCGATCCAGTCGAAAGCCGCGGAAGCAAGGAGGCGGATCGACGCTGAGACGGGGGCCACAGTCTCAAGTATCAGGCAGGAAACGACCAACGCGGCGGCCACACTGCTGCGCCGCTCCAAGGGCTTGGATGAGAAGAGTGCCGCCCGAGCCGCGGGGAAAATCCTCGAAGAGGCCTCAGTATTGGCCAAAACACTCGACCGAAAATCCAAGGATGCATTCGCTTCGATCGCCCGGGACGTAGAAGTAGCGGCGACTGATGTCAACGGACTGCGCGATGATGCAATCCGGGATTTGGCTGAAATCGCTCAGAATGCGATAAACAGGGTGGCCGACAAGGGCGACAACAGAAGGGATCACACGTCGGGCTCAAGCGACGAACTTCCTGAAGTGCGGATCGAGGCGCCGCGACAGGTATTGGCCGATGCCAAAAAGGCATTGATTGAAGCGGCCGATAAGGTGAACCGGACCGTCGAACAAGCTTACGAAAGGCTCAATAAGTGTGCCAAGGACGCGATAGAGCGGGTGGAAAAAGCGGCACAAGAGGCGACGGCCGCGATCGAGAGCGCTGTCGACGACGCGAAAGGTAAACTCCTCGAGGCGACGGAGTTCGCGAATTCCGGAACCGCCGCCACGGCAGAGGTCGATCACTTCAACCTGGATGCGCTAAAGAAAAAATGGACGAAGAAACGTCGATGATCGTTTCGCCGGTGCCCGACAAAACCTCAGCGATCCGTTAACTCGTCGGAACCGAATACCCCTCTTCGGGACCAGACCTTGCGCCGGTCGAATGCGGCCAGCGGCGGCGTTATTCGATCCGAAACGGCGATGTGTCAGGCCCTAGAGCGGAATGTTCGTGTGCTTCTTCCAGGGGTTCGACAGGTCCTTGTCGCGCAGCATGCGCAGGCACCGCGCGATGCGCAACCGTGTCTCGTGCGGCATGATGACGTCGTCGATGAACCCCCGGTGGCCGGCGATGAAGGGGTTGGCGAAGCGTTCGCGGTATTCCTCGGTGCGCTGTTCGATCTTGTCGGTGTCGCCGATGTCCTGGCGGAAGATGATCTCGACCGCTCCCTTCGGACCCATCACCGCAATCTCGGCCGAAGGCCAGGCGAAATTGACGTCGCCGCGCAAGTGCTTGGAGCTCATGACGTCGTAGGCGCCGCCGTAGGCCTTGCGCGTGATCACCGTAACCTTGGGTACCGTGGCCTCGGCGAAGGCGAACAGGAGCTTGGCGCCGTGTTTGATGATGCCGCCCAGCTCCTGGGCGGTGCCGGGCAGGAAGCCGGGCACATCGACGAAGGTGACGATGGGGATATTGAAACAGTCACAGAAGCGGACGAAGCGCGCCGCCTTGGTGCTCGACGCGATATCCAGGCAACCGGCCAGCACCATCGGCTGGTTGGCGACGAAACCGACAGTCGAGCCTTCGATGCGCCCGAATCCGACGACGATGTTGCCCGCATAATCGGGCTGGATCTCGAAGAAATCCCCCTCGTCGACAACCTTCAGGATCAGCTCCGTCATGTCGTAGGGTTTGTTCGGGTTGTCGGGGATCAGTGTGTCGAGGGACGGATCGATGCGGTCGTGCGGGTCCGGAGTCGGCCGGACCGGCGGCTTTTCCTTGTTGTTGGCCGGCAGGAAATCGACAAAACGGCGCAGATGCAGGAGCGCGTCGACGTCGTTCTCGAAGGCCCGGTCGGCGACACCGGATGTTGTCGTATGGGTGACAGCGCCGCCTAGTTCTTCGTGGGTGACCTCCTCGTGGGTCACCGTCTTGACCACATCCGGGCCGGTCACGAACATGTAGCTCGAATCCTTGACCATAAAGATGAAGTCGGTCATCGCCGGTGAATAAACGGCACCGCCCGCGCAGGGGCCCATGATCATGGATATCTGGGGAATGACGCCCGAAGCCAAGACGTTGCGCTGAAAGACTTCCGCATAGCCGGCCAGAGAATCGACACCTTCCTGGATACGGGCGCCGCCGGAGTCGTTCAAGCCGATCACCGGCACGCCGACCTTCATCGCCTGGTCCATTATCTTACTGATCTTAGCGGCATGTGATTCCGACAGAGAACCGCCGAACACGGTGAAATCCTGGCTGAAGACGTAGACCGTGCGTCCATTGATGGTCCCGAAACCGATGACCACGCCGTCGCCGGGAATCGATTGCTCGGCCATACCGAATTCGACGCACCGGTGTTCGACGAACATGTCCCATTCCTCGAAAGAATCCGAGTCGAGCAGCAACTCAATCCTTTCGCGGGCCGTCAATTTGCCTTTCGCGTGCTGGGCATCGATGCGCCGCTCGCCGCCGCCCAAACGGGCCTGGCTGCGTTTTTCGTCGAGCCTTCGGATGATGTCGTGCATGATCCCTCACCCTCCTAAACTTGGCCCAATCCAGGGCCTTTCCCGGCAGACGAAAAAATAGGTGACGAGCCCGGCAACCACCAGCAATTTCCAGAAATAACTGCGGCTTTACAGCCACACGTGGATTAAAAATGCACAACAAAACTTCCCGAAAACGAGATGGTGATGTAATTTTAAGGCAAGCAAGCGGTCTCGCAGGGGGGGCCGAGTTGGGACTGTCATTGCACTTCTGAGAAGAGAATGAACACCTACAATCTTTCTGGCTTGAACGTGCTGGTCATCGAACAGCACAGCCTGATCAGAGACGCCATCCGCGGTGCTCTGGAGGCTATGAACGTTAAGAAAGTCCGTCTCGCCAACAACGTGCGCAAGGCGTTTATGATGATGCAAGGCGATAAGCCTGATCTGATCCTGACCGACTGGTCGCCGGGCCTCGACGGTATCGAGCTCATGAACCTGATCAGAAAAGACCGCCACAGCCCAGATGTCTTCGTGCCGGTTGTCATCATGTCGGCCTATTCCGAGGCGCATCACGTCAACAAGGCCATCAACGCCGGCATCAACGATTTCCTGAAAAAGCCGATCTCGGCCAGCAGCATTTTCAGCCGCATCAAGTGGATCATCGAGAACCCACGTCTCTATGTACGCTCCGGCCCCTATTTCGGTCCCTGTCGGCGTCGCACCAACGCGTTTTTCGACGGCTTCGATCGGCGCCGGCGCCCCACTTACGAGGGTCGGGAACGGCGTCAGCAACAGCTTCCGTTCCGGGGCAAGGAGCGGCGGTTCGGTTATCAGGCGCGGGCGGCTTGAAACGGATGGGCTAATCGGTCCCTGACAGTTCAAAGAACTGCGCCGCCGCCTCTACGTCCCGCGACAGGGTTTCCGTCCGCGCCGCCGCTTCCGCGTCTTCGCCCCATTGTCGGTTCTGCCAGTGCTCGTCAAGCCGCGAACAATCGAAAGCTTGCTGCCAGGACAGGCGCCGGCAAACGACGGCCAGGGCTAAAACCAGCGAACCCGTGATTTGCGTGAGATCGGCGACGGCCGTGAGTTCGAAGGAGCTGAACCTGTCGACCCGGCGGCGCAGGGCGGCGAGTGCGTCTTCCGATTGCGCGACATGGACCACTCCCGACCCGGCGACCAGAGGCGCCGATATTTCGTCCGCCGCCCAATCGAGCAGAGGCTGCCACTGGGCCGATTGTTCTTCGATCAGGTCCGTCGGTCCATCGGCCCGGTAACAAAGGAGGTCAGTTGCGCCGTAAGCGGACACCTGATCGACGATAGCGGTTCTGCCGGGCGAGACGCGGTCGATCGCCGTGCAGGCCAAACGTGTCAGCGGCATGCTGTCGGGGCGGATGTCCTCTTCCTGGGCCCGCCATTCGTCGGCAACTGCCTCGCCGAGGGCGGCGCTCGGTAACAGGAGCATATGCTTGGCCGGCGTCTTCACGGCCTTGCCGTCGAGTTCGACCGTACAACCGTCATCTTGCCGGCGGCTCGTTACCTCCTTGTAGAAACGGCGCGCGGCCGGGACGCTCAAGGTCGACCCCTCAGTTGCCGAAGAGGTTCTTCAATCCCGAGCCCAGTCCCTTGCCGAGGCTGTCGAGAGTCCCCTCCTCCTTCTTTGCGGGCTCGCCACCTGAAGCGGCCGGCTGATCGTCGCCGGATGAGACCGGTTCTTCCGCTTTCTCGGCCGTCTTCATCTCACCCGGGACGACCTTCTTGCCGGCAAGGGCCGGGGTGCAGTAGTCGTTCTCGTCGACGGCACCGGCCGCTTCCTTGCCGGCGCTGAGCAGCTTTTCACCGAGCAGCGAAAGCCCGCCCGTGGCCACGGCTGCACAGACACGAGCTGCTCCCGAGGCGACGTTGCCGGCGACCGCGGCGGCATCGAGTTCCCAATCGGGTTCGGCCAATGTTCCTTTGATGTTGACGGGCACCATGGCGGCCGATGCGATGTTGGCTTTCTTAGCCCGCGGCTCAACCCGGAGCTTGGGTTTCTCGTCCTTCAGGTCGACTGATCCGGTACCGACCACAGAAATACCGCCGGTCTCGATGACGATGGCGCGGGCGTCGGCCATACCGTTCTTGACGTCGAAGTGGACGACGCCGCACTTCAATGTCTTGTCGTCGGCGCTGTCGAAGACGTTCAGAAGGTCGGTCGAGACGATATTGAGCGCGTTGCTCTCGATGCGCCCGTCTTTGGTGACGATCCGCGCCTTGCCATTGAGCCCGGCCATCAACTGGCGAACGCTGCCGCCGCGCCCGGATACGTCGACGTCGACGTCGACCTTGCCTCTGGCGGTGTCCTTGAGGCCTTGCGAAATCAGCGCCTTGTCGTAATCGAGCTGGGCGACGCCGAATACGGCTTTCAGCGACGGTGTTGAAGCCGAACCGTCGAGCGAAATATTGGCCGTGATGTCGCCGTCGAAGACCTTGGCCTTCATCGGCTTGACGTCGAGCCGCCCTTTCTTCAGGACCAAAGCGACGGATACACCGGTCGCCTCAATGCCTTGGGCGATGATTTTCTCGGCGGCGATCTTCATATCGACATCGGCCGCCTTGAGACCGTCAAGCGGCAGAGGATCGGCCGAAAACACCCGTTTTTCCCCATCCTTCTCATCGGCGGCCGGCGCGGCTGGCGCCGCTTTTTCCTCGCCCTCCTTTTTCGGCATGAATTCGTCGACGTTGACGGTCCCGGCGTTCAAGTTCCCTTTCACCGAGGGGCGCTGACCGCCCAGCCCGACCGCCAGGTTGCCTTTGAGGTCGAGCGACCCCGCTTTGAGGGTCGGGTCAGAAAGGTTCAAAGTGTTGCCTTGGTAAGCGACAGTGCTGGCCAGGTTGACGGCGCCTATTGGCGGCAGCTCCACGCCGGCGGCTTGCGGTGCCACGGCTTCTGCAGCTTTGAGAGTTTCTGCGACATTGGCGACGCCCACGGTAAGCTTGAGATTGGCATTCGGGCCACCCGCCGCCATGCCGGCTTGACCGTCTAAACCGATCTTGGTCGCCAATGCCTCGACATCCAGTTTCATCGGGATCATGCCGCCGGCGGCGAGTGCGTTGATGGTTCCGAGATTGCCGGCGACTTTGAAGGGTTGGCCGTTGATAGAGCCGGCAATGGCTGTATTCAGGGGAGCATCAGGACCATCCGCCTGCAAATCGACGCTGTCGAGGGTCAAATCATAGGTCTGCCCCGTCACGCCATCGCTGTAGGTTACATTAACGTCCTTTATGGCGACCATGCGGACGACCGGCAGGGCGCCCCCTTCTCCGGTTTCCGTTTTTTCGGTTTCACCTGCGGCGTCGCCAAATACCCAGTTGCCCTTGCCGGACTTGTCGGTTTCGGCGAGGACCGTAACCCCCTCCAGAACCACCCGCTTGACGTCGACCGTGCCCGAAAGCAGCGGCATCAGCGACACTTCGGCGGCAAAGCGGTCGACCGAAAGCATCTCGGGCTTGGAACCCCAGGAGGCATTGGCGAAGGAGACGCCGTCCACGGCGATCGCCGGATTGAGGGAGATCTCGAGGTTCAGGTCGCCTTTGATGGCGAGATCCCGGCCTGTAACCGATTTCACCTGAGCGGCGATCTCACCCTTGTACTGGTTGAAATCCATCGACATGAGAATGGCTACGGCGGCCACGACCAGGCCAATAACAACAACGATCAACCCACCGAAGATTTTTACACCTTTGCTCATGATGCACTCCCGACCATCGCCGCTAATATCGGCGGAACCTCTGTGAAATCATCGACGATCTTGACCGCACCGTTTGCGATCAATTCATCAGGTCCATGGTAACCCCAAGTTACACCGATGGCACGCACCCCTGCATTAACGGCCATTACAACATCGTAAGTCGTATCGCCGATCACCACGGCTTTCGATGCCTCGGCGCCGGTGTCGTTCAGCGCCGCCAGAACCATATCCGGATGAGGTTTTCCGCGAACCCGGTCAGCCGTCTGCAAGGAGACGAAACGTCCGAGGATCCCGTGTTTTTCGAGCGTTGCATCGAGACCCCTTCGCGATTTACCCGTGGCGACCGCCAACAACCAGCCGTTTCGCTCCAGTTCGTCCAGGGTCTCCAGGACGTTCGGGAACAAGGGTTCTTCTATGGCGTCGGTTTTCCGCAATTCCTGCCAGGCATCCGAATAGGCGACGCGCAATTCTTCGTGGCGCTCGGGCTGTTCGTCGGGGGCGAGGATCGCGACCGCATCGATCAGCGGCAACCCGACGACACGCCGCACGCTATCACGCGAGGGGCGGTCAAGACAGTAGCGCTCGAACGCGTGGTTCATGCAGTGAATAATCGAATGCTGGGAGTCAACCAATGTGCCATCACAATCGAAAATGGCGAGACGGATTTCGTTCAAGGCGGCCTCGGTTTGGATAAGGGTAAAGGGGCAGTTATGCGCTTTTTAGATGTCATTCCCGAGCGGGACGATGAGAGTCTGGGAACACGAGTTCAAACACTGTTCCGCCGTCTTCCCCATCTTCGATCTCGACCCGGATTCCGTGCTGCACGGCAACACGGCCGACGATGACCAGACCGACACCGCTATCGCCGCCGCGACGGTCCGAACGCAGGTCGTGTTTCATGATGACGTCGCGCACACCCGGCGGAATCCCCGGCCCTTGATCGATCACGCGAACCGATGGCAGTTCCGTCACTTCGATGGAGACCGGCGCCGTCCGGGGCGAATAGGCCATGGCGTTTTCGATGAGGTTACGGATGGCGATGGCCAGTGCATCGGCATGACCGGCGACGATCACGCTCTCATCCGGCGCGACTAGTTCCATGTTGCGGTTTTCCTTGATCGCCGCCGGCGCCAGCCCCGAGACCACGTCCTGACAAAGCTCGACCAAATCGACCTGGTCGGAGTCGGTGAACTCGAGGGTCTCCAGCCGGGTCGCGTCGAGGAGCTGCTCAACCATGCGGCTGATGGCATCGACGTCGCGTTTGAGGGACCCGGTGTTTGTCTGATCGACAAGGCTGTCGATATTGGAGCGCAAAACGGCCAGCGGTGTCCGCAATTGGTGTGCGACATTCATGGTGAATGTACGGTTTCTCTCCGCGGCCTCCCTCAACGAGCCCTCGATGGTTTTCAAGTGCGTGATATCCGTTCCAAAGGTGGCCATGCTGCCGTCGCTCAATCTCTCCTCTCGAATCTCCAAGACCCTGCCCCCCTGCCGACGGATTTCGAAGGGGCCGTGCGGATTGCGGTGGAGGTACATCCGGTAGGAAATCCACTCTTCTTCGCGGCCGGCGGCATCGGGGACCAAGCCCTTCGAGATCAAGTGCTCGAGGTGTTCCTGGAACGGCGTTCCCGGTACCAGCGTATCGGACACTGCACGGTTGAGTTCCATGAAACTGCGATTGGCGAGGACGAAGCGGTCATCGGCATCGTATAGACAAACAAACCCCGCGGCTCTCTCGATCGCGGCGGCGAGTTGTTCCGAAATGGCCTTGGTGTACCTTTCCTCTGTGACGTCCCTGGCGATACCACGCGCGCCAAGGAATTCGCCTGACTCCTCGTCGAATACCGGCACACCGCTAACCAGGATTTCGCGGCTTCCACCGTCACGGTTCTCCGCCCGGAAACGCACCTCGCGGAAAGGAACGCGGAAATCAAGCTCGATGGGTTCCCCGGTCGGCGACCTGAACACACCGATCTGCGACAGTTTCTTGCCGATTGCTTCTTCGGCCAGAAAGCCCAAGCTGTCATAGATCTTGTTGGAGACGTAGTTGAGGCGGGTTTCCTTATCCGTCTCCCACACCCAGTCGGATATCAGGCGTGTGAGATCCTCCAGCATGCGGATCGATTCGGAAAGCGCCTTGCCCTTGTCCTCCGACTTCACGATCCAAACCTTGGGAGATTGTTGTGCCATCGATCTCAGCTGAGCCGTATCTTCTTGATCGTTCTCTCAGGACGGCGTCTTGTCGCCGTCCGAATTGCGGTCGTGGTCCGAAAGCAGGTAACCGACGCCACGAATGGTGTGAACCTTGACCTCGGACTCGGTCCCGGCCAGCCGCTTGCGTAACCGGGATACGTGAACCTCGACCGAGTTCGACGAAACCTCCTCATCGAAGCCGTAGATCTTGTCCTCGAGAACGTTTTTCGGAACCACCCGGCCGAAGCGGCGCATCAGGTGTTCGAGGACGTCGAGTTCCCGTCGCGAGATGGCGATCGGTTTGCCTTTGACCCGCACCTCGCGTGCCGTGGTGTCGAAGGACAGGTTGCCGGCTTCGATGACGACTCCGAGTGCACCTCCGGGTCGCCGTAAGAGCGCCCGCAAACGGGCGACGAGTTCCTCCATGGCGAAAGGCTTCAACAGGTAATCATCGGCCCCGGCATTCAGGCCCTTGACCCGGTCGTCGACTCCGTCCCGCGCCGTCAGGATCAAGACCGGTGTGTCGTCGCCGCGGCTCCGCCACGATTTCAACAAGGCCAAACCATCAGTATCCGGCAATCCGAGATCGAGGACCACGGCATCGAAATTGACCGCCGAAAACGCCGCATCGGCGCTCCCGGCCGAAGTCACGACGTCGACAGTGAACCCTTCGCCAATCAAGCCGTTCCTGGTGAACTCGGCGAACCGGACATGGTCTTCGACTAGAAGGATTCTCATTACGCGTTGGTCCTGAATCTCAAGGAACCGGAATTGCTAAAAGAGGAGCCGGAGTTAGGTCACTGCTGGAGAAAGGAATCATAACTCTTTATCGGATCAAACCCAAGAAAGCGTAACGCCGCCTCCATATGTCGGGGCGGCGGCGCCAGGACCTCCAGGTGACTGCCATCGGGTCTCGGAATGCGCAGCGCCCGGGCATGCAGGTGAAGCCGCTTGGCCAATCCCTCGGAGTCGAGAAAAGCCTCCCGGCCGCCGTATTTTCCGTCGCCGAGGATCGGCGTGCCCATACCTTGCGCTGCGTGAACCCTCAACTGATGGGTCCGCCCGGTCAGGGGTTCCATGGCCAGAAACGCCGCCGTCGACCCGGCCCGGTCGAGAACCCGGTAGCGGGTGATCGCGGTCTGGCCGCCGGCTTCATCGGAAACCACCTTTTCCATCTTGGTGGCGCTCGCCTTCTTCAAGGGCAGCGAAATCTCCCCTTGTTCCAGTGGCGGAACACCGACGACGACGGCCCAGTAGAGCTTGCGCACCGTCTTGTTCCTGAAGGCCTTGGTCAACCACCGGGCCGACGGGGCCGAGCGCGCGAGGACGAGCACGCCACTGGTGTCCTTATCGAGCCGGTGAACCAGCCGCGGGCGTTCGGCATGACCGAAACGCAGCGCGTCGAGCATGCCGTCGACATGCCGAACGGTACGGCTTCCGCCTTGAACGGCCATCCCTGGCGGTTTGTTGAGGATCAAGAGATCTTCGTCGCGATGGATGACGGATGCGCGGATTTCCTGTTCATCCTTGCGATCGACCGGGCGTTCGCTTCTCTGCCGCGGCGCCGGCGGCGCCCGCCCGTCCAGCCAGGCCGGCGGCAGGCGTACGGCCTGTCCCTCGCGCAGGCGATCGGCAGCCTTGGCCCTCGCCCCGTCGACCCGGATGTTGCCCTTGCGCAGGAGCTTCTGCACCAACCCCTGCGTAGCGCCGGGAAACCGTGTCCGCACCCAACGGTCCAACCGCAACCCGTCCTCGTCCGCTGCGACGGTCAGTTCCGGTACGGCCGTCATCCGAGAATGTGCCGGAACACGACCATACCCAACAGGAATGCCAATACGCCGGCGACGACGGAGCCGACGACGTATAGGACGATTGGCAGCGGATTTCCCTTTTGGAGCAGGAAATACGTGTCCATGGAGAAGGTCGAAAACGTGGTGAAGGCCCCCAGAAACCCGACGACGATGAAGGCACGAACCTCGGCGCTCGGTGACCATGCCAGCGCCGAAATCTCCAGAAAGGCGCCGAGCAGAAAGGATCCGAGGATATTGACGATCATCGTTCCGTTGGGAAAGCCGTGGCCAAGCCAGTGTCCGGCGGCGTTCATCATGACGAACCGGCCGACGGCACCGATGGCACCGCCCGCGGCGACGGAAATAAGCAGACCTGGCGACATGTCCCTAACCCAGTATCATCAGCCGCCGCCGTTCGGCGACTTGTCGCGGCGCAGTTTATCCCAATACGCCATTCGCTTCGAAATTTCCCGTTCGAAACCGCGATCTCCCGGGACGAAGAACCGTTGGCGTTTCATGTCGTCGGGGAAATAGTCCTGTCCGGAGAACCCATCGGCGGCGTCGTGATCGTATTCATAGCCATCACCATATCCGAGATCCTTCATCAACGTCGTCGGTGCGTTCAGGATATGCATGGGCGGCATCAGCGATCCCGAATCCCGGGCCACCCGCTTGGCTGCCTTTTCCGCCTTGTAGGCGGCGTTCGACTTGGGCGCGGTCCCCAAATAAATCACGCACTGGACGATGGCCAGTTCCCCTTCCGGCGAACCGAGCCGTTCAAAGGCCTCCCAGGCGGCAATGGCCTGCGGCAGCGCCATGGGATCGGCCAGGCCGACATCCTCGGAGGCAAAGCGGACCAGACGCCGCGCGATATACCGGGGATCCTCGCCGCCGGCGAGCATGCGCGCCAGCCAGTAGAGCGCGGCGTCCGTATCGGACCCTCGGAGCGATTTGTGGAGTGCGCTGATCAGGTTGTAATGCGCCTCCTGGGATTTGTCGTAGAGCGGTAGGCGCCGCTGCACGGCCGCGGTCAGACCGTTGACATCCAGGTTTCCGCGATCCTCGATCCGAAGCAGTTCCTCTGCGAGATTGAGAAGATAGCGGCCGTCGCCGTCGGCCATCGCCCGCAAGGCGACGCGGGCATCGTCGTCGAGCGGCAACGACCGCCCCTCCATGGCCTCGGCCCGGACGAGCAATGTCTCCAGGGCTTTGTCGTCGAGCCGGTTGAGGACAAGGACCTGGGTCCTCGACAACAGGGCTGCGTTCAGTTCGAAAGACGGGTTTTCCGTCGTCGCGCCAACCAGGACGACCGTGCCGTCCTCGACGTAAGGCAGGAAACCGTCTTGTTGGGCCCGATTGAAGCGGTGTATCTCGTCGATGAACAACAAGGTTCCGCGTCCCATGCGGCGGCGCTCCTGGGCGCGCTCGAAGACCTTTCTCAGGTCCGCGACGCCGGAAAAAACGGCCGACAGGGGTTCGAACTCGAGATCGACCCGGTCGGCGAGAAGCCGCGCGATGGTCGTCTTTCCGGTCCCGGGCGGTCCCCACAGGACGAGAGAACCGAGAGTCCCGGACGTGATCATCCGCCCCAGCGGGGCACCGCCGGCCAAGATATGGTCCTGACCGACGACTTCCTCGAGGCTCAACGGGCGCAGGCGATCGGCAAGGGGGCGCGAGGTTTGTGATTCGAATAACGTCGTCATCGCCCGGCGGTCCCGTCCCTACCGATTGATGATCAGGTTCCGGGGCGCTCCGTCGCGAATGATGGAGACTCGCCATCGATTGGCGGGACGTTCGAGAACCGCCACCAGTTCACGGACCGACTCCACATCGATGTCATTGACCGCCGTGATCAGGTCGCCGGGCTGGAAACGGAGCCGTTCCGCCGGTGTGCCGCGACGGATATCGACGATGATGATACCGGATAAGAACGGGTCGGCTCCGATTTCCTCGGCCAGGGCCGGCGACATATTGGCAATGAGGGCGCCGGCAAGGGGCTGCTTGCCGCTGAGCACCGTTTCGTTACGGACCGGTGTCTCCGGTGCCGCCGCCAGTTCCAATTTGACGGCGCGCGTGCTGTTGTTTCGCCAGACCCTGAGGACGACCACGTCGCCGACCGGCAACACGGCGATTCGGTGGGCCAAGGCGTTGGGATCGTTCACCTCGTAACCGTTGACGGCGAGAACCACCTCACCGACCCCTATGCCGGCTTTCGCCGCCGCGCCGCCCGGGTGGACGGCGTTGACAAGGACTCCGAACGGACGCTCGAGACCGAGGGAATTGGCAATATCCTGGGTCACCGACTGGCCCGCCGCCCCCAGCCATGGACGGACCAGTTTTCCGGTTTGCACGATTCCGCGAACCACGGCGTTGACCATGTTCGACGGGATGGCGAAGCCGATACCGTGCGACCCGCCGCTTTTTGAGAAGATGGCCGTATTGATGCCGACCAGGCGCCCGTCCATGGCGACCAGTGCGCCGCCCGAATTACCGGGGTTGATCGCTGCGTCGGTCTGGATAAAGGCACCCAAATCCGAGAGGCCGACGCCCGTGCGGGCCAATGCCGAAACGATACCGCTGGTTACCGTCTGGCCGACGCCGAAGGGGTTGCCGATAGCGAGCACGAGATCGCCGACCTCGAGCTCGTCGGAATCGGCGATCTCGGCGAACGGCAAGTGATTGCCATCGACCCGCACCCTGAGGATCGCCAAGTCGGTCTTGTCGTCCGTCGCCACCGCCTCGGCGTCAAACTCGCGACGATCGTGCAGGACAACCCGGATTTCGTCGGCCCCCTCGATGACGTGGCGATTGGTGACGATCAGGCCGTTCGGATCGACGATGACACCGGACCCAAGGGAATTCTGTTGTTTGCGTTTCGGCGAATCGAGCCCGAGGCCGAATTCCTCACCGAAAAAACGGCGGAAAAACGGATCGTCGAATAAGTGGGTCCCGCTTCGCGACCGGACTATTCTCTGGGTGTAGATGTTGACCACCGCCGGCGCCACCTTCTTGACCAAAGGCGCGAAGGAAAGGTGGATTTCGGCCTGGCTGGCCGGTGTCTTTTTCGTTTGCGCCACGGCCTCGACAGCAACGAGACACAACACCGCGACAATGAGGGTTCTCACAATTGGCAAGGCGGATTTCACAATCATGGTGTTACCTAGCGGGGCGTTACCCGGCGAACGGCAATCTAGCACTCCAAGACGGCAAAAGGCAGCCCGCTGGAGCTGCCTTTCGTTACCGTGGCCATCCGCCAATGGAAAGCTTCGGTTTACACCTCGCCCTGCGCTTCCTCCAGTTCGAGTTCCTCTTCGTAGCGGGCCCGGTCTTCGGCACCCTTGGCATCGGGATCACGGTCAACCAGTTCGATAATCGCCATCGGTGCGCTGTCGCCGTGACGAAAGCCGGCCTTCAGAACGCGGGTATATCCGCCGGGGCGCTCCTTGTAGCGGTCAGCCAGGGTATCGAACAGTTTGGCGACGGCGGCGTCGTCGCGCAGGAACGAGAAGGCCTGCCGGCGCGCGTGTAGCGTGCCCTTTTTGCCGAGCGAGATCATCTTATCGGCAAAACTGCGCAAATCCTTGGCTTTCGGCAGGGTCGTCTTGATCTGCTCGTGGGTGAGCAGCGAGACAGTCATGTTGGCGAACATCGCCTTGCGGTGGGAGCTGTTACGATTAAGGCGGCGGAGGCCGCGACGGTGACGCATGGTTAGGCTCCTTTTCTGATCCTGCGCGTGCCATTTTACCCGCAGGCGTTTGCTTCTTTTCGGCGCCCGGGAGTTTCCGGGCGTTCAAACTAAAACGGCTCTTCCAGCTTCTTGGCCATGTCTTCGATGTTCTCGGGCGGCCAATTGGGGATTTCCATCCCTAAGTGCAGCCCCATGTGGCTCAACACCTCTTTGATCTCGTTCAGGGACTTGCGCCCGAAGTTGGGCGTGCGCAGCATGTCGGCTTCGCTCTTCTGCACGAGATCGCCGATATAGATGATGTTGTCGTTCTTCAGGCAATTCGCCGAGCGAACGGAAAGCTCCAGTTCGTCGACCTTGCGCAGCAGGTTGCGGTTGAACGGCAGGTCGTCCTTCTGTTCGTCGCCGACTGCGACGTCCGGTTCTTCGAAGTTGATGAACAACTGCAATTGGTCCTGCAGGATCCGCGCTGCCAATGCGACGGCGTCTTCCGGCATCACGGTGCCGTTGGTGGTCACGTCGAGCGACAATTTGTCGTGGTCGGTGACCTGACCGACGCGGGTGTTGTCGACCTTGTAGGCGACCTTGCGCACCGGCGAGAACACCGCATCGACCGGGATCAGGCCGATCGGTCCGTCTTCCGGGCGGTTCTGGGCGGCAGCGACGTAGCCCTTGCCGTTCTCGACGGTCAATTCCATGTTGAGCTTGGCACCCTTGTCGAGATGGCAAAGCACCAGGTCCGGATCCTTGATCTCGATGTCGGCGCCGGTCTCGATGTCGCCGGCTTTGACTTCGCCCGGGCCGGTCGCCTTCAGGCTCATGCGTTTCGGCCCTTCGGCATGCATCTGAATGGCGAGGCCCTTGATATTGAGCACGATGTCAGTGACATCCTCGCGCACGCCGGGAATGGATGAAAACTCGTGAAGCACGCCTTCGATCTGTACGGAGGTCACGGCGGCGCCCTGCAAGGAGGACAGCAGAATCCGCCTCAATGCATTACCAAGTGTCAGGCCGAAGCCCCGCTCCAGCGGCTCGGCGACGATGGTCGCCGTGCGGCTCGGGTCGCCACCCGGGACGATATCGAGTTTTGTCGGTTTAATGAGTTCTTGCCAATTCTTTTGAATCACTGGGGTGCCTCATGCTCGTCGCGGTTTCAATAAGCCCTTATAAGGCTCGAACGGGTCCGGTCGTTGCCGCCGCCGGCATCACCGGCGGAAAAGGAAGGAACGCCGTCCGGCCGATGGACGGGTTCCGGAAACGTCAGACCCGCCGACGTTTCCTCGGGCGACAACCGTTGTGTGGGATCGGCGTTACGTCGCGGATGGCCGTGATCGTAAAGCCGATGGTCTGAAGTGCGCGAAGCGCCGATTCGCGGCCGGCTCCCGGGCCTTTGACTTCGACCTCGAGCGTCTTCATGCCGCGTTCCATCGCTTTTCGGCCGGCATCCTCGCCCGCCATTTGCGCCGCATAAGGGGTCGATTTCCGCGACCCCTTGAACCCTTGCGATCCCGCCGACGACCAGGAAATCGCATTTCCCTGCGCGTCGGTGATGGTGATCATCGTGTTGTTGAACGTCGCATTGACGTGCGCGACACCGGAAACGATGTTTTTGCGTTCACGTCGCCTCGGACGCTGAGTGCTCGGCTTGGCCATCAGTTTCTAAACCCTCTTTACTTCTTCTTGCCGGCAATCGGTTTGGCCGGGCCTTTACGCGTACGCGCGTTTGTGTGCGTACGCTGACCACGGACCGGCAACCCGCGGCGGTGTCTCAACCCGCGGTAGCAGCCGAGATCCATCAACCGTTTGACGTTCATTGCCCGTTCACGCCTGAGGTCACCCTCGACCACGAAATCCTGATCGATAATGTCGCGGACCTGCGATAGTTCCGCATCGCTCAACTCGTTTACGCGGCGTTCGGACGGGATTCCGACCGCGTCACAGATCTTCTGTGCCGAGGTGCGGCCGATACCGTGAATGTAGGTCAATGCAACGACCACCCTTTTCCCGGTCGGAATGTTCACACCAGAAATACGCGCCAAAGCTCTATCTCCTTAAGACTTTGGTTACAAACAACAATTTTTCCGACAGGGTCCGGAAGGTGCGCGATTATAGGCTTTCATAACGCCAAGTCAACAAGATGACGCAGCGCAACAAGCACGATATTCGGCCGCTTTCGGTTACCCTATCACTTCCTTCAACTGTGCGGTCACCTCATCGATGTCCGCCATTCCATCGACGCTCTTCAGCGCCCCTTTACCTTCGTAATACTTGATGATCGGCGCCGTCTGATCGTGATAGGCGGCGAGCCGCGAGCGAACGGTCTCCTCGTTGTCATCGGCGCGGCGCGTGAACTCGGTCCCGCCGCACTTGTCGCAGACACCCTCTTCGGCCGTTTTCTGAAACTCGTCATGGTATCCAGCACCGCACTTGGCACAGGTGAAACGGCCGGTAATGCGTTTGACCATCGCCTCGTCGTCGACCGCGAGCTCAATGACGTGTTCGATTTTCAGGCCCTTTTCATCGAGCATGACATCGAGAGCCTCAGCCTGCGGTGTCGTCCGCGGGAAACCATCGAGAATGAAACCGTTTTTGCAGTCCGGTTGATCGATCCGGTTCGAGATCATTTCGATGATGATGTCATCCGAGACAAGGCCACCGGATTCCATGATTTCCTTGGCTTTGGCACCGAGATCGCTGCCGGATGCCACTTCGGCGCGCAACATGTCGCCTGTCGACAACTGAATGATTCCGTAGGCGTCTTCCAGTCGTTTCGCCTGCGTCCCTTTACCGGCGCCCGGGGGGCCGAGAAGTATAAGATCCATTATCTTCGTCCTCTTAGTTTGGCTTTTTTGATCAAGCCTTCGTACTGGTGCGCGACCAGATGCGATTGCACCTGCGCAACCGTATCCATGGTCACCGTGACCACGATCAGAAGACTTGTTCCCCCGAAGTAGAATGGAACCGAATACCTTGAGATCAGGAGTTCCGGCAGAAGACAAATGACCGCCAGATAAGCGGCGCCGACCGTGGTCAAACGGGTCAGCACCCTGTCGAGGTAGGCGGATGTGTTCTTGCCGGGCCTGATACCAGGGATGAAACCTCCGTATTTTTTTAGATTATCGGCGGTGTCGTCCGGATTGAAGACGACTGCCGTGTAGAAAAACGCGAAAAACACCACCATCGAGATGTAGGTGATCAAATAGACGGGCTGGCCGCGCCCCAGATAGGCCGCCGCCGTGGTCATCCATTCCGGCCCTGTGCCGGCCGAAAACTGGATGACGGTGATCGGCATCAACAACAGCGAGCTGGCGAAGATCGGCGGAATGACACCGGCCGTATTGATCTTCAAAGGCAGATGCGAACTTTCGCCGCCAGACATCTTGTTGCCGCGTTGGCGTTTGGGATACTGGATAACGATCCGTCTCTGAGCCCGCTCGACGAAGACGATGAAATAGATGACGCCGACGGCCATCGCCAGTAGGAAGATGATGAAACCGGTCGAAAGCGCGCCGGCTCGGCCGAGGTCGAGGGTTCCGGCGAGCGCGCTCGGCAGGTTGGCGACGATTCCTGAGAAGATGATCAGCGACACGCCGTTGCCAACGCCGCGTGATGTGATCTGCTCGCCGAGCCACAACAGGAAGATGGTTCCGCCGACCAGTGTGACGACGACGGAAAAGCGGAAGAATAGACCCGGATTGGCAACCGCCGGTCCTTGCGAGGACGACATCCCCTCAATACCGATTGCGATACCGTAGGCCTGCATCGCCGCGATAACAACGGTACCGTAGCGCGTATACTGGTTGATCTTCTTACGCCCGGTCTCCCCTTCCTTTTTGAGGGCTTCCAGCTGCGGCGAAACCGTCGTCATCAGCTGCATGATGATCGAGGCCGAGATGTAGGGCATTATGTTGAGCGCGAAGATGGTCATGCGCTCGAGGGCACCGCCGGCGAACATGTTGAACATGTCGAGGATGCCGCCCGCGTTTTGCTGGAAGATGTCCGAAATGACGCCGGGATTGATGCCCGGAAGCGGGATGTAGGTACCCAGCCGATAAACGATCAGCGCACCCAGGGTGAACCAGATGCGCTTCTTGAGTTCGGTCGCCTTCGCAAAGGCACCGAAGTTCATATTGGCTGCGAGTTGTTCGGCGGCAGATGCCATACGCTTGTTCTCTCGAGCTGTGTCTCTGAGGTGCGGCGCTCAAGCACCGCGCCCGCTATTCGGCTTTGGCCCTCGCCGCTGCCCTCTCCGCCTGGATCCGGTGGCGCGCTTTTCCTTTACCCTCGGGCTTGGCCTTGGGTTCCGGCAGGGTCACTTTACCACCGGCCTTTTCGATCGCCGCTGTCGCCGCCTTCGACGCAGCCGCCACCTCTAATTCCAATTTGGCCGACAGTTCGCCCTTCGCAAGGACCTTGACGCCATCGGCGCTCTTGCGGACCAACCCGGCCTCGAGCAGGGTTTCGCCGGTAACCGGTTTTTTCGGGTCGATCTTGCCGGCATCCACCGCCTTCTGCAGCTTGCCGAGGTTTATCTCGGCGAGATCATTCGAGAACGGATTATTGAAACCGCGTTTCGGCAATCGGCGATAAAGCGGCATTTGGCCACCTTCGAAACCGAGCAAGGACACCCCGCTCCGGGATTTTTGCCCTTTGTTTCCCTTACCGGAGGTCTTTCCTGTGCCCGACCCCCAACCGCGGCCGATGCGTTTGCGTGGCTTGGTTGCGCCCCTGTTGTCTCTGAGATCGTTCAGTTGCATGTCGTTATTCCTACCTGGGATTCAGGACCGCGCCCGAATCAACCGGCCTCCTCGACCCGAACCAAATGGTGGATCTTGTTGATCATCCCGCGGACGGCGGGCGTGTCTTCCAGTTCCCGCGTCTTGTTCATCTTGTTCAGCCCCAAGCCCTTCAGCGTTTCACGCTGCACGACGGGCCTGCCGATGGGGCTGCGGATCTGCGTAACCTTGAGGGTCGTTTTCTTTTCGGCCACCGGTCTATTCCTTCGCCATGCCGCTATCCGACGTGTCGGTGCGGCGGGAAACGATCTCACTAACCTTCTTGCCACGCCGGGCGGCAACGCCGCGCGGCGACTGCGAGACGCCGAGCGCCTCGAAGGTCGCCTTCACCATGTTGTGCGGATTCGCCGATCCGATGGACTTGGCGACGACGTCCTGAACACCCATGGTCTCAAATACGGCACGCATGGGGCCGCCGGCGATGATGCCGGTACCCGGAGGCGCCGCGCGAAGCACGACTTTACCGGCACCGAAGCGGCCGCGAACGTCATGATGCAGCGTCCGCCCTTCACGCAAAGGCACGCGGATCAGTGAACGTTTGGCCTGGTCGGTCGCCTTGCGGATGGCCTCGGGAACTTCGCGAGCCTTGCCCGTTCCGTAGCCGACCCGGCCACGGCCGTCGCCGACGACGACCAGCGCCGAGAACGAGAAGCGCCGTCCACCCTTGACAACCTTGGCGACACGGTTGATGTGCACCAGGCGGTCGATCAGCTCATCGCCTTCCTCGCGCTGTGACTGGTCCCGGTCCCGGCCCCTTCCGCGGCCTCTTCCGCCACCGCCACCACCGCGTTGTTCACGACCGGGCGACCGTTGTGTTCTTGCTTCTGCCATAACCAATATCCCTAAAAACTCAGTCCGTTTTCACGCGCCGCGTCGGCGAGTGCCTTGACCCGACCATGGTAGCGGTAACCGCCGCGATCAAAGACCACTTCCTTGATCCCTTCGGCAACCGCCCGCTCGGCGATCAACTTGCCGACGGTGACGGCGGCGTCGACGCTGGCACCTGTCTTCAGTGCCGAACGCTGTTCCTTTTCGAGGGTCGAAGCGGCAGCGACGGTCTTGCCCGCCGTGTCGTCGATGACCTGAGCGTATATGTGCCTACCAGACCGGAACACCGAAAGCCGCGGGCGTCCCGCGTTCGACTTCCTGATCTTGATCCGCGTCCGTTTCTTGCGGCGCGCAGTAACTCCCAAATTCCTAGCCATGGCTACTTCTTCTTCCCTTCCTTGCGGAGGATATACTCGTCGGCGTACTTGATGCCTTTCCCCTTGTAGGGTTCCGGCGGACGGTAACCGCGGATTTCAGCCGCCACCTGGCCAACCTGCTGCTTGTCGGCGCCGGAGATGTTGACGTGGGTCTGGTCCGGGCATTCGATCTTGATACCGTCGGGAATGGGAAAGCGCACATCGTGGCTGAATCCGAGTTGCAGGACCAGTTCCTTGCCCTGGACCTGGGCGCGGTAACCGACACCGCTGATCTCCAGGCTCTTGGAAAACCCTTCGGAGACACCGAGGACGAGATTGTTGACCACGGTTCGCGACATGCCCCACATCTTGCGAGCACGCATGGTGTCACCGATCGGCTTAACGGAAATCAAGTTACCCTCTTGAGTAATCTCGACCTCGTCGACCAGGGTCGCGGACAACTCTCCCTGTTTACCTTTGGCCGTGACCATTTGTCCGGCGATATCGACGTTGACGCCGTCCGGCACTTCCACGGGGTTTTTTCCAATACGAGACATGGAACTTCCTATCTTCTTATACGGCGTTCCTAGAACACCTGGAACAGCACTTCACCACCGACGTTGCGTTCACGCGCTTCCGTATCGGAGAGCACGCCGCGCGGCGTCGAAAGGATGGCGATGCCCAAACCGTTGAACACCCTGGGCAGGTCCTTGACGCCCGAGTAGACGCGGCGGCCCGGTTTCGAGACGCGCTTGATCTCGCGGATGACGGGATCGCCTTCATGGTATTTGAGCTCGATCTGGATCTCCGAAATGCCGGGACGGATTTCGTGTTGCGAATAGCCTCGGATGAAACCTTCGCGTTTCAACACATCGAGCACGCGGCTGCGCAGCTTCGAAGCCGGCGACAAAATTGAATCCTTGCGGGCCCGCTGTCCGTTGCGGATGCGCGTCAGCATATCGCCCAAGGGATCGGTCATCGACATCTATCGTGTCTCCCTTACCAACTCGACTTGACCATGCCCGGGATCAATCCGGACGAGGCCAATTCCCGCAACGCGATGCGGCTGAGCTTGAATTTCCGGTAGTTACCGCGCGGACGTCCGGACAACTGGCAGCGCAGCCGCTGGCGGACCGGCGCTGAGTTCCGCGGCAGTTCAGCCAGTTTCAGACGCGCATTGAAGCGATCCTCCGGCGAAGCCTGTTCGTCCTTGGCGAGAGCTTTCAGGCGCGCCCGGCGCGACGAGTACTTCTTGGCCAGCCGGGCTCTCTTTTTGTCTCTCTCAACGGCACTTTTCTTAGCCATTCTTCACTTCTCCATCAGCCGTCAGTTGCTAAACGGCATGTTGAAACCCTTGAGCAATGCCTTGGCTTCGGCATCGGTCCGGGCGGTCGTACAAATGACGATATCCATTCCCCTGATCTGATCGACCTTGTCGTAATCAATTTCGGGGAAAACGATCTGTTCCTTGAGGCCCATGGCGTAGTTGCCACGGCCGTCAAAGCTCTTTGCGGAAACACCGCGGAAATCGCGGACGCGCGGCAGTGCGATGTTGACCAGACGGTCAAGGAATTCGTACATGCGGTCGCGGCGCAGGGTCACCTTGCAGCCAACCGTCATGCCGTCGCGCAGTTTGAACGTGGCGATCGACTTCTTGGCCTTGGTGATAACCGGCTTTTGGCCCGTGATGCGCGTCATGTCGGCGACGGCACCGTCGATTTTCTTGCGATCCTGCGAAGCTTCGCCGACGCCCATGTTGAGGACGATCTTCTCGAGCTTCGGGACCTCCATCGGGCTCTTGTAGCCGAACTCGCTGACGAGCGCCGGTTTGATGGTGTTTTCGTATTCTTCATGCAAACGGGACATACCAACAACCTCACTCAGGAATCGATGACTTCGCCGGAGCGTTTGGCGAAGCGGACCTTGCGGCCGTCTTCCAGGAACTTGACGCCGACCTTGGTCGGGCTGTCGTCCTTCGGATCGGCAATGGCCAGGTTCGAGATATGGATCGTCGCTTCCTTTTCGACGATCCCGCCTTGCGACGTCTGCGACGGCCGGGTATGGCGCTTGACGGTGTTGACGCCCTGGACGATGGCCCGGTTGTCCTTCGGCATCACCTTCAGGACCTCGCCGGTCTTGCCTTTGTCGCGACCCGTCCGGACGACGACCCGGTCACCCTTCTTGATTTTCAGTTTCGTCGCCATCACAACACCTCGGGCGCCAGAGAAATGATCTTCATGTACCGCTTGGCCCTGAGCTCACGGGTCACCGGACCGAAAATACGCGTTCCGATGGGCTCGCCCTGCTTGTTGATGAGGACGGCGGCGTTGCTGTCGAAGCGGATCGCCGATCCGTCGGAGCGGCGGATGTCCTTGGCCGTCCGTACGACCACGGCATTCAACACCTCACCCTTCTTGACGCGGCCCCGGGGAATCGCCTCCTTGACCGTGACGACGATGACGTCGCCGACGGATGCGTATTTGCGCTTCGAGCCGCCCAGCACCTTGATGCATTGCGCCCGGCGCGCGCCCGAATTGTCCGCAACCTCCAAATTGGTTTCCGCTTGGATCATAGTCTTATTTCCTTTTCAGCCGGCCGGACCTCAGGAGGTTCCGTCGGCAACCACTTCCCAGCGCTTGCGCTTGGAGATCGGGCGGCACTCGCGGATGCTGACCCGGTCACCGGTCTTGGCGCTGTTGGTCTCATCGTGGGCGGCATACTTCTTCGAACGCCGGATAACCTTTTTGTAGAGCGGATGCGTGAACCGGCGTTCGACCTGGACGGTCACGGTCTTGTCCATTTTGTCGCTCACGACGATCCCTTGCAGAACACGCCTCGGCATCTCGCCTTCTCCTTTTTTTAAGACGCGGCCTGGGAGGCGCGGCTGCGCTCGCCCAGAGCCGTTTTAATTCGTGCGATGTCGCGCCGGACCTGGCGGACCCGTGCGGTGTTTTCCAACTGGCCGCTGGAACGCTGGAAACGGAGGTTGAAGGCCTCCTTGCGCAAACCGATGAGCTCGTCTTTCAGCTCGTCGTCGCTCTTGGCGCGTACGTCTTCCGCTTTCATCGCATTAACCCTCTTCACCCAGGCGCGTCACGAACTTAGTGCGCACCGGCAGTTTGGCGGCAGCCAACGCAAACGCCTCGCGGGCAACGTCGAGCGGAACGCCGTCGATTTCGAACATGATGCGGCCCGGCTTGACCTTGGCCACCCAGTATTCCGGCGTACCCTTACCCTTACCCTGGCGAACCTCGGCGGGCTTTTGCGAAACCGGCACGTCCGGGAAGACCCGGATCCACACCTTGCCGGCACGTTTCATGTGGCGTGTCATAGCACGCCTGGCCGCTTCGAGCTGACGGGCCGTGATACGCTCGGGCGAAATCGCCTTCAGGCCGTAGGCCCCGAAGTTCAGGCTCGACCCGCCTTTCGCTTTTCCGTGGATGCGCCCCTTGTGGGCCTTCCGGAATTTCGTTCTCTTCGGACTTAGCATCCTGCTCTTTCCCTATAGTCTAGGCCTCAACCGACGGTCCCGTCAGCGCGCCGGCTGTTGTTCCTGCGCCAGTTTGTCGAGGGCCATGGGGTCGTGTTCCATGATTTCGCCCTTGTAGATCCAAACCTTGACGCCCGTCGTACCGTAGGTCGTGAAGGCGGTCGATTCGCCATAGTCGACGTTGGCGCGAAGCGTGTGCAGCGGCACGCGGCCTTCACGGTACCACTGGATACGAGCGATCTCGGCGCCACCAAGGCGGCCGGCGCAGTTAATCCGAATGCCTTCAGCTCCCATCCGCATGGCAGATTGCACGGCACGCTTCATGGCGCGCCGGATCGACACCCGGCGCTCCAACTGTTGGGAGACGTTTTCAGCGACCAACTGCGCCTCAACCTCGGGCTTGCGCACCTCGACGATGTTGAGGTGTACCTCCGACGACGTCATCCTTGATAGGACACCGCGCAGCTTCTCGATATCGGCGCCCTTCTTGCCGATGACGACACCGGGCCTGGCCGTGTGAATGGTCGCGCGCGCCTTCTTCGCGGGCCGCTCGATGACGATTTTCGAGACGCCGGCCTGGGCCAGGCGCTTCTCGAGGAACTTGCGGATCTTAAGGTCTTCGTGCAGCAGAGTGGCGTAGTCGTCATCGGCGTACCAGCGCGAATCCCACGTGCGGTTGACACCAAGGCGCAGCCCTACCGGATTAACTTTTTGACCCATTATGCGGTCTCCTCACGCTCGCGCAGTACGACGCGCAGATTGCTGAACGGCTTGACGATGCGCCCGACCCGTCCGCGGGCGCGGGCGCGCCAGCGTTTCATGACGAGGTCTCGGCCGACCGTGGCTTCCGCCACATAGAGGCGGTCGACGTCCAACTGATGGTTGTTTTCGGCATTGGCGATGGCGCTTTCCAGAACCTTGCGGACTTCTCCGGCGATACGACGGCGGGAAAACTGCAAGGATGCCAGCGCTGTCTCGCAGTCCTTGCCGCGGATCGACTGCGCTACCAGATTGAGCTTTTGCGGGCTTGTGCGAAGGTGTTTCGCGTAAGCCATCGCCTCATTGTCGGCGAGGACCCGATCGGCTGCTCTCTTGCCCATGACTAAACCCTCTTCGCCTTCTTGTCGGCGGCATGCCCGAAATAGCTACGGGTCGGCGAAAACTCACCCAACTTCTGGCCGATCATATCCTCGGTGATCAGCACCGGTATGAACTTCTGGCCGTTGTAGACACCGAACGTGAGGCCGACGAACTGGGGGAGGATCGTCGAACGCCGCGACCACGTCTTGACCACGGTGTTACGGCCCGAGGAGCGAACTTCCTCTGCCTTTTTCAAAAGGTATCCGTCAACGAACGGACCTTTCCAAACGGAACGAGGCACTGATCCTCTCCTTCTACTTCTTGGCGTGACGGTGGCGCATGATCAGCCGGTCCGCCTTCTTGTTGGAACGTGTGCGTTTACCCTTGGTCGGTTTACCCCAGGGCGTCACCGGGTGGCGGCCGCCGGAGGTCCGGCCTTCGCCGCCGCCGTGCGGGTGGTCGATCGGGTTCATGGCGACGCCACGGACCTGCGGGCGCTTGCCGATCCAGCGCTTGCGCCCAGCCTTGCCGAGCTTGATGTTCTGTTGGTCCGGGTTGGACACGGCACCGACCGTCGCCAGGCATTCGGCACGGACCATGCGCAGTTCACCGGAGCTCAAGCGCAGCTGAGCGTAGCCCTGGTCCTTACCGATGATCTGGGCGTAGGTACCGGCAGAGCGTGCAATCTGGCCGCCCTTACCGGGTTTCATCTCCACGTTATGGATGATCGTGCCGACCGGGATGTTCTGCATCGGCATGGCGTTGCCAGGCTTGATGTCGGCGCTCTCGTCGGCGATGATCTTGTCGCCCTCGCGCAGACGCTGCGGCGCCAGGATGTAGGCCAGGTCGCCGTCCGTATAGCGGACCAGAGCGATGAAAGCGGTGCGGTTCGGATCGAACTCGAGACGCTCGACCGTGCCCTCGACACCGAACTTGTTGCGCTTAAAATCAATCATGCGGTACCGGCGCTTGTGTCCGCCACCGCGGCGGCGCGCCGTGATGCGTCCTTTGTTGTTGCGCCCACCCTTGGCGCGCAGACCCTCGGTCAGGCTCTTCTCGGGCTTGCCTTTCCACAACTCGGACCGGTCGACGAGAACCAGACTGCGTTGACCCGGCGTGTTGGGTTTGAATTTCTTAAGTGCCATCGTTCACCCGCCCCTCGTTATATGCCGGTCGTAACGTCGATGGTCTGGCCTTCGGCCAGGGTCACGATCGCTTTTTTGACGTCGTTGCGTTTGCCGAGCCTGCCGCGGAACCGCTTGATCTTGCCTTTCTGGCGAATGGTGTTGACGGCGGTTACCTTGACTGAGAACAGCTTCTCGATAGCCGATTTAATCTCGAACTTGTTGGCGTCGAGCGGAACCTCGAAGCTGACCTGGTTGTATTCGGACAACAGGGTCGACTTTTCGGTGATCAGCGGTCGGCGGATCAACTCGTACATGCGCTGCTGACTCGGTGTCTTGTCCCGAAGGGCGGCGTACTTGCTCATTTCAAACGCTCCACCAACTGCTCAACCGCGTCCTTGGTCAGAACCAAGGTGTCGCGCTGGAGAATGTCGTAAACATTGGCGCCATGACTGGGCAGCACGTCGACGCCGACGATGTTGCGCGCGGCCCGGGCAAAATTATCGTCGACCTCCTTGCCGTCGATAACCAGGGCGCGACCCCAGTCGAACGCGGCGATCTGCTTCGCCAATTCGCCGGTTTTCGGCGACTTCGGCTTGGCCGCATCGAGAACCACGAGCTTGCCTTCCGCTTGTTTCGCCGACAGGGCCGTCTTCAGGGCCAGCTTGCGGACCTTCTTCGGAAGCTTGATCGAATGGTCGCGGAGATGGGGCCCGAACGCGGTGCCGCCGCCGCGCATCTGCGGTGCCCGCGCGGTGCCCTGACGGGCGCGACCGGTACCTTTTTGGCGGAACGGCTTGGATTTTGTCCCGCTGACTTCGCTGCGCTGCTTGGTCTTGTGGTTGCCCGACCGGCCCTTGGCCAATTGCCAATTGACGGCCCGGGTCAGTATGTCGCGGCGGACCTCGAGGCCGAACACGGCGTCATCAAGGTCGATGGCTCCCGACTTCTTATTGGCCAGACTGACTACATCACACTTCATGGCCCGTTATTCCTTCTTTTCGCCGTCGTCGGCGGTGTCGGCGGCAGATTCGGCTTCCGGTGCCTCTTCGGCCGCCGGCTCGGCTTCCGCGGCGGTCGTTTCCGCTTCGGCTGCCTCGGCGTCAGTTCCTTGAGCCTCGGCCGGCTCGACGCTTTCCGTCGTCTCCGGCGTATCGTCTTGTTTCAGATCGGCCGGCAGCGGAACACCGTCGGGCAGCGCTTTCTTGATGGCATCGGTAACGCGAACATAGCTCCCCTTGGAGCCGGGGACGGCACCGCGGACCAAAAGGAGGCCGCGGGCTTCATCGGTGCCGACGATTTCCAGGTTCTGCGTCGTTACCCGCACGGAACCCATCTGACCGGCCATCTTCTTGCCCTTGAAAACCTTGCCCGGATCCTGGCATTGACCTGTCGAGCCGAGAGAGCGGTGGTTGATCGATACGCCGTGCGACGCCCTGAGACCGCCGAAACCATGGCGCTTCATGCCGCCGGCGAAACCCTTACCGATGCTCGTTCCGCAAACGTCGACGATCTGGCCTTCGAGGAAGTGGCCAACCGAAAGCTCGGATCCGACTTCGACGAAATTGTCGGCCGACACGCGGAATTCGGTGAGCTTGCGTTTCGGCTCGACCTTCGACTTGGCGAAGTGGCCGCGCATCGCCTTGCTGACGTTCTTTACCTTGGCGGCGCCGAAACCCAGCTGCACGGCGTTGTAGCCGTCTTTTTCATCCGTCTTGTGGGCGACGACCTGAAGGTTGTCGATCTGCAGGACAGTGACCGGGATGTGACCGCCCTTTTCTTGGAAAAGGCGGGTCATGCCGACTTTTTTAGCGAGGAGTCCGGTTCGCATCGCCTTGATCCTAAAGCTTAATTTCCACATCGACCCCGGCAGCGAGGTCGAGTTTCATGAGGGCATCGACGGTTTGCGGCGTTGGGTCGACAATGTCGAGAACCCGCTTGTGGGTACGGACCTCGAATTGCTCGCGCGACTTCTTGTCGATATGGGGCGAACGCAGGACCGTGAACTTCTCGATCCGGGTCGGAAGCGGTATCGGCCCCCTGACCGTGGCGCCCGTGCGCTGGGCCGTGTTGACGATTTCGCTCGCCGATTGATCCAGAACGCGGTGATCGAACGCCTTCAACCGGATTCTGATGTTTTGTTGTTCCATGGCCTTCGCCCTACCTCAATAAAATCGCCGGCCCTTCAAGGGCCGGCGGCTCAATACCTATTCGACGATCGCGCTGACGACGCCGGCACCGACGGTGCGGCCGCCCTCGCGGATGGCGAAACGCAGACCTTCGTCCATGGCGATCGGCGCGATCAGGTTGATCTCCATGGCGATGTTGTCGCCCGGCATCACCATCTCCGTCCCTTCCGGCAACACAATCGTCCCGGTCACATCCGTCGTCCGGAAATAAAACTGCGGACGGTAGTTCGAGAAAAACGGCGTGTGACGGCCGCCCTCGTCCTTGGTCAGGATGTAACACTCGCACTTGAACTTGGTGTGCGGCGTGATCGTGCCCGGCTTGGCCAGAACCTGACCGCGCTCAACCTCGTCACGGCCCGTACCGCGCAACAGAACACCAACGTTGTCGCCGGCCTCACCCTCGTCCAGCAGCTTGCGGAACATCTCGACACCCGTGCACGTCGTCTTCTGCGTGTCCTTGATGCCGACGATCTCGATCTCCTCGCCGACCTTGACCACACCGCGCTCAATACGCCCCGTGACAACCGTGCCGCGACCCGAAATCGAAAACACGTCCTCAATCGGCATCAGGAACGGCTGATCCTTCGGACGGTCAGGCTGCGGAATGTAATCATCAACCGCCGCCATCAGCTCGGAGATCGAATTCTTGCCGATCTCATCGTCCCGGCCCTCCAACGCCGCCAAAGCCGAACCCTTGATGATCGGAATGTCGTCACCCGGGAAGTCGTAGCTCGACAGAAGCTCGCGGATCTCCAGCTCGACCAGCTCCAACAACTCCTCGTCGTCAACCTGGTCAACCTTGTTCATGTAAACAACAATCGCCGGAACACCGACCTGACGGGCCAGGAGAATATGCTCGCGGGTCTGCGGCATCGGTCCGTCAGCCGCCGAAACAACCAATACCGCACCGTCCATCTGCGCCGCACCGGTGATCATGTTCTTCACATAGTCAGCGTGACCCGGACAGTCGACATGCGCGTAGTGACGGTTGTCCGTCTGATACTCAACATGCGCCGTCGAAATCGTGATCCCACGGGCCTTCTCCTCAGGCGCCTTGTCAATCTCGTCGAAAGCCGTGAACTCAGCCCCACCGGCCTCAGCCATCACCTTCGTGATCGATGCCGTCAACGTCGTCTTGCCATGATCAACATGACCAATCGTGCCAATGTTGCAGTGCGGCTTCGTACGCTCAAACTTCTCCTTGGCCATCGCTCTCTATTCTCCGTAAAAACCGTGGATAGGACCGAACCCCGCCATCAACCGGCGAGACGGGCTTGAATTTCTTCCGATACTTGGTTGGGGACCACCGCATAGTGGTCGAAATGCATGGTGTACTGGGCGCGCCCCTGGCTGAGCGAACGCAGCGTATTGACGTAGCCGAACATCGTCGCCAGCGGTGCAAAAGCGTTGACGACCCGCGCATTCCCGCGCTGGTCCATGCCCTCGACACGGCCCCGACGGCTGTTCAGATCACCGATGATGTCGCCCATGTAGTCTTCCGGCGTCACCACTTCGACCCGCATCACCGGCTCAAGCAGTTGCGGACCCGCTTTTTGGCAACCTTCGCGGAAGGCAGCGCGAGCGGCGATCTCGAAGGCCATGACGCTCGAATCGACGTCGTGCGAAGCGCCGTCGTAAAGTGTCGCCTTGACGTCGGTCACCGGGAACCCGGATAACACGCCAGAATCCATGGCGCTCGACAACCCCTTCTCGACGCCGGGAATGAACTCTCGCGGCACGTTGCCGCCGACGACCTTGTTTTCGAACTCGAACCCGGAGCCGGATTCCATCGGCTCGAACTTGATCTTGACGCGGGCGAACTGCCCGGAGCCGCCGGTCTGTTTCTTGTGGGTGTAATCGATGTCGGCTTCGCGCGAGATGGTCTCGCGATAGGCGACCTGGGGCTGGCCGATGTTGGCGTCGACCTTGAATTCGCGCAACATGCGATCGACGATAATCTCCAGGTGAAGCTCGCCCATGCCTTTGATGACGGTCTGCCCGCTTTCCTGGTCGGTCGACACCTGGAACGACGGATCTTCGGCGGCGAGGCGCTGCAAAGCGGTCGCCATTTTCTCCTGGTCGCTCTTGGTTTTCGGCTCGACCGCGATCTCGATGACCGGATCGGGGAACTCCATGCGCTCTAGGATGACCTCGTTGTCGGCATCGCTCAACGTGTCACCAGTCGTCGTCTGCTTGAGACCGACCAGAGCGACGATGTCACCGGCATGTGCCTCTTTGATCTCTTCACGGGAATTGGCGTGCATCAACAGCATGCGGCCGACGCGCTCGCGCTTGCCCTTGACCGTGTTCATCACGCTCTTTCCGCTCTCGAGGATGCCGGAATAGACGCGGATGAAGCTCAAGGACCCAACAAAGGGATCGTTCATGATCTTGAAGGCGAGAGCCGAGAACGGTTCGTCGTCGGAGTTGTGACGCTCGATCTCCTCGTCGCTGCCAACCTTGACACCCTTGATCGCCGCAACGTCGGTCGGGCTCGGCATGTAATCGACGACCGCATCGAGCAGCGGCTGTACGCCTTTGTTCTTGAAGGCCGATCCGAGGAGCACCGGCACGAAGGCGCTGTCGATGGTGCCTTTGCGGATGCATTTGACCAGCGTCGCTTCATCGGGTTCGTTGCCTTCGAGATAGGCCTCGAGAGCATCGTCGTCCTGCTCAAGCGCCGTCTCGACGAGCTTTTCGCGGTATTCCTGCGCCCGATCGGCGAGATCGGCCGGAATTTCCTCTTCATGGAACTTGGCACCCAGGGTCTCTTCGTCCCAGATGATCGCCTTCATGCCGATCAGGTCGACGACGCCGGTGAAGTCGGCTTCGGCGCCGATGGGCAACTGAAGGACCAGCGGATTGGCGCCCAGGCGGTCCTCGATCATGTCGACGCAGCGATAGAAGTCGGCGCCGATTCGATCCATCTTGTTGACGTAACAAAGGCGCGGTACGCCGTATTTGTCGGCCTGGCGCCAGACCGTTTCCGATTGCGGTTCGACGCCGGCGACACTGTCGAAAACGGCGACAGCGCCGTCGAGCACCCGGAGCGAACGCTCGACCTCGATGGTGAAGTCGACGTGGCCGGGCGTATCGATGATGTTGACCCGGTAATCGCGCCAAAACGTGGTCGTCGCGGCAGACGTGATGGTGATACCGCGTTCCTGCTCCTGCTCCATCCAGTCCATGGTGGCGTTACCGTCGTGGACTTCGCCGATTTTGTAGGATTTCCCCGTGTAGTAGAGGATCCGCTCGGTGGTCGTGGTCTTACCGGCATCGATGTGGGCCATGATGCCGATGTTGCGGTATTTATCGAGCGGGGTAACGCGAGCCATCGTCGTATCCAGCCTTTCAGACTACCATCGATAATGGGAGAAGGCCTTGTTGGCCTCCGCCATCTTGTGCGTATCTTCGCGTTTCTTGACCGCAGCCCCCCGATTGTTTGCGGCATCAAGCAGTTCGCCCGAAAGTCGGTCCACCATGGTGTTTTCCGAACGCTTGCGGGCGAGGTCGATAATCCAGCGGATGGCAAGTGCCTGGCGGCGCTCGGAGCGAACCTCGACCGGAACCTGGTAGGTGGCGCCGCCAACCCGGCGGGAGCGCACCTCGACCGCCGGTTTGACGTTGTCGATGGCCTCGTGGAACACCTTCAGCGGATCGTTGCCGGTCTTCCCTTCGATCACGTCCATGGCACCGTAGATGATCCGCTCGGCGGCGGATTTTTTGCCGTCCAGCATCAGACCGTTGGTGAATTTGGCAATGACGAGATCCTTGTACTTCGGATCCGGCAGGATTTGGCGCTTATCGGCTGAGTGACGACGAGACATGTGCTTGTTCCTTACTTCGGACGCTTGGCGCCGTATTTGGAGCGACGCTGACGCCGGTCGGACACACCCTGCGTATCCAAGGTGCCGCGAATGATGTGGTAGCGGACGCCGGGAAGGTCCTTGGCGCGGCCGCCGCGAATCATGACCACCGAGTGCTCCTGCAGGTTATGGCCTTCACCCGGGATATAGCTGGTGACCTCGAAGCCGTTGGTCAGTCGAACGCGGGCCACTTTTCGCAGCGCCGAGTTCGGTTTTTTCGGCGTCGTCGTGTAGACGCGGGTGCAGACGCCCCGTTTTTGAGGACAAGCCTCAAGGGCCGGCACCTTGTTTCGCTGCTCTGGCGATTTCCGCGGCTTGCGGATCAGTTGGTTAATCGTCGGCATTCGCGTCTTCCATTCCTTTCCGGCGGTCACCACCGGTTTCTACGCACCGAAGTGCACGAAATCGGCTCACAACAAGCGCCACGGGGTAAACTGAACGACACCCCGTAAGTGTTTGAGTGGCCTGATAAAAACGATCCCGGGCGCACCCAGATACCCGAGACACTTCAGCAAATTTTTCGTTCGGTTCGCTTTCGGGCTGCGTCTAGACCGTATGGACTACCACCAGCCCCCGCGAAGTGGGGCGGAATATAGATAGCGCCCGATCAGCCGTCAAGCACTAAAATCCGCAATTTTTCAAAGGGTTCCGGCGAGGTTCCGGCGGTTCGCATCGGCTGCGAACCGCCGGTCCTGAAGACAGGGCCGAGCCTATTCGCTGGCCTCGGCGACAACCTCTTCCTCGGGCGCTTCGACACCCAATTCGGCGGCCAGTTTGGCCTCTTCTTCCCGTTGGATGGCCTCCATTTCGCGGTCACGCTCGCCGGCGACTTCCCGGTAGCGGTTCATGACCGCGCCTGTACCCGCCGGAATCGGCCGGCCGACAATGACGTTTTCCTTCAATCCGACGAGTTCGTCGATCTTGCCGGACACGGCCGCCTCGGTGAGGACCCGAGTCGTTTCCTGGAACGAAGCTGCCGAAATGAAGGAATGGGTCTGCAGACTGGCCTTGGTGATGCCCTGCAGCACCGGTATCGCCTCGGCCGGTTTGCCGCCCTCTTCCTTGGTCTTTTCGTTGACGCGGTCGAATTCCTGGCGGTCGGCCAGCTCACCGATCAGGTAGGTTGTGTCGCCACCGGACGTGATCTCGACCTTCTGCAGCATCTGGCGGACGATCACCTCGATATGCTTGTCGTTGATCTTAACGCCCTGCAGGCGGTAGACGTCTTGGATTTCGTTAATCAGGTATTCGGCCAGAGCCTCAACGCCAAGGACCCGCAGGATGTCGTGCGGCACCGGATTGCCGTCCATCAGCGGGTCGCCGACCTGGACGTAATCGCCCTCCTGGACCGAGATGTGCTTTCCTTTCGGCACCAGGTACTCGACGGGCTCTCCATCGCCTTCGGTCGGAACCACGACGATTCGCCGCTTGTTCTTGTAATCCTTGCCGAATTCGACGCGCCCTTCGTTCTCGGCGATGATCGCGTGGTCTTTCGGCTTGCGCGCCTCGAACAGTTCGGCAACGCGCGGCAAACCACCGGTGATGTCACGGGTCTTCGCCGATTCGCGCGGGATCCTCGCCAGCACATCACCGGCATGGACCTTCTGCCCGGCCTCGACCGAAAGGATGGCATCGACCGAGAGGAAGTAGCGGGCCTCCAGACCGTTATCGAGGGTAACCACCTCGCCTTTGCTGTCGCGAAGGGTGATTCTCGGCTTCAGGTCGGCGCCTTTGGGCTGCTGCTTCCAGTCGATGACGACCTTCGACGCGATGCCCGTGGCCTCGTCCATCCGCTCGGTCACAGACACGTTTTCCTGGAGGTCGACGAAGTTCACAACGCCTTCCTTCTCGGTGACGATCGGCAGCGTATAGGGGTCCCATTCGGCGAGTTTGTCGCCGCGTTCGACCTTGGCCTTGTCCTTAACGAGAATCCGCGCCCCGAAGGGAATCCGGTGGCGGGCGCGCTCGCGTTTCTGGTCATCGATGATGGCGATTTCGCCGTTGCGGCTCATCAACACCAGGAGACCGTCGGAGTTCTTGACCGTATTGCAGTTGGAGAACACGACCGATCCCTTGACCGATGACTCGACGTTCGACTGTTCGGCACCCCGCTGGACGGCGCCTCCGATATGGAATGTCCGCATGGTCAACTGAGTTCCCGGTTCGCCGATCGACTGGGCGGCGATGACACCGACCGCCTCGCCTTGGTTGACCGAGGTTCCGCGGGCCAGGTCGCGGCCGTAACACTTGGCGCAGACACCTTCCTTGGTTTCACAGGTTAGGACCGAGCGGATCTTGACCGATTCGACTTCCGCCTCCTCGATTGCAAGAGCGCCTTCCTCCGTCACCAGATCGCCGGCGGCGATGACCACTTCGCCGGTTTCGGGATGCAGCACATCGGAGGCGACCGTGCGCCCGAGGGTTCGTTCCGAGAGTGGCGCGATTTCCTCACCGCCTTCGATGATGGCGCTGACCGTGATCCCGTCGTCGGTGCCGCAATCGTCCTCGACGATGATGCAGTCCTGGGCGACGTCGACGAGACGGCGGGTCAGATAACCGGAGTTGGCCGTTTTCAGTGCCGTGTCGGCCAGACCCTTACGGGCGCCGTGTGTCGAGTTGAAGTACTCGAGCACGGTCAGGCCTTCCTTGAAGTTGGAGATGATCGGCGTCTCAATGATCTCGCCGGACGGCTTGGCCATGAGTCCGCGCATGCCGGCCAGCTGCTTCATCTGCGCCGCCGAACCACGGGCACCGGAATGGGCCATCATGTAGACGGAGTTGAAGCTGGTGCCGTCGTCGTTGCCGGCGATCCCCTTCATCATCTCCTCGGCGACCCGGTCCGTGCAGTGCGACCAGGCGTCGACGACCTTGTTGTACTTCTCGCCCTGGGTGATGAGGCCGTCCAGGTACTGCTGTTCGTATTGCTTGACCAGGCTTTCCGTCTCGTGAACCAGCCCTTCCTTCTCGTCGGGGATGATCAGGTCGTCCTTGCCGAATGAGATACCGGCCCGGCAGGCGTTACCGAAACCGAGGCCCATCATGCGGTCGGCGAAGATGACGGTCGTCTTCTGGCCGCAGTGGCGGTAAACCTCGTCGATCACCGTGGTGATCTCCTTCTTCGTCAACAGCCGGTTGACCAGGTCGAGGGAGATGTTCGGGTTGCGCGGCAGAATCTCGCTCAACAACATGCGGCCCGGCGTCGTCTTGACGCGCTGGGTCAGCGGTTCGCCGGCCTCGTCGATCGTCTCGTAGCGCGATTCGATCTTGGCGTGCAGGCTGACGGCGCCGGCGTCGAGCGCTTGCTGGATCTCGCCGACGTCGCGGAAGACCATGCCCTCGCCCTTCTCGCCCTCGTGTTCCATGGTCAGGTAGTAGAGGCCGAGGACGATGTCCTGGGACGGCACGATGATCGGCTTGCCGTTAGCCGGGCTCAGGATGTTGTTGGTCGACATCATGAGGACACGGGCCTCGAGTTGCGCTTCCAGGCTGAGCGGCACATGCACGGCCATCTGGTCGCCATCGAAATCCGCGTTGAAGGCGGCGCAGACCAGCGGATGCAGCTGGATCGCCTTACCCTCAATGAGAACCGGTTCGAAAGCTTGGATGCCGAGACGGTGCAGTGTCGGGGCGCGGTTCAGCAGGACCGGGTGCTCACGGATGACCTCCTCGAGGATGTCCCAGACCTCCGGGCGCTCCTTCTCAAGCATGCGCTTGGCCGCCTTGATGGTCGTCGCCATGCCGTAAAGCTCGAGTTTGGCGTAGATGAACGGCTTGAACAGTTCGAGCGCCATCTTTTTCGGTAGGCCGCATTGATGCAACATCAACTCCGGCCCGACAACGATCACCGAACGGCCCGAATAGTCGACGCGCTTGCCGAGCAGGTTCTGGCGGAACCGGCCCTGCTTGCCCTTGAGCATGTCGGACAGCGACTTCAGAGGCCGCTTGTTTGTGCCGGTGATGGCACGGCCGCGCCGCCCGTTGTCGAAAAGCGCATCGACCGATTCCTGGAGCATACGTTTTTCGTTGCGCACGATGATCTCGGGCGCGCGCAACTCGATCAGGCGCTTCAGGCGGTTATTGCGGTTGATGACGCGGCGATAGAGGTCGTTCAGGTCGGAGGTGGCGAAGCGGCCGCCGTCCAGCGGAACCAGCGGGCGCAGCTCCGGCGGAATGACCGGGATGACCTCGAGGATCATCCATTCCGGGCGGGCCCCCGATTCGATGAACGCCTCGACCAGTTTCAGACGCTTGACCAGCTTCTTTCGCTTGGCTTCCGAATTGGTCTCCTTGAGGTCCTCGCGCAGGTTTTCGCGCTCTTCCTCGAGGTCGATGGCGGACAGCATGCCGCGCAAGGCCTCGGCGCCGATGCCGACGGAGAACGCGTCCTCGCCGAAATCATCGATGGCGTTCTGGTACTGCTCCTCGGTCAGCATCTCGTGGAGCTTCAAGGGTGTCAGCCCGGGTTCGACGACCACGTAGTTCTCGAAGTAGAGGACCCGTTCAAGGTCCTTCAAGGTCATGTCGAGCAGCAGGCCGATGCGGCTCGGCAGCGACTTCAGAAACCAGATGTGAGCGACCGGCGAGGCCAGTTCGATATGGCCCATGCGCTCGCGCCGCACCTTTTGCAGGGTCACTTCGACACCGCATTTCTCGCAGACGATGCCTTTGTATTTCATGCGCTTGTACTTGCCGCAAAGGCACTCGTAGTCCTTCACCGGTCCGAAGATGCGCGCACAGAACAGGCCGTCTCGTTCCGGCTTGAAGGTCCGGTAGTTGATGGTTTCCGGCTTCTTGATCTCACCGAACGACCAGGAACGGATCCTTTCCGGCGAGGCGATGGAAATCTTGATCTGGTCGAACCGCTGGGTTCCCTGAGGCTGACCGAAAATCTTCATCAATTCGTTCATTTGATTCTCTCCTGAGGCTGGCAGCGGTTACTTGAGTTCCACGTTGAGGCCAAGGGAATGCAGCTCCTTGACCAAAACGTTGAACGATTCCGGTATCCCGGCCTCAAATGTGTCATCACCGCGAACGATGGCTTCGTAGACCTTCGTTCGTCCGGAAACGTCGTCGGACTTCACCGTCAGCATCTCCTGCAGGGTGTAGGCGGCGCCATAGGCCTCTAGGGCCCAGACCTCCATCTCACCGAAACGCTGGCCGCCGAACTGCGCCTTGCCGCCCAGCGGCTGCTGGGTAACCAGACTGTACGGACCGATCGAACGGGCGTGAATCTTGTCGTCGACCAGATGGTGAAGCTTCAGCATGTAGATGTAGCCGACGGTCACCTTGCGATCGAACGTCTCACCGGTACGGCCGTCGACCAGGGTCACCTGCCCCGACGAGTCGAGGCCGGCCTTCTCCAGCATGACGACGATGTCCTGTTCGTTGGCGCCGTCGAACACCGGCGTCGCGATGGGAACGCCGCCGCGCAGGTTCTCGCCCAACTCCGTGACCTGATCATCGTTGAGTCCTTCGATATCCTCTTTGAAGGTCTCGTTGCCATAAACGTCCTTGAGGAGCGTCCGGAGTTTCTTGGTGTCCCGGCCATTGGCCTTGGAGGCATCGAGCAAGTCGCCGATCTGCATGCCGAGGCCGTGGCAGGCCCAGCCCAGGTGTGTCTCGAGGATCTGTCCGACGTTCATGCGCGACGGAACCCCAAGCGGGTTGAGCACGATATCGACGGGCAGGCCGTCTTCCGTGTGCGGCATATCCTCGACCGGAATGATCTTGGAGATGACGCCCTTGTTGCCGTGTCGGCCGGCCATCTTGTCGCCCGGCTGCAGTTTGCGCTTCACGGCAACGAAGACCTTGACCATCTTCATGACACCCGGGCTCAGGTCGTCGCCGCGCTGCAGCTTGTCGACCTTGTCCTCGAAACGCCCCTGCAGGGCGGCAATGTCGGATTCGAACCGCGCCTTCAGGGCCTCGACGTCCTTCATCGCCTTGTCGTTGGCGATGACGATCTGCGCCATCTGGCCGACCGTGAATTGGGCCAGCGTGTCCTCGGTCAGCTTGGTGCCCGACTTCAGGGCCTTCGGTCCACCGACCGCCTTGCGGTTCAGCAGCATGCTCTTAAGACGGTCTTGGAAGCTGCCTTCGAGGATCGCCCGTTCGTCGTCGCGGTCCTTGGCGAGGCGCTCGATCTCGGCCCGCTCGATGGCCAGGGCACGTTCGTCCTTTTCGACGCCGCGGCGCGAGAAGACCCGCACCTCGACGACGGTTCCGGAAACACCCGGCGGCAGTTTCAGCGACGTGTCGCGGACATCGGACGCTTTTTCACCGAAGATGGCGCGGAGCAGTTTCTCCTCCGGCGTCATCGGGCTCTCGCCTTTCGGCGTCACCTTACCGACCAGGATATCGCCCGGCTTGACCTCGGCACCGATGTAGACGATGCCGGCCTCGTCGAGGTTCTTCAGGGCCTCTTCGCCGACGTTCGGGATGTCGCGGGTGATCTCTTCCTGGCCGAGCTTGGTGTCGCGGGCCATGACCTCGAATTCCTCGATATGGATCGAGGTGAAGACATCGTCGCGGACGATGCGCTCCGAGATCAGGATCGAGTCCTCGAAGTTGTACCCGTTCCAAGGCATGAACGCGACCAGGACGTTGCGGCCGAGGGCCAAATCGCCGAGGTCCGTCGACGGGCCGTCGGCGATGGCGTCGCCGGCCTTGACCACATCGCCGACCTTGACCAGCGGTCGTTGGTGGATGGCCGTGTTCTGGTTGGAACGCTGGAACTTCAACAGGTTATAGATATCGACGCCGGTCTCAGCATGCGACGAATCATCGGAAGCGCGGACCACGATACGCGTCGCGTCAACCTGATCGACGACACCGCTACGCCTGGCCGTGATGGTGGCGCCCGAGTCACGGGCGACAGGCGCCTCCATGCCGGTGCCGACAAGCGGTGCCTCGGCACGGATCAGCGGCACCGCCTGGCGCATCATGTTGGAGCCCATGAGCGCCCGGTTGGCGTCGTCGTTCTCGAGGAACGGAATGAGCGCCGTGGCTACCGAGACCAGCTGTTTCGGCGAAACGTCCATGTACTCGATGTCCTCCGGCATCGAGAGCACGAATTCACCGCCCTTGCGCGAGCTGACCAGTTCGTTGACGAACTTGCCGCGCCCGTCGATGGGCTCGTTGGCCTGGGCGATGGTGTAACGCCCCTCCTCCATGGCCGACAGGTAAATGACTTCGTCGCTGACCTTGTTGTTTTCGACCTTGCGGTAAGGCGTCTCGATGAAGCCATACTTGTTGACCCGCGCGTAGGTGGCGAGCGAGTTGATCAGGCCGATGTTCGGGCCTTCCGGCGTTTCGATCGGGCAGATGCGGCCGTAGTGGGTCGGGTGCACGTCACGCACCTCAAAACCGGCGCGCTCGCGGGTCAGGCCGCCCGGGCCCAAAGCCGACAAGCGGCGCTTATGGGTGATTTCCGAGAGCGGGTTGGTCTGGTCCATGAACTGGCTCAACTGCGACGAGCCGAAGAACTCGCGAACCGCCGCCGCCGCGGGCTTGGCATTGATCAGGTCGTGCGGCATGACGGTGTCGATATCGACCGAGCTCATGCGCTCGCGGATGGCGCGCTCCATACGCAGCAGGCCGACCCGGTATTGGTTCTCCATCAGTTCACCGACGGAACGCACCCGGCGGTTGCCGAGGTGGTCGATGTCGTCGATCTCACCGCGACCGTCCTTCAGTTCGACCATGACGCGGACGACCTCAAGGATGTCCTGGCGCCGTAGGATGCGCAGCGAATCCTCGGTCTCGAAACCGAGACGCGCATTCATCTTGACGCGACCGACGGCGCTCAAGTCATAGCGCTCGTCGTCGAAGAACAGGCTGTTGAACAGCACCTCTGCGGTTTCCAGGGTCGGCGGTTCGCCGGGCCGCATGACGCGGTAGATGTCAATCAGCGCCTCTTCCCGGTTCGAGTTCTTGTCGACGGCCAGCGTGTTGCGGATATAGGGACCGACGTTGACGTGGTCGATGGCCAGCGTCTCGATCTCCTCGACACCGGCACCTTCCAGGCTCTCGACGACTTCCTCGGTAATTTCGTCGCCGGCTTCCACATAGATCTCGCCGGTCTCTTCGTTGATGACGTCACAAGCGACGTAACGGCCGATCAGGTCTTCTTCGTTGACCAGGATCTCGGCGAGGCCTTTCTCTTCGAGTTTGCGCAGCAGGCGCGGCGTCACCTTGGTGCCGGCCTCGATGGCGACACGGCCGGTCTTGGCGTTGATGATGTCGCTAGTCAGCTTGTGGCCGCGCAGGCGGTCACCGACGAATTCGGTTTTCCAGCCACGCTTGACCTTGGAGAAGCTGACCACGTCATAGAAATAGTGGAGGATTTCCTCCGGCGACATGCCGGCGATATCCTCGGGCGTCAACTCCTTACCGGCCTTTTCAGCGGCTTCCCGCAGGGTCTGCGTGTTGTCGCTCTCGAGCGCCAGCAAAAGCGTCGTTACCGGCAGTTTGCGGCGTCGGTCGATGCGCACGTAGACCAGGTCCTTGGCATCGAACTCGAAATCGAGCCAGGAGCCGCGGTAGGGAATGATACGCGCCGCGAAAAGGAACTTACCCGACGAGTGGGTCTTGCCCTTGTCGTGATCGAAGAAGACGCCGGGCGAGCGGTGCATCTGCGAGACGATGACGCGCTCGGTACCGTTGATGACGAAGGTCCCGTTGCGGGTCATCAGCGGCATGTCGCCCATGTAGACGTCTTGCTCCTTGACGTCACGGATGGAGCGGCTCTGCGTTTCCTCGTCGACGTCCCAGACGACGAGACGCAGGGTGACTTTGAGAGGTGCCGCATAGGTCATGCCGCGCTGCTGGCATTCCTCCACGTCATATTTCGGATCCTCGAATTCGTAGCTGACGAACTCGAGCGTTCCCCGTTCCGAGAAATCATGAATGGGGAACACAGACTTGAAGACCTCTTGCAAACCCGAATCATCGCGATCCTGGACCGGAACCTCGCGCTGCAGGAAGGATTCGTAGGAAGTTTTCTGCACCTCGATGAGGTTCGGCATTTCAACCGCCGTCGCGAGGTGACCGAAATATTTGCGAATACGTTTGCGACCCGTAAAGGAAGTGACCATTAGTGCACCTTCACTCAAAAAAATACGTCATCGGCCTCCCCCGCCCGATTACCGCAATCGAACGCGGGAGACCTCGATTTTTCGGTATGGGAGCCCCCTTGGCCGATCCTGATCGATCGTCCCTCGGCACCCTCGAGGTCGGAACGTCCACTTTACCGGCTGCGGTCGGCCAATTCGGGTGGACGCATCAAATTTTGGTTCCGGGACGGAAAGGGAAAACCGCTGGTTTCACCCTTTCCGAATATCGTCTCGGCCGGCTTCCCGGAGCGTATCCGGACCGAGTTAAAGACGTTACTTGAGCTCGACAGTAGCGCCGACTTCCTCGAGCTTCTTCTTGAGCTCTTCGGCTTCTTCCTTCTTGACGCCTTCCTTGATCGGCTTCGGCGCCGATTCAACCAGGTCCTTGGCTTCCTTGAGGCCAAGCTGGGTGATCGCGCGAACTTCCTTGATGACGTTGATCTTCTTCTCGCCGGCAGCGGCAAGAACCACGTCGAACTCGTCTTTCTCTTCGGCAGCACCGGCGCCGGCGTCACCGCCCGCACCCGGCGCAGCGGCAACGGCAACCGGTGCCGCGGCCGAAACGCCCCACTGCTCTTCGAGCATTTTCGAAAGCTCGGCGGCTTCCATCACGGTGAGCCCCGAAAGCTCGTCGGCGATTTTCTGTAAGTCAGCCATTTTCTATCAACTCCTCAGGCTTGAACGTTTGAGTAGCTGGAAACCGGTTTTCACGCGGCTTCTTCCTCTTTCGATCCGTAGGCACCGATGACACGGGCGACCTGTCCGGCCGGCGCTTGCAGCACACCGGCAATCCGGGTCGCCGGCGTGTTCAGCATGCCGACGATCTTGGCGCGAAGTTCATCGAGGGACGGAAGCGTCGCCAAAGCCTTGACGCCGTCCGCATCCAACTGTTCCTCGCCAAGCGCACCGCCGAGGACGATGAGCTTGTCGTTTTCCTTGGAAAAGTTGACGGAAACCTTAGCCGCGGCCACCGGGTCATCCGAATAGGCGATCGCCGTCGGTCCGGTGAACATGTCGGAAAGGCCCTCGAACTTCGTACCCTTGAGGGCGAGACGCGTGAGCCGATTCTTGGTCACTTTGAAGCTGGCGCCGGCGTCGCGCATACGCGTTCTGAGATCGCCCATCTCGGCCACCGTCAACCCGGAATAATGGGTGACGACAACCATGGTGGTCCCATCGAACGTATCACGAAGCGTAGCGACCAATTCTTCTTTTTGTGTTCGGTCCACTGCTCGTCTCCAGTTTTGGTACATCGCCACCTTGGCGATACACCGTTGCACTTGATCTCCCGATCCTTGGCGGCGGAGCGCCCGATCCCGGGAAACCGACACGCCTGTCCAGTGCAACAGCTCAAGCCGCCCAGGGTGGCACGCCACCCGAAACGGTTATTGCCACTGTCTGTGTAGGCTGGATATCCATTAAGCGGGCCATATGGACCGCACCTACAGTCTCGGACAGGTCGGAAGCGGTCCGAAAACCGCTTCCTAGCCCCCCGCCGAAGCGGGCGGAATTCAATGGGCGGCGGCTAGTCGGTCGCGCCCGCGATTTCCAGGCGAAGTCCTGGGCCCATGGTTGAACTCAGGCTCACCTTTTTCATATATGTTCCCTTGGCGCCGGACGGCTTGGCCTTGGCGATGGCGTCGACGAACGCCGTGACGTTTTCCTCCAACGCATCCTCGCTGAAGCTGGCCTTGCCGACCCCGGCATGGATGATCCCGGCCTTTTCGACCCGGAATTCGATCTGGCCCGCCTTGGCGGCCTTGACGGCGCCGGCGACGTCGGGCGTCACCGTTCCCAGTTTCGGGTTCGGCATCAGACCCTTTGGACCGAGAATTTTACCGAGCTTACCGACGACGGCCATCATGTCCGGCGTCGCGATACAACGGTCGAAATCGATCTCGCCCTTTTGCACTTTCTCGGCCAAATCATCACCGCCGACCAGGTCGGCACCGGCGGCCTCCGCTTCGGCGATCTTGTCACCCTTGGCAAAGACGGCGACCCGCAAGCTTTTACCCGTGCCATGCGGCAAAGAAACGGTGCCGCGGACCATCTGGTCGGCATGACGCGGATCGACGCCGAGGTTGATGGCGATCTCGACCGTCTCATCGAACTTGGTGTTCGCGGCGGCTTCCTTGATCTTCTTGACCGCTTCCGCAATCGGATAGATGCTGTTGCGATCGATGCCGTCGTAGGCGGTTTTCAGCCTTTTTCCTTTCGCCGCCATCACGCGCCCTCCACTTCGATACCCATGGACCGCGCCGAGCCGATGATCATCTTGCAGGCCTGATCAACGTCCTTGGTATTGAAATCCACCATCTTCAGTTCGGCGATCTCGCGAACCTGCTTCATGGTCACGGAACCCACCGTTTCCTTGCCGGGATTGTTGGCCGCTTTCGGCAGCTTGGCAGCCTTTTTTAGGTAAAAGCTGGCGGGTGGCGTCTTCTTGATGAAACTGAAGGTGCGATCGGCGTAGGCGGTGATGACCACCGGGATCGGCATACCTTGTTCCATACCCTGCGTTTCGGCGTTGAACGCCTTGCAGAACTCCATGATGTTGAGACCAGCCTGACCCAGGGCCGGGCCGATCGGCGGCGACGGGTTGGCTTGCCCCGCCGGCACATGCAGCTTGATATAGCCTGCGATTTTCTTTGCCATTTTTCGTCCTCAGTTCGTTTACAAATCGGCGCCTGGGCGCCTTCCTGAGTGGCGTGGTGCGATCATGGCTGATCTCCCACACCATCGGCGGGACCGTCCCGCCTTTTCAATCGTCAGAGCTTCTCCACTTGCGAGTATTCCAACTCGACCGGCGTCGCTCTGCCGAAAATCGATACCGATACCTTTAAACGCGCACGCTCGTCGTCGACGTCCTCGACGAGACCGTTGAACGAGTTGAACGGGCCGTCACAGACCCGGACCTCCTCACCGATCTCAAAGCTGACCGCCGGTTTCGGTCGTTCGACCCCTTCCTTGACCTGATAAAGGATCCGTTCCGCTTCCGAATCCGATATCGGTGTCGGCCGTCCTTTGCCGCCGAGAAAATCGGTGACCTTCGGTGTGTTCTTGACCAAGTGCCAGCTTTCGTCACTCAGGTCCATGCGAACCAATACGTAACCCGGGAAGAACTTACGCTCCGAATTGACCTTGGCGCCGCGCCGCATTTCGACGACTTCCTCGACGGGCACCAGAACCTGCTCGATCTCGTCCTCCATGCCGGCTTGCTTGGCCTGCTCCTCGATCGATTGAGCGACCTTCTTCTCAAAACCGGAATAGGCGTGAATGACGTACCAGCGTTTCGCCATCTGAGCTTAACTCCCGATCCCCAGGATCATCTTGACCGAGAAACTCAAAATCTGGTCGACGAGCAGGAAAAACAACGCCGCCAGGATGACCATGACGAACACCATGCCGGTGGAGATCGACGTCTCCTTGCGGCTCGGCCAGGTGACCTTGGAGGTTTCCTGCCGGACTTCGCGCATGAACTGCGCCGGGTTGGTTTTCGTCATCGGGGATAATCCAAACGTTTCTAATCTAACTAATATGTCGGGTTTTGGCAGGGGCACCAGGGTTCGAACCCGGGACCTTCGGTTTTGGAGACCGACGCTCTACCAACTGAGCTATACCCCTACGTCAAAACGCGCCAGCAACCACTTGCCTATAAACGGCGCGGGGCGGAGCGTTTGCTCCGCCTCGCTCGTTCAACCGTAGACCTATTCGACGATCGCGCTGACGACGCCGGCACCGACGGTGCGGCCGCCCTCGCGGATGGCGAAACGCAGACCTTCGTCCATGGCGATCGGCGCGATCAGGTTGATCTCCATGGCGATGTTGTCGCCCGGCATCACCATCTCCGTCCCTTCCGGCAACACAATCGTCCCGGTCACATCCGTCGTCCGGAAATAAAACTGCGGACGGTAGTTCGAGAAAAACGGCGTGTGACGGCCGCCCTCGTCCTTGGTCAGGATGTAACACTCGCACTTGAACTTGGTGTGCGGCGTGATCGTGCCCGGCTTGGCCAGAACCTGACCGCGCTCAACCTCGTCACGGCCCGTACCGCGCAACAGAACACCAACGTTGTCGCCGGCCTCACCCTCGTCCAGCAGCTTGCGGAACATCTCGACACCCGTGCACGTCGTCTTCTGCGTGTCCTTGATGCCGACGATCTCGATCTCCTCGCCGACCTTGACCACACCGCGCTCAATACGCCCCGTGACAACCGTGCCGCGACCCGAAATCGAAAACACGTCCTCAATCGGCATCAGGAACGGCTGATCCTTCGGACGGTCAGGCTGCGGAATGTAATCATCAACCGCCGCCATCAGCTCGGAGATCGAATTCTTGCCGATCTCATCGTCCCGGCCCTCCAACGCCGCCAAAGCCGAACCCTTGATGATCGGAATGTCGTCACCCGGGAAGTCGTAGCTCGACAGAAGCTCGCGGATCTCCAGCTCGACCAGCTCCAACAACTCCTCGTCGTCAACCTGGTCAACCTTGTTCATGTAAACAACAATCGCCGGAACACCGACCTGACGGGCCAGGAGAATATGCTCGCGGGTCTGCGGCATCGGTCCGTCAGCCGCCGAAACAACCAATACCGCACCGTCCATCTGCGCCGCACCGGTGATCATGTTCTTCACATAGTCAGCGTGACCCGGACAGTCGACATGCGCGTAGTGACGGTTGTCCGTCTGATACTCAACATGCGCCGTCGAAATCGTGATCCCACGGGCCTTCTCCTCAGGCGCCTTGTCAATCTCGTCGAAAGCCGTGAACTCAGCCCCACCGGCCTCAGCCATCACCTTCGTGATCGATGCCGTCAACGTCGTCTTGCCATGATCAACATGACCAATCGTGCCAATGTTGCAGTGCGGCTTCGTACGCTCAAACTTCTCCTTGGCCATCGCTCTCTATTCTCCGTAAAAACCGTGTTACCTGACCTCGCCCGACGGCGACCCTAAAAATTCACAAATGGAGCGGGTGAAGGGAATCGAACCCTCGTCGTAAGCTTGGAAGGCTTCTGCTCTACCATTGAGCTACACCCGCATCGATTCCAGCGCCCTACTCACTTCCCGGTCTCCCCCGGGGTTTACCTGGATCGCATGATGGTGGAGGGGGCTGGATTCGAACCAACGTAGGCGTACGCCAACGGGTTTACAGCCCGTCCCCTTTAGCCACTCGGGCACCCCTCCGTGACATGCGACCCGGCACACCAAGGGGCCGGGGACCCCGAAATATGAAGATTTAACGACTATTGTCAACTTCAAAAGACAGCACAAAAATCTGCGCGCCCCTTGCCCTAAACCCTTGGCGACAAGGAGCTTGCAGACTTTTTCTGGCTGGTGATGTTAAATCCTCCGATGCACAAGCGCAAGAACCCTAAAACCCCGCCACGAAAACGGCCGTCCAAGCGCCCGAAAAGCGCCGGCACCTACTGGATTTTCGGCATCCACGCGGTGAACGCCGCACTGACGAACCCGGACCGCCGGATCGACCGCCTGCTGGTGACCGAACAGGCCGCGCCGTCCCTCCCTGCTACCCCGGATGCCGATGTCGTCCGGCGCGAGACCGTCGAGCGAAAGACGATCGATACCGCTCTACCGGGCGATGTCGTCCATCAGGGGGTCGCGGCCTGTGTTCATCCCCTGCCGGCCTTGTCCCTCGGCGACCTTCAATTCGATAACGATGCCCTCGTCGTCGTTCTCGACCAGGTCCAGGATCCGAGAAACACCGGTGCCGTGCTTCGCTCTGCGGCGGCATTCGGTGTTACTGCCGTCGTCGTCCCCGACCGCGGCAGTCCGGAATCCAGTGGTGTCCTGGCGAAAGCGGCCGCCGGCGCCCTGGAAACGGTCCCGATCCTGCGGGAAACCAACCTGGTTCGTGCCCTGGGCGGCCTCAAGGATGCCGGGTTCTGGTGTATCGGCTTGGACGGGGCCGGGCAAACCGCCATTTCCGAAATCGACATGAACGGAAAAACCGCTCTCGTCCTCGGCGGCGAAGGCCGCGGACTGCGCCGCCTGACCCGGGAAAACTGCGACATCCTGGCGCGCATCCCGATGGTTGCTGGCGTGGAGAGCCTCAATCTTTCGAATGCGGCAGCGATCGCCCTTTATGAGGCGCGACGGACACGTCAATGACCGGTTCCGATGATCTTGCGCAGCGTCAGCGACGGGTATAATGTCCGCGGTCTCAAAACGCCGGCTTAGCTCAGGTGGTAGAGCGGCTGATTTGTAAAATCTATTTGCAACCCACATTGGAAACAGTGTGGTGAACTGGTGTCAAATTCGGGGAAACCTCACTGACGAACGTCATTGGCGATCCCGAGCGAAGCCCCGAGAGGGGAACGTGTAGAGACTTGACGGCACCCACCTAACGGCTTTTGCCCACGGTGAAGAGAAAGTCCAGACCACAAAGCCCCACCGGGGTGGCGGCGAAAGCCGTAGCTGGTAAGAATCAGTAGGTCGCGGGTTCGAGTCCTGCAGCCGGCACCATCCCTTTTCCGCGTCCATTTCAATCCGCAACGCGGAAACAGATCGAAACATTCCGACGCACCCTGTCGCGAGCGGAGCCGTTAGTATGGTTGCCATCATAAACAAACAAACCAAGGACCAGGTGGAGGATTCCCGGTGTTTATTCCGTTTACCGTATTGCTGGCATTGGTTGCCTACGCGACAGCCGCCACCCTAAGCGATGACGCCGCCCGGCGCCAACCCGCAAGGGTCGCAGCGCGTCGGCGGACCCGCCGCAGCGAATAGAAATCAAAGCGGGCGCGATCGCGAAACCGGCAGCCCGACATCGTCAGTCTCCGGCCTCTCAGCCACTCACACCTTCAGCATTTCCCGAAAACGCTCGCGACCGGTATGCGCGCGTTAGTGCAGACAGAAGCCCAATTACCCCTACTAAATTTAGGGATAGTAAATATCTCTTGGGAAAGACTACTTTCGCTTCGCGGGACGCATCAGGTAAACAATACCAAGCAACCCGATGCCCGCGATTATCGCCAACCCAGAAACGTAGTAGACGACCATTTCAAGTTCCCTCTGCCCAGGTCTTGAATATTACGATTCTAACACAGACCCAAAATAAACCTCCAGACTTTTACGATTCCTTGGTTAATTTTTCATTACCCTAGATACGGACGCGGACACATCAGACCCGCCGCCGTTTCCTTGTTGTTAACTTCCTTTTCCTAAAATGGGCAAAACATGTGCGCGGGGAGAATAACCCGCGTGGCCAAAACGGAACGGCCGCCACCTCAGAAGAAGGAGAGATGTCATGAAAACACCGACGCAAAACCGGCTGGGCGTCGCTCTCATGGCCGCAGCTGCTGTGGGACTGATGGTTTCGGCATTCGCCAAAGAAGCAGGCTCAACGGAGCCAGCGGAAACCGCACAAGTGATGCGCAACGCCATGAAGCTCGAAGTGTCGACCGGTTGTAAGGACGGAAATACGACGTTCCGCGTCCGCAACCTCGGTAGCAGCTGGCCCAAGTCAAGCACGTTCGCCATCTACCGATTGGGAAACGGCGGGCGCCAAATGGTCTCCAAGCGCCGCATGCGCCTGAAGGACGGTCAGCGGGCTTCGTTCCGCGTCAAGCGGTCGAAAAACCCCACCGGCCGCCTCGCCTTATGGGTTGATCCCTCTTGGTACAAACGCCAGTTCGATTTCGACGCGACGGTGACCTGCCGTTAGAAAAGCACTTTAATTCAGGTCCAGCGACGGGGAATCGCCGGGCGCGACTTCCCCATTGTTGATCTGGTATTGGCGGTACTGGTCGTAGGCACTGCGCTCGACCACATAGGGGTCGAGTGCGCCTTCTGTCACGACTTCGATCTCTTCCTTGTTCTTCGAGTATTCGACCCCGGCGGTGGCAACCGACGCCGCCAACGGTAGCGGCGAGGCGACAGCCGTCAGGACATCACCCAAGGCGTCCCGAGTGTTGCTCGGACCTAGGATCGGAAGAACGATATAGGGGCCGGCCTCGGAACCGTTGACCGCCGCCGCCTGGCCGAGATCCTCGCGCCGTTGCTCATGGCCCATTTCAGTTGCCGGATCGTTGAGACCGCCGACGCCCAGGGTCGAATTGATAAAGAACCGTCTCGTCGCCGTTTCGGCGTTATCCGTATCGCCCTGCAAAAAACTGCTTACCGCGGTTACCGGTTCGGTCAGGTTGGAAGCGGCATTGCCAATGGCATCCTGCAGCGGTTGCGGGGTCACCGCCCGGTAGCCGTCGACCAGGGGATTGAGAACGGCCCCCGTACGATGCTATTGAAGCCCGACGTAAACCGGTTGACGTCCTCAAGCGGGTCCTCAACCTTGCCCGGCTCACCATCGGTTGCCGGCTTGGGCTCGTCTGCCATCGCCGGCAGCGACAAAAAGGTGACCAACGAAACCGCGACGGCCGCTCGCCATCCGCGACGGCGCAAATCTGCATGCGTTTTCAATTCTTCACTCCCAGGAATACCGATTGCCGGCTCTCTCGTGGCCGACAAGTGTACTCCAAGGATTCCGGGTAAATCTACATAAATCGAGAACCGTCACATTGTGATCGGTGCTTTTTTATAATAATGCCAAAGCGTGATCGCGGCTGCGGTGCGCCAAGGCTTCCAACGCTCTCCGATACCATCCATCTCGGCAGGCGTCGGTCTTTCCGAAAGGCTGAGGAGGCGCTTCGCGGCTTCCGCCAGGGCGAGGTCGCCGGCCGGCCAGATGTCACCGCGTCCGAGAGCGAACATCAGATAGATATCAGCGGACCAGCGGCCGATGCCCTTGACGCGCATCAAGGCTTCTCGGACCGCATCGTCGTCCAATCTGTGCAAGCTGCTCAGATTGAGCGACCTTTCAAACACCGCCTCGGCGAGAGCAACGGCATAGGTCGCTTTCGCGCGGCTCAACCCACAGGCTTTCAGGTCGCCCTCGCCCACGGCCAAGACTTTCTTGGCGCTAACGCCGCCCAAGTTTCGATCGAGTTTGCGCCAAATCGCCGCACCCGCCTGCACGGAGACTTGTTGATCGACAATGATACGGAGCAAAGTCGGGAACCCGGTTTTGTGTCGGCGCTCCGCCGGGGCACCGACCTGATCGACGGCCGCCCGCATGTACTGGCAGTCGCGGCAGAGAGACCGGAGGCTCTCAGCGAGACTATAGGAGCGATCCGTCAGCGAAGTTCCTCCACCGGCGTAACCCCGAAAACCCGAAGTCCCGACGCAATGACGAAAGCAACGCCTTGTACCAGCGCCAGTCGGGCCAAGGTCAGATCCCGTTCCTCGGAAATAATAAAACGGAGCCGCGCCTCATCCTTGCCCTTGTTCCACAACGCATGGAACAAGGTCGCCAGGTCGTTCAGATAGTAGGCGATGCGATGCGGCTCGTGTGCTTCAGCGGCGTTTTCGACGACGCGCGGCCAATTCGCCATACACTTGATCAGGCCCTGCTCAGCCGGGTCCGTTAAGAGATTTAACGGCCCCTTCATCAGGCTCTCGGCGGAAAGCTCGACCGGCCCGAATTCCTCACCCGCGTTGCGCAAGACGGAGCGGCAGCGGGCATGGGCGTATTGAACATAGAACACCGGGTTTTCCCGGGATTCCTCCAAGGCCTTTTCCAGGTCGAACTCCATCTGCGTGTCGTTTTTGCGGGTCAGCATGATGAAACGGACGACGTCCTTGCCGACCTCATCGACCAAATCGCGCAACGTCACGAACGTTCCGGCTCGTTTCGACATGCGCATCGGTTCGCCCCCCTTCATCAGGTGAACGATCTGGCAGAGTTTGATGTCGAGGTCTGCCTCGCCGTCGGAAATGGCCTTCGTCGCGGCGACCATGCGTTTGACGTAACCGCCATGATCGGCACCGAAGATATCGATCATCGACTTGAAGCCGCGCTGGTACTTGTCCAGGTGGTAGGCGATGTCGTTGGTGAAATAGGTCCATGAGCCATCCGATTTCTTGAGCGGCCGATCCACATCATCGCCAAACTCGGTGGCCCGGAAGAGTTTCTGCGGTCGCGGTTCCCAATCATCCGGGAGTTTTCCTTTCGGCGGTTCGAGAGCCCCCTCGTATATGAGGCCTTTTTTCTCGAGCGTCTCGTATACGTCTTCGACACGGCCGCTTTCGACCAGGGAGCGTTCCGACGTGAAGACTTCATGCTCGACGGCCAGTGCCTTCAGGTCCTCGCGGACCATTTCCATCATCCGTTCAACAGCAAAGGACCGGAATTCAGGCAGCCATTCGCGCTCATCGATACCCAACCACTGATCGCCGTCGTGTTCGGCAATTGCCTCGCCGACCGGAACCAGGTAGTCGCCCGGATAATGATCCTCCGGGAATGGACCGATGCCCTCACCGAGGGCTTGCCGGTAGCGAAGATAGGCCGAACGCGCCAACATATCGACCTGGGCGCCAGCATCGTTGATATAGTACTCGGTGGTCACGTTATAACCGGCCTTGTGCAGAAGGTTGGCTAGCGCGTCTCCGACGACGGCGCCCCGGGCATGGGCGACGTGAAGCGGCCCCGTCGGATTGGCCGACACGTATTCTACGTTGACCCGGGCGCCCCTTCCCAATTTGGAGTCCCCATAAGCTGGGCCAAATGCAAGTACGTCGGAGAGCCGGGCCTGCCAGAAATCGAATGACAGCCTAACGTTTATAAAACCGGGGCCGGCTATATCGACGGTTTCGACGGCATTCAGTTGACGAAGGGGCTCGGAAAGGATCTCGGCGAGTTCGCGTGGGGTCTTCCCGACGAACTTTGCGAAGACCATTGCGACATTGGTCGTAATGTCTCCGTGTCCCGGGTCCCGGGGCGGCTCGGAAGAAACCCGCTCCATATCGAGATCATTCGGCAGGGTGCCCGCGTCGGCGAGCGTTTCGACGACCTCCGAAAGCCTCTTTTTAAAGTCCTGAAACAGGTTCATGAGCGTAGCAAACCCGTAAACGTTTAGCGGTTTATCGAAAGCAAGCGGTGATACTCCACGCCACCCCCTCAATCAAGTGGCGCCTGAGGGACGCGTTTGTGCTAAAGATAGATGACGACAAGGTAACGAACGGAAAAACGAATATGAAGCCGGCCGAAACGGAAACATACCGCAAACGCTTGATCGAATTGCGTGACGAAATCCACCATCTATCCGAAGCCACGGTAGAAGACCGAAAAACGGTCGAACTCGATCAAACGATGGTTGGCCGGCTTTCACGAATGGACGCATTGCAGAACCAGGCCATGCAGATCGAAACAGAACGAAGGCGGAGTGTCGAATTGCAGAGGATCGATTCGGCCCTGCAAAGAATCGAAGACGGGGTTTTCGGCTATTGCGTTTCCTGCGGTGAGGCGATCGAGGTCAAACGGCTCGAATATGACCCAACCGTCCCCACCTGCGTCGGATGCGCGTCGACCAAGAGTTGACGAACCCGCGGCCGGAAAGTCAGGCTCGGGGGTCCCGTTAACCCTGCTCGGGGTTTCCAGAATCGTCGGACCGGGTCAGATAGACGAACCGGACCGAGAGCAGCGTCAGTGAAAGGACGGCGCCGGCGAAGATCGCTTCGATCAATCCGTACACACCGTGGCCGGCCTGAAAGGCGAGGAGCCAAGCGATCGGGATCATGACGACAAAAAACGATATCGTCTGCATCCCACTGGGCACCCAGACGTCCTGGCGTCCGCGGAGAACATTGGCCATCACCGCCTGACCGCCGTCAGCAAGCATGACGAGACCACAGAGGCGGATTGGGGCAGTCACGACGGCGAGAACGTTCTCGTCGCTCGTGTAAAGGCCGCCCAGCCATTCCGGAAAGAGGATGAATACGGTGCCGGCCGTCAACATGGCCAGGGTATTGACGCCGAGGCCGGTCCAACCGGCGAGGGCCAGGTCGCGGAAATCCCGCCGGCCGAACGCGATACCGACACGCACCGCCGAGGCCGAACCGACGCCGATGGCGAACATGAAGACCAGTGCCAACAGATTGAGCGTGATCGAATAGGCTCCGAGGGCGTCCTCGCCGAGCCATCCCGCGAAGACGTTGAGGATGGCGAAGGAAACGGTTTCGACACCGATGGCGACGCCGGTCCCATAACCGAGAACACGGAGCCGCGACCAGGTCTTCCAGCCGCCTGCGGGCCTGATCCGAACACCGAATTTCTCATGGTCGTGCATGGTCCATACGTAAGCGATTCCGCCGATCGCCATGAACCAGCGCACGACGGTCGTCGCCCAGGCGGCGCCCTCGGCACCGCCCGCGGGAAAACCGGCCTCACCATAAATGAAAGCCCAGTTGAGCCCAGCATTGAGGACGTTGGCGGCGATCATCAGGACCATGGCCGGTTTCGGCCGGCGGATGCCATCGAGAAAGAAAGCGGAGGCGAGGAACACCAGATGGGCCGGCAAGCCCCATCCGAGCACCCTCATAACGTTGCCGCCGCCGGCCGCCAGTTCCTCGCTCTGTCCGCTCAGGGCAAGCCAGAACGGACCGAACAGACAGAACAACAAGGCCAGCAAACCGAGGACCGTGGCATAAGGAACGGCTCGGCGCCAAACGGCGCCGCATTCCTCGAATGTCCCGTTGCCGAAGTTGTTGGCACTGAGAACGATGGTGCCGAGGATCATTCCCATGGAGATGAGAAGAACGGGCAGGGTCAGTGCCATGCCGATCGATTGGTAGGCGAGTTCGGTGGCGCTGAAGTGTCCGACCATGATGGTATCGACGGTGATCAGGATGACCAGACCGGAGCGCGAAATGATGATCGGGATCGACAAGCGCACAAGTTCGGACACGTGGCGGCGCAGCCGGGCTACCAGCCACGACTTTTCCGACCCTACCGGTTCGCGGTAGTCCGCCATATCCGTGTTCCCCCTGCGTCTGTGCGAGCCCCCGCCTTAACACCGTTCTCGCTCCGTGGAAAGTTTCAACACGGACGTTTGCTTGGCCTGGCCATGGGACTATAAGGGCTTGCCCACCCTCGAAACACGACCCACCTGCTGGATCATGACCTCACGCGACACCGCCCCCGCCGCTGCCCAAGAAAACACGAAGGCGGGAATCGCGTGGATGCTCGTCACCATGTTCATGTTCGTCTCCATGGACGCCTGCGCCAAGTACATGGTGCAGACCCATGACACGGTACAGGTCGTGTGGGGCCGGTATTTTTTCCATTTCGTCCTCCTCGGCCTGGTCCTGTCACCGAAGTTGCGTGACGTGGTGGTCACGCAGAACATCCGTCTACAGTTGATACGGTCCGTCCTGTTATTATTGACGACCGGGCTGTTCTTCACGGGCCTCCGCTATGTGCCCCTAGCCGACGCCAGTTCGATCATGCTGGCCTCGCCGATCGTGGTCACCGCGCTTTCCATGCCGATCCTCAAGGAGAAGGTCGGACCGCGGCGCTGGGCATCGGTCATCATCGGTTGCATCGGCGCCTTGATCATCATCCGCCCGGGCACCGGCATGATGCAGGCCGCCGCCTTTTTTCCCCTGGGCGCCGCCATCCTTTACGCCTTCTATCAGGTGTCGACACGATTCCTCAGTCATTCGGACAGTGTCCTGACGACGCTGTTCTACAGCGCTTCGATCGGCGCCGTAATCACCACGATCATGGTGCCGTTCGTCTGGGAACCGCTCGATCTCCGTCAATGGGGCCTGTTGGCGCTTCTCGGTATTTTCGGCGGGCTTGGTCATTTTGCCCTGATCAAGGCCTTCACTCAGGCCCCGGCAGCAACCGTCGTCCCCTTCACCTATACCAACCTGATATGGGCGACGTCATACGGGTTCATCGTATTCGGGGACCTGCCCGACCACTGGACGATCATCGGCGCTTCGATCATCGTCGCCAGCGGCCTCTACATCTACCACCGCGAACAGGTGCGTCGCGGCGACTCGGACTAGCCGTCGGAGGGCCCGCCGCTCAACGCTTCGCGATGGTCGACGGCGTTCAACAGGGATGCCAATTCCGGGTCGGTAACTCCCAAGGCCCGCATCTCACGGATCGTATTGGCGAGATAGTCCCGGCAGGTCCCATACTTGCCGGCGGCACCGGCGATGATCCGGGCCATCAAATCGGTTTCCATGGGCCCGGCGTATTGGCGATGATCCCTGTCGACGACAAAGGTCAGAACCGGCACCGCTCCGTTGCCCTCGACCTCGGCCTCGCACCATACCGCCTGATAGATCCCGGTCGTCATTTCGCGCCGCCACAGGGCATGCCAATCCCGTTCCTCGTGGCCTGAGAGAAGTCGGAACGCAACGCCTTTGCACGAACCTTGGCCGGCCTCCAGGCACAGCCCCAATCCCGGGCGCTCCGCGGTCCCGCGGGCATAGGAGGTCCAGATATGGAACTTTCGCTCCCAACCGGCGAGCTCCGCCGTGTTCCGGCGGTCGTAAAAGAAACAGGGGTTCCACATCAAAGATCCGAACCCGAAAACCCAGATCGGGCCGTCCGGCCGCTGGCCTCGAATGCGATCCAGGCGATGACGCCGTTCTTCAGGTGTCAGTTCGCGATAGGCGCCTTGCGGCCAGCGAATGGGCGCCGACGGTATGTTCAATGGGCCTGCTCTTTAGTCTTGCGGAACTCCAGATCAGGCCAGTCCTCCTCGGCTTTGTTCAGGTGCCAGGCGTTACGCGCAAGGAACACCGGATCGCCGTCGTGGTCGTCGGCCAACGCGGCCTGATTGGCGTCGATAAAAGGTTTCACGCCGCCATCACTCCCGTCTCCCACCCAACGCGCCGTATAGAGTTCGGTCGGTTCAAAATGAACGGGAATATCGTATTCGGTCCGGATGCGGTCGGCCAGGACCTCGAATTGCAAAACACCCACGACGCCAACGATCCAATCAGCGCCGATACGCGGCTTGAATACCCGGGCCGCACCCTCTTCCGCCAGTTGCTGCAGGGCCTTGCCGAGGCGCTTGGCCCGCATGGGGTCGTCGGGCCGCACCTTCTGCAAGATTTCCGGAGCGAAACTGGGGATACCCGTGAAGCGGATGTCCTCGCCCTCGGTCAGGCTGTCGCCGATCCTGAGATTTCCGTGATTGGGAATGCCGATAATGTCTCCGGGCCAGGCTTCTTCCGCCAGTTCCCTGTCCTGGGCCAGGAACAGCACCGGGTTGTGCATGTTCAGCTGCTTGCCGGAACGCACGTGCAGCAGTTTCATGCCGCGCCGGAACTTGCCCGAACAGATGCGCACGAATGCGATGCGATCCCGGTGCTTGGGATCCATGTTGGCTTGGATCTTGAACACGAAGCCGGAAACTCGTTCTTCGCCGGGTTCGATGTCGCGGGCGACGGCTGGCTGCGGGCGCGGTGTCGGCGCCTCGGTTCCGACACCGTCGAGCAATTCGCGAACGCCGAAATTGTTCAGCGCGCTGCCGAAGAATACCGGCGTCATATGGCCCTCAAGGTACGAGGTCCGATCGAAGGCCGGGCAAAGGCCGCGCGCCATCTCCACCTCTTCGCGCAGTTTCTCGACTGCGTAATCGGGCAGGATCCTGTCCAATTTCTCGTCGTCGAGCCCGTCGCAGGTTTCTCCCTCGTCCGGCATCTCGCCTTTCGACCGCTCCATCAAGACCAGGCGGTTGCCGATCAGGTCGTAGCACCCGAGAAAGCCTTTCCCCATGCCGATGGGCCAGCTGGCCGGCGTAACATCGAGGGCCAGGGTCTGTTCGATTTCGTCCAGCAGGTCGAAAGGGTCGCGCGTATCGCGGTCGAGCTTATTGATGAATGTGATAATCGGCATATTGCGCAGGCGGCAGACCTCGAACAGTTTGCGTGTCTGCGCCTCGATGCCCTTGGCCGCATCGATGACCATGATTGCTGAATCAACGGCGGTCAGGGTGCGGTAAGTATCTTCGCTAAAATCCTCGTGACCTGGTGTGTCGAGGAGATTGAACGTATGCCCGAGGTAATCGAAGGTCATCACCGAAGAGGCTACGGATATGCCGCGCTCGCGTTCGACCTTCATCCAATCGGAATGGGCGCGGCGCTGTTCGCCGCGGGCCTTGACCGCACCGGCCATCTGAATGGCGCCGCCGAAAAGCAGCAGCTTTTCCGTCAGCGTCGTTTTCCCGGCGTCCGGGTGGGATATGATCGCAAACGTCCGCCTTTTGGCGACTTCATTGTCAATTGAACTCAAGGTTGTTATCCGGTTTTTTCTTACAACACCAATACTTACCGCCGACAGGGAATGTAGTTTCCGCAGGCGAAATGGCCAGTGGAAAATTCTATCAAATGTACTTTGCAAACGCGGACAACGTCAGTAGAACCAACACGAGCCCTTGAGGGGGCGAAGGTTTAGGAGGGATGAATGGATAGGCCACAAGCGGAACGCAAGGGTTCCGACCGACGTGGATCCGACCGGCGCGGCGACGAAAGACGCAACAGCGACCGCCGCGACGACAACGACCGCCGAGAACAGGAACTCGCCGTCGAAAAGAACCGCCGCAACGGTCAGCGCCGCGAAGGGCCGCGCCGCGTCGAAGAAAACAATCGACGCACCGGTCCGCGCCGCACGGGCAACGACCGCCGCGACGACTGATCCATGAAGGCGACCTGAGGCCGGTCAACCGGCCTGGTGGCGCCACCAGAAATTCTTGTTGATGGAAAAGACCGGCTGGTAATGCCGGATCTTTTTCGCTTCGACCACCTTCTTGATCTGGTTGTCGAGGACGAAATAGCGCTTCTTCTTTTTCTTGTCCTTGACGATGACCATGGGGATGGCGTGTCCGACCTTCAAGTTAAGGTCCTTGACCGCGACGACCCTGAGTTCGCTTTCACGAAATCCCAAGATGCGTAGCGACAGGTATTTGACGATCGCGTAATCCTCGCAGTCACCGAAACGCGACATGAACTCGCCGGGCGTCGCCCAGTAGTCCTTTCGCCCCCAGTTGGCCTTGTCGGAAATGTACTTGGCCTTGTTCATCCGTGCGTTGACGGCGCGGAGCTGGGTCCATTTGCCCTTCCCCTTGAGGCTTTCCAGGAACTTGTCCCAGTCGTTGTAGTCGCAGATGTTAAGCCGCGTCGACGTACAGTTCTGATCCTTGCGCTTCTTCAGTTCCTTGGAATAGCGGGCCAGCGCGGCGCGCCATTTCTTAAACGGCTTCATGTTCTTCGAGCGTTTTTCGAGGCTGTTGAAGAAGCTCTTTCTATACTTCGCTGCGGCCTCGACTTCCACAGGCGCGGCAAATGAAAAGGCTAGAAGAAACGCCGACACGAACACGGCGAATCGCTTTGGTTTTCGGGATTTCAGCGTGTTCATATCGATCGTCAACGGCTCTACGTAATATTGGTCGCCCGTTTCCATCTCTTGTCGAGGGCAACGTCCCGATTCGGATCAATAATAGTATTTCCAGCGACTTGGCGACAAGTTTGGCGCGCCGGAATTCGCGCAAACGTGAAAGCCAACCCGATTCCCCCTTGCTTCCGAACGGTCAAACCGTAAGATTTTGGAAAATATATCGTTTTCATTGGGGGATCAGCCGATGGCGCTGTCCACGAAAGGGGACACCGGGAACGAACCGCCCGCCGACAGCGGCGGCGGCGACGGCTCGGAAGACGCCAAGGAAAAGATCCCGCCGAGGCAGGTGAACAAGGCGGCGCTGGCCATCGTCGGCGCCCTCATTCTTACCGTCGTGGCAGCAATCTTCGGGACCCTTGGTTTCGTCGAGTCGGAGCGCGAACGTGACATCCAGGCTTGGCAGGTGCGTCTCGGCATCGTCGCCGACAGCCGCAGCGCCGCCATCAACGATTGGGTCGAACAGAACTTCGGCTACGTACGCGAGCTCGCCCAAAACGCCTCCCTTCAGGTCTACATGTCCGAACTGGCATCGGGCGGTGCCGAGGAAGAGGAGGAACCGCCCGGACTCGATGACGAGACCGATACAGAGGCCGCCGTCGAGGGCGAGGTCCAGGAGGAAGAGGACCTGGAGGAAGAGGAAGGCGACGAAGAGGCGTCTGCGAGTTTCCTGAGGAATCTTCTGATCGCCACCGCCGAACGCACCGGCTTCAAGGCGCCGCCGCCGGTCGGCGAGGTCGCCGCCAACGTCGAACGCGCCGGGGTCGCCGGCCTCGGTCTGGTCGACAAGGACGGCGCCGCCATCGTCAGCACGCCCGATATGCCGCCTCTGACCAGCAAGGTTCGCACCGCCGTCGCCCAGGCCCTCGATGGGGAACCGGCGATCATCGATCTGTTCCTCGGCGCCGCCGGTGATCCGACCATGGGTTTCGTGCTGCCGGTCTTCGGCATTCAGGACGACGGCGAAGGGGCCAAGGGCATCGGTGCCGTGGTGGGTTTGAGGATCGTCGGCCAGGGCCTCTACCGCCGCCTCAAGCAGCCGGGAGACACGGCGCAGACGACTGAAACCTATATGGTCCGCGCAAAGGGGGCGACGGTGGAATATTTGACGCCGCTCGCCGACGACACGCCAGCCTTGAAACGCTCCATGTCCGCCGACACGCCGAACTTGGCGGCAGCCAGGTCGACGGAGCGGCCCGGCGGCTTCGGCATCTACGTCGATTACGCCGGCACCGAGGTGCTGGCCGCCTCGCGGCCGATCGCCAACCTGCCTTGGGTGCTGATCCGCAAGATCAGCCGCGACGAGGCCCTGGCCGCAACGGACAACCGCCTGACCGTGATCATGGGCGTCTTCATCGCGCTCATCGTCATCGTGACGCTCGCCATCCTGTTCGTCTGGAAGAAGGGCGCCTCCATGCGCGCCACCCAGGCGCTCCATGAAGCCGAGATCGCCTTGGAGCGCTTCGGCAACATGAGCAAGTTCATGAAGGTGGTGACCGACAACCAGCCCGACCAGATCGTCGCCGTCGATGAGAACACCCAATATACCTTCGCCAACCTGCCCGCCGAGGAAGAGGCCGGCATCCCGGCTGCGGACATGATGGGCAAGACCATGGCCAGTGTCATCGGCCCGATCCGGGCGCAGAAATATTCCGACCTCAACAAGGACGTGCTCAGGGACTTCGAGAAGGCCAGCCACACGGTCGTCTTCGGTGACGAGGAGGACGAAGAGGATCCCGACGGCGAGTTCCAAGTGGTGCGCACCTATCACGTGCCGCTGCGCGGCGATCGCGATTATCCGCCGGCCGTCCTCATGATTATCAGCGACATCACCGACCTGACCCGCGAGAAACGGCGCGGCGAGAAGATGATGCGCCAGTTGACCGACACCCTGGTCAGCGTCGTTGACCGCCGCGACCCCTTCTCGGCCAACCATTCGTCCCGCGTCGCCGAGGTGGCCCGCGCCGTCGCCCATGAGATGGGCATGGACGAGGTCGACGAGAAAACCGTCGACATCGCCGGCAACCCCATGAACCTGGGCAAGATCTTCATCCCAGAGGAGATCCTGACCAAGACCGAGGATCTGACGCCCGAGGAGCGCGCCATGGTCGGTTCGGCTTATCTGACCACCGTCGATCTCCTGGAGAACGTCGACTTCGAAGGTCCGGTCGTCGAGACTATCCGCCAGTTCGGCGAAACCTGGGACGGCCGCGGACCGTTGGGTCTGAAGGGCGAGGAGATCATCCAGACGGCCCGCATCCTGGCTGTCGCCAACGCCTTCGTCGGCATGGCCAGCCCCCGCGCCTACCGCGGCGCCATGCCCTTCCAGAAGGCCGCCGACATCCTGATGGGCGACACCGGATCACGCTACGACCGCAAGCCCGTATCAGCCCTGATCAATTTCCTGGAGAACCGTGGCGGCACTCGGCGTTGGGCGCACTTCCGCGAAACACCGCCGGAGCGGGAGGCGTAGGCGAACGATCGGCGACGAATGTGCTTCGGGCAACTATTCGTCAACTTCCTTGCTCCCAAAGAACGACGGCAGCTCCGTCTTCCACTGTGCCAGAAGGCTAGGTCATTGACCGGCGCAATCAGTTCTCGATCCACAAGGACAGTGTTGGATGGCCGAGACTGTGCAAATCGACGAGCACGGAAACCACGCGCGGTGACAGTCTCGAACCGGCGGCCAGGAGCAAGCGCCCGTCTTCTGTAAATATGTTGCGCGACAAAACGGCATTCCCGGGTACCGCGTCGAGATCGACACGCCGTTCACCAGAAGGCCAGTCAACGGCTTCAGGCACTTTCCTCGAGGTCGGGCGCTTCTTCGGTGCGTTGAGGTAGACCCGGCGCGGCAACACCGGGGGCTCGTCGGCATCCGGCAGGCGGATGCCGTCGAGAGCCGCGTCCACATTCACTGCCGCATAAACCTCGGCATCCTTCAGCCAGTTCTCGGCGACAACCAGACGCAACATCTTGGCCAGCCGCTCCTCGAGGCCCGTTTTCGACATCGGCTTGACGAGGAAGGCATTGACGTCGAGGGCCAGAGCCAAGTCGACCAGGTGTTTTTCCGAGTACCCGGTGAGCATGGCAAACGGCAGGGCTCGCTCGATACCGGCGGAACCGCTGCGTATGGCCTTGAGGAATTCGAGGCCGTGCATCACGGGCATGTTGAAGTCCGAAATGACGAATTTCACATCGGCCTCGGAATCTCGAAGAATGGCCAGGCCTTCCTCTCCATTCTTGGCCTGAAAGACGTTTTTCAAACCCAGACCGGACATCTGCCGGTTGACCGTTTCCAAGACGAAATTGACGTCGTCGACGAGCAATACGGAAAGACCGGACAAATTGATCTTCGTCATGGTCTCTATTCCTCAACCGATCGCGACCGAACCATGCGGCGAAGGCGGTCGAACTCCGATTTCACTGAATTCAAATGACCGCTCAATGTCTCCCAATCGCCGGAACCCGATTCTTGCTCCATGGCCAGAAGCACTTCGGCCAATAGAGGAGCTGCGGCGTTCTGAGCGGCACCTTTTGCGGCGTGTGCCGAATCGCGGAAGGCCTGTGCATCGCGGTCGTCGAGGGCGTTTTCGATTTCGGCGAGCATCGATGGGAACATTTCTTCGAAAATCTCCAGGATTTCATAGAGCTCGCCGGGATCATTCTCTCCCATGATTTCGGAAAGCGCTTTCAGATCGACCGGCGGTGTTTCTCGACGAACGGAGGGCGGCCGATTTGAAGCAGCCGCCCCTGTCGACCGCGCCGCGTCATCGACATCGGCCCAGTCGTCGAGAACGGCCGACAGGTTTTCGATGTTGAGGGGCTTTATGAGGACATCGTTCATGCCGGCTTCGAGGAAACGTTTTCGGTCTTCATGCGAGATGTGCCCGGTGACGGCGATGATCGGCAGATTCGGCTCTCCCGGCCCTTCCCGCTGGCGTAGTTTTTTCGTCAAGGCGATGCCATCCATTTCCGGCATGGATATATCGGTCAACACCATGGCGTAGTCGCCCCGCTCGAACAGGTCCAGCGCCTCGGCTCCGTTCGCCGCCAAATCACATTCGACGCCAAGCCGAGTCAATATCTTGCGGGCCACCGTCCGGTTAATCAATGTATCGTCGACGACCAGCACTGGCAGCGACGGTTTGCGAGTTGTCTCGTCGGCAGATGCACTTGTCACGTGGACCAGGGTCGACAACAGTTCCTCGTCGTTGACGGGTTTCGTCAGGATCGCGTCCATACCGGCCCGGATACAAGAATCCAACTCGATCTGAGTCGCTCCGGCGGTCAATCCGATGATCGGGATGGAGGCCAGTGGCCCCTCGAGACTGCGTATCCGAAGCGTCGCCTCGAGCCCGTTCATGACCGGCATGTGGCGGTCCATGATAATGAGGTCGAAGGATTCGGTCTTGATTACTGCAAGCGCTTCCTCGCCGTTGGGGACGCTCGCCACCCGGTGGCCGGCACGGGTCAGGATCTTCTCGGTGACGATGCGATTGGTAGCGTTGTCTTCGACCTGCAGAACCGTGAGCGGGCGCGAAACCGCGGCCGCCGCGACTCGTACGGGTCGCGTGGACTGGCGCAAATCGGCGACGTCCGAGGTGCGGTCGATCGCCAGCACCGCCGTGAATCGGAAGGTGCTCCCCTCGCCCGGCGCGCTTATCAAGGCAATATCGCCGTCCATCATACCGACAAGGCGTCGGCAGATTGCCAGGCCCAGGCCGGTCCCACCGTATTTCCGGGCCACTTCAACAGCGCCTTGCGTATAGGACGAGAACAGTTTGGACTGCGCGTCCTCGGAAATTCCAAGGCCGGTGTCGGTTACCGAAAAGAACAACGTGACCTGGTCATCAACAACCGCATCGAGTCCGAACTCGACACTCACCGATCCGTCGTCGGTGAACTTGATGGCATTGCTGATCAGGTTGAGGATCACCTGACGTAGGCGGTGCGGATCGCCGGCGACGACGGCCGGAATACCCTCGCCGGCATGACTGGTGATCGTTAACCCCTTCTCTTCCGCGCGCGACGCCATAACGGCGATCGATTGGTCGACCACGTCCTCTACGATGAAAGGAATCGATTCCAGCTCGAGCTTGTCCGCCTCGAGCTTGGAAATGTCCAACAAGTCGTCGATGATGGTCTGTAGTGCTTCGCCAGAGGCAACGATGGTGTCGACGCACTCTCGCTGTTCACCATCGAGCGGCGTATCGAGCATCAGCCGCGCCATGCCGAGAACGCCGTTCATGGGCGTGCGGACTTCATGGCTGACGACGGCCACGAAATCGGACTTCGCTTCCGCCGTCCTTTCGGCCTCCTCCTTTGCCTGTTTCATGGTTTCTTCCGCTTCCTTCCGCCGCGTGATGTCGTACACCCAGCCGAAATAGGCGTTCTCCTCACCCAGGCTCGTGGGCTCGAAAGAAAGTAATATCCAAATCGGCGTGCCGTCGGCATGCTTCAGTCGGGCTTCCACATCGCGCAGTCGACCCTCATGTCGCAGGCGCTCGGAAATACGGTCCCGTTCGGACGGATCGACATATAAATCCCGCGCCCGGGTCCGTAGAAATTGCTCCTTGGATACGCCGACCATCTCCGCCATCCGCGAGTTGACGAAATCGAAACTGCCATCACCGCGTACGATGGTGGCACCGATCGGACTCGATTCCAGGATGTGGCGAAGCCGCTGCTCGCTGTCGCGAACCGCTTGTTCGGCACGGATCCGTTCGGTGATGTCCGTGTAGGTGGTGACGAAACCGCCGGTCGGCGCCGGCGTCCCCCGGACCTCGATGACCGTTCCATCTTGCCGTTCCCGTTCGAAATGGTGCGGTTCGAACTTTCTGGCCAGATCCAGCCGTTCGCGCACCTGCTCCTCCGCATCGCCCGGACCGTATTCGCCACGCTCTGCGTTGAAGCGCAACAGCTCTTCCATCGTCATGCCGACGACACACATGTCTTCCGGCAGATCGAGCAGTCTCGAAAACTCCCGGTTCCAGGCGCTCAGCCTGAGGTCATTGTCGAACATGGAGATGCCCTGGTCGATGTTCTCGATCACTGATTCGACGATCGATTTCTGTTCGATCAACTGCTCCTCGAAACGTTTACGCTCCGTGATGTCTGTAACGATGTTGACGACGCCGCCGGATGGCGTTGGCGCCGCGTTGACCTGCAGTGTCTTCCCGTGGGCGGTTGTCCGCTCCCAGTTCTGCGGCTCCTTGTCAACTGGCAGTTCCTGGAGCCAATCCTCGGTCAGTTGATCCGGGTCCCCCTTACCGAAATCACCTCGTTCGGCCTGAAAACGGTTCTCGACCCGGTTCGACTCGCCGACCCTGAGAAGGCCATCCGGAAAGTCATAAAGATCCGAGTATTGCTTGTTGAAAAAGACGTAGTTCCTGTTGCGGTCCACATAACGGATACCGCCCGGCACGCTGTCGAGGACGATCCGCAATTGTGCTTCTTTCTCGGCCAGTTCTTCTTCCGCCTGTTTGCGTTCGGTGATGTCCGTGGTGGTGACGACGAAACCGCCGGTGGGAACGGGTGTGCTAAGGATATTAATGGCGCGGCCGTTGGCGCGGGTCATATCGCGTTGCCAGACCTCGGTCATGCGCCTCGGGTCCTTGACCCGTCTGAGGACTTCGCGCCAGTTCTCACCCTCGTCCTGGCGCATGGTGGCGCCGACGATTTCGTCGAACAACTGGCCCTTCTCGAAGAGTTCCTCGGGCAGGTCGAATTGTTCGATGTAGCGGGTATTGTAGGTAACGAGCCGCCAGTCGGTGTCGTACATGGTGATGCCCTGCCCCATGCACTCCAGGGTCACGTCGAGCAGGTGTTTCTGTTCTTCGAGGGCCGCCTCGGCGCGTTTTCGCCCCGAAATGTCGGTCCACGTGGACAGCAACGCCGACTCGTTCTCAAAGGTGAAGCGACGCGAAGCGAGCAACGCCCAGAAAGGTTCTCCGTCGCTGCCCAGGAGTTCGACCTCGAAGTCGTCGACCTGCCCGTCCCGTTCCAGGCGTTCGATGAATTCGCTGCGGTTTTCCGGGTCCCAGTAAAACTCGGAGGCCTTACGTCCCACCAGTTCTTCCGTGGTGATGCCGGCCAGATTGGCGGCCGGTTGGTTACAATAAAGGATCTCGCCGCCGTGCTCGCGAACGATGGTGATGGGCGACGGCACCGTTTCCAGGATGGCCCGTTGAATGACCTCACCATGTTTACGTTCGGTAACATCCGTGTGGATGCTGACCGTACCGCCGCTTGCCGTCTTGCGATCGCGGATCTGGACCCAACGGCCGTCAGACAGCGGCATATCGAGGGTCACGTTCTCCTGGCCGAAGTGGTCTCGCCTCTGCCCGACGGCACTACGGCCGCCGCTACCGGTTGCGGCAATCCCTCTTTCGAGGTCGATTTCGAGCAACCGATCGATTGTTGGACCGTCCTCGACGTCGGCGTCCGAGTAGCCGTAGATGTTCATGTATTGGCGGTTACAAAACCGCAGCCGGCCGTCCGAATCATATAGAGAAAACCCTTCCGAAATGCTGTCGATCGCGTCTTTGACCAGAGCCTCGGCCTCTGCTGCGGCATCCTTGGCGGCGAGCAGTTCTTTTTCGGCGCGTTTGCGCTCGGTGATGTCGACGTGCATGGCGACCATACCGCCCGTCGAGGTATGGCGCTGGCGGATATCGATCCAACGGCCATCGGTTCGATAGCGCTCGAAGTCATCCCAACGGCGTTCACCCTTGGCAACGGCCGATTCCGACTCCCACTCGATGGTGCCGCGGGCAGTATCGAGCTGTTCCAAGTCACTCCATGTGACGCCGCCGGCGACGTCCGCCGCCGTGTAGCCATAGAACTCGAGGAATTTCTCGTTGCACGTGACCAGTCTATCGTCGGGGTCGTAGAGCACGAAACCATCGGCGATGTTGTCGAACGCGTCTTTGAGTATGGCTTCCGCCTCGGCCGCAGCGTTGCGTGCGGCAACCACCTCTTCCTCGACTTCCTTGCGCTTGGTGATGTCATAAGCCCACCAAAGGATGCAGTCCTCCTCCCCGACCCGGATCGACTCCCAGGACAGTAGACACCAGAAGATGGTATCGGCACCGCGGTAAAGTCGAACTTCGCGCGGCGCGACGCGACCCGTTTCGGCCATTTCGGCCAAGTATTCCTGGCGCTGGCTTTTGTCGACCCAGAAATCGATGGCGTTGCCGCCTTCGAGTTGGTCCCTCGGCACGTCGAAAAGATCCGCGTTGCGGCTGTTGGCGAATAGGATACGGCCGTCTTCCTTGCGCGAAATGCCGACGCCGTTGGGACTCGATTCAAGGATTTGGCGAAGCCGTTCTTCGCTTTCCCGCAATTCTTCCTCGGTACGCTTGATGTCGCTGACGTCGGTGCGGATGCCGACCGTGGAGCCGTGCGGCGTGCGGATCTCGCGGTTGAGGATCCAGCGGCCTTCGTTATTGACCTGCAGGTAGGTTTCACCGTTGGCGTTGTCGAAGGCTTCGGTTCTCGCCTGTTTGAACCCATTGGGGGTCATTTCCTGGGTTTCGTGGTATCCCCGTTCGACGGCGAGATCGATCAACTCGTCGAAAGTGACTCCGGGCTCGAGAGCATCGGTGATGTGGGGGAACATGTCCCGGTAGACATCGTTGCAGATGACCAATTCGCGGTTCTCGTCGAATAGCACGAAGCCGTCCTGCAGGCTCTCGACGGCATCGGTCAATAGCATCTCCGTACGCTGCAGTGCGATTTCGGTGGTCTTCCTTTCCGTGATGTCGGATTGGATACTGACGATGCCGCCCGACGGGGTCGGTCGATCCGTGATTTCGATCCATCGACCATCGGCCATCAGGATGCTGTATGGCTCACCAAGTTGATCACGCCTCTCGGTGCGAAGAGCCGAGTACCCCCTGCCCCGATCGTGCTCGGCGGCTATGGATCCCTTGTCGATGTCAAGTTGCACGAGATCGTCATAAAGGACGCCGGGCGCCACGTCGGCGTCAGAGTAACCGTAAAGCGTCTTGAAGTTGTCGTTGCAGACGACGAGGCGGCGTTCATTGTCATAGACGACGAAAGCGTCGCGGACGTGTTCAATGGCTTCGGCGAGAGGGCCAGCCCGCGAAGCACTCTCCGGCGGGTCGAGTTTCATAGGCGCTTTCAAAACACTGATCTCGCGGCGAAGGTTCAACACTTCGTCGACCAAATCGGATTTATTAGACCGCATGAGCGCGGTCGCGGACTGTGCGGATAAAACCATTTTCCCATCCCCTCGCTGGTCGAACCGCCCTATTTTTCTTTGTGTCGCGGTGTTGACGGGCTCCAACGCTTCAGAAACCCTAGCCAAATTGCGTAATATAGGCCAATTGCTTTTCGCCACTGTTGTCGCCAGCCAATCAGCGATTTTGCGAAACGAAAATAGCGTATAAGGTGATAGCTAGTCGGCAACAGGCCAGCGAATGACCAAACAAGACGGGAACGATAATCCATGACCGACGACGTCCAATCACTGAAGGTCTTGGTTGTTGACGACAATCAGTTTTCCCAGACGGTCGTGATCAAGGCCCTCCGCAAGATCGGTGTCGAGAATACCGCAACCGCAGCCGATGGCCGTCAGGCGCTAAATCATTTGGAGACACAGCCGGCCGACATAATCGTTTGCGATCTGAACATGCCGGAGATGGACGGGGTCGAGTTTCTGCGACATCTGGCCGCATCGGGTTTCGACGGCGGAATCTTGCTCGTTAGCGGAGAAGACAAGAGGATTCTGGACACCGCCGAGAACCTGGCTGCCGCACACAAGCTCAAAGTCCTTGGTGCCGTTGAAAAACCTGTCAAGTCCGCTGTATTGGCTGATGTTCTCAACCGGACGATCGTTGACAGCAAAGGAGGCCATAAAACACCGACGGAACAGGTAAACGAAGCGACGCTGCGCGAAGGCCTCGCCAACAACGAGCTTACGGTCCACTACCAGCCGAAGGTCGAAGTACCGTCACGGTCCCTGCTCGGGGCTGAATGCCTGGTCCGCTGGCCACGCCCGGACGGTTCCATGATTTGGCCCGATGCCTTCATTCCGGCGGCTGAGGAACACGGCCTGATTGACGCCGTAACCCGCACCGTCTTCCGCTCGGCCGTCGAACAGGGCGGGGTCTGGCGAGCCGCCGGAAAAGAGCTGAAGATCGCCGTCAACATCTCCATGGACAACCTCAAGGACGTCGATTTTCCCGAGTTCATCGTCGAACACGCGGAGGCGACAGGCATCGGCACTAAAAACGTCACGCTCGAAGTCACCGAATCGCAGTTGATGCAGGATATATTGACGCCGCTGGAGATACTTACGCGTCGGCGGCTCAAGGGAATCGCGCTGTCGATCGATGATTTCGGGACCGGATTTTCGTCAATGGAGCAGTTGAAGCGCATTCCGTTCACGGAAATGAAGATTGACCGTGCCTTCGTCAACGGGGCCGTCAACGATCCGGCGGCACTGGCCATCCTCGAATCATCCGTCGACCTCGCAAAAAAGCTCGACATGAGCGTCGTCGCAGAAGGTGTCGAAAATCAGGACGATTGGGATTTGGTCGCCCGCCTTGGTGTCGATCTGGTGCAAGGGTATTTCGTCGCCAAGCCGATGCCTGCGGAAGAATTCGGCGACTGGCAAGCGTGATCGGCTGCATAGGCGATGTCGCCCAAGACCCAAAACGGGAATTGACAAGGAAAAGGCGGCCGGCACCGAAGTGCGCGGCCGCCCGCTCCGTGCGCTGGCGCCTTATCTGTTATGTAATGCCGTCCAGCGTGATCGTCACTTTGCCGTCATCCTCGGTCACCGAGTAGCCGTCGCTCGGGCTGCCGTCGTCATTAGTGTCGAGGTCTTCCATCTTGACACCGCTCAGCGTCACCGAGGCACCCTCGACGTTGTTGAAGGACATGACGACGTCGCCGTCCTCGTTCTCAGACAGGATCAGGTCGTCCATATGGAACTCCTGACCTTCGAAGGCGAGGGTGTCGTTGGCGAAGATATCGGTGATGACATCGTCACCGCTCTCGGCGTCGAAGATGAAGGTGTCGCCGCCTTCGCCGCCGAGGATGACGTCATCGCCCTTTCCGCCGATGATCACGTCGTCGCCGGCTCCGCCGTAGACGACGTCCGCACCGTCGTCGCCTTCGAGCCTGTCGGCCCCGGCACCGCCATGCAACACGTCATCGCCTTCGCCACCCGTCAGGATCTCATCGCCGGCACCGCCCGAAAGCATATCGTCGCCGCGTCCGCCGTCGAGAAGGTCGGTATCGTCTCCGCCGTAGAGCACATCGTCACCGTCTCCACCGTAGAGAAGGTCACTTCCACTTCGACCGAAGAGGACGTCGGCGCCCGCACCGCCTTCGAGGGTATCGTCGCCGGCACCGCCATCCAGGATGTCGTTGCCGTCCTCGCCGAAGATACGGTCGTCGCCGTCGCCACCGGCGATGGTGTCGTCTTGGCGGCCACCTTCCAGCCGGTCATCGCCGGCACCGCCGTCGATCTGGTCGCGCCCGCTGCCGCCATCGATGAAATCGTCGCCGTCGAGGCCGCGAATCGTGTCGTCGCCGCTGCGGCCGCGCAGCCTGTCATCGACCAGGCCGCCTTCGATGTCGTCGGCCGAACCGGATCCACGGATCGAAACCGGCATCGTCGCCAGGGGTTCGACCGCCAAGGTCAACGAAGCGCTCTCCGTATCGCCGGTCGATTCTTCCGTCGCCGTCGACACAACCGAGAGGTCGAACGGATCGGTGACGTTGGCTGGAAGCGTCATCGACAGGCCATCCAGTTCGCCGGCCGTCAGCACATAGGTGCCGGCGCCAACCAAGGTACCGGCCGACAGGGTGGCACCGCTCGGCACCCCTTCGATCTGGATCGACAGAGATTCGGAACCGTCCGTATCCACCAACTCGGAACTCAGGTCGAGGGCGAAGGTAGTGACCGATCCATCGAACGCACCATCTCCCACATCGCCGCTCAGGGTCGGCGCCTCGGCGGACCCGTCGAAGGCCGGCACCGCGAGCGTCTGGGTGCTGGTCGTCGTATCGCCGTCGTTCTCGGTCGTCGTGCTGGCGACGACGAGGTTGAAGCCCGCCGTGTCGCCGCCGGCGATCCGCATTTCAAGACCTTGCAGTTGATCGGAGGACAACGACACCGATCCGTCATCGTTGACCGATCCGGCCGATAGCGTCGCTCCTTCGGGCAGACCGGATACGGTCACCGACAAAGTCTCGGAACCGTCCGTGTCGGTCAGCGCCGAAGCAATTTCGAGCGGGATAACGAGGTCTCCGCCGCTACCGCTGTTCATGAAATCGTTGACACCTGCCGTATGCAGACTGGCGACTTCCTCGGCGCTCAGTTGCTTATCGAAGATGGCGATGTCGTCCATGTGGCCGTTGAAGTAGTCACGCAGGTTGTTGGCCACGTCGTCACCACTGACCCATTGGTTGGTGCCGAAAGTCCACGGGTTGTCATTGCCTTCCAGCCCGCGCGTCCAGTTGGCGTCGGCCAACACCTGTTGGCCGTTCAGGTAGACCTGTGCGCCTTCGTCGCCCCAGGTCACCGTGACCTGGTTCCAGGCATTCGACGATACGTTACCGCCGGTCATGTCGGTCTGGTCGTCGGTGCCCTGCATGCGCAGGCGCAGGCAACCGTTCTCGACGAACAGCCCGAAGTGGCCGCCGGTGTCGTAGCCGGAAGAGTCTGTGGAAACCAGAGCCTGGCGTCCGCTTGTCGTGTCGGCATTGAACCAAAGTGTGATGGCGCCGCTGTCAGGCTTCAGTTCGTCGCTGTGCGGCGCTTCGATGTAGTCGTTGGAACCGTTGAACTCGGCCGCCGTCGTGCCGAACACGCCGCCGTCATCCATGTCGAGGCCGCAGTGGGTTTCGGCCGTATGACCACCAACAGAATCGGCGAGTGTGCCACTGTCGAAGGTCTCGTTCATGTTCCAGTAGGCTACTGGTTGCGGGTTACCGGCCTCTACAACCGGGTCACCGAGGGCCGCGTTCAAAGTCGGCGTATCGGCAACACCCGTAATGTCGACCATCAACTCGGCTACCGTGCTCGCCGTGTCGGTGCCCTGCGACGACGTCGCCGTCACCATCAAGGAGAAGTCCTCGTTGGAATCGGCGGGCGGCGTCAGGGTCAGGCCTTCGAGCTGGTCGGAGGTCAATGTCCAGGTGCCGTCCTGATTGTCGGTGCCGGCCGACAGGCTGGCGCCGTCCGGAACACCACCGATGGTGACGCTGAGGGTCTCCGAACCATCCGTATCGGCCAGAGCCGCGTCGATGTTGAGCGCGAACACCGTATCCTCAAGACCGGCCGCGCTCTCAACCGTGAGCTCAGGCGCTTCGGCGCCGCTATCGTAGGCGTCGATAGTCACGGTCTGTGACCGTCGCCGTGTCGCCGTCGTTCTCCGTCGCCGTGCTGCTAACCGACAGGTTGAAGCCGTCGGCCTGGCTTTCCGGCACGCGGACCGTGAGCTCCTGCAACTCGGCGGCGTTCAGCGTTACCGAGCCGTCATCGTTGACCGTACCGGCGGACAGCGCTGCTCCTTGCGGCAGACCGGAAACGGTCACCGAAAGCGTCTCGGAACCGTCCGTGTCGACCAGGCCGGAGGCGATGTCGAGCGGATAGGTCAGGATGTTCTCGGCACCTTCCATGGACACGTTGTCGAGGTAGACGGCCCATTCGTTCTCACCGATCAGGTTGAACTCGAGACGGTCGGAGCCGTCGCCGGCACCGCCGACGAGCTCAAACTCGTGGGAGATGAACCCGGCCGTGTTGTCGGTGATGGTGGCGATCTTCTCGCCGCCCCAGAAGACTTCGAAGTAGCCGTCGGCATCACCTTCGCGGTTGTCCGAGTCGAAGGACAGTTTGTACGTGGCGCCTTCGGTCAGGCCCTGAACATCCTGGAAGATGTTGCTGTTGGAGCCGAGACCGGCATCGCGACCGTAGTCGTCCTTGCCGCCGTCGAGTTCGAGTTTGAAGTCGCCGTCGGATTGCGACGAAGCGTCACGATAGTTGTAGTCGACGCCGTGGATCTCGAACGATTCATCCGTCGTCTGCCAACCCTCCAGGGCCTGGAAGTTGTCGGCATCGTTCGTGTCGAGTTGGCCCGCCACCGATTCGAAGCTGCCGTTGACGATGAACTCGCTACCGTCGCCTTCACCGGCCTCGACGGTGGGTTGCCCCACGGTCACGGCAAGGGTCGGCGTGTCGGCCACACCAGTAACGCCTACGTTGAAGGTCGCCGTCGTCGTCGCCGTGTCGCCGGTCGACGTTTCCGTCGAGGTCGCAGATACGGTCAGCGGGAAGTCCTCGTTGGAGTGTTCCGGCGGCGTGATGGTCAGGCCGTCGAGCTGCTGAGGCGTCAGGGTGACGCTGCCGTCGGTGTTGACCGTGCCGGCGGAAAGCGTCGCCCCTTGCGGGATGCCGGAGATGGTCACCGAGAGCGTCTCGGATCCGTCGGTATCGACGAGGGCCGCCGTGACGTCGAGGGCAATGGCGTTGTCCTCGAGGCCGAAGGTGTCTTCGACGGCCAGGTCGGGCGTATCCGCACCGCCGTCCTGCACCTCGACTCCGATCGTTTGCGAAACGCTGGCCGTGTCGCCGTCGTTCTCCGTCGCCGTCGACGTGACGGTGACTTCGAAATCGGTGCTGACGCCGTCGGGTACGAACATGGTCAGACCGGGGAGGTCAGCGGGCTGAAGCGTCCAGGTGCCGTCGTCGTTCTTGATACCGGCCGACAGGACCACCGCCACCGGCAGCCCGGCTACCGTCAGCGACAGACTTTCGGAGCCGTCGGTGTCGGTCAGTTCGCTGTCGATGGTGAGCGGATATTCGAAACCGCCCTCTCCACCTTCACCGCCTTCACCGCCTTCGCCACCTTCACCGCCTTCGCCGCCTTCGCCACCTTCATAGGTGCCCTCACCGATTTCGACCGACAGCGTCGGTTCATCGGCGACGCCGACGACATCGATATTCATCGTGGTCGTCACCGTCGACGTGTCGCCGCTCGATGATTCGACGGATGTCGCCGAGATCGTCAGGTCGAAGTCGACGTTGGAATCGGCCGGCGGTGTTGCCGTCAGGCCGTCCAGTTGATCCGGCGTCAGGGTATAGGAGCCGTCGTCGTTGAGGGTACCGGCGGACAAGGTGACGCCGTCGGGAACGTCGGAGATGGTGATCGACAGGGTCTCTGAGCCGTCCGTATCGGTCAATGCCGCCGAAATATCGAGGGCGATCGCCGTATCTTCATCACCGGTGACGTCCTCGACGACCAGTTCAGGCGTCTCGGCCGTGACATCCAGGTCACTCACCGTAAGTGTCGTCGAGACGCTGGCCGTATCGCCGTCGTCCTCGGTCGTCGTCGACGTGACCGAGAAGTCGAAGCCTTCGGTGGTGCCATCGGGCACGGTCATGCTGAGGCCATCCAACTGATCGGTGGTCAGCGTGTAGGAGCCGTCACCGTTATCGGTCCCGGCCGAAAGAGCGACGCCCGCGGGCAGGCCGGCGACCGTCACGGAGAGGGTTTCCGAGCCGTCGGCATCGACCAGCGAGGTGGCGATGTCGAGCGGGTACGTCGTCGTGCCCGGCGTTCCGCCGCTGGTTTCCATTGTGGCGTTGAAGTTGGCGTCGTTGTAGTCGTTGTCGCCGCCGCCGAACAGGTCTTCCCAGTTCTGGTTGCCGATGACCTCGTTGTCGACCATGTGGTCGTAGTTGTCGGGATTGAGCGCTTCGTCGCTGAAGAACGCAGGCGCCCCCTGCCCGGCCATCGGCGTGCCGTCCGGCGCCACCGGCGTCCAAATGCCGGCATCGTCCTGCTGGAAGGTGACCGGCATGCCGTCGGTCATGCCCGGATTGTGATCATAGCCGTCGGGGATCAGGAAAAAGCCGACGGACGAGGGATCGACACCCTCGAGCGTGATGGTCTCGGTGTCACCGACCGTCGTCTTGACGTTACTCCAGACGATGCCGCCTTCGACCGGCTCACCGTTCTCGCCCTTGATGTAGTAGCCGTAGGTGTTGTTGTAGCCGGCGCTGGCGTTGCCGACGTTGGTCACCTCGACGGTCAGGACCTGCGGGTCGCCCGGCTCGTAGCTGCCGTCGCCCAGTTCGGCCGTCAACGGCGGTTCGTCGGCGACGCCGACGACGTCTACGTGCATCGACGCGGTCGTGGTCGCCGTATCGCCGGTCGCCGTCTCTTGCGAGGTCGCCGTGATCGTCAGGTCGAAGTCGACGTTGGAGTGCAACGGCGGTGTCGCGGTCAGGCCGTCCAATTCGTCGACCGTCAGCGTATAGGTGCCGTCGTTGTTGAGCGTGCCGGCGGACAGAGTCACCCCATCCGGAACGTCGGAGATGGTGATCGACAGCGTCTCGGAACCGTCCGTATCGGTCAGTGCCGAGGAGATGTCGAGCGGAATCGCCGTGTCCTCGAGTCCCTGAGCGTCGGCCGCCGCCAGGTTCGGTGCATCGGCGACCGGAACCACGTTGACGGTAAACGGCTCGGAGGCGGTGGTGCTGTCGCCGTCATCCTCGGTCGTCGTCACGTTGAGCGTCATGTTGATGTCGCCCGAGAAGTCCTCTGGCGGCAGGATGCAGACCAGCGGCAGCTGTTCGGGAGTCACCGACCAGGCGCCATCACCGTTGTCGGCACCCGGATTGAGCCGCGCGCCGTCGGGAACGTCGGAGATGGTGATCGACAGCGTCTCCGAACCATCCGTGTCGACCGAAGGTCCGCTGTCCAGGTTGAGCTGTATCCAGGTGTCCTCGTTGCCCTGCTCGTCCTGAACCACGACCTGCGGCGTGTCGGCGACGCCGACCACGTCGACGGTCAGGTTGGCGGTCACGGTGTTCGTGTCGCCGCTCGCGGATTCCGTGGACGTCGCCGCCACCGTCAACGTGAAGTCGTCGTTGGAGTTGGCCGGCGGCGTGACGGTCAAGCCGTCGAGGTCGTCTGGGTCAATGGTCCACGTGCCGTCATTGTTCTGTGTGCCGGCGGAGAGGGTCGCCCCATCCGGAACGCCGGAAATGGTCACACTGAGAGTCTCGGAACCATCCGTATCGGTCAAAGCCGCGTCGATGTTAAGCGCGATCGCCGTATCCTCGGAACCGGTCGCATCGTCGACGACCAGGACCGGCGGTTCGGCCGTCACGTCGTTGTTTTCGACGTTGATGGTGAGGGTCGCGGAAGCGGTGTCACCGTCCGCATCGGCCATGGTATAACCGAATACGTCTTCGCCTTCCATCACGCCGGGCGTCTCGAACTCGATCGAACGGATGTAGAAGTCGCTCGAATCGTTCGGATTGGTGTCGCCGCCCGTATCCGTCGCCGTGAACACCAGGTATTGGAACTGAGCACCGTCCGGCAGCGAGATTTCCGCCGTACCGACGTTGCTCGACGAGCCGAAATCGACCGTGTTGTCGTCGAGCACGCCTTCGCCGACCAGGCTGCCATCGGCGTCGAAGGCTTGCCAGACGCCCTGCTCACCACCGTCCTCGCTCTGGTACATGTTGGAGACCTGGACAGTCGCCGTGGCCGCCATGACGCCAAGGTTGACGCCGAGCGCTTCGGATTCACCGGTGTTCTCGTCGTGATTGATCTGACCGGGCACCGGCATGCCGCCTTGGGTCCCCTCGACGCCGATACCGTTCTGGTTGAAGCTAACGGAATCGTCGGCGAGGCTCGGGTCGAGCTGGCCGTTGTTGTCGAGATAGGACGTGCCGAAATCGAAGGCGAAGGTCTCGATACCGGACCAGGCCGCTTCGACCTCATCCGGCGATGCCGGATCGGTCAAGCCGGCGGAACCGGTCTCACCGGGTTGCCCTTCGTCGGCGACATAGCCGTAGTCGCCGTCCTCGTACATCTTCAGGGTACCGAAGTCGCCCTCGATGGTGACGAAGTTGCCGTTTTCATCGGTTTGCACCGCACCGGGGTCGGAGAAGCTGACCGTGGTGTCGCCGAAGGTCACTTCGGTGATCGTGTTGCCGGTGGTCGAGCCAGTGTCGGCCGCGGCGTTCGGGTCGACGATGTCACCGAGACCGGTGATCACGTTGCCCGACGTGAAGCCACCGAGATCGGCTTCGTTGACGTCGTCGTTGGCGTTGGGATCGACGTTGATGACACTTGTCACCACGTTCGACGCCGTATCGCCGCCGTCGGCTTCAGTCGCCGTCGCCGTCACAGTGAGGTCGAAGTCGTCACTGGCGTCGGCCGGCAAGCTGATGTTGAGGCCGGTCAAGTCAGTGGGCTCCAGGGTCCAGGTGCCGTCGTTGTTCTTGGTGCCGGCGGAAAGCGTGGCATCGGCCGGGACATCGGAAATCGTGATCGACAGCGTCTCCGAACCGTCCTGGTCGACCAAGGCGCTCGAGATATCGAGCGGAATGGTCTGCCCGACGTCGCCGGAGCCGTCGTCCGCCGACACCGTCGGCGTATCGGCGACCGCGCCGACATCGACGTTCAGTGTTGCCGTCGTCGTCGCCGTTTCGTCACCGTCCTGCGAAATCGCGGTCACCGTCAGGTCGAAATCGACGTCCGAATGCAGTGGCGGCGTGATCGTCAGGTTCTCGATGTTGGCGAGGTCGGCTTCTGTGAACGACCAGAGACCGCCGCCCTCGTTCGTACCGAGCGACAGGCTGGCGCCTTGCGGAACACCGGAAATGGTCATCGACAGGGTTTCCGACGGATCGGTCAATGAGGCCGAGATATCGAGCGGAATGGCATTGTCTTCCAAACCTTCCGCGTCCTCGACGACGAGGACCGGCGGATCGGCCTGGCCACCCTCTTCCATATCGACATGGATGGTCGCCGTTACGGAGGCAGTGTCCGTATAGGGCACTTCGCCGACAGGTTCGCTGTCCGTCGCCGTCGCCGTGACGGTCAGATCGAAATCGGTATCGTAGCCGTCGGGCGTGGTGATGGTCAGTCCGTCGAGATCATCAGGCTCAAGGGCCCAGGTGCCGTTGCCGGTGTAGACGCCGGCCGACAGGCTGGCCCCTTGCGGGACACCGGAAATGGTCAACGACAGGGATTCCGAACCGTCGAGGTCGGTCAGCGCCGACGCGATTTCGAGGTCGATCGGCTCGCCGCCAGCGCCACCCGTATCCTCGGTCGTCAGCGTCGGATCGTCGGCGACGCTTTGGACGGCTACGTGCAGGTTGCCGGAGGTCTCGGCGATGTCACCGTTGCCGTTGGTCGACGTCGCGGTGACGGTCAGGTTGAAATCGACGTTGGAGTCTTCCGGCGGCGTGATCGACAGGCCGTTCAGTTCTTGCGGCGTCAATACCCACTCGCCGGTCTGCTGATTGTACGCACCGGCTGACAGTGTCGCCCCTTCGGGCACGCCGGCGATCGTCACCGACAGAGTTTCCGTCGGGTCGGTCAGCGATGCGTCGATGTCGAGCGGAATGGCATTGTCCTCGAGACCGGCCGCATTGCCGATGACCAGGACGGGTGTGTCGGCACCGCCCTCGACGTTGACGTTAAGCACGTCGAAGGTATTGGCCTGATCACCGTCGTTTTCTGTCGAGGTCGAGGTGACGAACAACGTGAACGTACCCTCGAAATCGTTGGGCGGCGTCACCTCGAGGCCGAACAGTTGGGCCGGAGTCAGGGTATAGGTGCCGTCGGCGTTCAGGGCGCCCTTATTGAGGGTCGCCCCATCCGGAATGTTGCCGATGGTGACCGACAGACTTTCGGAACCGTCGGTGTCGGTCAGGCTCGTCGAGATGTCGAGCGGGATGCCCGTGTTTTCGTCACCGGTGGCGTCCTCTGTACCCAGATTCGGGGCGTCGGCAACACCGACGACGTCGACGTACAGGGTGTCGGTGGTCGTCGCCGTCGTTCCGCCTTGGGTGGCGGTTGCCGTAACCTGCAGGTTCATATCCAGGTTCGAGTCGGCCGGCGGCGTGATGGTCAGATCGGCCAATTGCTCCTGGGTCAGGGTGGCAGCACCGTTGGTGATGGTGATTTCCGTCGCCCCACTCATGAGGACAGAACCCGGCGGAATCGCCGAGATGGTGACGCTCAGAACCTCGTCGGCATCGGCCAATTGGGCGTCGATGTTGAGCGGGATCGCCGTGTCCTCGAGTCCCTGGGCGTCACCGATATTGAGTACCGGCGCGTCGGCGATGCCTTCGATGTCGACGTTGATGATTCCGCTGACGGTGGCCGTATCGCCGTCGTTCTCGACGGTCGTCGCCGTTACCTGCAGGGTGAAATCCTCTTCCGAGTTCAGCGGCGGCGTGATGGTCAGGCCGCCCAGCTGATCCGGAGTCAGGGTCCAGCTGCCGTCGTTGTTGTTGACGCCGGCCGAAAGCACGGCGCCGGCAGGCACGTTGGCGATCGTGATCGAGAGCGTTTCGGAGCCATCGGTATCATTGAGGCTCGACGTGATGTCGAGCGGAATAACCGCGTTTTCCTGGCCCGTAACGTCTTGCGTCGTCAGGTTCGGATCGTCGGCAACACCGATGACGTCGACATGGAGCGTATCGGTCACCGTCGCCGTATCGATACCGTCGATGGAGGTGACGCTGACGGTCAGGTCGAAATCGACGTTGGAATCGGGAGCCGGCGTGATCGTCAGGTTGGCCAACTGATCCGGCGTCAGCGTGTAGGAACCGTCCGGGTTGAGGTTGCCGGCAGAAAGCACGGCACCCGGCGGAACGTCGCTGATGTTGATGCTGAGCGTTTCCTCGAGGTCCTGCAGCTGGGCGTCGATGTTGAGCGCGATCGCCGTGTCCTCGTAACCCTGGGCGTCGCCGAGGTTGACGACCGGCGGGTCGGCGCCTTCGTCGAGATAGACGTTGAGAACGTCGCCGACGGTGGCCGTATCGCTAACCGTGCCGTCTTCCTCGTAATCGGTCGTCGTCGCTTTGACGAGCAGCGTGAACGCATCCTCGGATCCTTCCGGCGGCGTCACGCTGAGGCCGACCAACTGGTCGGGAGTCAAGGTGTAGGAACCGTCCGAATCCGGGGTCAATTGCGTGCCGTTGACCGACAGGAAGGCGCCGTCCGGCAGGCTGGAGATGTTGATGCTGAGCGTCTCGGACCCGTCGGTATCGGTCAGGTTGGTGTTGATGGTGAGCGGAATCGCCGTTTCCGCCTCGCCGACCACATCGGTGGTCGCCAGGTCGGGATCGTCGGCGATGCCGATGATCTGCACCGGCATGGGCGCCGTCACTTCGGCGATGTCGCCGAATTCAGTGGTCGACGTCGCCGTCACGCTGAGGACGAAGTCTTCGTTCGAATCCGGTGGTGCCTGGATGTGCAGGTCGGGAATCTGTTCAGGCGTCAGGGTGATCGAGCCGCCGCTGACGTCGAGCACCTGACCGCCGGTGGTCGTCAGAATGGCGCCTTCCGGGATGTCGGCGATGGTGATGCTCAGGGTCTCGCCCTCGACATCGGTCAACGCGGCATCGAGGTTGAGCGGCAACGGATGGTCCTCGAAGCCTTCCGCATTGTGGATGTGCAGGTCGGGATCGTTGGCCACCTCGACCGGGATACTGGCAACAGAGGTCGCCGTATCACCGTCATCTTCCGTCGCCGTCGCCGTCACCGTGACGTTGAAGTCGTCACCGACGGTTCCGCCGACGGTCATTTGCAGCCCGGCCAGATCATCGGGGCCGAGGGTCCAGGTGCCGTCGTCGTTCTTGACACCGGCCGAGAAGACGACGCCGTCAGGCACGCCGCCGAGTGTGATCGACAGGGTCTCCGACTCGGCACGGCCTTGCGCGGCATCGGTGTCGGTCAGAGCCGACGAGATATCGATGTCATAGGTGATCGAACCATCCGGTTCGAGCACTTCGCCACTGTTGTCGGCGACCGGATCGCCAAGGGCCGCCGTCAGGGTCGGCGTATCGGCGACGCCATGCAGATCGACGTGAATGTTCTGAACATTGGACGCCTGGTCCTGGTTTTCCGCTTCCGTGGCGGAGGCGGTGACAGTCAGGTTGAAGTCCTCGTTGGAATCGGTCGGCGGCGTCAGCATCAAGCCGTCGAGCTGGTCCTCGATCGAGGCGACCAGGGTCGTCACTTCATTACCGGCTTGCGGATCGATGCTCGTTTCGTAAATGTCCACAAAGGTCCATGTACCGTCGCCGTTGTCCGTACCGGCCGACAAGGACGCACCGTCCGGAACGCCGGCAATGGTGATCGACAGGGTCTCCGAGCCGTCCGTGTCGACGAGCTCGGCAGGCGAAATGCTCAGCGGTACGTCGGTATCTTCGAAACCCGTCGCGTCGGCAACGCCGAGATCAGGCGTGTCGGCGACGGCATTGACGGTGACCGCCATGTCGAAGGTTTCGGAGGTCTGGGAATCGCCGTCGTTTTCCGTGTTGGTTACAGTGACGCCCAGGTTGAAATCGATGTCGGAATGCAGCGGCGGCGTAATCGCCACATCCGCCAAATCATCGGACGACAGCATGTAGGAGCCGTCCGGCATCGGCGACAGGGTCTGGCCGCCGGCCGTCAGGACGGCGCCTTCCGGGACACCGGTGATGGTCACCGAGAGCGTTTCGGAACCGTCGGTGTCGGTCAGATTGGCGGTAATATCGAGCGGAATGGCCGTGTCTTCGTCGCCGGTCACGTCATTGATCTCGATGTCGACCGGGTCGGCGACACCGGTCACCTGGATGTCGAGCGCGCCGGACAAGTTGGCGACCGAAACGTCTTCGACCTCGATATCGACCATGTTCGGGCCTAGTTCGCCGCTATTGGCGTCAACACCGGAGACCTGCAAGGTAAAGTCTTCGACGGTGTTTTCCGGGGTCGTCAGGGTCACGTTGTCCAGGATCTCCGCGAGTTCATCGGGATGGTTCGCCGAGATCGTCCATGTGCCGTCGCCGTTGTCGGTTCCGGCGGTCAGTGTCGACCCTTCGGGGAAACCGGAGATGGTCACTTCCGTGGCGCCTCCCATGCCGTCGAAAGCACCGATGTCGGTGTCGTCGAGGCGGAATTCGGCCTCCGGCTCCATCGACGTCGCGGTCACCGTCAATTGGAAGTCATCGTTCGAGTTCAAGGGCGGCGTGATCGAAAGGTTGTCCATGAACTGGGACGGGATGGTCACCATGCCGTCCTCGACGGGCAGCTGGATCATCACCGTCTGGCCGCCGACGCTCAGGCCGCCCATGATCACGGCCCCTTCCGGGACGCCGCTGATGGTCACGGAAAGCACTTCCGAGGGGTCTGTCGATTCGGGCAGGATGTTCAGCGGAATCGCCTCGTCTTCCAGGTTGTCGTGAACCTGAACGATCTGTCCGTCTTCCAGGATATCGACGCCCTGCAAGCTCAATTCCGGTTCGTCAGCCCGTGGCATGACATTGACGGTCGACATCGCGGTCACCGTCGCCGAATCACCGTCGGCTTCCGTCGCCGTAACCGAGAATGTCAGGGTGAAATCCTCGTCGTGGTTGAATGGCGGTTTGATCTCGAGGGTTTGCAGGATCGAAGCCATATCTTCCGGCGTGTAACCTTCGATGGTGTAGTCGTCGGACGCCGGGTCGAGTTCAAAAGTCACGACCTCACCGTCCGGCAGTTCGGCATGTAACACAGAACCGATGTTCGGGAAATTGAAGCCACCGCCCTGCGGAATGCCCGAAATGTTGATGCTAAGCGTTTCGGAACCGTCGGTGTCGACCAGACCGGCCGAAATATCGAGCGGAATGAAGGTGTCTTCCGGCCCGACCACATCACCGACTTCAAGGTTGGGGGTATCGGCAACGCCGGTGACGACCATGTTGACCATCGAGGCTTCGCCGACCGTTTCGTTATTGCCGCTGAGGCCGCCGATCCACAGCGTGAAGTCTTCGTCAGAGTTCTCGGGCGGCGTAAAGGTCAATCCGGAGAGAACATCCTCAAGCGGCGTAATGACGGTGACGGTCTCCACGTTGGTTTCCGGGTCGACCGTCGTTTCGGTCACGGCGGACAGAGTCCAGGTGCCGTCGCCGTTATCGGTGCCGGCGGACAGGACCGCCCCGTCCGGGACGCCGGAAATTGTGACGACCTGGGCACCGGCTTCGATCAGGTCCGTGAACGCGCCAGAGGCGTCGAGGTTGAACGTCGCGTCCTCGAGAATCGGCGCATCGATGGCCGACACGTTCATGTCGTCAAATGCCAGGTTCTCGACGTCGGAAATCGTATCCGTTCCGTCCGGGCCTTCGACCGTGATCGTTCCCGTCTCCGGATCGAAGGTCACCGTCGACTCGGCGAAGCTGCTGCGGAACACGGCCGTATCTTCGCCGCTGCCGCCGACGATGGTATCGTCGCCCAAGCCGCCAGTGATGACGTTGTCGAGGACGTTGCCGATGATAACGTCGTCACCGTCGCCCGAAACGATGTTCTCGAAACCCGCCAGATACTGGACCGTGATGGATCCGTCGGCGCTTTCGACGTCGGCCGCCTCCAGGTTGATGATCAGATCGGCGTCGGCCGCCGCACCGGCGACGACCAGAGTATCGGTTCCGGCACCACCGTCGATGGTCGCGTCCGAATTGGTCAGGAATACCGTATCATCGCCGGTACCGGCCTGGATCACGTCATAGCCGGCGCCACCATCGATGACGTCCGCACCGGAGCCGCCGAAGATGACGTCGTCGCCGGCACCGCCGTCGATCTTGTCGTCACCGGCCCTGCCGTGGATGACGTCGTCGCCGACGCCGCCGAGGGCCACATCGTCGCCGTCGCCGCCGATGATCGTATCGGCACCGGCACCACCGATCATGATGTCATCACCGGCCGGCAGGTTCTCGTTGGCGATGCCGTCGGTATCGGTGAACGTCACATTTCCCGTATCGGTGTCGACCGTTACCGTGCCACCCTCGTCGACGTGGCCGCCGACCAAGACATCATCGCCCTGGCCGCCATCCAACACGTCGCTCCCGGAGCCGCCGACGAGAATATCGTCGCCGACCCCGCCTTCGATGAAGTCGCTACCGCCGCTGCCGCGCAGTTCGTCGGCACCGGCGCCGCCGTCGACGACATCGTCGTCGCCGCCGGCATCGATGGTGTCGCTCGATGCACCGCCGGTAATGGACTCGGCATCATCACTACCCTCAAATTCACCATCGACGTCGACCAGAATACGTCCATCGTCATCCGTGGGGATGATTACCTCCACTTCTTCTTCGACGTTTTCCTCTGGTTCCTCAGGCTCCGGTTCGGGCTCAACTTCAACGATCTCGGGCGCCTCGAATTCGACCTCGACCTCGAAGTCCGTGTCGGCCGTGACCGTAATTTCTTCCGGTTCCTCGGTCGTCGGTTCCTCTTCACCGGCCGCCGTATCGAACTCATCGAGGCTCTCGAGGTCTTCCTCGATTTCCTGGATCTCTTCGTCGAGGAACTCCTCGTCGCCGCTTTCCTGCAGACCGAAGTCGTTCTGGTTGCCGTGAACCAACGGCAGGTGTTGCAGGGCCTGGGCGAAGTTCTCGACCATGTCGTTCACTTCGAGGGTCTCGATCTCCGTCGGCGCCAGGTCGAAGCTCTGCACCAGGGTGAACTGGTTGGCGTTGTTGAGCACCTGGGAACCGGCGTCGTTGAGCACGACGACCTCACCGACGAAACCGTCGGCTTCCTCCATGAGGACGACGTTCAGGTTCTCACCGTCGGGGATCTCGATACCGACCTGGGTACCGCGGATGCCGATGGTGGCGACCGGGGTGTCGAGGGTCATGGCGTCGGGGTCGGTCTTGGCGACCTGACCGGACACGAAGGTGAACACACCCTGCAGCACCGAAAGGGAGACCGACCCGTCTTCCGTCGCCGGGTCGTAGATCATTTCGTCCAGCACCATGCGGCCGTTCTCGGCCATGGAGAACGTGGTTTCGTCGGCCAGCAGCACGCCGACGGCGCCGTCGGGTCCGGATTCCAGGATATCGCCCTGATAAACGGGATCACCGACGTTCAGTTCGACCTTGGTCCCGTCGGTACGGATGGCCCAAACCGTACCAGACAGGTTCTCGACGTTACCGATGGGTTCGCCGTCGGTACCGGTGATGACTTCCGGATTGTCGGCGATCAGTCCGCCTCCGCCGCCTTCACCGCTGCCGGCGGAATCGGTTCCCGCCGCGAGTTCGGCATCGCCCTCGCCGGGCTCGGCCGGCGGTTCAACCGCGGCCTGCTCAATGCCACCGGCGAGTTCGCCGACTACGTCACCGGAAATCTGCACACCGTCGGGGGTCGTCAGTTCGGGCGGCGCATCACCACCGTAGTAATCCTCGACCACAACCTGGGTGCCGTCCGGCGCCGTGATGACGAGATCGTCACCGCTGACTTCGAACGTTGCCTCGGTTAACGGAAAACCTTCGGGAAGGGAGATGGAATCGGAATCGCCCGCGTTGAGCGTGAGCGACTCTTCGGTGCTGCTGCCACCACCAAGAATATCGGCCATTTTAGAACTCCATGGGACGCGCTCACTACAATGCGTCCACCAGAGTTTCGGTGCTTTGTTGTTTTTCTTCTATAAGGCCATTAAAGGCCCGCCCCTGAAGGAAGTCAACGGAATCAGAGTGTTGGTGCCGGCGAAGATCAGGATCGTGAGCTTATTTCGCGGCTGCGCCCCCCGCATGCCGGCCCGAATGCCATCACATTCGCTGTTGGCCACCGTAAGCGGCCAGGAAGTTCTTTTCCGATCCGGCGCCAAGATAAGCCAGCGCGCACCCGAGAAGGCGGTCCTTCTTCTCGCCGATTTCCGGGCAGTTGTTTTCCGATACCGTGGCCCGCATGTCGCGGCCTTCCGCCGCCGATGCCGGAATCGCCCCCGGCAGGTTGGCCTCCCGGCGCCGGTCGACTTTTTCGGCAGGCTTGACCAGGATATCCGGCGCCACGCCCCGGGCTTGCAAGGTTTTTCCGTCTGGGCCGTAGTAGAGAGCCGTCGTCATCTTCAGCGCCCCCTCGACCGGCAACGGCAATATCGTCTGAACGGACCCCTTGCCAAAGGACTGCGTGCCCATCACCGTGGCACGGCGGTGGAACTTGAGGGCGCGGGCGACGATTTCCGAGGCCGATGCCGACCCGCCATTGATCAAGACGGCCACCGGAACACCGTCGGCGAGGTCACCGGTATTGGCGTCGTACACCCGTTTGTGTCCGGCCTGGCGTCCGCGGAGCGACACGATTTCGCCTTGGTCCAGGAAGATATCAGCAAGGATGACCGATTGGTTCAAAGGACCGCCCGGATTGTTGCGAAGGTCGAGGACTACGCCTACCGGATCGCCATTAAGGGCCGAGCGGACGGCCGCGAACGCCTTGATCACGCCCCCTTCCGTGGTGTCCGTGAAACGCCTGACCTGGATGTAGGCAACCCGACCTTCGGTCCGCCATTTCACGGATTGCACGTGGATCAGGGCCCGAACGATCCTGATCGGGAAGTCGGAAACCCCGGGACGGCGCACGATAAGGTCGATCCGGGTCCCGGGACGGCCGCGCATCATCATGACCGCCTGATGCAGGCTCTTCCCTTGGATGGGGTTGCCATCGACTGTGACGATCAGGTCGCCGGAGCGCAGGCCGGCGGCATCCGCCGGCGTGTCCTCGATCGGCGATACCACCTTGACCAGGCCGTCCTCCATGGTGACCTCAATACCGAGGCCGCCGAATTCGCCCTTGGTCTGAACCATGGTCTCACGGAACTCATCCGGGTTGAGATAGGAGGTATGAGGATCGAGCGACGCCGTCATCCCATCGAGAGCCGCCTCGGCCAAAGCGCCGCCGCTCAGCGAACCGGGGGTCGGTTTCTTTTCTTCAATCCCCTTAATCGCGGCCTGCAGGAGATCGGCGTCGGAGACCTCCTGGACGTAGCTCGTCCGCAATCGGCGAAAGGCGAAGCCGACGTAATCGAGTTTTTCATCGTCCTTCGGATCAGCCAGATAGCGGCGGAAGACACCACTGAACCGCTCGAACTCCTGGGCCGATTCCGGTGGCAGGGGCGACTGCACGCCGACCGCTGAAAGCACGCGGCCAAGTGGGCTGCCGGCACCATCCGTGCAGGCGCTGATCCCCGGCAACAAGGTCGCCAGAAGAAGAAACCCGATAACCAGCAGTTGGGTCTGGGGCGTTACCCTCCGGGTCTTTCGTGTGGGCTTAGCCCCGGGCATTCATCCGTCCGCCGTAATCCGGGCGACGAGTTCGCCCAAGACGCTCTCGGCGTCGTCGTTCTCGACCTGGCAGGTACCGGCGTTGGCATGCCCACCGCCGCCGTATTCGAGCATCAACTCGCCAATGTTGGTCTTCGAGGTCCGGTTGGTGATGGAGCCGCCGGTGGCGAAAACCGTGTTCAACTTGTTGAGCCCCCACATGACATGGATGGAGATGTTGCAGTCCGGATAGAGGGCGTAAATCATGAACCGGTTTCCGGCGAAGATGGTCTCTTCGTTCCTCAGGTCGAGGACGACCAAGTTGCTGTGAACGGTGGCGCAGCGATTAATCTGGTCCTTAAACCGTTCCTCGTGGTCGCGGTACAGTTCGACCCGCTCCTTGACGTCAGGCAGGTTCAAAATCTCGGCGACGGAATGGTCGCGGCAATAGTCGATCAATTCCATCATCAACTGATAATTGGAAACCCGGAACTCGCGGAACCGTCCCAAACCGGTCCGTGAATCCATCAGGTAGTTCAACAGGACCCAACCGTCAGGATTGATGATCTCGTCTTTCGTGAACTGCGCCGAATCGCTCTTGTCGACGGCGTCCATCATTTCGTCGGAAACCCGCGGGAACCTCTCCTTGCCACCGAAGTGATCGTAGACGACACGCGCCGCCGACGGTGCGTTGGGGTCGATGATGTGGTTGTCCGGTTTCTCGTCGAGGCGGATGGTCTCGCTTTCGTGGTGGTCGAAGGCCAGGTGAACGCCCGGTACGTAGGGAAGATTGGTCGTGATATCGCCGTCCGAAATCAGGATCGTGCCGTCCTGCATATCCTTCGGGTGGACGAACTTGATCTCGTCGATCATTTCCAATTCCTTGAGCAACACGGCGCATACCAAACCGTCGAAGTCGCTACGCGTTACCAACCGGAATTTCTTGTCTGCCATCGGATTCCCCCGTTATTCGAATACCTTATCAATCGACCATAACGAACAATAGTCCGCCGAGTTTAGCCGAACGGTTCTTTCACGAAAAGCCACCTTCTGATCGTTTCCGGCCGTATCCCCTAGGTCGTGCCTGCCTCGGTCTCTGACGGGGCGCCGTCTTCCATGGCGGCGCGAACCCACACGGCGAAACCGAGCAGCACGACGGCACCGGCCTGATGGATCGCGGCGACCGAAACCGGGACAACCAGCAGCAGCGTCGTAATCCCAAGGAGAACCTGGACAACAGCCATGGCGCCGAGCGCTGTCGCCGCTTTACGAACACTGGGCGCCGGATCTGCCTGGTGCAGCCTGAACACATAGTAAAGAACCAGGACCAGGGTCAGGATCGCCAACACCCTGTGCTCGAACTGAACGGTGATGATGTTCTCGAAGAAATTGGCCAGGAGCGGCGTCTGGTCGAACAGCCCCTCCGGGATCAAATCGCCGTCCATCAACGGGAAGGTATTGTAGACGAGGCCGGCGTCGAGCCCGGCGACCAGGGCGCCGGAAAAAATGGTCACGAAAATAAGCGCGATGAGACCGTTAGCGCCGTTCCGCAGTCCTGCCGGTACCGAATGGAGAACCGGGAATTTCAGCCTCAGCGCGACCCACATGATATAGGCGAAGATGACAAGCGCCAGACAGAGGTGGGCGGCCAGCCGGTATTGAGAGACGTCGGGCCGGTCGACGAGGCCGCTCTTGACCATAAACCAGCCGAGCCCGCCCTGCAGGCCGCCGAGGACGAAGATCACGCTCAGATGCCGGACCAATGGCCCCGAAACCCAGCGTTTCGCCAGGAAAAAGACGAAAGGCAGGAAAAAGGCGATGCCGATGATGCGGCCCCATACCCGATGGATGAATTCAAGCCAGAAGATCCCCTTGAACTCGGTGAGCGTCATGCCCTTGTTGATCTCCTGATATTCCGGGTACTGGCGGTACTTGGCGAAGGTCTCCTCCCATTCGGCCTCGCTCAACGGCGGCAACCAACCGGTTATCGGTTTCCATTCGACCATGGACAACCCGGAATGGGTGAGCCGCGTCAGCCCGCCGAGGACGACGATGATGAAGATCATGGCGGCGACGACGAACAGCCAGACGGCGATCCAATGGCGGCGCGTGTCGTCGAGAGTGGGAGATTGCAGCATGGCGGTCTCGGAGTGGTTCAGGGTCGGCGCCGAAGAATACTCTTCCGGCTCCGTTTTCCAAGCCCCTAGCGCTCGCCCGTGACAGAGCCTGGCGGCGCCCTAAATCACCCGTCCCGTCCCAGGGCCCGCGACAGCAGCATGTAGACCTTGCCAACGTCGGACGACATGAAAGTCTGGTTGAGGAGCCCGGTCTGGTCGCGTTTTTTGGCCTCGTCCAAGAGGTGCTCGAACTGCTGCACGTAGCGCGCCACGTAGTCGCGGAACTCGTTGTCGCGCTGGTACTTTTCGCGGATGACGGCGATCTTGGCCTTTTCCCGGAAACCCAGCATCTTGCGCACGAAGATGCCGCGCTCGCCCTTGTTGAAACGTTTCCAGTCGTCCTCGCTGATGGTCGTCTCAAGGACCCGGTTCATGTCGACGGCGACCGACTGCAGGCGTTCGGAGATGAACGTCGCCTGGTGCATAAAGTCGTCGTAGCCGGCCTCGTTGGAGAACTCGCGCATCTCGCTGGTCTGGCGTTCCAGATGCTGGCTCGCCTCTTTCGTCTGGTCGGAGACCTGATTGGTGGTGAACTGCAGGTTCTGGGAATGAGACCGCACCTGCTGGTCCCACATGGCGACCTTGCCGAGCGCCGCATCGGTGGTCGACGCCAGTTCGCCGGCACGCCGGCCGAGCGCCCCGCTCAGTTGTTCGATGCCTTGCTCCGCCTGCTGGTAGGTCGTCGACAGGCCGAACAATTGGCGCCTGAGCGATTCGGTCATGCCCTCCATGCGCGTGACCACGCTCTCGGCATCTGAGCCGGCATCGTGGGTCTGTTTGCGGAAGGCTTCCATGACCTTGCCCAGCTTCGAGGCGTTGGTCTCGACGGACACGCTGGCCTCGGCCGAGCGCTGGCTGATCGATTCGCCGACGCGGGCCAAACGGGCAACCGCCTCCTCGGCGGCGGCCGAAAGGAGGTCGGCATTGTGCTGGACGGTTTCCGATGTCGCCTCGAGATGGGCCGACGAACTGGTCGACACGTTGGACAGGTCCTGGTGGTGCTTCCTCAAGTCGTTGCCGACCTCCTTGAGGTTGGAAACGGAGCGTTGCGACAGGAAGTCCAATTCCTCGTACTGGCCGCGCAACGCCGATGCCAGGCTTTCCACCTGATCGGCAAGAACCTGCGACGTCGACGAGATCTCCCCCGAGTGGCGCCCTAAAGCGTCGGTGACGAGATCGACGACCTGGGCCGCCTTGTCGGCGCTCCGCGACAGCTCATGAGAGCGTTCGTTGAGGCTGCTGCCGGCTCTCGACAGGTTGGAGACGGCATCCGTCGACGCCGTCGTCAGTTCGCTGGCCTTCTGGTGAAGGGAGTCGGAAAACGCCTGAACGTGCGTCGAGGCGGCATTGTAGGCCGTCGTCAGATCCTGCGAACTGCGATGCAGAACATCGCCGACATCGTCGAAGCGGACCCGCGCCTGGTCGAGGGCCCCTTCCAGTTCGCCGATATGGACGCGCAGCGATTCGGCGATGCCTTCCAGATTGGACGACGCCTTGTTGGTCGCCGAGTTCGCGTGATCGACGTTTTCGCGCATGGCGGCGGCAACCTCGGTTATGCGCGAGATCGCCGCGTCCGAGGAGAACCGCATTTTCTCGGTGCCGTCCTGGAGTTGGTCGGTCACCCGGCCAACCCGCTCCGTCGCCCGGTCCGACGCATCATCCAGTTCAGCGGCGCGCTGGCGAAGGGTGTCGCCGGCGACGCCGAGCCGGTCGGCCGTCCGTTCAGTCAAGTCATCCAGTTCGAGTGCGCGCAATTGATAGATGTCGCCGATCATATCCATCTGCTCGCGGGCGCCGTCCGACGCCGTCTTCAACTCGCCCGCCTGGCGCGCCATGACTTCGGTGACCAGCGACAGCAGTTGCGATACCCGGTCGGCACCGCCGGCGAGGTCCTCGGCCTGCCTGTCCAGCGTGGCCCCGGCGTCCTTGACGTCGTTGACCGCCTGCTCACTGACCGTCGACACCGTCTCGCCGCTGGAGCGAAGCTGGCCCGTGATCTCGCGGACCCGGAGCGCGGCCCGGTCGGCGGCGGCCATGACACCGGCGAGCGTGCCCTGCATTTCCTCATTGACACCGGTCAGGCGCTGCGAGGCGCGGTCGGTCGAATTTTCCAGTTCTTCGGTATTGTCGCGCACCAGTTTGCCGCTATCGAGCATCATGGTGGCGGCGCGCGACGAGATTTCGTTCAAGCGCTGAGACTGGGTTTCGAGGGCCCGCGCCACCCGGTCGACGTCGATCGCGGCGCGTCCTGCCGCCTGGTCGATACCGCTCGACCCAGCGCGGACGGATTCCTCGAGCTCCTGGATGCGCCCGGTCGTGTTTTCCGAAAGGTCGTTCAAGGCGCGCAACTGTGTCTTGAACGAACCGACCAGTTCGTCGGTCCGCTCGGCTGAGCTTTGTAACCGGTCCGTCGCGTGATCCAAGGCGCCGGTCAGGTTGTTGATATCGTCGACGCCCCGTTGTGAGGTGGCGGCAACCTCGTCCGAACCGCTCAACAGGGCATCGGTGACGCCGCCGATGCGCTGGCTCGCCGTATCGGCGGCCACCGACAGGTCGCTGCTGCGCTGGCGCAGGGCATCGCCCGTGGCGTTGATCCGCAAAACGCTCTGGTTGGCGATGCGCGCCAGATGGTCGGCCCGCTCCGTCACCGTTTCGCCGGCATCGGTGACGTTGCCGACCGCTTTCACGGAAGCCGCCTCGAGCAGGTCGCTGCGCTCCTTGAGCGTCTCGCCGACGCGATCGACTTGTTGCATGACCTTTTCGGCGACGATCGACAATTCCTGTGAGTTCTTTTGCAGGTTTGCACCGATGGCGTCGGTCTTGTCGGCGACCCGGCCGGCCTGTTCGTCGAGCGCGTCGGCCTGCTCGCGGAAATCGCGCCCGACGTCACGGACCTTGTCGGCGACCTTCGCCGACACCGTATCGAGGTTCACGGCCTGGCTTCGGAAGACATCGTTCATCGCACCGACGCGGTCCTCGACCCGGTCCGCCGTGTCGATCAGGTGGTGGGTCTGGTCGTTGAGCCGTTTCTCGATCTCAGCGGATTTGTCGGCGACTGCTTCGGCGGTCTTGTCGAGGAGCAGGGTCTGGCGTTCGAAGGCGTCGCGCATCTGGTCCAGCCGGCCGGCCGCCCGATCGGTGTTTTCGGCGAGATTCCGCGCGTGCATGGCGATCAGGTCGGCGGCGCCGCGGAGCACTTCGGCGGCATCGTCGGAGCCGACCGTCAGGTCGTTGACCCGCTCCTTGAGCGTGATCCCGGCGTCCTGCAGCTTCGCCGTCGCCGCATCGACCGTCGTGCCCAGACCCAGCGTATGGCCCTCCAGTATTTCCGATATCTCGGCGGCGCGGCGCGGCGCGTCGTCGGCCACCTCGGAGAGCTCGCCGGTCCTGTCCCTGAGGACGCCGGAGAATGTCTCGGCACGGGTCGAGGCGCGGTCGGTCGACGCCGTCAATTCGCGCGAGCGGCGTTCCAGCAGGTCACCCAGTTCACTGGCCCGGTCGACGGCGTCGTTGGTCACCGTTTTCAGGTCCTCGGTCTGGCGGCGCAAGGCGTCGGAGACGGCATGGGCCCGGATGTCGGCGTCCTCGGAGGCCTGCGACAATTCCAGCGTACGCTGGCGGATCAAGCTGGTCACCGCTTCGCCGCGCCGGGCCGCGTCCTCGGAGACGACGGTCAGGTCGCGGGCCTGGCGGCGCATGACGTCGGAGATTTCCTTGACCCGGGTTTGGGCCCGGTCGGTCGGATAAACGAGCCGGCTCATGTACCAGCGCATGACCTCGGTCTCGCGCCGGAGCTGGCGTCCGCGCTCGAAGAAGGCGACGACCATCCACAGCAATGCCAATGGTGTAAGCGCGCCGGCGGCCAGGCCGCCGATCTCGTGCGGCAGCAGCTCGCCGATGTTGTTCCAACCGAGGCCGGTCTCGATGAAATCGACGGCGCCGACGATCCAGGCCAACGAAACGATGACGCCGAGCCAGCTGAACAGCCGGTAGCGCAGGTAGAACGGCGGCTTCCAATCCTTGAAATCGTCGATCTCCTGAAGGACGACGGGATCAACGGCAGGATCCCTGCCGGCGCCGAGCTGGCCCTCTTCGGGCACGATGGCGCCCAGCGAATCGGCGATGGCGCCAGCATTGGTTTGGGATGATCCCTGCGATCGACTTTCGGCCATTCCGCCCCTCCTTACGACGAAATCTCAACACCCGTCGTCCGGACGATACCACCTCTATATGTTGAGGGTAAATGGGTGTGGACAACAATATATGGGGATAACTTGAAAGACCGACACCCTCCCGCAGATGACCCGAAAACCTGTGCGGTCGGCGTTCGATCAGAAACACCGCTTCCGATCCAAACCAGACTTAAAGATACCAACCGTTCGGATTTTGCATACTTGTTTTCTCCCCCACCGATAAACGCCTCGGCAGATGGCGGCACAAAAGGGAAGCGAGGCTTGACTCCCAGTGGCTTCAAATTTTAAAGTTACGAAGTTCAATTTTTAAAGTTAGTTTGATGAGCCGAACGGAACTTGCCTCCCAAACGTGCTCAATCGCCCGCGCCGTCAATCTCGTCGGGGATGAATGGTCGATTTTGATCATCCGGGAGATGTTTCTTGGCACCCGCCGGTTTGATGACTTTTTGCGGCAGACGGGAATGTCGTCGCACTTGCTTTCCAAACGCCTCAAGAAGCTTGAAGGCGCAGGTATTTTACGCCGCGAACAGTATTCGGATCGTCCTCCGCGATATGAATACCGATTGACCGCAATGGGCCGGGATCTGTGGCCGATCGTCGTTTCCTTCAAGCAGCGGGGCGACCGTTGGCTTGATGGCACCGAAACCCATGTGCGGATCGTGCACAAATCCTGTGGCCGGCACAGCCAACCTCAAATGACATGCAGCATTTGCGGCAAACCAATGACCGCCTTTGACGCCGAACCCGAACTTTCACCCAAATATGACCTTGAGCGGCAAACCAAACGGAAACACCCATGAAAACACGGATCACCGATCTCTTTGGCATCGAACACCCCATCATTCAGGGGGGCATGCACTATGTGGGGTTTGCCGAACTGGCGGCGGCCGTCTCCAATGCCGGCGGCCTCGGCACCATTACCGGTTTGACCCAAAGGACACCGGCCGACCTCGCCAACGAGATCGCCAGGTGTAAGGACATGACCGACAAGCCTTTCGCGGTGAACCTGACCTTTCTGCCGACGGTCAGTTCGCCCGATTATCCGGGGTATGTGAAGGCCATCATCGACGGCGGCGTGCGCGTGGTCGAGACGGCGGGACGCAACCCGCAACAGGTCTTGCCGCACCTCAAAGACGCGGGCATCAAGGTGATCCACAAATTCACCTCGGTCCGCCATTCCCTGAAGGCCCAGGAGATCGGCTGCGACGCCGTTTCGGTCGATGGTTTCGAATGCGGCGGGCACCCGGGCGAAGACGATATCCCCAACATGATCTCGCCGCCCCGCGCCGCCGACGAACTGGACATTCCCTTCGTATCTTCCGGCGGGCAGGCCGATGGGCGCTCCCTGGTGGCCTCCCTCGCCATGGGTGCCGATGGCATGAACATGGGGACCCGTTTCATCGCCACTAAGGAAGCCCCCGTGCACCGGAACGTCAAAGACGCCATTGTCGCCGCCTCGGAACTGGACACCCGACTTATCATGCGTCCCCTGCGCAACACCGAACGGGTGCTCAACAACCCGGCGGTGGAAAAGGTCTTGGCCACAGAGAAAGAAAAAGGCACCGATATCGAGTTCGAAGATATCGTCGATCAGGTCGCCGGCGTTTACCCCAAGGTGATGTTGGACGGCGACATGGATTCAGGGGCCTGGTCCTGCGGCATGGTCGCCGGCCTGATCCATGACGTGCCGACCTGTAAGGAATTGATCGACCGGATCATGAGCGAAGCGGAAGCGATCGTCCGCGCCCGATTGGAAGGGATGTTGGCCGCTTGAGACGGGCCATCTTCGTCAAAGAGAGCCCGGCGGCGTTCTGTGTGGCGGTGAGAGTCGAGGGTGGCACGCCCAATCGGTTGCCCTGATGCTGCTCGTTGGACGCCAGGGTATCGAGCAGTTCGACGACCTCGTAGATCAGGCCCTGCCTTGTCTTGGCAAACAGCACGTACTCGACGTCATAGTCGTAACCCCGGGTGCTGCGGGCATGGAAATCGAACCGCACCGCGGACGACGCCTCGTCGCCGATATCGTCGTGGATTTCGGTGACGACGGATCCCGCTTCATAAAACTTGTGAAACACGGCCTCGTTAAAGCTCGCGACCGCTTCCTTTCCTATGTGGGGACCGGCAATGTTGGGCGCGAGCGAGTGTCTGAGGCGCCAAACGACGTCGTCGGTATACATCGAAGCCATTAGCTGGCAATCTCCAAAGGCCTCGACAAGGCGTCGGGCCGGTGTCGGTGAATCCATGACCATTTTCCTCAATCCCTGAGCGCGCGAACGAAGTCGGACACGGCGGCGCCGATTTCGTCCGGTGAATCTTCCTGAACGAAGTGGGTGTCCTTTACGGTGACTTCCGTCTGGTTTGGCCAGGAGCGGCAGAACTCCCGCTGTGGTCCGACCAATATGGACCCGGGCTCCGCATTGACGAACAATTTGGGCGTATCGCAGGTCGACAGCCACGCCCCGTACGCTTCGACGACCTTCACCACGTCTTCCGGCTCGCCTTCGATGGGGATCTGGCGCGGCCAGCTCAGGCTCGGGCGGCGGTCCTCGCCGGTGTTGGCGAAGGGGCGGCGGTATTCGGCCATTTCGTCCTCTTGCAGTTGGCGCATGACGGCGGCGGGCAGCACCTTTTCAACGAAGACGTTCTTGTCCAGCACCATGTCTTCGCCGGCAGCCGAACGGAAGCCCTGAAACGCGCCCCGGGCGTTTTCCGGCCAGTCGGCCCATGTCAGCGGTCTGACGAGGGCCTCCATATAGGCGATGCCCTGCACGCGGCTCCGGTTCTGGTTGGCCCAGTCGAAGCCCAAAGCCGACCCCCAGTCGTGCAGGACCAGGACGACCCGGTCCCCGAATTCGAGGACGTCGAAGAGCGCGAACAGGAAGTCGCGCTGTTCGGCGTAACCGTATCGGTCCGGACCGGAGGGCGACAGCTTGTCCGAATCGCCCATCCCGATGAGATCGCAGGCAACGAGGCGTCCCTGCCCCTCAAGGTGCGGCATGACGTTGCGCCACAGATAGGACGAGGTCGGATTGCCGTGTTGAAAGACGATGGCGTCACCGTCTCCCTCGTCGATGTAGGCCATGGTTTGACCGTTTATAGTGATGGTTTTTTTCTCTGCGAAGGGTGCGGTGTCGTATGGCATCTAGGTGTTCTCCTCGGCACCGAGTTGTTCGGCAACGGTTCGGCAGACCTTCAAGATCCTGTCCGAAAAAGCGGGGCTTTCGACGGCACGCGCCAGGGACAGCCCGCCAACGAACAGCGCCATCAGTGCAATGGTTTCATCGTAATGCTCGTGTTCCTCTTCTTCATCCAAAGGGGTCGCACCCATGGCATTTAATGATCTGCGCAGTTCTTGTTCGAAGGCCCGACGGAAGTCCCCTGATGCCCGGGCCGCATCGGTCGCCAAGGCGGAATAGGGACAGGAATCAGCCCGCTTGTCCCTCTGCCTGCGGTTCAGATACCCTCTCGCCAACTGCGCCACACGGGACTTCCAGGACCGGTTCTTAATGGGACCGATCCATTGTTTCCGGTTGATGGCGATGGCGTGCCGAAAGGCCCCGACCGCCAGGTCGTCTTTGTTTTCGAAATGCGTGTAGAAGGTGCCGTGAGTCAATCCGGCCATCTTCATGACGGGTACAATCGGCGCTCCTTCAAGTCCATCTTTACGCAATTTGGCGGCCGCGGCATCGAGAAAGCGTTGGCGAGATTCCTGTTTTAGAAGCGCGCGCCGTGTCGGCTGGTCTGGCATGCTTTCTCCCACTATGGTTATCATGCGAAAAAGCACGTGGCATTAAGCCTTTAATGTCAAATTCGCGTTCAATTCTTAGCGGGTTGTTCAGGTGTCCGTCACCGGTTTATGGACATGAGCCATCGTGAATCGAAACCCAATGGGATCAAGCCGACTTCCCTTCAGGCGGCAACCCGAGTCTCCCCGGCGGTCCGAACGGCCGCCTCAACCCAAAGGTTCGTTAGTATGAATTCGGCTTCGGTGAAGCCCGACGGGCCCCTGCCGCGCCGGCCTATCCGCTTTCCAGCTCGGTGATCTTGGCGGCGATCCGTTCCGCCGCGTCGCCCCCGGTGAGGTCGCCGAACAGGCGCTGGCGGTAGTCCTGGCGGCGCTCGCGGCGGCGGTCCGGGTCGTCGAGGCAGCGCTCGACGGCGGCGGCCAGCTTGTCCACGCCCTCGACCTCGTCGGCCATGTCCCGCCATTCCCACTCCGGCCCGCCGGAATCATAAAAATGCTCGTCCTGGGCCCGTTTCGGGTTGGTGACCAGAACCATCGGCTTGTCGAGCGCCAGGTACTGGAGCGCCACACCGGAGGCATCGGAGACCAAGAGATCGGAGGCCAGCAGGTAGGGCGCGGCGTCGGCATGCGGCTCGCCGATGAAATGAACGCGTTTGTCCCCTGCGGCGGCCGCCTTCCAGTGGGCGATCAGGTCCGACCCGGTTTCCAGGAACTTGGGATGGGGCTTGATGATGACGTGCAGGTCGCCCCTATCGCCGCGGATCCGTTCAACGGCCGTGTCGCCCAGCATCGCCGCCGATGACATATGCGGGCTGAACGTCGGTGCGTAGACAACGGCTTCCTCATCGACCGGTATGTCCAGGGTCATGCCGGTCAAATCGTGGCGGAACAACGCATCGCAGGCGGGGTGCCCGGTCACCCACAGGCGCTCCTCGCGGTAACCACCCCGTTCGACCAGGTTCTGCGCCGCCCAATCGCTGGTCACGCAGATGAAATCGGCCGCCGTTCCGGCCCGCTTGAAGAAACGCTTGGCCGCCAGGCTCGACCGGCAGCTGACGAACCGCGTTTTCGGCAACAGCCGTTTGAGGGCGGTGCAATCGTCCTCGCAGGTGATCACCACTTCCGGGTCGAATTCCTCGAGCTCGCGCCCATCGCCCGTGATCAACGGCCAGTGGCTTTTCTGTAACGCCTTGAACAGCGGGGCCAGCAGGGAAAACTGGTGGGTCCGGTTCATGTGCAGGCCGACGCGCTTGGCGCCGTCGAGCCGGGCGACCGTGCCGCGCCCCGCCGTTTCCGCCTTGAGGCTCATCATCGAGGCCTGGGCGAACAGATTGCCGGGATCGATGTCGAGGGCGCGGACCAGCGTTTCCATGGCTTCGTCGCGGCGGCTCAGCGACTTCTGGGCGAGGGCCAGGTGGGCCAGGGCGTCGGCCCGCGTCGGATTGGCGGCAATCGCCTTGTCCAGGTGGGCAATGGCCTGGTTGGCGCTGCCGGTGCGGCGATAGCTGGCACCGAGCAGGTAGTGGGTCTCGCCGTCTTCAGGTGCGATGTCGAGGGTTTCTTCGAGAACCCGGATACCTTCGGCCTCGTCACCCTTGAGGAACAGGACCTTGCCGAGACTGCGGCGCGCGGCAACGTAACCCGGTGCCTTGTCGACGGACCGCCCGAGGCAGACGGCGGCGTGGTCGAATTTGCCGGCCAGCGCATTCAGTTCGCCGAAGTGGAAATTGGCCTCGGCGTCGGCCGGGTCCTCCTGCAGGGCCTTGATGAAATACTCGGCCGCCGCCTCCAGCGCACCGCGGCTGCGCGCCGCGACGCCGAGGCTGACCAGGCGGCCGGCTTCCGTCTGGCTCGGGCCCGGACCGGCCACGGCGACGGAGCCGGGCGCTTCGGCGCCGGGCACCAGCTTGACCAATCCCATCTTGGCCAGCCAGGCGAGTGTGCGCGGCAAACGGAAGCGGACGCCCTCCTCCAGCGTTTCGGCCAGGCTGAGGACCGTACAGGCTCCGCGGTTTTCGACCGCGCTCAAGACGCGGCCGATGTTGTCGTCGTCGAGAAGCGTATGCGCCGCAAAGGTGTTCATCGACGCCGCCCGGACCTGCTCGAGGCGCCCGGACAGGTCAAGGTTGCCGCCGCCCTCGGCGGCATCACGAACGACAACCACAGTATCGCCGTCGACCGTGTGCGACGGATAGCCGGCAAACAGAGAATACGGATCGTCGCGCAGCGGATGGGCCGGCCGGCCGGACACCGGTTGCCCGATCTCCAGGCTCCTCAGGCGGATGTTGGCCAGCTCCCGCCACAGGTCTTGGTAGGCGTCGATGACGACGCGCCAATCAAAATGATCCTCGGCCCGCCGCCTCGCCGCCTCACCCATCTTGCGCCTGAGGTCCGGATCGCCGGCCAGCGCCGAAAAGGCATCCGCCGCGGCGCCGACGTCGACGGCGGTGCTTTGGCTGATGATGCCGCAGTAATGGTTGTAGGCCCGGTCCTGGGTGGCCGTATCCAAGGACGCCTCCAGGGACAGGCTCAGGTCGGCACCCGACTCGGCGAGCGGCATCCAGGTCGGTACGCGGAAACCGTCCTCGCCGTGGCGCACGGTGTCCTTGTAACCGTTCCAGTCGCTGACCACGGAAGGCAGGCCGGCGGCCATGGCCTCGATCGGGGTCAGGCCGAAACTCTCCTGGATGTTGTCCGACAGCGACGTGAAGATATCGGCGGCGAACCAGACGTTGGCGCTGACCGCCGGGTCGCGCCCGTCGAGAAAGATGCCGTTGACCCGCCTGGCGAAATCCTTGGCGTGGTCGTCCTCCAGGCTTTGGCAGAAGAACTTGTCGACGCCGGAATGTTCGACGAAGCCCTTGAGGAACCCTTCGCCCGCGGCGTGGCGCCCCATCAACGCTTCGCGGTCCGTGTCGACGGCGTCCGGATGATGAAAGATGACGGCGTTTTCAGGTGGTGTTCTGTCGCGTCGGGCCATGGTCCGGTGCCGCCAATCAATCCTCTGTTTGGGCCACTGTTTGGGCCACTGCTTGGGGCAACGCGGGGAGCCGCATCAGAACATATGCTGCCCGCCGGTGACCCAGATCTCGGTGCCGGTCACGTAGCGGGAGTCGTCGGAGCAGAGATAGAAGATGGTGCCGGCGACGTCGGCCGGCGAGCCCATGCGGTCGAGCGGGATCCGCGGGATCAACACCTCGTATTCGGGCTGCACCATGTCGGTTTCGATCTCGCCCGGTGCCACCGCGTTGACGCGCACGTTGAGCGAAGCGAACTCGTTGGCCATCTCGCGGGTCAGGCCGGACAGAGCGGTCTTCGAAATCGAATAGGCGGAACCGGCGAACGGATGGATGAAGTGCCCGGCGATCGAAGTGATGTTGACGATGGCGCCCTCGCCCCGGTGCAGGGCCGCGGCGAATCCCCGCGACAGTTTCAGCGGCGCGAAGAAATTGAGCTCGAAAACGCCGCGCCAGGCCTCCAGGTCCCCGTTCAGACAGCCGAGGCGTTCCTTGTAGGGTGTCTTCGGCGACATGCCGGCATTGTTGATGAGCCCGTGCAGGGGATCGTCGCCGAGGGCCGCGTTGGCCTCCTTGATGAAATTCTCCAGGCTATCCGCATCGCCGAGGTCGGTCGGGATATGGTGCGTCCAGTTCGTGTCGCGCCCGCATTCGGGCGGCGCATCCTCGCGCGAACAGGTGATGATCCGCCAGCCGCGCTGCAGGAACAGCCGCGCCGTGTGGTGTCCGATGCCGCGGCTGGCTCCGGTAACGATCACGGTTTTGCGTTCTTCCGTCATGGCCCGAGAAGGTAAGGCAAAGGGGGCGGCAATTCCAGTTGCTATGGCGCCCTTCCGACCGTACTACAATCGCTTCATGTGTTCGCGTTTCGAACTGACCGTGCATCCCCGGGAAATGGCCATCCGGTTCGCCCTGCCCGAAGCCCCGGCGCTGGCCAACCGGAGCGAGTTCCGGCCGACGGACCAGACCCTGGTGATCGCGCCGGGCGGCGTTTGCACGTTCCTCGCCTGGGGATTCGCCGTCGATTGGTCGAAAAGCCCGCTGATCAACGCGCGGGCCGAGACGCTCACCGAAAAGAAGACCTTCCTGCCGGTCCTCGAGAACCGCTGTATCGTGCCGGCAAGCGCCTATTTCGAATGGCGCAAGGACGGAAACCGGCGCCTCAAAAACCGCATATCGTTCGCCACCGGTGAACCCTTCGCCATGGCCGGACTGACAGACGGCGAACGCTTCACCATCGTCACCTGTCCGCCGGCAGCGACCATCGCCCATATCCACAACCGCATGCCGGTAATCCTGGACCCGGCGGCCGAAGGCCTGTGGCTCGATTCGGCGAGCACCTTCGCCGATGTATCGGTTCACTTGAAGACCTTCGCCGGCGCCCTCAAGGCCGAGGAAGAATCACCGCCGGCACCGGCCCAGGGCGACCTGTTCGGTTGACTCGGTCCGGGTCGCACGCCCGGCGAATTCATCCGGGCCACACGCCCGGCAAACTCAGAGATCGTCGTCGTCCAAGTCCTGGAACGGGAAATCACTCTCATCGAAATCGCCGGAAAACCGATAGACCTTGCGCTCACCGGTGTCGATTTGCCCGTCGTCGTACTTTTCAAGGGTCAGCGCGAGCACGCTGCTGACGAAATCATTGGCGAAATCACGCATCGCTTCCGGGTCCTCGATGAATTCGCGACTGTAGAGGACCTTATTCAACGCTTGCCGGTTCTCCTTCACGAACAGAAATAGCCTGTCGATGAACTCCTTTTGCGGCAGGTAGGTGGGCAGGAACGGCAATGCCTCGCGCAGCACCGAAAAGACCAGGTTGGGCGCCGCTTCCGTGCGCGGGTCCTCGCCCAGTTTTTCGACGATACCGGTGAAATAGCCGGCGCGTTCCTTGTCGAGCGTGGCGAGCACCGGGTCGATAATCTTTCTGTGGAGCATTCGATAGGTGCCGCCGAATTAGATCCTTGGTTCCGCGCCTTACCGTGAAAGCCTCTCCGGCGGCGGTCAGTGGGCCATCAACACGGGAAGCTTGGCATTTTCCAAAACGTGGCGAGTTACGCCACCCAAAATCAACTGCCGGACGCGGCTGTGAGTATAAGCACCCATGACCAGAAGATCGATGCCCGCCTTCTCCACTTCCTTCATCAATTCGACGCCGACGGTGCCGCCGCTACCGACGATTTCACGGGTCGAGCAGCGCAGGCCGTGCCAGGCGAGGTGCTTAGAGACGTCGCGGCTCTTCGACGATTGGGTGCGCGGGCTTTCGACGGAAAACACGGTGATCTCTTCGGCATTCTTCAGGAAAGGCAGGGCCGAGCCCACGGCCCGCGACGATTGGGCACTGCCGTTCCAGGAAACGGCGACCTTCCTGCCCAGCGCGCTCCCACTGCCCGGCGGCACCACCAGCACCGGCCGGCCGGTGTCGAACAGAGCGGCGTTCAGCGCCAGTGTCAGCGACACGTCGGAATCGCCCGTCGGTTGCGGGGCGACGATCAGGTCGGCCAGACGGCCGTAGCGCGCCACCACGTCGTCGTCGCGTCCCCATTCCTCACGCCATTCGGCGCTGGCGCCCGCAGTATCCGGATCGCTGGTCACGGTGATTCCGCGCTCGGATAGACAGGCATCGAAATGGCCCCGTGCGGTCTTCCCCTTTTCGTCAGCTTCGGCTTCGGCGATGTGAACCATATCTTCGATCATCGCCACCGACATGCCCTCGCCCAATAGCGGTATCGACTCCTTGGGGTCCGTGCGCACGTGCAAGGCCGTAACATGGGCCGAAAAAGCCGCGGCGATGCCTACCGCCACCTCCAGGGCCGGTTTCGATTCATCGGTACCGTCAATGGGTGCAAGGATAATCCGTATCGTCATGATCTTGCCTCCAAGCCCTTAGGGTTCATCTCAGCGAATTCCTTTGAGAACAGTCCATTATAACACGCGGGGCACAACGGCCACACCCCTTCGAGGCGCTGACCGCTTTTCGTTGGATCGGTCGACGGCAGGTCGAATTCGAACCGATTTCCGACTAGGGTGGCGTCAGGCACAGTGCAGCTCACTCCCTGAGCGACGACGACAGTGTCGCCAGGCCAAATGGAATGGAACCATGAAAGAAGCCTGGAAAGGCATTCTGGTCATCGCCGTCACCGCCATCGTCGTGCCCTGGTATCTCGCCGGCTTCAAGGTGGACGCCCTCGGCTTCTGGCTACGGCTGGTCGCGGCCCTGGTCCTCGGCGCCTTGGCGGCAGCGCCGCTGGTGGACCTGATCCAGCGCCGGTTCGGCAAACTTCTCGCCGTTTTGGTCGCCTTCATGGTGATCCCTGAAGTCGTGTTGTTCTTTCATTTCATTCTGATCCCCCGTGTCACCGAGTTCCTCATCCGTTGACAGCCCGCTCGCGCCTCCAAAGTTGAAACGCCGGAAACGATGAGGGGGGAGCCCAATGCCGCTATATGAAATCCGCCAATACGAAATCCGCCCGGGCAAGATGGATTCCTGGGTGAAGATGTTCAACGAGGAGACCCTCCCTTACCAGGTGAGCAAGGGCGTGATCGTCACCGGTATCTTCCGCGGCGAAACCGACGACAGCGTGTATTTCTGGATCCGCCGGTTCGAATCGGAAGAGCACCGCGAGAAACTCTATGCCGCGGTATACGAGGACGACCACTGGAAAACCCGGCTCAGCGACCGGGTCGGCGAACACATCAATCGAGAGACCATCATCTGCAGCCGCGTCGTGCCTTTGGCCGGATCTGTTATCCAATAACAGGCCGTCGCCGGACCTCTATTCCACGCCTAGTACCCGCTTGCCGGCCGTGATGGTGTCGTCGCGGTTCCCCGAACTGTCGATCCGCGCCCATGCGATGGCGCCCAAGTCGTAGTCCAACTGCTGGCGGACGATGTCGGCAGTGGCGTCCGAGACGTTGAACTTTCTTTTCGTCACCCGTTCGGCCATGACCTCGGGCGGCGCCTCCAGCCACAGGCCGTCGAAGGCAACGCCGCACCTGCGGGCCAGGTCGGCGACGAAATCGCGCTGTTCCGGCCGGGCGAAGACGGCATCGGCGATCACCGTCTGGCCCTCGGCAAGCGCCGTCTCGATCTCCCCATAGAAGGCGGCGTAGATCTTTTCGGTCATTTCCGCCGTGTATCCCGCTTCCCCCAGACGGTCCTCGAGGGCGGCGCCGGCCAGGCGTTTCCTGACGGCGTCGGTGCGGACCACGCGGGCACCGGGTGCGGCGCCCAGGAACGGCGCCAGTTCGCGGGCCATGCGCGACTTTCCGCTGCCCGACAGGCCGCCGACGGCGACCAGGCGTTTGGGCGACGGTTCCAGGCAGGCGAGCGCCATGTCGAGGTATTTGCGCGCCTCGTTCTGGCGCCGGGCGCGGCGGTCCGGGTCGCTCAACGCCCCCGCCTGGGCACCGTCCACATGGGCGCGCACGCAGGCGCGCATGGACAGGAAGAGCGGCAGTACGGAAAAGACGGCGGTCCCGCCGGCGACCATGCCGGTGGCGTCGAGGTAGCGGTTGAGGACGACGTTGGCGAGGCGCCGGCTGCCGCGAAAATCGAGGTCCATGATCAGGAAGGCGAGATCGTAGAGCACATCGATGTCGGAGAAGGCGCGGTTGAACTCGATGGCATCGAACAGAGTCGGCTGGTCTTGATAGAGACAGATATTCCTTAGATGCAGGTCGCCATGGCAATGGCGGACCAGGCCGGCGTCGCGGCGCGCGTCCAGAATCCCGCGGAGACCCTCGACCCGCTGCCGTGACACCTCGTTCAACTGCGCCACCTTGGCCGCGTCCAGAACCCCTTCGGCGACCAGATCGAAACTGTCGGCGTTGCTTTCGATGATTGTCGACGTGCCGGCATGGCCGCCGGCATCTTCGGTCGCCTCCGCCTTGACATGGAACTCGGCGATGGCGTCGGCCGTGCGTTCCATCAGGCGACGCCGGATCTTGCCGTCGGCGGCCAAGCGGTCGAACAGGTCGTCCTGGTCGAAACGACCCATCTCGACCAGCCATTCCACCGTCTCGCCGTCGCCCGCCAAAGCCAGGGTGCCGTCCGTCTCGCGGGTGACCGCGACGACGCCCTTGTAGAGATCGGGTGCCGTGCGCCGGTTGATGGCGACTTCGGCCTCGCAAGCCGTACGCCTGGCCTCGAGGCTGGAGAAATCGAGATAGGGGAACCGGACCGCGCGTTTCAGTTTGAAGACGCGCTCGCCCCCGGCGAAGACGAAGGAGACATGCGTCTCGAACTCGGCGACCGCGGCGACGTCGGGCCCGAAGGTCGCGGGGCGACGCAGAAAATCGATGACCGGTCCCTGTTCCCGGTTCGCGTTTTCGACGTCAGCGGAATTCAACGTGTCCCTCGTCGAGGCCTTCCGGGTCCTCGTGGACGATGACCTCGGCATTTGGGAAAGCGGCTTCGATCTTGTGCTCGACCGCATCGGCGATCTCGTGGGCGTCGCTGAGGCGCATATTGCCGTCGAGTTCCAGGTGCAGTTGGATGAACACCTGAAGGCCGGACGAACGCGTCCGCAGGTCGTGCATGCCGAGAACGCCCTCCTGGCCGAGCACGATGTCCTTGATCCGCATTCGGTCTTCGTCCGGCAACTCCCGGTCCATGAGGATCTGGAAGGCCTCGTGACCGATCTGCCAGGCCGAATAGACGATATAGGCGGCAATGCCGATGGCGAAGGCCGGGTCGGCCCATTTGAGGTCGAGGCGGCTGACCAGGAACAGGGAAAGGATGACGCTGAGATTGACCAGGATGTCGGTCTGGTAGTGCAGCGAATCGGCGCTGATCGCCGTCGATCCGGAGCGTGCCACGACGTATTTCTGGAAGATGACAAGCCCCAGGGTGGCGACGATGGAAAACACCATCACCGCGTAGCCGATGGTCGTGTTGTCGATGGACCGCGGATTGACGAAACGCTCGCTGGCTTCCAGGAACAGGAACACGGCGGATCCGAAAATGAATGCCGATTGTGCCAGCCCGGCCAAGGCTTCGGCCTTACCGTGACCGAAGCGGTGCTCCCTGTCGGCCGGTTGAAGCGCGTGGCGGACGGCGATCAGGTTGACCAGGCTGGCCGCCGCGTCGAGCAGGGAATCGATCAACGTCGACAGAATGCTGACCGAATCGGTCATCAACCAGGCGACGAATTTGGTGACGATCAGGACACTGGCGACGCTGACCGACGCGTAAGTGGCCCAGCGCATGAGGCGGCCGACGGCGGCCTCTGGTGGCGCCCCGATGGCGTCCGCTTTCCCGGTGGTATCCGCCGCCTCGGTCGTCATGGAAACAGTTTTTCCATGGTCCAGGCCTCTCCGTCACGCTGATAGAGCGTCCGATCGTGCAGCCGGAACAGTTCTTCCTTCCAGAACTCGATCGTCTCCGGAACCACCCGAAAACCGGACCAGAATTCCGGGCGCGGCACCTCGCCGACGTTGAACTTGAGGGTATATTCGGCGATCCGTTTTTCGAGGATGAAGCGCCCTTCCATGGGTTGCGATTGTTTCGATGCCCAGGCACCGATGCGGCTATCCCACGGGCGGCTGGCAAAATAGGCATCCGCCTCGGCGTCGCTGACGCGTTCGACCGCACCGCTGATTCGGATTTGACGTCTAATGCTTTTCCAATGAAAACAAAGTGATGCCCTCGGATTTTCTATCAATTCTTTAGCTTTTTGACTGCCTAGGTTGGTGTAGAAAACGAAACCTTGTTGGTCGACGCCTTTCATCAGGACCATGCGCACGGAGGGTGCCCCGGAGGCATCTGCTGTCGCCAAGGCCATGGTGTTCGGGTATTCCGGTTCGCCCGCTTCGGCATCGCGGAACCAGTCATCGAACTTGGCCAGAATCTCGCCGGTGGTGACCATCATCACAGCATGCTCACAAATGCCGCCCTAATATCTTCACAATGTGGGCCTAAGAACCGATTTCACAATCTGTTGTCTATCCTGTCGCACCCAGCGGGTCCATACTTGGACTCGCGAGTGCCGTTCAATCGGACTAAATTTAACCTAAGGTACTGTCTTTCCAAATTGTACGACGTCGTAAAAGTTAAAGAGGAAACGGAAATGTCTCGACAACCTGTGATCAAGGGCGTCGCTTTGGCTTCGCTATTGGCCGTGTCCCTGTCCGCCTGCCAGACGGACATGCAGAACAACCCGAAACAGACCATGGGGACGTTGTTGGGCGCCGGACTCGGTGCGTTGGCCGGCTCGCAGATCGGCGGCGGCAAGGGACAATTGGCAGCCGTGGCGCTCGGCGCGCTTGGCGGCGCCTATCTCGGCAGCGAAATCGGAAAATCCCTCGACGCGGCCGACAAGTCGATGATGCAGAAGAACGCCCAGGACAGCCTCGAGTATGCACAGACCGGCACGACGACGGCCTGGCGCAACCCTGATTCGGGGAATTCCGGCACCTTCACGCCGACCAATACCTACCAGGCCACCAGTGGTCAGAACTGCCGCGAGTTCGAAACCACGGTCTACGTCGACGGCAAGGAGGAAACCGGAACCGGCCGCGCCTGCCGACAGGCCGACGGCACCTGGAAGATCGTCGGCTGACAAGGCAACCGAACCGACATCCAGGCGTCGCTTGGAGGGCGCCCGGCCCTGTGGCATAGTGCGGGACCGAGCCTTCCCAGGTAGCGCGCGTGCATGAGAGACCCTTACCGTATCCTCGGCGTCCCCAAATCGGCGAGCCTCAGTGAGATCAAGGCGGCCTACCGCAAACTGGCCCGCGAAAGCCATCCGGACATGCACGGCGCCGACCCGCGTGCCGAGGAGGATTTCAAGGAGATCTCGGCGGCCTACGACATCCTGTCCAATAGCCGGACCCGGGCTCAGTTCGACCGCGGCGAGATCGACGCCTCGGGAGCCAAACGGGCCGCCGCCGCCTATTCGAAACGCCAGGGCTCGGCAAGCCGCCCCAGCCGTTCGAAGCCGAAGAACACCATCAAGATCAACGGTGCCGATGTCGAGCACTCCCTTAAGATCGGTTTCCTCGAAGCCCTGAAGGGCGGCGTCAAGCACATCAGCACGACCAACGGCAAACGGCTCAGGGTCACCGTGCCGCCGGGCATCAACGACGGCAAGATCCTGCGCCTCAAGGGTCAGGGCATGGCCGGTTTCGGAGGCGGCAAGGCCGGCGACGCACTGGTCGAAATCCTCGTCATGCCGGATCCCATGTTCCAATGCGAGGGCCACGATATCCGCCTCGAATTGCCGGTCGGTCAGCCTGCCGGAGGCGGTGTTGGGCGCCAAGGTCGAGGTGCCGACGATCAACGGCACCGTTTCGCTGACCATACCGCCCGGCTCCAATACCGGCTCCATTCTCAGGCTCAAGGGCAAGGGCCTGGCCGTCGAGGGCAGTCAGGGTAAGGAGCGCGGCGACCAGTACGTGGTTCTACGGGTCCTGTTGCCGAAGAAACCCGACGACGAATTCATCGAGTTCGTCAAATCCTGGTCCGAACGCAACCCCTATTCCGTGGCTCGCGCCAAATCCGGTGAATGATACCCGCGTTCGCCGCCGAACCAGACGCTAATCACGCCTTCGCAAATCTTGATTTCAAGGCCCTAACAGCGCCCGGCCCGACGACGGCGTCATGCGGACGGCGCCGCATACACTTCAACCTCCGTGATTTTCAAGCAGGCAAGTTATTTTTCTTTATGGTTTAATTCCGCTGTCGCCCTAAGGTGGCATTCAACGGCAAGTGGAGAGTCACCTGGTGTGATGAAGAACAATGCCCGGACCCTGATAGTGGCGCTGTCGTGTCTCGCCATCGGCATCGGGGCGACACTCTATCTCGCTCGCCATCTGGACCGCGAAGCCGAGGCCACCTGGCTTCGACAAGCCCATCATGACGCCCTGCTCGCAACCGACTCTTTCGAGCGCTGGATATCGGAGGTCGGCCTCATCCTGCGGGCCGTTTCGACCATTTTCAACAGCCGTCAATCGGTGGACGCAAGGGCCTTCGACGACGTTATCGAGGAAACGGCGTACTGGACCTTTGGCCCGGCCTTCGATGCCGTCTCCTACGCCGAGAGGGTTCCGCGCTCGAGGCGATTGGCCTTCGAAGCGGCGGCCGGAACAGTCATCAAGACTGCCGGCAACCCGAAATTGCGGGCTCCGGATACCTATGAAAGTTTCGTCGTCGGCCTGACGTCGGTCGAGGACGGGCTGCTGACCAAGGGCGCCGACCTGACGACCCACGAAGCGCTGCAACCCGTCGTCGCGACCGCCTATCGGGTTCCCAATACGGTGATCATGGGACCGACGTTCGGGAACGACGGCAACCCGATACTGGTGGCCGCCGGAATCAAGGTGGACGATGGTGGCACCGAGGGCGTGTTGGTCGGCATTACCGACGTCATGGCATTGATCGAGGATCTGGAGACCAACGTCCTACAACCGGGGATGCGGCTCCGCCTCGCCGAACGCGACACGGAGGCGCGCGCCAAGGCATTGGTGACTGCCGTTCATGGCCCCCTTCAACCGTCGGCCGACGCCGTCGAAACGATCACCGTTCGTTTGACGGAGGGGCAAGCGCGCTGGGAAATCTACTGGGATATTTTCCCCGAATACCGTGGTGGACCGGAAACGCGCCCGGCCCGCGTTATCCTCGTTTCCGGCATCGCCATCACGGTCCTCGTCACCACGCTGATCACCTTCCTGTTGTCGCAGAACGCGATCATCCAAACGCGCATCCAGCAGCGCACCGAGGAAATCCGGTTGGCCAAGGACGAAGCCGAGTCCGCCAACCGCACGAAGTCCGAGTTTCTGGCCAATATGAGCCATGAACTGAGGACGCCGCTCAACGCGATCATCGGGTTCTCGCAAATGATGTCGGATCAGGTCTTCGGCAAGATCGACAATCCGAAGTACGTCGAGTATGCCGAGGACATTCGGATCTCGGCCCACCATCTGTTGGCCGTCATCGGCGACATTCTCGACCTCTCGAAGATCGAGGCGCTTCAGGGAGCCGTCGACATCGAGGAGAACGAGTTCGACGTCTCTGCCGTCCTCGACGAAGCCGTCATGATACTCGAGCCGAAGATCGCAAAAGAGAACCAGGCGATCGCCGTTCATGCTCAGGACGGCATGCCCCTCCTCTACGCCGACGCACGTCTGCTGCGGCAAATCGTGATCAATCTCCTGTCCAACGCCAACAAGTATTCGCCCGACGGCGGCCGCGTCATCGTTCGCGCCGGTATCGACGACTTCGAACGTGTCGCCATCTCGGTCGAGGACAACGGCATGGGAATCGCACCGGAAGACATCCCAAGGGTTCTCGAGCCGTTCGGACAAGTGCGCCATTCGTCTCACTTGTCCCACGAGGGGACCGGCATCGGACTATCACTGTCCAAGAGGTTGATGGAACTCCACGGCGGCACTCTGTCGATCAACAGTGAAGTCGGTCGAGGCGCGACCGTTACCTTGCTCTTCCCGCGGGAGCGAACGCGGGTGGGAAAAGCGACCGCCTAAGGGTCGTTCTGCCCCCTCGGCAGCTCCCGACATTCCGATCGCCCCCTTTTCAGGGTTAAGCCGTGGCAAGTTCCGACGCTGCGAAACGCGGGTAGATCTCGGCAACGTCGTCGCGGATGCCGCCCAGCAAGAGGTCGCGTTCCTCCGCCGACGGAAACCGGGTCTCCGGGGTCTCGGCACCGATATCCAGGTCGAAGCCGGTGTTGTCGAGCACCTCCTCGACGCTGTGGCCCGGATGCACGCTCGCGAGCCGGAAGCGCCGGCGCTCGGGATCGAAGGCGAGGTGCGCCATGCCGGTGACCAACGCCGCCGGACCGCCGCGGCTGAACACGCCGTCGGGCGCTGTACCCGGCGCGCTGATGAAATCGACCTTGTCGACCAGCACCCGGCGGCTGTGTTCGTCGCGATAGAGGATGACCTTGGGCACCAGATGGTAGAGGAAGGCCGATCCGAATGAGCCCGGGAACCTGAGCTTGCTGGCCGGATAATCGCCGACGCCGACCAGATTGATGTTGGCCGCCCCGTCGATCTGCCCGCCGCCCAAAAAGAAGGCGTCCATGCGTCCCTGCGCGGCGCAATCGAAGAGCTCACGCCCGCCTTCGGTAAAGGGGTTGTACTTGCGGCTGCCGAGCACGCTGACCTGGCCGGGACCGCCCTTTGCCCGGGCCAGAAGCGCACCCGACATCGGCACGGGGGAATTGGCACCGACGACCACGTGGCCGTCACCGGCCACCAGATCCGCCAGCAGCGTCGCGACGACGAGCGTATTGTTCGGGTTCACTCGGCCGCCTCCGCCGCACCGAATACGAATTCATCGAGGTAGGCGGCAAAACCCTCCGCCGTCCGCGCCTGCTCGACATAAAGCTCCATGTGGGCGACGTCGGTCTCGTATTCGCCGGGGAAACCGAGGGGCCAGCAACCGTTCTCCTGCACCGAGACCGCATCCACGTAGAGGCTGGGCAGCGTCCCCGGCGCCAATTGCGGATCGGTCATCAGGTTACCGTCATGCAACCGCTCGACGGTGACCAGCGTCCTCTTCGAGGCATGGGCCATGGTCATGATCTCGCGCCGGAGCCCGACCCAGACATTGCCCTCTTGGTCCGCCATAGGCGCGTGGGCGAGCGCCACGTCGGGCTCGATGGCGGCGACCAACAGGATCGGCTCCGCCTCGCCCAAGGGACTGTCGATGACCGTCCAGTCGTTGCGCTGGCGTGTCAGATCGGAGCCAATGATGCCGCGGATCGGCATGAACGGCACCCCCTTCTCCGCCGCCTGCAGGCCGGCGTGGATGGCCGGACAGGTGGCGTCCTTGAGATGGACGGCGCCCTTAGCAACGGCGTCCCGGAACCGGGGTGCCAGGCCGAACTCGCCGAGGCCGAGCCCCGCCGTCTCGACGGTCTGCACGCAGCCGGCGCCGATCAGGAGATCGGCAGCGAGGCCGAACTGCGGGGCGCCGATCAGGTGCAGGTCCCGGACCTCGCGGCGGATCAACGCGCGGACAGCGGCCAACGGCGCGCCCGCATAGTCGGGCGCCATCACCAGCTTGGCGCCGTCGCCGATGCCTTGGACCAGTTCGTCGGTGTCGACGATGCGTGTGGGAGCCACCATGTCCGACCGCCCTGCCGTCAGCCGGCCTTGCGGACCGGGGCTTCGCTGACACCGCTGCCGCCGGCGCCGGCGAGGAGCGCCTCACCCTCGATCAGTTCCCTGAGCGACACGTCCGTGGCGTCCCGTTGCGCCGCCTTCAGGTCGCGCAAACAATCGGCCAGGCGTTGGCGCCAACCGTCGTCACCTTCGCCGGCCAGATCCATGTCCTCATCGCGCAAACCCAGCTTGAGCGCCTGGTAAAGGTCATAGAGGGTGACGCTGGCGAGATCGCGGATCAATACCCAGCCGCCGCGCTGGGTGCGTTCGACGAAACCGTTGTCTCGGAGCCGGTCGAGCACCCCTTCGACGGCGCCGTCGCTGATGCCCAACTGCTTGAGGAGATCGCGCCTGGCCACCTTGGCGCCGGTGCGGCTCGAATCGAACAGAAGCGCCAGGATGCCGATCGCCGCGACCAGGCGTGGCCCGGCGCCCAGCTCCCCTTCCACCGGCCGCCCGCCGGAGCTTCGCCAAGCGCCCAAGGACGCCGTCATCACCGCGCCCAGGAGCACCACCGTCCACGACAGATACATCCAGACGAGAAAAATCGGCACCACCGACAGCGCCCCGTAAATGTTCTGGTAGGTGGGGAAGGTCGCCACGTACCAGCCGAACCCCTTGCGCAGCGCGGCGAACAAGAGGCCGGCGACGAGGCCGCCGATCAGTGCGTCCAGGGCGTTTACCGGTCGGTTGGGGATGGTGAAGTAGAAAACGGCCAGCATGACGATGACGATCATCGTCGGTACCGAGCGGGTGACCAAGCTCAGGGGCCCCGTGAAAATGTCGATACCGAGCCACTCGGTGGCCGCGAAAAAGTAGGTGGAGAGCGAGAAACTCATGCCCATCAGAAGCGGGCCCAGGGTGATCATCGCCCAGAACACCAGCAGCCGGGGCGCCAGCGCACGGGGTCGCCTGATGCGGAAAATGGAGTTGAGGTCGGCCTCGATGGTGCCGAGCAGCAGCACGGCCGTGGCCGCCAGCGCCACGATGCCGATGGCTGAAAGCCCGGCCGTGTTTTCGACGAAGCCGTCGACGTAGTCCTGGATGGCCACCGCCGAATCGGGCAGCAGATTGGCGAAGACGGCGGATTGCAGCTGGCCCTTGACGCTGTCGAAGACGGGGAACGCGGCCAGCATGGAAAAGGCGATGGCGGTCAGCGGCACGATGGCCAGAAGCGACGTGTAGCTGAGACCCGCCGCCATGCGCCAGCCGCGGTCCTCGGCGAAGCGGCGCCAAACGTATGCCGCGAAGGACAACAGTTGATCGGACCGGATGGCCAGCTGCAACGTCCCCTGCCCGCCCCGGCTCTCGCTCTCCGGCACCCCATTTCTCCGCTTGTGTTCCTGCGACCGCCTATACTACAAGGCACCCGGCCTCTTTGGCAAAAGCCCCGGCCGGGTCCGCTGCCCGCGACCTTGGTGCGGCGTCGGTGCGAACGTTACAATCGGCAACATAACGTGATCACCGGGCCTTTTGCCATTTCCGGGGCTTTGTGTACGATCCACTCGCCGCTTGATTGCGGCGGGGACCAACACGCCGCGAATTTGCGGCGCAATTTCAAAGGCGCCGGCGCTGCGCCGCAATAACAAGACGAGCGAGGAAAAGAATGACGGCTTCGGGTTCGATTATGGCGGGCAAAAAAGGCCTGGTCATGGGTGTCGCCAACGACCGCTCCATCGCCTGGGGCATCGCCAAGGCGGCCCACGAACAGGGTGCCGAGCTCGCCTTCACCTTCCAGGGCGATGCCCTGAAGAAACGCGTCGAGCCCCTGGCCGCCTCCGTCGACTCCTCGATCGTCCTGCCCTGCGACGTCACCGACACGGCGAGTATGAATGCGGTTTTCGCCGAGATCGAAAGCCAATGGGGCAAGCTCGACTTCCTGGTCCACGCCATCGCCTATTCGGACAAGGAGGAGCTGAAGGGCCAATACATCGACACCTCGGAAGAGAACTTCCAGAAGACCATGAACATCAGCTGCTATTCCTTCACCGCGCTCTGCCAGCGCGCCCGCAAGCTGATGGTCGACGGCGGCAGCATGGTGACGCTCACCTATTTCGGTGCCGAGCGGGTGATGCCGCACTACAACGTCATGGGGGTGGCGAAGGCGGCCCTCGAAGCCAGCGTCCGCTACCTCGCCGAAGGCCTCGGCAAGGAGAACATCCGCGTCAATGCCCTTTCCGCCGGCCCCATGAAGACGCTGGCCGCTTCCGGCATCGGCGATTTCCGCTATATCCTCAAGTGGAACGAGTACAACTCGCCCTTACGCCGCAACGTCAACCTCGACGACATCGGCGGCGCCGGGCTCTATCTACTGTCCGACCTCTCCAGTGGCGTCACCGGCGAGACCCATCATGTCGACTGCGGCTATCACCTGGTCGGCATGAAGGCGGTGGACGCGCCGGATATTTCGGTGGTTTAGGTTCGGTTCTCGCTTCGGAACCAGCACCCTTCCCGCTTTATCGCCGCGGCCGCGGCATTCCCGTCTTTACCAACGGTTTCTCAATTCAGTGGGCCGGCGCTAAAAGAGTCGTCAACCGAACAGGTCGTCCAGGGCCGCCGGCAGATCTGGGAAATCGAAGCGGAAGCCGGCACCCAAGATCCGGTCCGCCGACATCCGCTGGCCTTTCAGGAACAAGTCCGAAAGCTCTCCGAGGGGAGCCTTCAGGGCCACCGCCGGCACCCGCAGGAACATCGGACGGCGGAGATGATCGGCGATGGCGCGGTTGAAGTCGCGTTGGGTTCGGGCGTCCGGGGCGGCGGCGTTGTAAGACCCGTCGATGTCCTCGTTGTCGAGCATGTACTCGATCATGCGAAGCAGGTCGGTCTTGTGGATCCAGGGGAAATACTGATTGCCCGACGCGATAACGGCAGCGAGGCCGAAGCGGATCGGACGCACCAAACTGGGGAAGGCGCCGCCGTCGGTGCCGAGCACAACACTGATACGCGGTATGGCCAGGCGCACGCCGAGCGTTCGAATCTCCTCGGCCGCATGTTCCCAGCGTTGGCACAGGGTCGACATGAAAATATCCTGCGTCGGAGCCTCTTCCGTCAGCCAGCGGTCGCCGCCGTCTCCGTAATAGCCCGCCGCCGAAGCGCTGACCATGACCTTGGGAGGACGTTCGAGACGCGTGGCCAGTTTGACCAGCGCCTTGGTGGTGCCGACGCGGCTGTCGACCAGCTGGCGCCGATAGGCCGTTGACCACAGGGAGCCGGCAATGGGGGCGCCGGCCAAGTTGACGATGGCGTCGATAGACTCGTCCGTTGCGATCTGGTCGAGGTCGGTGACAAAGCGGTTGTCGCGGCCGAGCCGGACGGCGGCCCGAGTGCGTTTGCGCAAATAAAAAACCAAGGTATGGCCGGCGGCTGCCAGGCGGCGCGACAGGGCCGTTCCGACAAAGCCAGTCCCCCCCGTCATCAAGATGTTCATGAATGACCTCGAATACGTTACCTGCAATACGAATATAGCGTCACGGTTATGCAACGGATACGAAGCGTCACCGCTTTTCGGATCACCGACATCCGCCGAATTCATGAAGTACCGATGACGGGTTCCGATGCCATGAAGGCGTTCCAGTTTTGCCACCGGCAATTGACGTATGGCGAAGCGAACGCCCCCAACCGCTTCCCTTTCCCGGTATTAGCCTCTAAAAGACTCCCCATGTCCCACAACACCTTCGGCCACCTGTTCCGTTTCACCACCTTCGGCGAAAGTCACGGCCCCGCCATCGGCTGTGTCGTCGACGGCTGCCCACCGGGGATCGAACTCACGGAAGCGGACATCCAGCCCTACCTCGACAAGCGCCGCCCCGGCCAGTCGCGCTTCACCACCCAGCGCCAGGAGCCGGACAAGATCAAGATCCTCTCAGGCGTCTTCGAGGGGCAAACGACCGGCACGCCGATCGGACTTCAGATCGATAACGTCGATCAGCGCTCCAAGGATTACGGCGACATCATGGACAAGTACCGCCCCGGACACGCGGACTACACTTACGTCGCCAAATATGGCATCCGCGACTACCGCGGCGGCGGCCGCTCGTCGGCCCGCGAGACGGCCATGCGGGTCGCCGCCGGCGCCGTGGCCAGGAAAGTCCTCGGCGACGGCATCACCATCCGGGGCGCGCTCGTTCAAATGGGCGATAACAAGATCGATCGCGCCAACTGGGACTGGGCCGAAGTGAATAACAACCCCTTCTTCTCGCCGGACGGCGCTTCGGTGCCGGTCTTCGAGGACTACCTCGACGGCATCCGCAAGGAAGGCTCGTCGATCGGCGCCGTCATCGAGGTCGTAGCATCGGGCGTGCCCGCCGGCTGGGGGGCGCCGGTCTACGGCAAGCTCGACCAGGACCTGGCGTCGGCGATGATGAGCATCAACGCCGTCAAGGGTGTCGAGATCGGCGCCGGCTTCGAGGCGGCCCGGCTGACCGGCGAGGACAACGCCGACGAGATGCGCATGGACGGCGACGACGTCATTTTCACGTCGAACCACGCCGGCGGCATCTTGGGCGGCATCTCGTCGGGCCAGGACGTCGTCGTCCGCTTCGCCGTCAAACCGACGAGCTCGATCCTGACGCCGCGCAAGACCGTCGACAGCGACGGCAACGACACCGACATCGTCACCAAAGGCCGCCACGACCCCTGCGTCGGCATCCGCGCCGTGCCCATCGGCGAAGCGATGATGGCCTGCGTTCTGGCCGACCACATGCTCCGCCATCGCGGGCAGTGCGGGGAGTAGTCGAAGCGACCGGGTACCGACGGTCATTGCTGCGCCCTTCCTTCCCCGGGCCCGTTTCCTTCAGCCCTTTTCACGTGGCCCTTATGATCCGATCCTTACTCTTCGGTCCCCGCTTCCGAATGCCTTAGCATTTTGGTTGGAAATCCAAAGCTGTTATGCTGCCCGCTCTCGGGGCGCGAAAAGTTAGGGGGGAAACGACATGCTGGAGTTCTCGTCCGGACTGAGCACGGCCGTCAACAGCAAAGCGGCGGCCGCCGAATGTGTCGAACTGGCGTTGGATGACGCCGGCGACGGTTGCGATCTCTTGGTCATCCATTCCACCGTCGGGCACAACTTCGCACAAGTGTTGTCGGCGGCTCGCGACGCCTGCCCTAATGCCGACATTGTCGGCTGCACCGGCAGCGGCGTCATCGGCCGCGAGGGGGTCAGCGAGAACATGCGCGCCTTGGCCGTCATGGCCGTCAGCGGCAAGGAATTCGCCGCCGCCGCGGCAGACGGCCTCAACAGCCAGAACTCGCTCGCCGTCGCCACGGGTGCGGCCGAGGAACTGAAGGCCAAGTGCGACGGCATCACCATGATCTATTGCCTGACCACGGGCCTCGACCTTTGCGGCGACGACGTCATTGCCGGTATCGAGAGCGTGTTCGGGCCCGAAGTGCCGATTATCGGCGCCACCTCGGCCGACAACGGCAAGGCCAAGAAGGCCTTCCAGTTCTATAACGACCAGGTCATGGACCGCGGCATCGTGCTGGTCGGGTTCGCCGATCCCTCGCTCGAATTGGTCATGGGCATCCACCACGGCTCGATCCTGCTCGAAGGCATGACCTTCGAGGTCACCAAGTCCGACGGTAACCGCATCATCGAACTGGACGGCGAGCCGGCATGGCCGGCGCTGGTCGGCAAGGTCGGCTTGCCGCCGGAGACATCACCGTCGGGCGCCATGGGCATCACCGGCCTCGGCGTCGACCTGCCGCCGGAGGACCAGGAGGCCTACGACAACCCGCAGATCCTGCGCGTGCCCCTGGTCGTCAGCGACGACAACCAGTCGTTCCTGTGGCCGGTTCGCTGTGAGGAAGGCACCAAGGTGGTCCTCGTGCAGCGCGACGAGCAGCTGATCTTCGACGGTGTCGAGCGCATGACCGGCCGCCTCGACGAGGCGCTCGACGGACGAAAACCGGTCGCCGTCTTCCATGCCGACTGCATGGCCAGGGGACGCTTGATGTTCGACCGCATCCTCAAGGACGAGATCATCGCCAAGCTGCAATATCCCATATGCGGCGACACGGCGGTGCCGTGGCTTGGGCTCTACGGGTTCAGCGAATACGCGCCGCTCGGCGGCAAGAACCGCTTTCACAGCTACACCACGTCGCTGTTCTCCTTGGTCCGCAAGGACGCCGCCTAGCGCCCCCGGCGGTCGCAGCCCGCGCCCATGGCCATGACCGATCAAAAGGAGCCGCGCAGCTACGAGGAACTCCTGGCCATCTGCGAGAAGCTGGAGGCGGAAAGCGGCCGCCACGTGGTCGTGCAGAGCGACCTCTTCGCCACCAAGGACCGCCTCGACCGCGAATTGCTGCGTTTCAAGGCGATCCAGGACTACATCACCGGTGCGCTCGAGACGACCACCATCGGCGAATTTCACACCCTGACCCTGGAATCGATCATCGAGGCCTTCGAATTCGAGGTCGCCCTGGTCCTGCGCACGGCCGGTGAAGGCGATACCCTGGTCGCCGCCGCCGAGTTCGGTTTCGACGACCCACCGGGCCTGCTGCCGTTCTCCAAGGATTGGATCGATCCGGAAGATACGGTCATCGTCGGCGCTGCCGATCCTTTGCTCGAGAACTGGTCCGAACTGGGCCTGGCCCAGGCCATCCTCTGCCCGCTCACCGATAAGTCGGGCGCCTTCAACGGCGCCATCCTGGCCGGGGTGACGACGGAAAGCGCCGACTTTTTCGAGCCCATCGAAGAGGAACACAAATCGGCCTTCACGGTCATGGTCCGTCAGGCCAGCGCCTTGTGGACCAACCGCGAGCTCAACGACGAGATCAAGTCCCACAACGAACGCCTGGTCGACTTGACGCAATCCTACAGCCGTTTCGTGCCGTTCCAGTTTCTCGATCTCCTGGACCGTGACAGCATCGAACAGATCGGGCCCGGCGATGCGGCCAGCCTCGAGATGAACGTGCTGTTTGCCGATATCCGCGGCTTCACCACCTTGTCCGAACAACTGGGTCCGCAGGGCGCCTTCGCCATGCTCAACGAGTTCCTGGCCGCCGTCGAACCGCCGATCGAGACCGAGAACGGCTTCGTCAATCAATACCAGGGCGACGCCATCATGGCGCTGTTTCCAGGCGAGGCCGATACGGCGCTCCGCTGCGCCATCGCCATGGTCAAGGAGACCCAGGCCTTGAACGTCCGGCGCAAGAGCCGTGGCGAGGTGGAAATCCGCTTCGGTTTAGGCATCACCAGCGGCCCCTTGATGCTGGGCGCCATCGGCGGCGGCCCACGTTTGGAATCGAACATCGTCGGCGACACCGCCAATCTGTCGGCCCGCACTGAAGGCCTGACCAAGCTCTTCGGATCACAGATCCTGTTCACCCACCGCACCAAGGAACGCCTCCAGGACCCGGGCAAATTCTCGTTTCGCGAACTCGACCGGGTCATCGTCGTCGGCCGCGAGCGGGCCAGCACCATCTACGAGCTGATGGACGTCGACCCGCCCGACCTGCCGGCCCAGAAACAGCAGGTCCTGGCCCAATTCGAGAGCGGCCTCGAGCAGTACAGGGCCGGCGAATTCGCCGCCGCCTGCAAACGCTTCGAGGCCTGTGCCGCACTGGCGCCGGACGATCCGGCGGCGGCGCTTTACTTGGAGCGCTGCCGGGATTTGGCGGCCCAGCCCAAGCCCGAGGACTGGAGCGGACTTACGGTGTTGGGGCGGAAATAGAATAGGTGTCGAGGAGCCGGCCCTGATTTCGGCTTTTGCGATTTCCGCCTCGGGGAAATAGGCGCCGTCCCGCAAAAACGTGCCAAAGCGGCGCATAAACAATGGTATCCTATAGAGTCCGTTAGAATCGGTTTTTTGCCGAAGCATCTGAACCTGCCATGAACAGCCAGGTCGTCCTTTCCGTAATCTTGGGCGGCGCCCTCCTGTTTTTCATCTGGGGGCGGTGGCGCCATGATGTCGTCGCCTTTCTGGCGTTGATGATCGCCGTCGTCCTCGGCGTCGTCGGTATCGACGACGCGTTCTCCGGCTTCGCCCATCCGGCGGTCATCACCGTCGCCGCCGTCCTCGTCATCAGCCGTACCCTGCAGCTCTCCGGCGCCCTCGACGTGGCGGCGCGGTACGTCACCGGCATATCCGACAACCCGCTCGCCAACCTGGTGATGCTGACCCTGGTCGGCGCCGTGTTGTCGGCCTTCATGAACAATGTCGGCGCGCTCGCCCTGATGATGCCGCTGGCCATGCAGACGGCGCGCTCACCGGCCCAGGTCCTGATGCCGCTGTCCTTCGCGACGATCCTCGGCGGCATGATGACGGAGATCGGCACGCCGCCGAACATCATCATCGCCACGTTCCGGCGCGACATCAGTGGAGAAGGCTTTGCGCTTTTCGATTTCGCGCCAGCCGGCGTGCCGCTGGCACTGATCGGCCTCGCCTTCCTCATCATCTTCGGCTGGCGCCTCATCCCGGTGAGCCGGCGCGGCAGCAAGACAGCGGCCGATCTTCTCAAGGGTGCCAGCTACATCACCGAGGCGCGGGTCGAGAAAGGCTCGCGTTCCGTCGGCAAGACGATCCGCCAACTCGAACGTCTGGTCGACAACGAGGCGCTGGTCCTTGGAGTCATCCGCCATGGCTACCGGCAGCTCGGCCGCGTGCGCGATCTGACCCTGGAAGAAGGCGACGTGGCCATCCTGCGCATCGAGCGCTCGGCCTTTCACAAACTGCTGGAGATGGCCGACTTGACCCTGGTCGGTGACGCCGAGGTCGGGGCGGAAACACTGCGCTCGGAGGACATCGCTCTGGTCGAATTCGTCGTCATGCCGGGTGCCCGCATCGACCGCCGGACGCCGCATGACGTCCGCCTGACCGAACGGTTCGGCACCAACCTGCTGGCCATCGCCCGCGAAGGGGAACGCATCGAAAGGCCGCTCCGCCATACGCGGATCCAGGCCGGCGACTTGCTGTTGATGCAGGGCGAGAAGAGCTCGCTCGAGGATACCATGACCATTTTGGGCTGCATCCCCTTGGCCGAGCGCGGTCTGCAGCCGATAAGGCGCCGCAAACGGCTGCTGCCGCTGGGCATCCTGGCCGCCGCCATCGCCGCCACGTCGGCCGGTCTGCTGCCGATCCAGATCTCCTTTTCCGCCGCCGTGGTGGCGCTCGTTCTCTTCGAACGGATCACGCCGCGCGAGGTCTACGACAGCATCGACTGGTCGGTCATCGTGCTCTTAGGCGCCTTGATCCCGCTCGGCATGGCGCTTGAGACGACCGGCACGACCGGCGCCCTCGCTTCCTGGGTGGTCGGCATCTCGGCCCACGTTCCGGTCTGGGCCGTGCTCGCCGCCGTTATGGTCCTGACGATGGCGCTGACGAACCTGATCAATAACGCGGCGACGGCCGTCATGATGGCACCGATCGCCCATTCGATCGCCTTGCAGACCGGCGCCAACGTGGACCCGTTCCTGATGGCGACCGCGATCGCCGCCTCATCCGCCTTCCTGACCCCGATCGGTCATCAGAACAACGTCCTCGTCATGGGACCGGGCGGTTGCCGGTTCGGTGACTACTGGCGGGTCGGCCTGCCGCTGCAGGCCCTTATCGTCGTCTTCGGCGTGCCCCTGGTGATGCTTGTCTGGCCAATCTAGTCCCGGCCTTCGGCGAACAGACCCCTACCCCTCGAACCGTAAAACCACCACTGATACCGCCGCCGAGACCCCGAAGTTCTTGGAAAACGGGTTAGTTAACACATATTCACATCTGAGTTATTCTAGTTCTTCAATGTGCCTCGAAGAATCCCCAAACATACAAGGGTATTTCATCTTCCGTTGTCCACCAACTGCACGGGTTTGTTGATTCTATTAAGGGGCGTTTCGGAAATTGAATCGGAAACTCTGGTTCGCCCTTCTCTTTGGTCTTGGCATCGCCACGCAGCCGGTAGCAGCCGCGGAGGAACTTTCGTTTCCGGGAACGGGTGCGAGCCAGGCCGTTCTTCGGGCGATCGCAGAACGGTTCAACGAGTAAAACACGGATGTCATCGTCCGTGTTCCGGAATCGACCGGGTCGCAGGGCGGCATCAAATCCGTATTGAATGGAACGTCGGTTCTCGGTCGGATCAATCGGCCTTTATCCGGCAAGGAAAAGGAAGCGGGGTTGCGCTATGTCGAGTTCGCCCGTTCCCCCATCGTCTTCGTCTTGCACCCGAGCGTATACGGGGTCGAATCCCTGGCGACGGACGATATCCGGTCCATCTAATCCGGCAAGGCCCGTCGATGGAGCGATCTCGGCGGTCCGGAGCGCAAGATCTACCCCATTTCCCGGGAAAGCGGATCCATTCACGGGGCGGTGCTGTCCCTCATTCCGGATTTCGATGTTACCGAGGATGCACCCATAAAACGTGTATTCTGCACCGTCGAGGTTGTCGATCTGGTCGGCAACTTCCCTTACACGATCGGGTTTTCCTCGATGAGTCTGGTCCGCGACAGAAGCGTCAAGGTCATCAGCCTCAACGGTATCAAGCCATTGGAAACCGAGGTATCTTCGGGCCGATATCCACTGGTCATACCTTTCGCCGTCGTGCATCGAAACCAGCCGCTTCCAGCGAAAGCAAAGAAATTCCTGTCTTTTCTGCAAACCACCGCCGCCCGTGAGATCATCTCATCTTTCGGCGCTGTTTCCCTGATGGACCGATGACCGCCTTTCGCCTCCGGTTTTCGATACTTGGCAAGGTGCTGCTGGTCGTCACCAGTATCGTGATCTTGACCGGCGCCGCCATCGGTGTGGCCGTCGTAAGGGATATTCGGACGGTCCTGATCGAAAACGAGAATCGGCATATGGCCCTCGAGGCGGAAGCGAGCAATGGTATCAGGCCATTGTTGAAGATCAGACCGAGATGATCGCCCGCCATTCCTCCGACGGCACACGAACGTTCGTCAACGAGTCCTATTGCCGTTTTCATGGCAAAACCAAGGAGGAGCTGATCGGCCGCTCGGCTTACGAGGGCATGAAGCCGGAAGACTTGGAGCCGTTGGAAAAGCTATACGAGACCCGGTCGCCGGAAAATCCCGTTGGCCTATTCGACATCGAGGCCACCGGACCCGGCGGAGAAACCGTTTGGCAGGTCTGGACAAAGCGGGCGGTTTTCGACGACACGGGCCGCATCATCGAATTTCGATCGGTCGGCCGCGATGTGTCGGAACGCGTCAAAGCGGACAAGGCCGTGCGTGCGGCACTGGTCGAAGCCGAGCGCGCCAACCAGGCGAAGTCCGAATTTCTCGCCACCATGAGTCACGAATTCCGTACTCCCCTGAACGCCATCCTGGGTTTCAGTGAAATGCTGCGTTCCCAGTATTTCGGTCCCCTGGGCTCGGACAGTTATGCCGCATACGCCAACGACATTCACGACAGCGGCGAACACATGTTGGCCCTGGTCAATGACGTGTTGGACATCGCCGCGATCGAAGCCGGAAAACGCCATTTCGAGAAGGAGGCGATTGACCTGGCCGAGGTGTTGCGAAAGTGCCATCGGAACTTTGAAAAGGCCGCTCACGACAACGGTATCGATTTATACCTGAAGCTTCCTGAGCTCTCACAGTCCCTCTACGCCGATAAACGGGCGATCACCCAGATCGTTCAGAACCTGCTGTCGAACGCGATCAAGCTCACGGGCCGGGAAGGCGAGTTAGAAATGGCCACGGAATTCGTCAATGGGCAGACGACCATCATGGTCCGGGACACGGGCGCCGGCATTGAAGCCGGAAAACTGGAACGCGTCACCGAGCCCTTCGCCCAGACCCATGAAGATCCGCATCGGAGCCAAGATGGTACCGGTTTGGGCCTGGCCATTGTCAAATCGTTGGTCGAAGCCCATGACGGCGAACTCAGGATAAAAAGCACGGTCGACGTTGGAACGACGGTCTTCGTCACATTACCAACTCAGCCCCACGAAACGCTCGATCAATGATCACAGGCAAGCCGGCGGCGGCGCTTGACCTGGAGCGGTGTCGGGAATTCGCCGCCCGGCGAAAGCCCGGTGACGGGAGCGGGCCTACGGCGTTAGGGCGGTTACAGAATTAAGCGCCTAGGTTTCGTCGCTGGAGGGCCGGGCGGATCACTTTTCCAAAAAGCGGCCGTAAACCAGTTCGAGTGGATCTTCTACCTGCCCCCATTGCGGCCATTCCAGCGCCTGTTCAGAAACGGCCGCATACGACCCCACCCAGACCCTTCTGGCAAAAATTGTCATCCGAGGTTCCGCAATGGAGCCTGTTTGGTTACCATTGTAATCAAGTCTAGGAGCAACCTGGAAAAAACAGTTGAGGCGAAACCATGTCTAAAAAGTACCCGATCATAGCGGTTACTGGTTCGTCGGGGGCAGGGACCAGCACCGTCAAGGAAGCGTTGCAACATATCTTCAAGTTTGTCGGTGCGCGTGCCGCGGACATCGAAGGCGACAGCTTTCACCGCTACAACCGCGCGGAAATGAAGGCGGAACGGAAAAAGGCCAAGAAATCCGGACGCAACCTGAGCCATTTCGGGCCCGAGGGAAACCTGTTCGACAAACAGTTCGAGGTCTTTCGCCAATACGGGGAGACGGGGACCGGAACGCGCCGTCACTATATCCACAATGAGGAAGAAGCGGTGTTGTACGGCGCGCCCCCTGGAACATTTACCGATTGGGAGCCGCTTCCGGAGAATACGGACCTATTGTTCTATGAGGGGCTGCACGGCGGTGTGGTCACCAAAGAATACAACATGGCCAAGGAGGTCGACCTGCTCGTCGGGGTCTGCCCGACGATCAATCTCGAGTGGGTACAGAAGGTCAACCGCGACATGGCCGAAAGGGGATACAAACAAGATGAGGTGATGGATACGATCCACCGGCGCATGTACGACTACATGCACTACATCGTGCCGCAATTCTCCGAGACGCATATCAATTTCCAGCGCATCCCGCTGACCGACACCAGCAATCCGTTCTGTGTCACCAATATTCCAACGCCCGATCAGAGCCTGGTGATGATCCATTTCCTGAAATCGAAGCCGAGCATCGAATACAAGCGCAACCTCAAGAGCATGATCGAAGGTGCGATGATCACCGGTTTCAATACCATCGTTATCCCCGGCGGCAAGATGGCCTTCGCCTTGGAGCTGATTCTGACTCAGCGCGTGATCGAGTTATTGAATAATCGATCGGATTTGGCGGCGGGGGGGGGATGTAGGCGGAGGTTCTCTGGGTATCGGTCTAGACCATCCACACGATCGCTTCGGTGCACGTCACCTCCAGGTCGGCGCTGCCGTTGGTGATCTCACCTCGGTAGCGCTCGATGTTGGTGCTGCCGGCCGGATATCGCGCGATCCATAGCGGTTTCAACACTCAATCGACCGTCGCCGGCTGCCAAAGCTCAATGGGGTTGCCGTCCGGATCGTGTATGCGGGCGAACCGTCCGGCCTCAGAATTCCATTCTTCCCGCGTTTCGACGCTGATACGGGCGGCCTCGAGTTGTTTGATCATCGCATCCAAATCGGCGACCCGGAAATTGACCATCCATTGCTGGTCCATCCGCCCGAAATAGTCCGTGTCGGAGGTAAAAGGTGCCAATAATGTCGGTCCGGCCTGCTGATGCCAGAAGTCGGGAGGGTAGGAAACACCAAGATGCTCGGCATACCATTTCCGGAGCCTCTCCGGATTGCGCGAGCGAAAAAACAAACCACCGATTCCCAGCACTTTTTCCATTTCCCTCTCCTTCGAGAATTGCCCGGACAGCTTAGTCCTAATCGATGATCTCATTCATCCCGTCCGTCGACGGCAGACATTCGGCCCGACCACCGGCGCAGCGGTCGTCCGCCCCCATATGCACACCGGAAGGGATTCCAATAGCACGGATTTCGGCGCCCCACCCCGTTGAAGACACGCTCCTCTTGTCACTCCCACGAAAGCGGGGTCCGGGAAACGATCTCAAATCCCGCATGATGCAGCCGCCGACTGGATATCCGTGTGCACGGGGATGACGGCCGGAAATTTGCGGGATTAGCCCGATAATGACATGGAGGTTCGTATCGCGGAATTATTCGATTTGCCGACGATACCGTTTTACGGATGGGACGGCTGCCTTCCCCGCGTTGCGGATATTCTGGTATTCGATCAGAAACGGCCGGTTCTGACTCAACCCAGACTATATAGGGCCAAAGTCTAGTTAGCGCTTAGGCATGACAGATAGCTGAGCCGGGTATTGCGATCAGGGAGGGGGCCAAACCCTTGACCTCTATACGTCGTTCGTGAGACTCGTTATCCGTAAGCCAAAGATATTCATCATCTTCCATCGATAGAATAATCTTCCGGCTCGAGAGATGATAAGCCATGTCGCTAGGCGGACTGGGGAGCGAATGCCGCTGCTTGAGCGCATTGTCTGCCGTGTCGTAAATAGACAGGGATGTGCCTTCGACGTTCAAAGCTCCAAGCCAACTACCCAAGTTTTCAAGCACAAGGTCTGCAACAATACCGTCGGTTACGATTGTGGCCTGGTATTCCCCCAGACGAGACCGACGGTAGACTTCCGGTTGAGAACTTGAGGCCGCAAAAAGCCAGAACCCTCGCGAATCAAGTACCACACTTGAAACAGGCGTAGGAAACGAAAAGGATTGTTCAATAACACCAGATCCCAAATCGATCATATGAAGCGCCTGTTGCCCGGTTGGCGACGCAAAGGCGATCATCGATTCGGCTCCCGGTACTGGAAGAAGTTTATCGAACTCATGGACTCCCTGAGCGGCAATGGGATCTACGGCGCTGAATTTCACGGGATCAATACGGATGATCTCCGGCCTGTCCTTCCGCGTTACGTAAAGGGTCTCACCAAAAGCACCGAACATCAGGCTATCGACGCCGGCTAACCCTGTCTTGCGGCCCAATTCACGACCATCATCGGAGGAATATAACGCTAGCACTCCATGGGCCCGGTCCAAGACCGCGAGCAACGCCCCGCCCGGCGACAAGGTGACAAGCTCGGGCACGAGATCAAGATCGATCATAAGGCGTTCTATGGTCGTCTTTCGTCTGAAGACGACTATTCGCCGGGTGCTGGCATCAACTGACACGGCCAATCCGTTTCCGGAATGAAGAATGCCAGTCGGCTTCCCACCTACATCCAAACGGGCCAGCAGGACTTCATCTATAGGATCGATTACTAAAAGCGTGGCATTCTTAACATCTAGGACAAGAAGCTCCCACTCGCCAAACGTAACGGTAGCGGGAGCTATGGACTCCCACGGATTACCCGCGCGGAACAAATTGGTTGACCGATAGGCAATCCCGGCAGCGACTCCTAGGGCTATGGTCGCCAGGAGTGCCCGCCTGTTTAGGCCCATTTCTTGTTCGGCTCCTTAAGCCAGACGATGTTGCTTGTTTTCTAGCAGACCTTTTACGCCTCGACCCGGATATCATCCATTTCGGATATTCGTCAGGAACTTGTCGACTTCAGCCCTGAGCGTTTCCGATTGACGGCTTAACTCATTCGCCGCCACAAGCATTTGTTCGGCGGACGATCCGGTTTCCCGGGAGGCCTGTTCTACACTGACGATACTTGAGGACATTTCTGCCGTGCCAGCAGCAGCCTGTTCCACATTCCGCGCAATTTCTTGTGTTGCAGCCCCTTGCTCTTCAACAGCAGCAGCAATCGTCGATGAAATCTCATTCATCCGGTTGATCGTTTCACCGATGGATTCGATTGCATGAACGGCATCCTGAGTTACCCCCTGAATGCCACTGATTTGGGAAGAGATTTCCTCCGTCGCCTTAGCTGTCTGGTTGGCCAGGTTTTTTACTTCGGAAGCAACCACGGCGAAACCCTTACCCGCTTCACCGGCCCGTGCGGCCTCGATCGTCGCGTTAAGTGCAAGGAGGTTCGTTTGGTCGGCAATATCCGTGATCAACTCAACCACTTCGCCGATCTTCTGAGAGGATGAAAGCAGTCCTTGAATGCGTTCATTGGCACTTCCGACCTCAGCAACCGCCGTCGCCGAGATTTGGGTAGACTGCGAGACTTGACTGGAAATCTCGGAAATTGAGCTCGAAAGCTCTTCCGAAGCGCTGGCGACCGTCTGTATGTTTGTCGCCGCCTGTTCAGACACGCCAGCAACGGTCGTCGCCTGCTTGGACGTTGCTTCTGCCGTCGAGGACAACGTAGAAGCCGACGACTGCATTTCGGTTGAGGCCGAAGACACGGACTGAACAACCCCGCCAACGCTGGCATCGAATTCATCTGCCATATTCAGCAAAATCTGATGCCGTTGTTGCGCTTGCTGCACTTCAGCTTCTTTTCGTTCCGCCTCGAGCCGCTTCACTTCGATCGCATTGTCTTTGAAGACCTGAACCGCCGCGGCCATCTTGCCGATTTCATCGCCGCGGTCGGTCCCCGGGATGTCCCGGTCAAGTTCCTGGTTGGCAAGGCCTGACATCACCTCTGTCATATCCTTGATGGACACCGCGACTTGTTTGTTCAAAACCATGACGAAGATTGCCGCCAGGGCTAGGCTGCCCAACGTCACGATGATCCCGAACAGGCGTACATTGTCATAGGTGGTTGTCGCCTTTTCATAGAGCTTGCGTCCCAATCGGTCTTGCGCTTGCGCCATGCTCCAGGCGCGATCGGAAAGGTCTTTGTAGGCCTTGTTCAAAGCCGGGAGGGCGGAGAGCATCTCCGCCGAAGCGGCCCCTTTCGATGCTTGATCAAAAATGGCCTGGCTTTCGCTTCTGAATACTTTCCACGCACCCTCCATGCCTTTGTATGCCTTCATGGCATTGGTGATCTGGCAATGGGTCTCGCAAAGCCCCATGAGCTCCGATATGCGCTTGTAGTGGGCTTTGGCGCTTTCGTTCAGGACGGCGCGATCCTCTTGGGAATCCGTGACGATCGACATGTAGGCGTCGGCGCGAAGGTCGGCCATCGAGCGCTGCATTTCCGACAGCTCAATAATATGGTCGAAACGCTCGTCGTAGAGCTTCTGCAGGTAACCCACCATATTCGAGGCCCCGCCGGCACCAATGATACTGCCGACGACAATCAACATGACCATGACGGCGAAGGTCGCCAAGAGTTTCGTCTTGATGTTTAGATTGGTGAAAACACGCGTAGCGCCCATTGCTTCTTCCTTTGTGCAACACGGTCAAACCGAATTTAAATCAGACTGTTGCACGTAAATTGGGTGCCGCAAGTTTCAGTCTGTTTCAATTTGTGACTCTTGGGTGCCGCTAGCAGCCGCATACGGTGGTATGGACGGCTTTGATCATCGAACCCTTTTACGGCTTTGCACCGTCAACGAGAGAAACCTACCGGTATCGTCCATACAAGTGACGAATGTCCCGTACCAGTCGTATTGAGGTCTGATAACCCCAATCCTGGGAGTGTGATTCGACGTTGGCCTTGTTAGCGGCGTGTCAGCTTATTTCTCATGCCTACCTGGAAATGAATAGGCTTCGGCCTTACTTTCAAGCCGCGCTAAAAACGGGAGTTTCCAATGCGTATGTGGGTAACCTCTCTAGCGATCTATGTATCGGTGTTTTTCGCATCGGCATTCGCCGCTGAGATGACCGTCTACAAAAGCCCCTATTGCGGCTGTTGCGGCAAATGGGTCGAGCACGCCATGGCTGCCGGCTATTCGGTGAAGACCGTTGACACGGAAGACATGGACGCGATCAAGAAACTGCTGGGCGTGCCCGAACCCGCACAGTCCTGTCATACGACCGTTGTCGAAGGCTACGTCATCGAGGGTCATGTGCCGATCGCCGATGTCGATCGCCTTCTCGCCGAGCGGCCGAAGGCCCGCGGGCTTGCGGTGCCTGGAATGCCAATGGGGTCGCCGGGCATGGAGGTCCCGGGCGAGCCGGCCGACAACTACGATGTCTATCTCTTCGATGGCGAGCGCGCCTCCATCTACTCCCGATACTGACCTCTCGGCGGCACGCCCTTTCCGGACGTGGATCGATTACGACGGCGGCGATTGCCCCCTTGACCTTCCACCAAGGGGAAACCTTATCTCTGGGGTGCGCACCCTGGGGACGGGAGAGAGTTGCCGCACATGAAAAGACAGATGTTAGCCGCACGCCTGGCCTTGCTGGGCGCTTCCCTGTGGTCTACCAGCGGCGATAACGCCGCCGCCGAACAGCTGAGCCCCGATAGGGTAAAGCTACCCGCAATGACGCCGGTGCTCAATTTGGGCAAGCTCAGTTACGACGCCAAATGCGCACAGTGCCACGGCCTCAATATCGCCGGTACCGACAAGGGGCCAACCTTCCTGCACCGGGTCTATCATCCGAACCACCACGCGGACGGCGCCTTTTTCCTGGCCCCGAAGCGGGGCGTCCGGGCCCATCACTGGCGGTTCGGCAACATGCCGCCGGTCAAGGACATCTCCGACAACCAAATCAAGGCGATCATCGCCTATGTTCGCGCCGTGCAACAAGCGAACGGAATCTTTTGAACACGGGACCTTGAATCGATGAAACGTGATCATTTTGCGTTCCTGCTCGCGATCATTGCCGCCGTCGCGCTTGTTCAGGGCCTCGACACCTCTCGCTCGATGGCTCACGAGGGCGCCGACGGTGTGGTCAAGCAGCGTATGCAGGCGATGAAGGACATGGGCCAGGCGATGAAGGACTTGGCCGCCATAGTGCGCCGACAAACCCCTTACGACGCAGAACGGGTCAAGGCGAATGCCCGGACCATTGCCGGTCATGCGGGCCCGTCCCTGCTGTCACTGTTTCCAGAGGGCAGCAACGGACCGCCGTCGGAGGCTCGGCAGACGGTCTGGCAGGATTGGCAGGATTTCTCCCGGCTGGCGTCGGACTTGGCTGAAAAAGCCACGGCATTGGAGGTGGCCACCCTACAGGCCGTCGCTTCGAACTCATCGGCGCTGATGGCGCCCGCGTTTGCTGCCCTGGGCAAGGTCTGTTCGGCCTGTCACAAGTCCTTTCGCCGGACGAAGTAACCGCGGCCCCGCCATTGACGTGCTTTGAAGTCTGAGATTAGGATTCCATGGACTCCTACCGAGTCCACAGCGATGTCGGCTGCGCGCAAATAACCGGAAATCAGGCTTTCGAGGGATCCTTACCCCTCGAACCGTAACACCAACCCCGAAATCACCGCCGAGGCCCCGAAGCCCTTGGAGCCTGAGAGCGACAGCGGTTGCAGGCTGATCGAGTTGTCGACGCCGCCGACAAGCGCGCGGGCGCCGAGACCGACGCCAGCCGTGGCCGAGGCACCGGCGCCGAGGTACTTGCCGGCCAAGGCGCCCGAGGGCATGTCGGCCGAGGGCGCGAAGACCAGCCACACGATCTGTTCGGTGCGCGTCACCTCCAAATCGGCGCCGACGTTGGTGATCTCACCCCGGTAGCGCTCGATGTTGGTGCTGCCGGCCGGGTTGAAGTGGCAGTGGAAACGGCGCTTGGAGACGAGAATCAGGTTGGTCTTGCTGGTCAGTTCACAGACCAGGGTCCCGGCCTGCATCTTGATGGCGTCGGCGGCGGCCGGCGCACCTGTCAGGGTCAACGCCGTCAGCGCGGTGACGGCGGCGACGGCCGGGATGAACAGTCGTTTCACGGATTCCATGGGTGCCTCCTGAGGTGTTTTCATTGCGAGCGAGAGCGGGTTTGCGGCGAGGAGACCGGCGTCCCTTTTTTGTGCCACGGGATGGGAAAGCTGGCAATCAAATGATTGCTGGCGGGCCGCCGGTCACGGACCACCCTGGCGGAAATCGGTGCAGGTGCCCGTAACGGCCATCACAAATCAAAATGTTTCCGTTTTGTTCTTGACTTTAAGAGCGTTCTTTGGCATTATTTCCTATCGTATTTCCGTTAGGGAACCGCCCGATGGCCGCACCGCGCGCCCGAAAATCTGACACCACACCTCCCGTGGCCAGCGAAAATGATGACAGGTTTTTTTGGTTATATATGGAGAAAAGTCGTCAAAGGTCGTCATCGCGGACCACGACGGTGACGCGGAACCGGTCAGCAGGTCAGGTGGAGGGCGGCGACGACGGTGACGCGGAACCGGTCAGCAGGTCAGGTGGAGGGCGGCGACGACGGTGACGCGGAACCGGTCAGCAGGTCAGGTGGAGGGCGGCGACGACGGTGCCCTCGCCTTTCCGGTCGAGGGCATTGAACCGCTTGACGGCGTCTGGCGTCGGCAAGGCGATCAGGTCGACGCCTTTTTTGCCCACCCATTCTGCCGTTTCCGCCGGCACCCGCATACGACCGTAAAAGCCGGTGCCGACGATGAGCACGTCGGGAGCCTGGCGCCATACGGCGTCGAGATCCTGCGGTACCAGGTTGTGGCCTTCTTTCCGCCACCAGGGGCTGTCGACGCCGCCGGGGCCGATTATGACGTCGCGGGTGAAGGCCGCGCCGTCGACGGTGATCCTGCCGAAATCATAAAGGGATATCCGCATCGCGCCGATCCTCCCGGGAGTTTCATTATGCCACGCGGTTTTCTCGCCGGATACAACATGCTAGGTCGGAGGCAACGGATAAGCCCCCGAGATTTGGAGTTTCCCCATGCCGCAGCCCGACCATATTGTCAAAATCGCCCTCCCCGACGACAGCGAACTGGACGCCGACATCCAGAAGTACTTCTCCATCTGCCAGGACAAGCTGGGGATGGTGCCCTATGTGCTCCGCGCCTATACGGCCAACCAGGCCAAGTTCCGCACCTTCTCGCAGTTTTACAACCAGCTCATGCTGGACGAGGAGACCTGCAATCTGAGCAAGCTCGAGCGCGAGATGATCGCCGTCGTCGTGTCTTCGGCCAACCGCTGCTACTACTGCCTGGTCGCCCACGGCCAGGCCGTGCGCGAGCTTTCCGGCGACCCGCAGCTGGGCGAGATGATGGTCATGAACTACCGGGTCGCCGAGTTGGACGGCCGGCAAAGGGCCATGCTCGACTATGCCTGGAAGCTGACCAAGACGCCGCACGAGATCGGGGATGCCGACCGTGCGGCCCTGAAGGATGCCGGGTTTTCCGATCAGGCCATCTTCGACATCAGCGACGTCACCGCCTTTTTCAATTACACCAACCGTATGGCCCACGGCCTCGATATGATGCCGAACCCCGATTATCACGCCATGAGCCGGTAAGTCGGCGCCGGTCCGGAAGTCAGCGAATTCGTCCAAGTAATTGAAAAATAAGTATTCTTGATTTTATTAAACACAAAATTTATGTTCATATAGGTAATTGACATTTTCGCTGCGTATTATATATTAAATAACACTTGAATTGATTGTAGATCCGTTCCGGCGGAGATTACGTAAGAAAGAATGAACGACGAAACACAGCTTGGAATGAGCGCCATGGAACACCTCGACATCACCCCGATCACACAGGAAAGCCCGGTCTCCTGGGACCGCCACCTGAGCACGGCCGACGCCGACACGCTCAATGCCTGGCTCGATAAGGGCGAGGCCTTCCTGGTCGATATCCGCGAACCGCACGAGTTCGAGGAAGAGCGCATTGCCGGCGCCTTCCTGATCCCCATGTCCCGTTTCAACCCGGACACCTTCCCGCGCCTGCCCGACCTGAAAACGGTGCTGGTATCGAAGAACGGCCATCGCGCCGTCGCCGTCGCCGAGATGCTCAGCGATTTCGAGAGCATCCATGTGCTCGAAGGCGGCATGGACGCGTGGACGGACGCCGGCTACGAGCTCGAAGAATAGAGCCCCGAGGAAAGACCCAAAATCATGACTGCAACGGCTGCAATTACCCAAACGCTGGCGGCCGGCGTCGTCAACGAAGTTGACGCGGCGACCGTACACGGCTGGCTGGCGGCGGAAGACATCGTGCTGGTCGACGTGCGAGAAACGGCGGAGTATGAGCAAGAGCATATCCCCGGCGCCGTATTGTGCCCACTCTCCATGTTCGAGCCGGCGCTCTTTCCCACTTTCCCTGACAAACAATTGGTGTTGCACTGCGCCGTCGGCAAGCGCTCGGCCGCCGCCGCCAAGCAACTCCTCGATGCCGGCCACCGCATCGTCACCAACATGCAGGGCGGCCTGCAGGCCTGGAAGCAGTCCGGCCTGCCGACCGAGCTCAGTTCGGGTGCGGCCGTCGATACCGGCGACCTGCCATTCCTGGCGCTCACCGGAGAGGAAGCCCAGGCTCCCGCTCCGCACGAGAAGCCGGGCGTACATCCGGGCCGCATCCTCGAGAACGAATTCCTGGCACCCTTGGGCATCACGCAAGCCGCCCTTTCGGATGCCGCCGGCATTTCGGCCTCGACCGTATCCGACATCGTCGGCGGCAAGAGTGCGGTCAGCGCCGAGACGGCGATCCGCCTGGCCCGGCATCTCTGCACCACCGAGGAGTTCTGGATGCGCCTGCAGGCGACCCACGACCTCGCCGTCGCCCGCCAGGCCATCGGTGCCGAGGTCGACCGAAGCGTGAAACCGCGGCGCGGCAGCCCCTGCAGCCAGTTTTAACTGTTTTTAAGTTAAATCGTGATTGAGAGACCGGCGGCGAAGTCGAGCAACGCCGCGGTTACGGCCGCCGGATCCTCCGCCGGCAACAGGTGCCCGGCATCGAAGTCGAGCCGCCGGGCGTCGGGCATGCGGGCCGAAAGCTCGGCGACGGCCTTGGGATCGAGAAACACGTGGTCCTCGAGCCCGGTCATGACCAGCACCGGCAGGTTCAATTCCTCGTAAGGCAGATCCCAGTCGGCGGCACCCGAGTGTTTGAGGAGATTGTAAGGCCCGCCCGCCGGATCGATCGGTGCATAGGCCGGCGCTTTCAGGAATCCGCCCCGGTTCTCGGAGAGCCACGGTTCGGCGAAAAGAAGCGGCACGTAAAGATCGCGGAACAGTTCGAGCCCTCCGACCTCGGCGGCGCGGACCACGGCGTCGTTGATCCAGCGGAGCCGGGCCCCGTCCTTGCGCAACGTGTTGATCAGAACGAGACCGATGGCCTCAGTGCCGGCCCTGCCGGCCAGATGAACTTGGGCGGCGAACAGGCCGCCGATGGAAAGCCCGACGAAGACCGGCCTCTCGGGCGCCATGTGGGCCAGCAGGGCGCCGGCGTCCTCGACGATAAGGTCCGGCGTCAGGGCCGCGCCGGGGGCGAAGGCGCTGCCCTGCTGGCCACGGAAATTGAAGGCAAGCACGCCGTGCCCGGCCTGCCGGAGCGCTTCGCCGATGGGCGCTTCCCACATCGCCGTGTCGCCGGTCAGCGCATTGAAGGACACGAAGGTGACTCCACCATCGGCAGCCGGATGATGGACGTAGTGAAGGTTGTTTTCGCCGTCGATATCGTACGATGCCATGCCTGCCGCTTTTCTCAATTTGGTTGATTCCGAGAGACCGCTACCGCATACCATGAACGACGTCACTTCGTAAGGCCGCAAACTGAGGTTGTCCCATGTTCCCTGGCCGGTGTCTCCGCCTCATGATGGTTGGCAGCGTGGTTCTGGCCGGTCCCGCTGGTCCGGCTGTCGCCGCCGACGACCCCTGCGGAGCGGAAATGAGTGAGATGCACGACAAGAGCATCGCCGAAATTCGCCGCCAGAACTTCCACAATAACGCCAGTTCCAACAAGACGGCGGAGAAACGCCTGATCGCCTGGCTCCAGAAACGCCATGCCGAAGTCGAGCGCCACGAAGAGGCCCATGCCGAGGCGGCAGGCAAATGGGCCGGCAAGACCGAATACCTCTATTACCAATGGCGCGGCAAGAAATACGCCATCGCAGGCTGCCACATGCCGAAGAAGGGCATTCCCTTGGAACGTAAGATCCGGGCCGCCCTGGCCCCGAAAAGCCCATCGAACACCGACAAGACGGTCGCCGCCCAGGCCAAGGCCCATATCGAGATCAAGGCTGCCCGAAAGCGCTGCCGCAAGCTGAAATCGCGGGCCAAACAGCAGAAATGCCTGAAGCCATACAGCCAGTTCCGCTGGCTCGACAAATACCCGTTGCGTTGACGCTGCCTTCTAAGGATCGCCGGCGCTCGCCAGGGGCGTCAAATCATCCCAGGCATAGATCAAAGACGGCAACTGCTGGCCGGCGAACTCATGATGGGTGCGGGCGACCAGGCGGGCACCGAGCGCCTCATAGAAAAAGCGGCTCGGATTGCCGTCCAAGACCTCGACGGAAAGCGCCGTCCGTCCGGACGAGGCGACACGGCTCGCCACTTCCCGGCACAGGCTCCGTCCGATCCCTTGCTCTCTGAAATCCGCGTCGACGTAAAGTTCGAAGAGTTGTCCGGCGTCCGTTAATGCTGCGTGGACCGCCCGCCCCCAAGTGGCGTAGGCGACGATACCAACCGGCTCGCTTTCGGCGACGAGTACGCTGCGGACATTGCCCCGCAACCGGTTCGGCCAGCGGGTCCGCTTGCCGAGGGTTTCGACGAGAAAACCATCCGGCAGCAATGTTGGATAGGCATCGCGCCATGTCTCGGTTTCGACCCTCGCGATTCCGGCGGCGTCATCGGGCCGGGCAATCCGGATTTTCGCTCCGAGCGCGGTTCCCATGGATATTGCCCCTCGGCGGTTTCCGCCATTTTTGCATGAATAACAAAGAAAGCAGGTCTCAAAATCCCGCGACTGTGTGATCAATCACAGTCGGCGACGACACGCCACCCTAGAATTGAGGGAGCTAAAGGAGGCGCGTTTTGGCCCGGTATTTCAGTGATCACGGTTATCAGGTTCCTCATGACGTCGACAAGACGCGCATACCGCTTAACGTTCTCGCCAACCGCAGCGTCGACGACTTCCTGGCGCTCTGCGAACGCGTCCATGGTCCGGTCATCACCGACCAGGCACGAGCTTTGCTCGTCGAGCGCGCCTTTTGCGAAGAACAGAATTACAACGCATTAACCTGCATCAAGGGTTTGGCTGTGGACCTCGACGAATGGGACCTGGCGCTTGCTCTCGGAGTCTATTTCGACAAGCTTTCATATTGAGCCCGGGCGGACGTCTGGGACTTGTTGCCGGTTGGTCAGTGCACGTCGCGCAGTAAATTCTGCTGGGTGACGATGTAGCGCAATTCTTCCTTGATGATCTCCGTGTGACGCGTCGGTTCCGCCTTGAGTACGGCGGAGACGACAGCCATGCGGCCGGGATGCGGCATACGTTCCAGGTTCTCCAGCATCATGAACTTGACGCTGGGCCTGACGTTGCCGGAGAGCAAAAGACTAATCACCAGTTTCTGGCGAATGTCGTGGCGCATGTTGCCGGCTTCCGTCAGTTCGAAGAATTCGTGGACGAACTGGCGCGGCGCGATCGACCCCTCGAGCAATGCGTGCAGGTTGTCTCGAAGGGCTGCTGTATACTGCTGGCGGGTCTGAACGATGAAACGCGACGTGTGACGCCGGACGTGGGCGATCGATTCTGGTGCGAAGGCCTGATCATCGACGTATTTCAGTGCCTCCTTTACGAGTTCATGGCGTGAGGCATCACTGACGATCTCGGCGACGCCGGAGATCAGCCGGGTCTTGCCGGCCAACGGACACAAACGAGCAGCCGCTGCGAGGGCCATCGGAGCTTCCGGGTCACGCGTCGCCATCATCGCCAGAGGCAATGGATCCTCGATACCCTGAAGGTCGATGTTGTGATTGAGAAGGTTTTCCGGCACCAGCATGCGTTCGCCTTCCCCCGGAACCAGAATAGGCCGTTTCCGGCGGTAGTCTTCCTTGATCTCGAGAGCCGCCTTCAGGCCCGTTTGTGAGATCCCCAGCGAATTCGACATTTCCCCCTCACTCGGCCCTCAAACCGATACCTTGTTCTCGACGTTTTCGGATACCGCCTCGATTGCGCCGAACGAAAACGCATGCCCTTTCGCATGCCACCAATGGCGAAACATCCTCGCCCCTTCATGAACGGCATCAGCTGGCAACAGCCGGTTGAGGCGTTCCTGGCGGCCGAGAAGATCGCGAACGGCGGCCAACGTGGATCCGTCTGGAGCTCCCCACCCCGTCGGCCCATCGGCGACCGCCTCCATCTCCTCGATCCTGTTGGCCAGGACCAGGGTCAGGAAAATCAAAATCCGCGAAGGCAATCGCGCCCGTCCGCAACGCCATTTGCTGACGGTCGGCGGCGTCACACCAGCGATCTCAGCGATCTCCTTGCCCGCTAAACCGGCCTTTTCGAGACCAGCGAACACCGGAATACGGCCTTCAGAGGCGGCTTGTTCCGTATGGCGATGCCGTTCCATTTCACCAGACTCCGGCTTTTGTTCCCAGGGGCAACGAACGGAATCCTTGTAACAAAGCCGGATTCCCAAGGGAACCATTTTTTGTGGATTGCTTGAATGGCACCCCCTAGATATTGTCGGTTTCCCGGGAATGCGCCGGAAAGCGAGGGAATCGTCCGGCTTGAAAATACCACTTCCGGGACCCTCGATTTGACGGTAAGGGGAGATTTCCGTGCGAATCGGCGTTGACCTCGGAGGCACCAAGACCGAAGGGATCGTCCTCGGAGACGACGGTGCGGAGTTGTCCCGCCGGCGCGTGGCGACGCCTGTCGGCGACTACGAAGGATCGATCGCCACTGTCTGTGCCCTGGTCGACGAATTGGCGGCATTGACCGGCGCCGGCGATGATACGCCTGTTGGCGTCGGTATCCCGGGCACCATCTCTCCAGCCACCGGTCTGATCAAGAACGCCAATTCCACCTGGCTTATCGGCAAGTCTCTCGACAAGGATTTGGCAGCGTCGCTAGGGCGGCCCGTCAAGCTGGCCAACGACGCCGATTGTTTTGCCATGTCGGAAGCCAGTGACGGCGCCGGCGAAGGTTTTTCCACGGTCTTTGGCGTCATCCTGGGAACAGGCGTGGGTGGCGGGATCGTCGTCGGTGGCAGATTGCTGAGCGGTCCCAACGCGATTGTCGGAGAATGGGGACATAATCCCCTGCCCGCGATGCGCGACGAGAACGGATATGACGAACGCCCAGGCCGCCAATGCTATTGCGGCCGGCGGGGCTGCATCGAGACCTTTCTGTCCGGACCGGGGTTATCTGCGGACCACCTGCTGCACACGGGAGAAGACCTGAGCGCGGTTCGAATTGCTGCGATGTGCGAAGACGGCGTCCGCGAGGCGGAGGCGACGATGGATCGGTATTGCGAACGCCTGGCGAGATCACTCGCCGTCGTCATCAATATCATCGATCCGGGCGTCGTCGTTCTCGGCGGTGGCGTATCGAACGCCGCACGGATATACCAGCGCGTCCCGGAAATCCTACCGCGGTATGTCTTCTCGGATACGACCGCCACGAAACTCCGCAAAAACCATCACGGCGACTCAAGCGGTGTGCGCGGCGCCGCATGGTTGTGGCGATACATCTCGTTTCAGTGAATCTAGGCCGGAGAAATAATGGACTGGCGGGATCAACACTTCGGTCGATCCAGCGCCTCGAACTCGCTTGGTTCCAGAGACAAGGCGTAGTCTCCGAAATCCTGCTGAATGAATTCGGCCACGCCGTCGGAACGGTAATCGACATCCAATTCGAACTCGGGCAACGCCTCCCGGCTCTTTAATGCGAAAAACGCCATCCTGACATGGTGGACACGCGCTTCTTCGCTTTTCGGTGGCGCCTCACCGTCTATGATCTTGCGCCATTGCGCCGTCTTGGCCCGTTTCACCGGGCGTGTGAACAAGGCGTTGATCTGATAGGGGTTGTCGAGGCTGGCGCCATCGAACACGGTTCTGGAGAAAACCTTCCCGCCGCCTTTTGCATAATCGATCAGGTTGATCAAATGGCGCGTGGGAAACAACGTGCCTTCCGGGAAATCAATCTCCGCATCTTGCGGCAGCGAGAACTCGACCCGCCCCGCCGAAGATGGAGTTTCACGGCGGACCTTTCCTTGCAGCAGTTCGATGGTCGAACCGTCCTGCGCATGACGCACGCGGAACCGGTAATCGAGCCCATCTTTGCTCTCCCAGCTGACGAACGACCAAGTCGTCTCGACCTGGTCGCCCTCATCGTAGATGAGTTTCAAGAATACGTTGGTTTCTGAGGTCCAGGAATCACAGGCATCCTGGAACCGATACATCATTGCGCCCTTCGCGTTGTTGATGCCCGACGCCGTACTCGCCGAAGACAGTGTCATGTCATAGACCATACGATGCGGCAACAACTCGAACGCACCGGCGTGGCCACAAAGGAGGCCCGCCGCAACGGCCAACACGGCCCCCAAAACCGCCTTGCGCCTCGGCGGGCGGTTTTTGCTGAAATTAGTATTTAGCGCAGCGCACATATTCCCCAACGACCGTCTCTCAACCCTGCCACATGCAAACTTAGCCTCACGACCGGCGGGCTGTCCATGAGAAACCCGGATGTCGAAATGCGGAGGGCGATTTTGCCCATTGAGGCGGAATTTTTTTCCTTATTTCAGTGTGTTCGACCGCACGCCACGCGTTAACCCTTTGTAAACACTTCGCTTCGCGATGGCACGAATCCTGCGTTGTGAAGACGTAACAAAGGGGCCCCGTGCCCGCAATCCGGAGGGATCGAAGATGAAAAGCAAGGTTCTCATTCGCTGGCAGGCCGGTCAAAGACCGAAGATCGGAACCGTGTTCGGCTGGGATGGATACCAATACCTGCATGTCGATGGCGGAGCCCTTCAATCTCATTTTTGCGACCCCGTGCGTCCCGCGCACGATCCTGCACGCGCATTGAGCCGCCATGCATATCGATAACGTCGCCCGCCCGGAATACCAGACACCGACGGGGGTTTCCCGGGGACGCGAACTCGTCCCTCTATACCCAGCCAAACCGCCGGCCGAAGTTCCCGGTGAGGAACCGAGAACACATGACGTAAACCGACCGGAAACGCCATTCGGCGTTGTTACACGCAATATCGACGTGCGTCATATCTCACCACGGGAGATGACGGATTTCAGTCTCGATCTCTATGCCGCAGGTGTCGTCGCCTTCGACGAATACTCAGCCCTGTCGTTGCACCCAGAACTGCATCCGGATTTCGACAAGACCATCGGTGCCCTGACGGGAGAACGTGCCGCCCCCGACCGCAAGAGAGACTTCCTCGGCTATTGGGAAGAGAAATTGAGCTTCCAGGAACGCCGGTCAAGACCCAATCCGGATGAGCCGGATCGGACCCGGAGAATCGTCAGTGTTCTCCGTGTTATCGGGAGACGACATCACATCGTTGTATGAACGGACGGTTCAGCGCGGCAGTTTGGCGATTTCAGGCGTCGCTTTGACGCCAGCCGAACGGATCGGCTCCGGCCCAGCGAGGAACCAATCGTTTGGGTCGACCCTAATCGCCCAGACATCGGCTATACCGGCCCTATAAATACTCCGGTGAATCTTCCGTTCCTTGCCTGCGGCCACCGGTCCGACGACGACACGGTAAATCGGTCCACCATCCAGTTTCGCCGCCAGCACGGTCGGCGCCAAACCGGCATACTCACCGCCAAAACTGCGGGCGTTGCCGTGGTTCCGGAAACTGCCGATAACAAAGTAGATTCCCGCCTGCGGGAGCTTCGACGTCAACGTGGTGCTCGCCTTTTTAATTGCCGGACGCTGCTCGGGTTTCTTGGCAATGGTGCGGAACTTTTTCACGGGCACCGGCTTTTTGTCGAACTTGGATGCTTTTGGCTTCAGCACGGGTTTAGGTTCAGGTGTTGTTGCCGCCTTAGCCGGAGCCGGGTTACGCGTTTTGCGCGGTTTTTCGACCTTGGCGACGGCGTTTACACGAACCGGCGTCGCCGCGACAGCATGGACCACAGTTGGCCTGGCGTATGAATGACGGGCCTTGTTTCCGGCTTCGCTCGCCCGTAAGGCATGCGCCATGACCGTACGCACTTTGTCCTGCGGGACCGGCAGACTGACTACGGTCCTCCCCTTCTTGGAGAAAGGTATCGAGGTATAGCTCGTGGCTTCGCTGTCGTAAGCCGGTTTTTCTTCAAGCGGTTGTTCACCGCCTGCGGCCGTATTAAAATTCGCCAATTCTTCGACGCTGTCCTCGGCCGCGTTTACGTCGGTCGGATTGAACCCGAGTGTATTCTCTGAACCCAGTGCCTCGTCCGCGATCATGAACTCATTGGGCGCTTCTCGGCAAAGCTCGCCATCAACGATTCCTCGCCATACGGCGCAGTCCTTCTGAGCGACGATGGAAATCCCATGGTCGGTCAAGGATTTCTTCGTCGTGATGACGGATATCCCATCAAGGGCCCAAGAAGCGACTTGTAGAGGAACGGGCAGCGCACACCCCGACAATACGAGTACACTGGCCCCCAAGGCGATCGTCTTTTTCATCACAAGTTCCCAGCGTCTGGTTTTTATTGTTATTTCCCATCGGATCACGCGGTTTTCCGCGCATTTATTTCGTATCTCTGGGATCGCGGGAACAGTATGGCCCTAACAACTATTGTTTCGCAACTGAATTATTATTACGCATTGTTGCAACCCTGGCGAGAATTCCGCGAGTTTAAGCGTAAAAATCACTCGGAGGAATTGATCGTCGAGGGATCTTCTTCAGACGTGGCGCTGTCGTCGTCCCGCTTGACCCGCGGCAGACTCAATTTCAAATGCAGTTCCTTCAGGTGATTGGGGTCCGCATCGTTGGGCGCCCCCATCAACAGATCCTCGGCCCTCTGGTTCATCGGGAAGGCGATCACTTCGCGGATATTCGGTTCGTCGGCTAATAGCATCACCATCCTGTCGATGCCAGGTGCCGACCCGCCATGCGGCGGCGCACCGAAGCGGAACGCCCTGAGCATTCCCCGGAATTCGTCCTCGACCACTTCCTGGCCGTATCCGGCAATTTCAAAGGCCTTGACCATGATATCCGCGCGATGCGCCCGAATAGCCCCCGAGGAGAGCTCGACGCCGTTGCATACGATGTCGTACTGATAGGCGAGAATGTCCAAGGGGTCTTTGGTCTCCAACGCCTCCGGGCCGCCTTGCGGCATGGAAAACGGGTTGTGAGAAAACTGAACGGCGCCGGTCTCCTCGTTCAACTCGTACATCGGATAGTCGACGATCCAGCAAAAATCGAAACGGTCTGTGGCCCGCAACTCAAGCTCGTCGCACAAGCGCTCGCGGACGACACCAGAGAACTTCTCCGCGTCCTTTTTCTTACCACAGACGAAAAACACGGCGTCGCCGTCACCGACGCCCGCTACATCCTTGATCGTCTCGACCCGATCGGCCTCCAGGTTCTTGGCGATCGGCCCCTTCGCCTCGCCGTCGTCACCGTAGACGATATACCCGAGCCCACCGGCGCCTTCGTCGCGGGCCCAATCGTTCAGCTTGTCGAAGAAGCTGCGCGGTTTGGTTGCCGCCCCAGGCGCCGGAACGGCCCGCACCACGGCGCCCTGAGAAACGAGCTTGGCAAACAGCCCGAACCCGGAATCGCGATAGGACTCCGTAACATCGCTCATTTCGATGGGGTTTCTGAGATCCGGTTTGTCGGAGCCGTACTTGAGCATTGCGTCTTCGTAGGCGATGCGCGGAAACGGCGGCGGCGTGACAGGGCGCCCTTTGCTGAACTCCGAGAAGACGCCGGACAACACCGGTTCGATCGCCGAGAACACGTCTTCTTGTTCGACGAAGGCCATCTCGAAGTCGAGTTGGTAAAACTCGCCGGGACTGCGGTCCGCCCTGGCGTCCTCATCGCGGAAACAGGGTGCGATCTGGAAGTATTTGTCGAACCCAGAAACCATCAGCAGCTGTTTGAACTGCTGCGGTGCCTGCGGCAAAGCGTAAAACTTACCGGGATGCTGGCGGCTCGGCACCAGGAAGTCTCGCGCGCCTTCCGGCGACGAGGCGGTCAGGATCGGTGTCTGGATCTCCAGAAAACCGGAATCGGTCATGCGCCGGCGGATCGAGGAGATGATCGACGAGCGCAGGATAATGTTGGCGTGGACCAAATCGCGCCGGAGATCGAGGAACCGATAACGCAGGCGCGTCTCCTCACCGAGATCGGCATCACCGGCGACCTGCATGGGCAGGACCTCGGCCGGGTTTTCGACGATGATTTCGTCGATACGAACCTCGACCTCGCCGGTATCGACGTTAGGATTGACCGTATCCTCCGACCGCTCGACCACGGGACCGGTCACCGTGATGACGCTCTCGACCCGGGTCCTCTCGACGGTTTCGAACAACGAGCTCGAGACATCGATGACGCATTGCGTCAGTCCGTAGTGATCCCTGAGATCGATGAACACCAGATTGCCATGATCGCGCATGCGGTGCACCCAGCCGGACAGACGCACGGTCTCGCCGGTGTTTCCCGGTCTCAATTCTCCGCAGGTATGGGTACGGTATGTATGCATGGCTTCATCTCGATTGTCTGAGCGCGTTCGGATCGGGATCTCGGAGCGGAATGCCGCGCTTGTTTACACCATTTCGCCCAGGAAAAAAGAGTTCTTTTGGGGTGTTGCTTGTCCGTGACGGGCGGAGTTGACTTCCCGGTGATATTCGCGACGATCCGGCTAATCCGTAGCCGCCAAACAGGACCCTGTACATGCATGCCATGATTGTTCCCGTAACGCCGCTCCAGCAGAACTGCTCGGTCATCTGGTGTGAAGAGACGATGCTAGGCGCGGTCATCGACCCCGGCGGTGACATCGAGCGCATTCTCGGCGCCGTCGATGAACAAGGCGTGAAGCTGGAGAAGATCCTGGTCACCCACGGGCACTGCGATCATGCCGGCGGAACCGCAGACCTGGCGGAGCGGCTCGAATTGCCGATCATCGGGCCGCACGAAGACGATTTGTTCTGGATAGAACTCCTTGAGGAACAGGGACGCCAATTCGGGCTTGTGGGATCGCGACCGTTCACACCCGATCGCTGGCTTGTTGAAGGCGATGAGGTGACGGTCGGGAACCTCACCCTATCCGTCCTGCATTGCCCCGGCCATACACCCGGTCATATCGTCTTTTTCAACGAACCCGCGCGGGTCGCGGTTGTCGGCGATGTGCTCTTTCAAGGATCGATCGGCCGGACGGACTTTCCGAGAGGCAATTTTGCGACCTTGATCGAATCGATCCGCGACAAACTTTGGCCGCTCGGCGACGACGTCACGTTCATCCCGGGGCATGGACCCACCGGTACTTTTGGTCAAGAGCGCGCGACAAATCCGTTCGTCGGCGATCATGCAGCCCAACAGAAGGCGCGGACAACGATCGCATTTCACGGCTTCCCCTGAGGTTTCCCTTTGCCTTGCGGCCCTTGTCGTTTAAACCAGCCCAACATGACGCTGATTAAAGACAACGCCACCCTTTCCGAATTCTGTTCGCGCCTCAAGTCCACCGACTACATCACGGTCGACACCGAGTTCATGCGCGAAAAAACCTATTGGCCGATCCTCTGCCTGATCCAGGTGGCCGGCCCCGACGATGCGGCCGCAATCGATACGTTGGCGGAAGGCCTTGACCTTTCGCCTCTGTACGACCTGTTCGACGACACCTCCATCCTCAAGGTGTTCCACGCCGCCCGTCAGGACCTGGAGATATTCTTCCACCTGACCGGGCGATTGCCGATGCCTGTGTTCGATACGCAGGTCGCAGCGATGGTTTGCGGATTCGGCGACTCCGTCGGTTACGAACAACTTGCGTCGAAACTGACGAAGCATCGAATCGACAAAAGCTCTCGATTTACGGACTGGTCGTTGCGCCCACTCAAGAAAAAGCAATTGGATTACGCCATTTCGGACGTCGTCTACTTGCGTCCAGCCTACGACAAATTGCGAAAGCGCCTGCACGCCAACGGTCGGGAAAGCTGGACCGAAGAGGAAATGGCGACCCTGACCCGGGCCGAAACCTATCGGTCCGATCCGCGGACCGTGTTCCGCCGGATCAAGTGCCGCACACAATCGAGCCGAATGCTGGCCGTCCTCAGAGAATTGGCGGCTTGGCGTGAAGCCGAGGCCCAGCGCCGTGACGTGCCGCGAAACCGAGTCCTTCGTGACGAAACACTGGTCGAAATGGCTCACCATCGGCCGCGCGACGTCAAAGACTTGGCGCGTACGCGAGGTCTCGGATCGAACCTAGCGAACGGTCGGTACGGCCGCGAAATACTTGCCGCGATCGAAGCCGGTATCGCCGTTCCCGACCAAGACTGCCCGACACCACAACTCAAACCGGATTTGCCGCGTGGCATCGGTCCCGTGACTGACCTGCTGAAGGTTCTCCTCAAGGCCAAATGCGAGCAATGGGACGTCGCCAACAAGCTCGTCGCATCGAGTGCCGATATCGATCAAATCGCCGCTTTCGGCGAAGATTGCGACGTGCCGGCAATGCGCGGGTGGCGGCGCGAGGTCTTCGGAGAGGAAGCGTTGAAAGTCCGTCGAGGCGACGCCGGCCTCGTCATCAACAACGGCAAAGTCACGATCTTCGATGCCGAAAATAATGGAGAGTCGGCCGGCTCCTAACCGAGTCGGCCGTTGAGACCTAGCGCCCGACCCAATGTCGCTAAGCGACGCTCGATGGCCTCGCTGGCGAACATGCCGCCACCAATCGAACCGTCTTTCGGCATGCGTAGAATGAGGTCATTTGACCCGACCTCAAACCAGGTGCGGGCGAGATTTCCAGGCGCCGAACCAGAGATTGTATGGGCCAAACGGAGCGCCAATCCCGTCGTGTTGGCGTGATCAATATCGTAATCGGTCATCAATGCGCTGACCGCCCGGACCAGGGGATTGTCGGGATCGCCGTTGTAGCGCACGAAGATCGCGACGGCGAGAAACACCCGCTCCGCATGGGTCAAACCGGCGAAGGGCAGCCGAAGGACGCGCAGGAAGGCGTGCTCGGCACGATAATCAGGATGCTCGCTCCACCCGATATCGCTGAGCATGCAGGCGGCCATGCGCAGCCGGCTCTCGGCATCCCGCCCAGGCGGGAACAGTGGCGCAATCCAGTGAAATATCTCCTGACCGGTAATCGCGAAACGTCCTGTCCGTTCTGCCATCCCGGCGCAACCGCTCAAGAGCGGGTCCTGACCGCTGAGCTGCGCGGGCAGCATCGTCAGAAGCTTCCCCTCGCGCATACCGAAACCGGAGAACACGACTTTCGATGCTTTCGTGCGCTTGAGGAGACGCGCCATGACCATAGCCGCAAACGGCAAGGTCTTGGTTCGGTCCTTTGGAATATCAGGAATCGACTCGATGGTTCCCATACCCAGCTTGGTAATCAGTTTACCCAGTTCGCGGGCCTTGTTTCGGCTTAGCGTATAACCATCGATCACATGGAGGGGGTAGGCCGTTTGATCGATGAATACTCGGGCCAGAGCGCGCCACGATCCGCCAATCGCATAGAGCGGTCGCCCTTTTCCATGCGACAACCAAGGAACGTCGGAGAAGGCCTGATCGATAATCTTCTTGGCCGTACCCGTGTCGAAGTTCGACGCTTCGGGCAACCGCAGGTGCCCAAGCGGAAGGGTTGCGGTTTGGCCGAACTTCCCCTTCGTCAACTCGACGATATCGACGCTACCGCCGCCCATGTCGGCAACGATGCCATCGGCATCCGGTGTACCCATGAGCAATCCGCGGGCCGCGAACATCGCCTCGTCGTCGCCCGACAACACGTCGACTGAAAAACCAAACTGGTTTCGGACGTCCTCAACGAATTCGCCACCGTCGTCGGCATCGCGAACAGCGGCCGTGGCCACCATTTCCAGCCGTTCGACGCCCATGGAGTCCGCTAAGCCAACAAACCGCGCCAAACTGCGGAGCGCTTCTTCGCGGCCCTCGGGATTGAGAAGCCCGGATGCCTGTAGTCCCCGCCCGAGGCCGCAGTTGGCCTTCTCGTTGAAGATCGGTATGGGAAGCCGGTTCGGTGTATCGTAGACGACCAAGCGGACTGTGTTCGATCCGATATCGACGACGCCGAGGCGTCCCCGCGTCGCCAGGCCGAGATGATTGTTCATTCCGGGATCGTTGGAATTCCCTAACGCGCGCACCGCCTACCTCTTGTATTTCATGTTTGCAGATCGGGTGGCCCTCCCGAAGCAGGATCGCGAGGCCATTTCGCAACTCCGCCGGCCCGGCGCGTCATAAGCCGTACGCATCGCCGACAGCCGCCTGTTCTGCGGGCCCCCGTTTTGTCCGACGCTACAACTGTTGGAGGGTAGGTGGATCACAGAAGACCCATAACGCAATTCGCACCTGTCCGTTTGCCGATGGTGCAAGGGTCTTTGCACGATCTCAAAACCATCGGCGGATCATAATTGACGCTTGGAGTCATGTCACGGCGGCGATTAGCTCGGAACGTGACTGTTTCGTGACAGTTTTGCCGCAGGAATTGAAACGTTATCTTTCACCTCGCTAAGATAACAAATTGATTTCCAAGATTCTTATTGGCATGATCCGCACCAGATTGGGGATCGCACGTGCGACGAATTAGACTCATTGTCTCGACGTTGATGTTTTGCGCTGCGCTTGGAACGAATCCGGCGGCCGCAGCCGGCCTCTATAATTTCAACTATTTTCTCAGTCAGCCGCACCCGTTCGCACAACCGGGTTATCCGCCGGCGGTAGCGCCGGCTCGGCCCGCGGCGCCAGCATCACTGCGCTACGTACCTGCCCGCCAACCCGCACCACCATCCGCGCCGGCCGCCGGAACACCGGTAAAGACGCCGGCAGCCGTGGAAATGGCCGAGACCGGCCAGGAGAGCTTCCTCGATGGGTTCTATTATTCGGTCAACCTCGTCGGCGGTTATTCGACGATCCACGACCCTGAACTGACCAATATCACGAACCTCGAGGTTCGGCGGGACGAAGATTGGGTCGGCGGCAACAGTGGATCGATCGGTTACGACTGGGACAGGAAATTCGGTGTGCCTGTCCGTACGGAACTGGAACCTTTCATCCGCTATCGGTTCGATCTTGACTACCGCGGCAACTCGGGTGGCTTTCTTCAGGGGTACACGAACGAAGTCGCCTCCTTCGGGGCCATGGTCAACGGCTACTACGATATCGATTTCGAGTTCTGGAACTTCAAACCCTACGTCGGGGCCGGGATCGGCATGGTCCGCCATTGGAGCCAAGCCGTCCGTACGAACACTTTCAACAACGCGCGCTCGTCACAGGACGCACGCACCAATCAATTGGCCTGGAACGTGATGGGCGGACTCAATTACCACTGGAAACCAAACTGGCTGTTCAGGATCGAGGGACGTTACCAGGATTTGGGTGACGTCGAGAACGGTCCCTTCGCCGACAACGACACCATTACGGCACATTACACAACGACTGATCTGGTCCTCGGCGTCATTTACCGGCACTAACCGCAATTGGCCTCATGATCCGAGGCATTCGGCCAACTCTTCGATACCGTCTACAACGAAATCCCAATCGTCCTCAGCGTCGAAGTCGCGCTCTTGGTCAACACCGTATTCATAGGGCCGACGGATGAAGGCCGTCGCCAAACCATGGCTCTGCGCGTGTTTGAGATCGTCGTTATGAGCGGCCGCCATCATCACGTCGCCGGGCTCCATGCCAAGCATGGAAACGGCCCCCAAGTACATTTCGGCTTGCGGCTTGAATGAACGAAACGCATCGGATGAACCGATGACATCCCACGGGATACCGACCCTTTTTGCGATATTGACCAGCAGTTGCGTCGACCCGTTGGAGAGCGGGCCCAAGATATAACCCCGATGAAGACGGCGGAGCCCAGGCAATGCGTCGGCCCACGGATCCAGGCGATGCCACGCCATATTGAGATCACCGCGCTCGTCATCGGTTAAGTCGCTCAATCCAAACTCCGATACGATGGCATCCAATCGTTCGCGGTGGATAACGTCAATGGACGTCCAGGGCCGCCGCCCCGCCCTCACCTCTTCCATGCCCGGCTGGTAACCAGCACGCCAGGCGCGGGCGAAAGCATCGCCGTCGACATTGCCAAGGCCTTTGTTCCGCGCCAGTTTCTCGACTTCACGGGCGACGCTGCCGCGCCAATCGACGACGGTGCCGAACGTATCGAACAGAATCGCTTTTACCGCCCCCATCGAAATCCTCTACCTATGGATTGTCAGAGCGTTCCCGGGAAGCCGCCACCGTCGATAAGGATGTTCTGGCCGGTGATGTATCCGGCCTGGGCGGAGCACAGGTACGCGCAAAGTTCCCCAAATTCGGCCGGGTCTCCGAACCGACCGGCCGGGTTTGCGGCGGCCCGTTCGGCGGCCACTTCGTCAACCGGCAGGCCCGCTTTTTCCGCCGTAACCGCCATATTGGCGCGCAACCGGTCCGTATCGAACGGCCCCGGCAGGATGGCGTTGATCGTCACGTTGTGCCGAACTGTCTTCCGCGCGATGCCGGCGACAAAGCCGGTCAGTCCTGCGCGCGCGCCGTTGGAAAGACCGAGAATCTCGATCGGCGCTTTCACGGCGGAAGATGTGATATTGACGATACGGCCGAACTCCCGTTCGATCATTCCATCGACAGTCGCCTTGATCAAAAAGATCGCCGTCAGCATGTTGGCGTCGATGGCGGCGATCCAGTCTTCGCGGGTCCAATCGCGGAAATCGCCCGGCGGCGGACCGCCCGCGTTGTTGACCAGAATATCGGGGTTGGGGCAGGCTTCGAGGACCATGGCGCGGCCCGTCTCGCTGGTGATATCGCAAGCGATTGCGGTCACTTCACCGCCCAATCCCCGCAACTCATCGGCCGCGGCATCTAGTGTTTCCGCGGTCCGGGCACAGATGGTCACATCGACGCCTTCGCGCAGCAGCGATACCGCGCAGGCCTTTCCCAGCCCCTTGCTTGCCGCGCATACGATCGCCTTTTTTTCCCGCTATTCCGAGGTCCATTGAATTTCCCCTGTCTGAATCATCCTTGTCCGTCGCACCGCGACCAGTACGGGGGTGCGTGAGGTGATGCTTCGATACTGTGTGTGGCGCAAAAACCCGTCAAGCCTCAAGCAGTCTTTCCGATGCGGCAACAATCAATGGCTTGCCGTGATCCTTAGCGCTGGAATTCCGCAAGGACTTCGCGAGCCAGCGGAACCGTGATCCGGCGTTTTCCAGTCAGTGATTGGCGGTCCAGCGCGTCCACCAACCGCCGTACAGCCTCGAAACTTCTTTCCATCCGGGGGACGAGAAAATGGATCACGTCCGACCCGACGGCCAGCTGACAATCCTTGAACAACTTGACCAACAAACCTGCAATCAACCCGTCGCCGGGCGCTGAAATAGCCACACTCGGCGACGCAAGGATGCGAGACCGCACGTCGGCTGTAGCAAAGGACCATTGCGGCGGCGGTGCCGTGGCAGTGGCGAGAAGGTAACCGCCTTCCGTCTTCAGGCCGTTATAGAGATGGAAGATCTCCTCCTCGACGGTGTCGCCCATAAAGCGATCGAGGTCATCGAAAACGAATGCCTGTGTTCGGTCGTCCGTTCCTGGTACTTGGGAAAAGCCCTGTGCCAGACCGACCGCCGACGCCCTGGCGCGAAACACCTCGCAAAGATGGGTCTTACCGCATCCCGGCGGGCCATGGATGATGATCACTGGAGACGGCCAGTTCGGCCATTTGTCGATCCAGGCGACGGCTTCACGGTTCTCGTCGGATATCAGGAAATCCTCTCCGGAAAGAGACGGTCTGTGCTCGAACTCCAGGATCAACTGGTCCGGTGCTTTCACTCCGAACCGTCCTTGCTGGAAAGGCCCGTGTAGAGGGGACTGTCGAGATACTGGGAAACGCCGAACCGGATGAGGACGCCGATCACGGCGGTCGCCGGGACCGCCAGAAGCACGCCTGTGAATCCGAACAGAGAACCGCCGGCGAGAAGAGCGAAGATGATCCATACCGGGTGCAAACCGACGCGGTCGCCGACCAGGTTCGGCGTCAGGAAATAACTCTCGAGCGTTTGTCCAAACAGGAAAATCCCGGCCACGGCGGCAATCCATATCCAATCGGTGAACTGGAAGATCGCGATAGTTACGCCGATGATCATCCCGGTTCCGGCTCCCAGATAGGGTATGAATGAAATGAAACCGGCGCCGATCCCGACGAGCAATCCCGATTTCAATCCGACGACCGTCAACCCGATGCCGTAGATGGTTGCCAGCACCAGGCATACGCTGGCTTGCCCACGAACAAAGCCGGCGATCGTCTCATCAATTGCGAGAAATTGCGCTCGAATCGTCGGAGCCGCATGACGGGGCAGCCAGGAATCGATCTTGGCCGTGATCAAGTCCCAATCGCGCAGCAGATAAAAGGCAACGACCGGCGTTATCACGAGGAGAGATACCAGGTTGAAAAACGCGACGCCCCCGCTCCATACATCGGCGAGGAAACCGGTCAATACGGAAACGATCTTGCCGGCATAACCGGCTGCCGCTTCCCGCAGCTTTTCGAATGCCTCCGGCGGAAGCTCTGTCCGCAATTCCTCGAACAAGGCCTGAATATGGAATTGCAGGGATTCGATGACCGTCGGCAGCAAGGCGGCGAGTTCGACAAACTGGTTCTGCAGAAGCGGCAGCAACAACAGGAGGATACCGATCAGAACGACGAAGAAGCTGAGTAAAATGAGAAACGTCGCAAGTCCGCGCGATACGCCTCGCTCTTCAAGCCTGTCGGCGACTGGATCGAGAAAATAGGCAACGGCCATTCCGGCGACGAACGGCAGGAGGATTCCGCTGAGCAGATGGATCAAACCGGCCGTGATCAGTAGCCCCACAATCCAGAACATGGTCTGCCTGTCCCTAGTCAATCCGCCTCCTCGCCGCCGGCGCGGCCGTTTTCGAACATATACGCCTTCCGGGTCCACACGCTAACGTAGGCAACACCGGACGCAAACGTCGTCGCAGCAACGATCAGTATCAGAATTTGAACAAATACGGCAGCATCCAATTGAAGTCCGGCACTGCCGATGGCGGTGATCGCCAATACCAGTTGAGCGACCGTGTTCACCTTGCTGATCATCAGCGGGCTCATGTCCAGAGCCTGCGTCAGCGCATGAAAAAGATAGGCGCCGACAAGTATAAGCGTATCTCGGAACACAACCAGAATGACAAGCCAGACCGGCAGATACCCTTGATGACCGAGGGCGATGTAGCTGCTGACCAGCAACGCCTTGTCGGCAAGCGGGTCAAGATAGCCTCCCAATACCGTCGTCATTTCAAACCGTTTGGCAATGATGCCGTCGACAGCGTCGCTTAAGGCAGCCACGAGCACGACCCAAAACGCCGCGGTCATGTTCTCGTTGAGGATAAGCCAAACGATTACCGGAACGGCGCAGATGCGCCCGAAAGAGATTGCATTGGGAATGTTCACGGAAAGGTGCTCAGGAGTCGCGGGCCGGCAGGACGTCGGCGAGGCAGAGAACCCATTCGTCGTCCTCCCTGACAAGGGTCAAATCGGCTTGACCGAGCGCAACTCGAAGTTGCTCCGGTTCCCCCACATAGTGAATGTTCACTCGGACCTCGTCCAGGGACATCAAGACCATCTCCGTGCGCCGGACCAACGGCACGTCCTGCAACCGCTGGCGAACGCTCAGCCAATCGCGCAGACCCGTGATCGGGACGGCCACGGCAGCGACGGCCGGACGATCCAATCGCAGGAGATTTTCTTGTTTCCATTGGTCCTCGATTTCCTCGGCGACGGCATGCGCTGTGCGGTTTAGGAAATCGGGGAGACTCTCGTTTTCCTCCTGGCGGAAATCGAGAGTGTATGTCATCGGTTCCGGATCGGCACCATACCGCGTCACGTCGACCCGCAACCCTTGCCGCACCACGGCCGCATCCAGTCGCAATTGCCCGAAGGCGACGACGACGTCCTGAACATCATACCGATCAGCGATGGCGTTCAGACGCGGGCGATCCCCATCCACCGCCTGGCGAGGACCGATGGCGCCAACATCCTTCAGGTCACCGAGCGGCGCGACCATTGGCACGAGTCCGCTGCCGAGAGCGTTCCCGGTCCAGACCTGGCGCCATGGGTTCGGGTCGTCCCACAGGGACAATGCGCCGGCAGCTTGATATACGGGCAGGACGAGCACCGATTTGCTGGGCGTTTCGGCAAAAGCGATGTTGAAATCCTCCAGCAATTGGCGGACCGCATCCCTTCTGAACCGGAAACTCAACGTCGCGAGATAACGGATCGCCGACGTCTTCTCATTGGAAACGGAAAAGTCCTTTATGAACTCGGCAAGTTCTTCGCGGGTAAGGTCCGGCAACCTGCCATGGTCGCGCGTCAGCGTCAGGCGACGAAGCAGGCGCTGAAAAGCAGTTGCCTCGCCTTCCGCCAATGCCTGATCGCGGGCCGCTGCGGCTGTTTCAGCGGTTTTGTCGACCGCTACGTCCTTGATTTCATAGATGTCGACGCTCGACGCCGATGCCGTCGTCAAGCCCCAGAAAAGGAGCGCAAATGCCGCAATCAGAGAGGCGCTGGTATTCCTGAATGCCGAGAGATCGATCATTGCAAACTGAGAGGGTTTCTTTATCTTCGGGCGCCGATAGTCTGCCTAATTTACCAACACGCAACCAGGGGAAAAAGTCATTAGCGCCGACAACCCGTCGTCAAAGAACGCACTCAGCTACAGGGATTCAGGCGTCGACATCGATGCCGGAAACGATCTGGTTGCCGCCGTGAAACCGCTCGCCGCGGCAACGCATCGCACCGGTGTGGCTTCGGATCTCGGCGGCTTCGGCGCCGTGTTCGACCTCAAGGCCGCCGGCTTCAAAGATCCGGTTCTTGTTGCCGGCACGGACGGTGTCGGTACGAAATTGATGATCGCCACCCAAATGGACCGCCACAACACCATCGGCATCGACCTCGTCGCCATGTGTGCCAACGATCTCGTGGTCCAAGGAGCGGAGCCGCTTTTCTTTCTCGACTACTTCGCGACCGGAAAACTGGTCGTCGCCGCGGGGCGTGACATCATTTCGGGGATCGCCGAAGGCTGCCGGCGGGCCGGTTGCGCTTTGATCGGCGGCGAAACAGCTGAAATGCCGGGTATGTACAAACCGGGTGATTACGATCTTGCCGGTTTCTGCGTCGGTGCCGTCGAACGCAACGCCATTCTCGCCGGTGATGCGGCGGAATCGGGCGACGTGGTGCTCGGGCTCGCCTCCGACGGTATTCACTCCAACGGCTTTTCACTTGCCCGCAAGGTCGTCGAGGTTTCCGGTGCCGGCCTTCACGACCCGGCGCCGTTCGACAGCGAACGCCGGTTGGGAGACATCCTGCTCGATCCGACGCGCATATACGTAAAATCGTGCCTGGCCGCCATCAAGGCGGGCGACATCAAAGGCCTGGCCCATATCACGGGCGGCGGGCTTCTCGAGAACATTCCGCGGGTATTGCCGTCCGGACTCGGCGTTGCCGTCGATGCCGGGCAATGGTCGATCCCCGAGTTGTTCCGGTGGATCGCCAGCGCCGGCGGTGTCACTCCGACTGAAATGATCCGGACCTTCAATTGCGGGATCGGCATGGTCATCATCGTCGCGTCCGATTCCGCCGACACTGTTCGTTCGGTCCTGGAAAACGAGGGTGAGACCGTATTTCAACTGGGTACCGTCGTAGAGGTTGCCAAAGTGGATCCGGAAGTGGTTGTCGAAGGCCTGGAGGACGCATGGCGAAACTGAAGATCGGTGTTTGCGTTTCCGGACGCGGCTCCAATCTGCAGGCCCTGATCGACGCCTGCGGGCAACCGGAATTCCCGGCCGAGATCGTTCTCGTTGTCTCCAACGTCGCTGGCGTGCTGGGACTGGAACGCGCCGAGAAGGCCGGGATCGATACGGCGACGATCGAACACGGGCGGTTCGATGGGCGCCAGGCTTTCGAAGGGGCCGTGACTGAAGCGTTTGAGGATGCCGGCGCCGAACTCGTCTGCCTGGCCGGCTTTATGCGTATTCTTTCGCCTGAGTTCTGTGAACGATGGTCCGGCCGGCTTCTCAATATCCACCCTTCCCTGCTCCCGGCCTTCAAGGGGTTGGACGTACAGCAGATGGCGATCGAGGCGGGAGTTCGTTTTTCCGGATGTACCGTTCACTTCGTGACGCCGGAGATGGACGCCGGCCCGATCATTATTCAGGCGGTGGTACCGATTCTTGCGGACGACACCGCTGACACGCTGGCGGCTCGTATTCTCGAACAGGAACACCGAATCTACCCCGAAGCGGTCCGATTGTTCGCAGAAGATCGTCTGACGGTCGACGAAGGACGGGTGACGGTCGACGAAGGACGGGTGACGGTCGACGAAGGACGGGTGACGGTCGACGAAGGACGGGTGACGGTCGACGAAG